>Ga0181537_10005217_pt1 | contig 10539 bp, 10 predicted proteins | sample PEATcosm2014_Bin_39_FD_119765 | JGI IMG/M metagenome (GOLD analysis project Ga0181537, IMG submission 119765) | Peatland microbial communities from MTU Mesocosm Facility, Houghton, MI, USA - PEATcosm2014_Bin23_10_metaG | ecosystem: Environmental > Terrestrial > Soil > Wetlands > Peat | place... | reverse complement strand
GCGGTTCGTCCGGGCCGCGTTTCTGTTCGGCCTGTTCGAGGAAACGGGCGCGCTGCTCGCGCGGATCGTTGAGTTCGCTGAACGCGTTGGCGATTTCCCAGCCATTGACGAAAGTTTCGAAACGCTGCGCCACGTTGGGCCGGTCGGGCCAGGCTTTGGCGAGCGGCGAGATATCCTTCGGCAGATCGACCACATGAATGGGCTGGATCAGTTTGTCCTCGACCTTCGCCGAAAACACCGCTTCCACCACCTGCCCCCAGCTGATGCCGGGTTCGGTCGCAACGCCGATCTTTTCGGCCTGCGTGCGCGCGACCTTGGCATCCGGAAATTGATAAAGATCGATTTTCGCATGCTCTTTGATCAGATCGACCATCCCCTTGCGCGGCCATGGCGGGGTGAAATCGAGCTCCATGCCGGCGAATTTTACCTTCGCCGTGCCGTGCAAAGTCAGCGCAACGTGATGGATGATGGCCTCGGTCAATTCGATCATTGCCGTGAAATCGACGTAGGCTTGATAAATTTCGACGGTCGTGAATTCGGGATTATGGCGCGGGCTCAAGCCTTCGTTGCGGAACAGGCGGCCGATCTCGTAAACTTTTTCGGACAAGCCGCCGATGACGAGGCGCTTCAGATGCAATTCGGTCGCGATACGCAGGTAAAGCGGGATATCGAGCGCATTGTGATGCGTCACGAAAGGCTTGGCCAGCGCGCCACCGGCGAGCGTTTGCAGCACGGGCGTTTCGGCCTCGATAAAACCGCGCTCATTCAGGTATTGCCGCATTGCCGCCACCATTTTATAGCGCGCGCGCAAAGTATCACGCGTGCGCTGAGTGGCGACAAGATCCTGCTCGCGATGGCGGAAACGCGTATCGACATCCTTGAGGCCGTGAAATTTTTCCGGCGGCGGCTCGAGCGCCTTGGCCAGCACAATGAGGTCCTTCGCATCGACCGTGATTTCGCCGCGCGGCGTGCGCCGCACGGTGCCAACAGCACCAATGATGTCGCCGAGATCGAGCAATTTGAGCAATTCGGCGCGTTCGGGCGTTATAGTCTTGAGATCATGAAAAATCTGCAAGCGGTCGGTGTCGTCGAGAATATCGACGAACATGCCATTGTTGCGGATCGCCATGATGCGGCCAGCCACGCGTACCGTTTGATCGGTCTTTTCACCGGACGCGAGCGCGGCGAATTTCTCCTTCACCATTGTGGCACTGTGCGTCTTGTCGAATTTGACGATGCGGAACGGATCGCCGTATTTTTCGGTGAGTTTTTCAAGCCGCGTGAGACGGCGGACGCCTTCGTCCTCGACGGAAGATTCCGCGACGGGCGAATTTTGTGGGTCCGATTTTGTCATACATTATTCCTTCTGACTTCCAATCACTGGCTCGCCCAAACGATCTTATACATCCAGTCGATCTCACGCGGCGCGAAGCTGACGGCATCACCGTCGCCAAGCGCCAGCAATTCGATCCTGTTCACGCTTTCGCGCGCAAGTTCGCCGATGATAATGTCGCCTTTGTGCGTGCGCAGCGCCACGCGATCGTTGCGGCGCGGCTTTTCGGCGGGCGCGATTATGAGGCGGTCGCCTTCGCGATAGGCCGGCGCCAGCTCCTTGCCTGAAACCTCGAGCGCGAAAGCCTCGGCATCGGCCAGTGCCGGAAAACGCATTTCCTCCCAGCCACGGCCAGAGGGTTTGCCGTCATGATCGAAGGCGCCTTTACCTTCCGCGTCGGCGAGGCCGATCAGCGGTATTGAGGCACGTGGCACGGCGCCGTGGGTGGCGAGCGCCACGAATTCGTCAAGCGCTGTGTTGGTCGCCTGCAGAATAAAGGCAATGCTTTCGGTCGAGGGCCAGCGCGGGCGCTTGTTCGAGATGCGTTTGCTGGGATTAAAGACGGTCGGGCTCAAGCCTGCTTTTTTCGCGAGGCCCGAGGCGCTGAGGCTGTTTTGCTCGGCGAGGCGGTCGATCGCGCGCCATATATCGGCATGTTTGAGGGGCATAGGATTTTAGTATCCTATATGCGGTGCTTCCTGCAAGCCGAACATGCGATTCTCTTCTTTTGTAAGGGCTCGTGACAGTTGCGTGGTGCAAGCGGCTCTGCTATTTCCGGGGCCGCTTGGATATTCACGAATTAACCTTTTCCGAGGTTTTCTTGCCGCACGTCGATCAACCTATCATCACCGGGGACATGGCCGCCGTCGCGCGCCGTTATGCGAAGGCGCTTTTCGAACTGGCCGACGAGCAAAAACAGCTCGATGCCGTGGCCGAAGATCTGCGCGGCCTAAAAAACCTCGCGCGCGACAGCGCTGAATTCCGCATTCTTGCCGGCAATCCTCATTTCAGGCGGACGCAGCTTATGAAAGCCGCGCAAAAGATCGCCGATTCGATAAAGCTCAACAAGCTGACCGGCAATTTTTTGGCCCTCGTCGCGCAAAACCGCCGCTTGCCGCAATTAGGCGCGATGTGCGATGCCTTTCTTGCCGAGCTTGCCACCACGCGCGGGGAATTCGCGGCCGAAGTGAAAAGCGCCGACGCGCTTTCACCGACGCAAACGCAACAGCTTGCCGCGCAATTGCAGAAACTGGCCGGCGGCAAGGTGCATATGACCATGGCCGAGGACAAAAGCCTGCTCGGCGGGTTTGTGGTCAAGCTCGGCTCGCGCCTGATCGATCTTTCGGTTAAAAGCAAATTGGCGCGATTGGAGCGCCAATTGAAATCATCGTCGGACATGCTGGAAGGAGCCGCTTAAGATTATGGATATTCGTGCCTCGGAAATTTCCTCGATTCTCAAAAAGCAGATTGCCGATTTCGGCGCTGGCGCCGAAGTGGCCGAAGTGGGCCAGGTTCTGTCGGTCGGCGACGGCGTGGCGCGCGTTTACGGGCTCGATAATGTGCGCGCCGGCGAAATGGTGGAATTCGCCAACGGCGTGAAGGGCATGGCGCTGAATTTGGAAGCCGACAATGTCGGCGTGGTGATTTTCGGCGACGACCGTGCGATCAAGGAAGGCGATATCGTCAAGCGCACCGGCGCGATTGTCGAAGTCCCCGTCGGCAAGGGCCTTTTGGGCCGCGTGGTGGACGCGCTCGGCAATCCCATCGACGGCAAGGGACCGCTGAAGGACGTCAAGCTGACACGCATGGAAGTAAAGGCGCCCGGTATCATTCCGCGCAAATCGGTTTCCGAGCCGATGCAGACGGGTTTGAAAGCCATCGATAGCCTCGTGCCGATCGGCCGCGGCCAGCGCGAGCTTATCATCGGTGACCGCCAGACCGGCAAGACGGCAGTCGCCATCGATACCTTTATCAATCAGAAAGCGATCAACGAAGGTTCGGACGAATCGAAGAAGCTTTATTGCATCTATGTGGCGATTGGCCAGAAACGCTCGACCGTCGCGCAGATCGTGAAAACCTTGGAAGATGCCGGCGCTCTGAAATATTCGATCATCGTCGCCGCCACGGCTTCAGAGCCGGCGCCGATGCAGTTTTTGGCGCCTTACGCCGGTTGCGCGATGGGCGAATTTTTCCGCGACAATGGCATGCACGCGCTCATCGTTTACGATGATCTGTCCAAACAGGCCGTGGCTTACCGTCAGATGTCGCTTTTGCTGCGGCGCCCTCCCGGCCGCGAGGCTTACCCGGGCGACGTGTTTTATCTGCATTCGCGCTTGCTCGAACGCGCGGCGAAGATGAACGATAAGCAGGGCGGCGGCTCGCTGACGGCGTTGCCCGTGATCGAAACGCAGGCGGGCGACGTGTCGGCCTATATTCCGACCAACGTGATCTCCATCACGGATGGGCAGATATTCCTCGAAACCGGGTTGTTCTACAAAGGCGTGCGGCCAGCGATCAATGTCGGCTTGTCGGTCAGCCGCGTGGGATCGGCCGCGCAGATCAAGGCGATGAAGCAGGTTGCCGGATCGATTAAATTAGAGCTGGCCCAGTTCCGTGAAATGGAAGCTTTCTCGCAATTCGCTTCCGATCTCGATCCCGCCACGCAAAGATTGTTGAACCGCGGCCGGCGCCTGACCGAACTTCTCAAGCAGCCACAATATGCGCCGCTCGCCGTGGAAGAGCAGGTCTGCGTAATCTATGCCGGCGTGAAAGGCTTCCTCGACAAGGTGAAGATCGATGACGTGGCCGCTTACGAGCAAGGCCTCTTGCGCGAATTGCGCGGCCGCAGCGCCGATATTCTCGCCGCCGTGCGCGCGGACAAGCAGCTCAAGCCGGAGACGGAAGAGAAGCTGAAAAAGCTTTTGGATCTGCACGGAAAGCAGTTCGCGTAATCGCCGCACGCGCAACCGCATTCCGGCTGAACGTTGCATCGGTCAGGGCCCGAAGGAGATATTATTTCTTTTTTTACTAAATTAGTAATAAAATCCTTGACCTGCATCGCGCTGGGTTATTGACAACGATAAGGCGAAGTGCGCCCAAAACGGCCCCGTTTGTTCCAATATTTTTTGTTTAAATATAATCGCGCTGGCCATAGGGCCTGTCCTGCGCAGCCCCGCGAAGCGGGGTGGCGCGCCCGAAGAGATTCGAACTCCTAACCCCCAGATTCGTAGTCTGGTGCTCTATCCAGTTGAGCTACGGGCGCGTTGCGTGGAAGCGCGGCACCTTAGCCAAAATAGGCCGAAAAGCAAAGTGTTTAGGCGCCGCAAAGGGCGGCTACCTTTAACCTTCGTTCCTTGCTAGAACAGCGCGCTTTTCATGAGGAGCGAGCGTCGCGTGCCTGAAACACCTTCATCCCCCGCCCTTTCGATCATCATTCCGATGCTGAATGAGGCCGGTAATGTGCTGCCACTGATCGAGGAGATCGCGGCAGCGTTGAAACTTTACGCGCCGGTCGGCGAGAATTTTGAAATCATTTGCGTGGATGACGGCAGCACGGATGCGACGGCTTCCGAGATCAAGCTGGCACAAAAATCCCATCCGCAGGTGCGATTGATCCGCCACGCGCAGCGGCTCGGCATGAGCGGCGCGATCAGGAACGGCGTACGCGCCGCAACATCAGACTGGATCCTCACCATCGACGGCGATCGGCAAAACGATCCGGCCGATGCGAAGCGTTTGATGGATTTGGGGTGGGCCGAGGGGCGGAATGGGAAAATTCTGGTCGCCGGCATTCGCGCCAACCGGCGCGATACTTTGGGCAAAAGGCTCGCCAGCCGTTTCGCCAACGCGATCCGCCGCGCCTTGCTCAAGGACAATTGCCCGGATACCGGATGCAGCTTGAAATTGTTCCGGCGCGAAAGTTACCTGGAATTGCCGTTCTTTAACGGCCTGCATCGCTTCATGCCGGCCCTGTTCAAGCTTTACGGCAGCGCATGCATCTTCACGCCCGTGAACGATCGCCCGCGCGAACGCGGCGTCTCCAAATCAGACTTTGCCGGGCGGGCGATCAAAGGGCTTTACGATCTTCTCGGCGTGGTGTGGTTAATCGCCCGGACTCCTGCCCCCGAGCGGGGAAAAGAAGAATAAAACCGGCTCTTTGGCTGCTTTTCCTTGACAATCGGGGCCTTTTCGCCAATAAAGCCGCCTTCGGACGGATGCTTTATAAGCGTCGAGGTCCGTAACCCATAAAGATCGGAAACGGAAATGTTCGCGGTCGTAAAAACCGGCGGCAAGCAATATAAAGTTGCCGCGGGCGATGTTATCCAGGTTGAAAAGCTTCCCGCCGAGGCCGGCAAGACGGTCGAGCTCGGCGAGGTGCTGATGCTGTGCGACGCCGGTAAGGTGACGGTCGGCGCGCCGATGATCGCGGGCGCCAAGGTTGCGGCCGAGGTCGTGTCGCAAAACCGCACCGGCAAATTGATCGTGTTCAAGAAAAAGCGCCGCCAGAATTACCGCCGCAAGAAGCATCACCGGCAGGAATTCACGGTGCTGAAGATCACCGGAATCAAGGGAGCGTAAGATGGCTCATAAGAAAGCAGGCGGCTCATCTCGCAACGGGCGCGACAGCGCCGGCAAGCGCCTCGGCGTCAAGCTCTATGGCGGGCAAGAAGCACATGGCGGCAACATCATCATCCGCCAGCGCGGCACCAAATTTTATCCCGGCGAAAACGTCGATATGGGCCGCGATCATACGATCTTCGCGATCAAGGACGGCGTGGTGCGGTTTCGTGAAAAGGCCGGCGGCAAGACGTACGTTTCGGTCGAGACGAAAGCCGCGAAGTAATCGCTTTCGTGGGGTCATCCCGTCGAAAGAGGATGCCCTGCAATGAAATTCCTCGATCTGGCAAAAATTTACGTGAAGAGCGGCAAGGGCGGGCGCGGCTGCGTCAGCTTTCATCGCGAGAAATATGTCGAATTCGGTGGGCCCGACGGCGGCAATGGCGGCAAGGGCGGCGATGTGATTATCGAAGCCGCTTCCAATCTCAACACGCTCATCGATTATCGCTATCAGCAGCATTTTAACGCCGCCAACGGACGCGGGGGCGCCGGTCGCGACCGCAGCGGCGCCAATGGCGGCGATCTGGTTTTGAAAGTGCCGACGGGCACCGAAGTGCTGGATGAGGACAAGGAGACCGTGCTGCTCGATCTTTCGAAGCCCGGCGCACGGATGATTTTGCTCAAGGGCGGCGATGGCGGCTTCGGCAACGCGCATTACAAATCGGCCACCAATCAGGCGCCGCGCAAATTCACGCCCGGCTGGCCCGGCGAGGAGCGCACGATCTGGCTGCGGCTGAAGCTAATCGCGGATGCCGGATTGATCGGCCTGCCAAACGCTGGCAAATCGACCTTCCTCGCCGCCTGCACGGCCGCGAAACCGAAAATCGCCGATTATCCTTTCACCACGCTTTCGCCCAATCTCGGCGTGGTGCGGATCGGCAGCAAGCGCGACGGTGTATCCTTCGTGTTGGCGGATATTCCGGGCCTGATCGAGGGCGCGCATGAAGGGCATGGATTAGGCGACCGGTTTTTGGGCCATGTCGAGCGTTGCCGCGTTTTGCTGCATCTGATCGACGGCACGGATGAGGATGTGGCGACCAACTACAAGACCGTGCGCAAGGAGCTGAAGGCCTACGGCGCGGGTCTTTCCCGCAAGGCGGAGATCATAGCCCTCAACAAATGCGACGCGCTGGATGCTGCGGACATCAAGCGCAAAGTGGCGGCGTTAAAAAAGGCGAGCAAGAAGCCGGTTTATGCGATCTCGGCGGTGGCGGGAAAAGGCGTCGACGAGATTTTACGGTTGTTGGCGAAGAAAATCATCCGGGCCTAATTAACAGATTGCCGCAGGCCGCGATGTCCTTATGTGTGGAACTGGGCGCGTAAAATACCGTTCGACAATATCTTCCGCTTTCAAATCAGGATTTTCTGCTGCCTCGTAACCGAAGATTGCCAGAAACTGGATATATCCTAATGCGCTTTGATAGCCAGCCGCTTCTTTCATGCGGTTCTCGATTGTTCCGTGCTTATCGAGAGCAGAAAAATTATGAGCAACATTACGATTAAAGTCGGCTTCACCTCCTGGACTCAAGTCAGGGGGATTAACAAGGCTGATTAGCGCCTGCCGATCGGAAACCATGTCGAGTGCATCATTTCCGACGAAACGGCAATTGGCATTGGGATTTCCCCGCCGTTCATCTGCGATCAGGCTTCTGAAAAAGGGGTGGTTCTTCCTTAAAGCGCGATAAATGTTTTTGATCCTAACCAAATCGTTATCGGTAAGCGGTACATACGCTTCGCGCGGCTTCCAGCCGTGAGAAAAATGAAAATGAAGGCCACAGGATTCATTCGACTCAAAGCCTATTTTCGACAAGGCACCGAAGGCCCTGCTTATATATTCGATGCCTTCATTTTCCCACAATGCGGGCGTGTTGATCTCGATACCGTATTTATTTTTTAGATCTGCAAGGGGAATCTCTATATCCTCATCCTCGACCAACATCCATATGTTGTCGCGGGCAGCTTTCGGGGAAAGCGAGCTATCGTTGTGTGCGTCCGGATGTTCTTTCACGACCCAGTTTTTCCAGGTCAGGGTGCGAAGCTTTTCCGCCAATCTTGGTGCGGCCCAAGCAAAGCTGATTCTTGGTGGCTCTTGGTTCCCCAGGGGAAAAGTTAATTCTTGACGAACCCGGTCAAACCGCCCCATTAAATTTTGGCGGTCGACAATCCCTTCGAGTTCGATGCCGTAGGAATAGGGCGTACCATCCGGATGCGCGGCAGGTATTCTTAGTTGATTCGAATATGGTAAAATAAGTTGAGACATGAATCGGTTTCACCGTACGATTTGGTTAAAATGCCTTCCGTAAAAATATGCGGTGTCAGTTTATCAAAAAGACGGCATCTTCAACAATAGTTGCAAAGAGGAAAACAGACATTCACGGGCTTTTCTTTTGTTGTTAACCATTTTGCTTGACGCTTCCGCCTTGCCTGCCAGACACTTGGTGTCCAGCCGAATCGCGAAGGATCTTTTCCAATGTCCAAGCTCCATAAAAGCGCGACCGAAGCGCTTGCCGGATTGCTGAAAGACAATATGACGATCGCGGCCGGCGGCTTCGGGCTTTGCGGCATACCCGAGCATTGCATCGAGGCAATCCGGGATTCCGGCGTCAAGGGTCTTACCATCGTCAGCAACAATGCGGGCGTGGACGGTTTCGGACTCGGCAAGCTCATGGAAAAGGGCCAGATCAAAAAAATGATCTCAAGCTATGTCGGCGAAAATAAATTATTTGCCGAGCTTTTTCTTTCCGGCAAACTGGAAGTGGAATTTAATCCGCAAGGCACTTTGGCGGAGCGTATGCGTGCCGGCGGCGCCGGCATCGCCGGATTTTATACGCGCACGGGCGTCGGCACCGTGGTCGCCGAGGGCAAGGAAGTACGCGAGTTCGACGGGCACAAATACGTGCTTGAACGCGGTATCGTCTGCGATCTTTCCATCGTGAAAGCGTGGAAGGCGGATGAGGAAGGCAATCTCATCTACCGCAAGACAGCGCGCAATTTTAATCCGCTCGCCGCCATGTGCGGGCGGGCAACGGTGGCGGAGGTCGAGGAGATCGTGCCGATCGGGACGCTCGGGTGCGATCTCATCCATACGCCCGGCATTTTCGTGCAGCGGCTGATCAAGGGCGCGCATTATGAAAAGCGTATCGAGCAGCGCACCGTGAGGGCCGCGTAAAATGCCCTGGACCCGCGAAGATATGGCTCAGCGCGCCGCCAAAGAATTGCGGGAAGGCTTCTACATCAATCTCGGCATCGGCATTCCGACCCTCGTTGCCAATTACATTCCGAAAAATATGCGCATCGTTTTGCATAGCGAGAACGGCATGCTGGGGGTGGGCCCCTTCCCGCTTGAGAGCGAGGTCGATGCCGATCTCATCAATGCCGGCAAGCAGACGGTGACGGAGCTGCCCTATACCAGCTATTTCGACAGCGCCTTTTCATTCGCCATGATCCGCGGCGGGCATATCGATCTCGCGATTTTAGGCGCGATGCAGGTTTCGGAGACCGGCGACATCGCCAACTGGATGATCCCCGGCAAAATGGTAAAGGGGATGGGAGGTGCCATGGATCTTGTCGCCGGCGTCAAGCGCATTGTCGTTTTGATGGAGCACACGGCCAAGGATCAGCCCAAAATTCTCAAAAAATGCTCGCTGCCGCTGACGGGCTCACACGTGGTGAACAAGATCATTACCGATCTTGCCGAATTCGAATTCCGCCCGGATGGATTAACCCTCACCGCGCTTGCGCCCGGCGTGACGGCGGAGGACGTAAAAGCGAAGACGGAAGCGAATTATAAATGGGCGTGATCCAGAACCGGCTTACGTAAGCTTTTCTCTAGTTCAATATCGTGTTCACAACGCGGTAGCCGGCGGGCATCAACTTTCCGGCGTATGGAATGTACACGGTTACTTATTTGTGATGACATAAGCACAAGATGTGATCCTGATGCAGGCTCTAATTCCATACCGAATATCTCGTGCAAAATATTCATTTCATTTCTCACTTTAAAGATTCTTACAAGCAGGCCGACACTAGACTTTGTTGAGCCGTTAGCAACTAAAATTTATGTCGCGTAAATCGTTTCACAAATGAATAGAAATCTTCATTCGCGCCAGTCATTTTTAAAATGGGAACATCTTGCCAAGAAGTGGGATTACCCCTTCACCGTCTGATATGCCGCGAGCACGGCCATCGTGACAATATCCGAAACCGTCGCACCCATGCGCAGGATCTGCGCGGGCTTTTCGAGGCCATTCAGGATGGGCCCGAGCAAGGTGACGCCACCGATATTCTGCAAAAGCTTGGCCGCGATATGGGCCGAGGATAAATTCGGCATCACCAGCACGTTGGCGGGTCCTGTCAAACGGCAGAAGGGATAAAGCCGCTTCATCAGATCGTAATCGAGCGCGACGTCGGCGGCCATTTCGCCGTCATATTCGAACTTGACGCCTTTCTCGTCCAGCACCGCGACCGCTTCCCTCACGCGCTCGGCGTGCCAGCGCTGCGGCTGGCCGAAGCTGGCGAAGCTGAGAAGTGCCACGCGCGGCTCGTGCCCCATGCGGTGCGCCCACGATGCGGCCTCGATCGCGATTTCG
>Ga0181537_10005216_pt1 | contig 10540 bp, 8 predicted proteins | sample PEATcosm2014_Bin_39_FD_119765 | JGI IMG/M metagenome (GOLD analysis project Ga0181537, IMG submission 119765) | Peatland microbial communities from MTU Mesocosm Facility, Houghton, MI, USA - PEATcosm2014_Bin23_10_metaG | ecosystem: Environmental > Terrestrial > Soil > Wetlands > Peat | place... | reverse complement strand
TGCGCGGCTAGTTCGTGAGCGCGCGCAACGCTGCGGTTGCAAATCCACACCTCCGAGGCTTCGATCCAAGGAGCGACGGTTTGGGCAAGCTGTCCCGCACCGATCAGAAGCGTCGGCCCTTCGTTGCCCGTCGCGGCTAGCAGACGGCGAACTTGAGACCCGTAGCAGGAACTGCCGACGCCTGTGAGAAACCGCGTGCGGATATCTTTCGTGTCCTGAAACAGCTTCTGCATCCACGGCGAAAGCTGTGCAATTGTCGGCGCCGAAGTTTCGCAGTAGTCGTGCCAAGCCCGTTTGATCTGGCCGAAAATTTGTGTTTCTGCGACCATGCGACTCTCCAGTCCGCAGGCAAATCGCAGCAGAAATGAATACGCTTCGACGCCTGTGAGGCTCTGCAAAGCTCCGTCAGCCGGCATCAAATGGGAAATTCGGTCGATCGCCGCGCGGTGGGTGGCAATGCTCACGCGTCGCTGGCAGGTCTGGATGTGAAATACCTCGCCAGAACTCGCAGGCACGGCGGCAACACTTGGTAAGTGCTCGCCACGCCAGTGCAAAACATGGAGTTCTCGAACGTCCACGGATGCGAAATTAATGGGCCTTGCGGACCAATTTGTCACGAGTGTGTCACCGCGCGCGCGGCCAACGTTTGCGGGGCGGACATCTGCAGTGCTGATATATTTCGGTACATGAGCGCACCGTTTCCTTTTGCCGCCATTGTTGGCCAAGACGAACTGAAGCTGGCGCTGCTTTCAGTCGCCATTGATCCCAGCATCGGCGGGGTGTTGATCTTTGGCGATCGAGGCACGGGTAAGTCGACGGCGGTGCGTGCGCTGCCGGCTGTATTGCCGTCAATGAAAGTGCTTGCCGAGTGTCGATACGGCTGCGATCCGGAGCAGCGCACGACCTGGTGCTCGGAGTGTCAGGCGCGCCCGGCGCGGCGGCGTCCTGCGGTGCGCACCGTGGAGGTGCCGGTTGTGGACATGCCGTTGGGCGCCACTGAGGATCGCGTCGTTGGCGCGTTAGATTTGGAACAGGCGTTGGGTTCGGGCGTGCGTAGTTTTGAACCTGGCCTGTTGGCGCAGGCCAACCGTGGCATTCTGTATATCGACGAGGTCAATCTGCTCGAAGATCACTTGGTCGATCTGCTTATCGACGTCGCCGCATCTGGGCAGAATGTGGTCGAGCGAGAGGGCCTGAGCGTGCGTCATCCGGCCCGTTTCGTGCTTGTCGGCAGCGGTAATCCGGAAGAGGGCGAGCTGCGCCCGCAATTGCTCGATCGCTTTGGTTTGTCGGTTGAAATTAGAACCCCGCAAGAGATCGAGTTGCGGGTCGAGATCGTGCGCCGGCGCGATCAGTTCGAACGCGATCCGGATGCGTTCCGGAAGGTCTGGCAGGACGAGCAGCAGAAGCTGCGAAAGACCATCATAAAGGCTCGCAAGCGGCTGGCGGAGATTGAAGTCGGTGATGACGTGCTGCGCTGGACGACGCGGCTGTGCTTGCGCGTCGGTACCGACGGGTTGCGTGGCGAGCTGACGATGATTCGTGCCGCGCGAGCAGTGGCGGCGCTGAACGGCAAGGGAGCAGTTGGCACTACTGAGCTCGCGCAGGTGGCCGCCGTCGCGCTGCGACACCGATTACGACGCGATCCACTTGATGAAACGGGTTCGAGTTTACGCATTGAGCGTGCCATCAGCGAGCAGGGGACTTCGCTTGGTTGAACTGGCGCGTGGAAGCGCTTCGAGCTGCGCAGCCGATGCGCTGTTCGCAGCGAGTTGTTTCGCGCTCGATCCATTCGCCGTGGGTGGGGTAGTGGTCCGTACTGATCGCGGTCCGACCTGTGAGCTGTGGCTGCAGCTCGTAGCAGCGCTGTTGGCCAAATCTACACCCCTGCGCCGCCTGCCACCGCATATCGATGACGAGCGCCTGCTTGGAGGTATCGATCTGACGGCCAGTTTGCGCGCCGGACGTTCCGTGTATTCGCGCGGGCTGTTGGCCGAGGTCGATGGCGGCGTCCTTGTCATGAGCATGGCGGAGCGTGTCTGCGGCCACCTGGCTGCTTTGGTCGCCGCAGCGCTCGACAGTCATTGCGTTGCGGGTGGGGGCGGCCGCGCGCAGCACGCACACTGCGCGCGATTTGGTCTAATAGCCCTGGACAGTGGGCAGGGTGATGAACAAGGTTGTAGTGCCATGTTGACGGAGCGCATGGCCATGCAGATCGACCTGAACCAAGTCGATCCCCGGGATCTTGCCGCGTCCGGACCCGAATGCGCGGCGCTGGAGCGCGCGCGCGGTCGCGTTGCTGGCGTCACGTTCCGATCCGAAGACCTGTCGGCGCTATGCGCGGCGGCTCGCGCCTTTGGCATCGATTCATTGCGCGCGCCGCTGTGGGCGCTGCGCGTTGCACGCGCCAATGCAGCACTACAAGACCGTACTGCACTGACGGGGGGCGATTTGCAACTGGCAGCAAGGTTGGTGCTCGGACCTCGCGCTCGCATGAATCCAGAGACTACGGACGCAGAGGCGAGCTCGTCCGAGTCACCGTCGCTGCCCAGCGCGGAGGCGCCGCAAGCGGAGCGCGCGCAATTACCAGACCGAATCACGCCCGAAAGCAGCCAGGATCTCTTGTTGGCGGCAGCGCGCGCGTCAATTCCTGCACACTTGCTGGATAGCGGCACACTAACGGATCCGCGCATGCGGCGTGGCGCCAGCAGCGGCCGATCTGGGGTAACGCTTCGGACCGGCCAGCGCGGCCGGCCGGCGGGAGTGCGCGCGGGTCGACCGCGGGCAGGATTGCGGCTGAACGTTATTGCTACCCTGCGTTGCGCGGCCCCTTGGCAACGTCAGCGGCGCGCGCAGAGCACGCAGCGGCCGACACGAGTGCTGGTACACGTCGACGATTTTAGGATCACCCGGTTCACGCCGCGCAGTGAGACGGCGACGCTGTTCGTGCTCGACGCGTCGGGCTCAAGTGCGCTGAGCCGGTTGGCTGAAGTTAAGGGCGCCATCGAGTTGCTATTGGCGCAATGTTACGTGCGGCGCGATCAAGTGGCGGTCCTGGCCTTTAGGGGTCGCGGTGCGCAGCTACTGCTACCGCCCACGCGATCTTTGGTGCGTGCCAAGCGCAGCTTGGCTCAATTGCCCGGCGGCGGTTCCACCCCTCTTGCGGCGGGGTTGGATCTCGCCCGAGAGCTGGCTGAGCGGCTGCGTCGGCGCGGCCTCGCGCCCACGCTGGTGGTGTTGACCGACGGCCATGCCAATATCGCACGCGACGGCAGCAGTGGACGACAAAAAGCGGAAGCGGACGCATTGCTAGCGGCGCGGCAACTGCGTTACGCGGGCCACAAAGCATTGCTGATCGATACCGCGCGACGGCCACAACCTTTAGCGCGGTCGCTGGCGGAGGCCATGCAAGCTCGCTATTTGCCGTTGCCGTATGCGGACGCACGCGCCCTATTGGGCGCTGTGCAGTCCATAGCCTGACTTGCGTTCAGTGGCCGCCATGGACCTGGACTGGCAGCTGGACGGTGGCACCTGGCCGCTTCATGAGAGCAGTCGCTTCGTTGAGTCTGGAGACGTACGCTGGCACGTCCAGCAGCTCGGTCATGGCCCGGCGCTGCTGTTGATACATGGCACTGGCGCCTCGACGCATTCCTGGCGACAACTGGCACCATTACTCGCAACGCGCTGGACCGTGTTCGCCTTTGATCTACCAGGACACGCCTTTACGCGGGGGGTGCCGCCGCAGGGACTGTCGCTCGAAGCAATGAGCAATGCCGCCGGAGCGTTGCTACGTCAAATGAAGCTCCAACCGGTGCTTGTGATTGGTCATTCTGCCGGTGCAGCCATCGCCGCGCGCATGGTATTTGATCGGCAGTGTGTGCCGCGGGCGATCGTCAGTCTTAATGGCGCCTTGCTGCGCGTCCATAGTCGATACCATCTGCTGTTCTCGCCGCTCGCAAAGCTGCTGTCGTCGAACCACATGGCGGCGCATTTGATCGCCTGGAAGGCGCGCGATCGAGACGCGGTCGAGCATCTGATCGAGAGCACCGGCTCGCACCTCGATCAGGCAGGCATTGATCTATATTGGCGGCTGCTGCGTAGTCCCCAGCATGTCGCGGGCGTATTGCAAATGATGGCGCAGTGGAGGCTTGATCGGCTAATGCAACAGTTGTCACTGGTGCCAATACCGCTGCTGCAGCTGGTTGGCTCGCAGGATCGCACGGTGCCACCTTCTGCCGCATGGCGCGTGCGCGAACTGCTCCCAAGTGCCCCAATTGTCTCGTTGCCCAATTTGGGGCACCTGGCGCACGAGGAGCGTGCCGAAAGCGTGGCCCATGCGGTGTTCGAGGCCGCTGATGGCTGGCATGTCTGAGTCAACCAGAGGGGACAAGGCGCGCGCAGTCGTTATCGGCAGCGGCTTTGGCGGACTTGCTGCAGCGGTGCGCCTGGGCGCTCGAGGCTATGTAGTCACGGTACTCGAGCGCCTTGAGATGCCTGGGGGGCGCGCGGCTGTCTTTCGACAAGACGGGTTTACCTTTGATGCCGGACCGACCATTGTCACCGCGCCGCATTTGCTCGAAGAACTTTGGACTTTGTGCGGTCGCAAGATGGCTGACGACGTGCAATTGCGCGCTCTCTCTCCCTTCTATCAGGTTCGCTTTCCCGATGGATCGTCCGTCGACTGGTCGGGCGATGCAGCCGAGATGCGCGCGCTCGTCACCAGGCTCTCCGCACGGGACCTCGCCGGCTACGAGCGCATCATGGCCCAAAGCGAGCGCATTTATCAGCTGGCTTTTGAGCAGCTTGGCCATGTTCCGTTCGACTCTTGGACCGACATGCTACGCATGCTGCCGAGTTTTCTGCGCCTGCAAGCTCAGCGCTCGCTATATTCTATGGTGGCTGCCCAGGTGCGCGATGCGCGGCTGCGATTTCTTTTAAGCTTTCACCCGCTCTTTGTCGGCGGCAATCCGTTCACTACCAGTTCGTTGTATGGGCTGATCCTACATCTGGAGCGCTCTCGGGGAGTGCACTGTGCGATGGGGGGCACCGGTTCACTGGTGCGCGCTCTGGTAGGCCTGATTGAATCGCAAGGGGGGTCAGTGCGCTGCGATGCCGAGGTCGATTCGGTGACATTGCGGCAGCGCACGGCGGTTGGCGTGCGCCTCACCTCGGGCGAAGAGCTGCCGGCGGACGTGGTCGTGTCGAATGCCGATAGCGCCTGGACCTACCACCGGTTGCTGCGATCGGCCACTCGCCGCTATTGGTCCGATCACAAATTGCAACGTGCGCAATACTCGATGGGGCTTTTTATCTGGTATTTTGGCACGCGATGTCGCTACCCTGACGTTGCCCACCATACGATTCTGGTCGGCCCGCGATATCGGGAGTTATTACGGGACATCTTTGATCGCAAGGTGCTCGCAGACGATTTTAGTCTATACCTGCATAGGCCGACGGCGACCGATCCATCGTTGGCACCGTCAGGCTGCGATACATTCTACGTGCTCTCGCCGGTGCCGAACCTGGCAGCGGACATCGATTGGACGGCGTGCGCTGAGGGCTATCGCGAACGCATCGAGCGTGCTCTGCAGGCGACGCTACTTCCCAATCTGCGGCAAAACGTTGTAACGTCGCGTGTCATGACGCCTTTGGATTTCCGTCAGCGGCTGCTAGCTTGGCGAGGCGCGGCCTTCGGCATGCAGCCGCTACTGCGCCAGAGTGCGTGGTTTCGGCCGCACAATCGGGCGGAGGATTTCGAGCGCTTCTACCTTGTCGGTGCGGGTACGCATCCCGGCGCCGGCTTGCCGGGTGTACTCAGTTCGGCGCGGGTTTTGGATCGGGTGGTGCCGCATGGTTCGCTGGTCTGAAAGTAACGCGCAGCGGCGCTCGGATCTGGCAGCTTGTCGCGCGTTGCTGCGTACCGGCTCACACACGTTCCATTTCGCGTCGCACCTCCTGCCTCGGCGGGTCAGTACCGCGGCGACTGTCTTGTACGCATTCTGCCGGCTAGCGGACGATGCCATCGATTGCGATGGCGCGGCAGCTGAGGCGCACCTGCAAGAGTTGCACGCGCAATTAGATCGCGTCTACTGCGGACGGCCGCTGGCGCAGCCTATGGAACGACTACTGACCGAGGTGATTGAACGCTACGCCATCCCGCGCTCGCTGCTGGCAGCACTGCTGGAGGGTTTCGAGTGGGATGCACGGGGCCGCCAATATGCCACCGCGGCGGCGCTGAATGCGTACGCCGCTCGCGTGGCCGGCAGCGTGGGCGCCCTGATGAGCTTGCTGATGGATGTGCGCACTCCGGAGATGCTGGGGCGCGCGTGCGATCTCGGCATAGCGATGCAGCTGACCAATATCGCGCGCGATGTGGGGCAGGATGCCCGTGCCGGCCGGCTCTATCTACCGCTGGATTGGCTGCAGGAGGTCAATATTGATGCGCAGCGCTGGCTGGCTCAGCCCGTCTTTACGCCAGCACTGGCGATTGTCGTCGAGCGTCTGCTGTGCGCGGCTGATTCGCTGTATGTGTATGCAGCGGACGGCATTGCCGCGTTGCCGCCGGGCTGCCGTCCGGGTATTCACGCGGCACGCCTGCTATATGCCGAGATTGGCCACGAGTTGCGCCGCGGCGGACTAGATGCCGTCACGCATCGGGCCCACGTCGGCGCACTTCGGAAAGCACGGCTGCTGTGCTGGGCACTGCGCGCCGCTACTCGCCCGGCGAGCCAGTGTTCCTATGTCCCTCTGAGCGAATCACGCATGTTGATCGACGCCGTCGGACCGCTGCCGCCAGCGGATGCCACTTTCGGTAGGGATGCACGCGAGACTCAAGGCAATGCCGAGTGGCTGTTAGAGTTGTTCGAGCGCTTGCAACAACGCGATCAGTTGGCGTCGCTGCGCAACGGGTCGGCGCACTGACGCCCGCGCCAGCGCGGCATTCGAAATGGTAACAAGCAGCGCACCCAGGCGCTGCTAAAGCGGTCCAGATCCAGACTCTCGTGCATGGTCAGCACCGATTCAGAGTTGAGTTGGGTACGCAACAGCGAGCGGGCGTAGAACGGCGCGTCCACTAGGGTGTCGATTAACTGCGTCGCGCCGGGTTCGTCCGAGCGCGCCATTCGAGCAATGCCCCAGGCGCTGGGCGGCAGAGCGACCCGTTGCGGCACCGGGACGCTGCGCGGCGTTTCATCGTTGCTGGAGAAGAGCACTGCCAACGGCGCTGACGCCTCGTGACGAGCAAGCGTGTCATAGAATACTGTGGTGGCTTCGTGTGTCGAGGCTCTCGACCAATGCCAACCGTGAAAGTCGCGCTCCAGCGCGCGTTCACCGCGGTTACTGTCCAGATAGGCATCTCCGCACCAGTGCGATGCGGGCTCCTGCAGACGCACCTCGATGCGCGCGCGCGGCGCCAGAGGCAACCAAACATGATGGGCATTGCTGTCCAATGCGTACACCACTTGGGTCTGCGGCGACGGGCGCACGCGCACCGTGCCGCGCACCGCTAACGGCAGCGGCGCGCAGCGTTCTCGGAGTTCAAACACGAACTCGCGACCATCCCATGATAGAGAGCTCGGCCCGATGCACAGCATCTCGGGTTTAAGCTGTACTCGACCGAGCGGGCGCTCGGTCATGCACCAGCGGTTGGCGGGACCACTCAATACGATGTTGAATGCACAGTGGTTCAGTGGCTGTGCGGCTCCGCGTCGGCGCGCGCTGGCGTAGTAGGGCGAAAACACGCTTCCCAAGAAGGCGATAATGCACAGCCCCCACCGAGCATCATCGCTGATCGCATCCAGATACCACCAGGCGTAGCCGCCCGAACCTATTGGGATATGAAACCCTGGTCCTGTAGCAGACAGCGTACGGCATGTCGGCCCGATAGGGCGGCCATCGGTAACCCCGGGCCCGGATGCGTACTGCCCCCGGCCAGATAAAGTCCCGCTATCCGCGTGCGCGCTGCTGGACGGCGAAATGAGGCGCGCCAGCCATGGGTTGCTTGGCCATACAGGGCGCCACCGCTGCCCGGAAACAGACGATGAAAGTCGCTCGGGGTGGTCGACAGCCAGTGTCTTGGCGCGGTCGGTAGGCGTAGGCCACAGCGTCGCAGAGTCGCCAGGGTATGCATCAGACACCGTGCCACCTCCTGAGAGCCATACTCGTGAAAATCACCAATCGCGGGCGCGTTCACCAGGCACATAAGACGCTCTGGCTCACCGTCTGCCGGTGACGCGGCCGCCTCGCGGTCTTGAGCGCAGACATAGACGGTCGGGCGGCGCGGCAGCTGCCGCTTCGACAGAATGCTGTCGAACTCCGCGTCGTAATCGTCCGAAAAGAAAACGTTGTGTCGCAGCAGTGCAAAGCCGGCGCTCGGCGCGCGCGCAGTCCAGGTGAGCGCGGAGAGTGAGCGCATCGCGGGCCCGACGCGTGCGGTGACCTTGGCCACTTCGGGTCCGAACAGGCCGGCGCCGACCGCCGCGGCATCGCAGGTCATGATCGCCGCATCCGCGTGCAAAGCTTCCCCATTGGCCAGTTCAACCGCCCTTACCCGTCTGGATCGCATGTGTATGCGGCGCACCTCGGCATCGCAGCGCACAAGGCCTCCCCGCGCCGTAAGCAGATCGCGTAACGCCGAGGCCAGCGCGTGCATGCCGCCGTCGATCTGCCAAACGCCCGACTGCTCGACGTGCGCCACCAACATCAGTGTTGCGGGCGCCTTGAATGGCGAGGAACCGCAATAGGTGGCGTAGCGGCCAAACAATTGCAGCAGGCGCGGGTCAGTGAAGTAATCCCCGAGCGCGCTCCACAAGGAGCGGAACGCACGCAAGCGCCATAAGTTGGGCAGGCCGCGAAGACCTGCGCCGATAACCAAACCGCGCAGGCTGGGGGCGGTGGCACGCAAAAAGCTGCGATCCAAAGTCTCATAGACGCGGCGCGCATCGGCGCAGAAGCGCACATAGCCGTCTTCGTTGGCAGCGCCGGCAAAAGTGCGAATCGCGGCGGCCGAGCGTGCGATGTCCGCGTGCAGATCGAGTGTCTCGCCGGCACCCCACGCGTGACGCGCCAGAGTCTCCAGCGGCCGCAGCCTCAAATGCTCGCTAAGGCGGCTGCCGGCGTCCTGAAAGATCTGCTCGAACAATTCGCGCAATGTGAAGACGGTCGGACCGGCATCGATGACGTGCGCTCCTGCCGCGTTCCGACGAATCTTTCCGCCCACCTCGCTGGCGCGCTCGAGCACCGTGACCGCGCAACCCCGAGTAACCAATTGCAGCGCTGCGCATAGCCCGGCGATGCCGGCGCCCACGACCACCACTGTCGGCACTGGGCGCGCGACGCGACCGGAACGCATGACGGGAGGCAAGTCTGGCAATTGACCTTCTCGCGATAATGTGTCTATATTGCATTACACAGAACGTGACAAGCAAACATTACACTAGCTCGGAGACCCCTGTGAACAGTGCAGCCCTGCTCGAGCGATTACTGTCCAGAGCGTTGCGCTCGGCTGCCGCTGAGGGCGGCCCGCCGAGCTTGGCGGCCGCGATCCGTCACGCGGTATTTCCCGGGGGTGCGCGCATGCGGCCGCGCTTGTGCCTGGCGGTGGCGAGGGCGTGTGCTGCGGAATATGCGCCCGCCGCGATGGTGGCCGCCGTCGCCATCGAACTGCTGCACTGCGCGTCGCTGGTTCATGATGACCTGCCTTGCTTTGATAACGCCAGCACTCGCCGTGGCCGACCTGCGGTGCATCGCGCCTACGGTGAGAATCTGGCACTGCTGGCGGGTGATGCTCTGATCGTGCTGGCCTTTCAGACCGTGGTGCTGGATGAGCGCCTCGAGGCCGAGCAACGCCTTAAGCTGCTGCAGGTGCTCGCGGCGGCTGCTGGAATGCCACATGGCATCGCCGCCGGGCAGGGTTGGGAATGCGAATCAGACGTGGTTTTGGCGGACTACCAGAAATCCAAGACAGGTTCGCTGTTCGTGGCTGCCACCGCCGCAGCGGCCATAGCGGCGCAGGTAGAGTGTGCGCCCTGGCGCAAAGTAGGCGAGTACATCGGTGAGGCTTATCAGGTCGCGGATGATATCTGCGATGTGTCGAGCAGCCCGCAGCTGATTGGTAAACCCACGGGTCGCGATGCGGCGCTCGGTCGCCCGAACGCAGTGGCGCAATTGGGCATGGACGGCGCGCAGCGGCATCTGCAGCAACTGGTGGACGCTTGTATCGCTGCCATACCATGCTGTCCCGGGCGCGATGAATTGCGGGCGCAATTCGAATTCGCGACCCAGCAGTTGCTCACCAGCAGGTTAGCGCGGCCGGCGGCCTAGGGCGCACATCGACGCCGTGAGTTCGACTGCGACACCGAGCAGTTCGGAGCCGGACTGGCGGCGCTGGGGCGGGGCTTGGCAGACGTGGCGCAATCGGCTGGTGAGCGATGCTCGCTTCCAGCGATTCGTAGCGCGCACGCCGCTGTTGCGCGGCATAGCGCGGCGTCAAGCGGCTGCATTGTTTGAGTTGTGCGCCGGTTTCGTCAATGCACAGGTATTG
>Ga0181537_10005215_pt1 | contig 10542 bp, 8 predicted proteins | sample PEATcosm2014_Bin_39_FD_119765 | JGI IMG/M metagenome (GOLD analysis project Ga0181537, IMG submission 119765) | Peatland microbial communities from MTU Mesocosm Facility, Houghton, MI, USA - PEATcosm2014_Bin23_10_metaG | ecosystem: Environmental > Terrestrial > Soil > Wetlands > Peat | place... | reverse complement strand
CATGGTGAAAGCCTTTCATGAGGCTGATATCGGCGTCGTGCTGGACGTCGTATACAACCACACTTGCGAGGGCGACTCCAAAGGGCCGATCTACAGCTTCAAGGGTTTCGACAGCCCCGGTTATTACATGCTTTCCTCCGATCCGGCAAACCCCTACGCCAATTACTCCGGCACGGGCAACACCTTGAATTTCGGCCAGGCACACGTGCGCAAGATGGTGATTGATAGTCTGCGTTATTGGAAGCGGGGGATGCATATCGACGGATTCCGCTTTGATCTGGCGTCGGTATTCAGCCGCAATGCAGACGGATCTCTCAACTGGGGCGAAGCCCCCATTTTCAGTGAAATTGCCGCGGACCCGGAATTAGGACGGGTGCGCTTGATCGCGGAGCCTTGGGACACCGCCGCTTATCAACTCGGCCGAGGATTCCCGGGATTGACCTGGCTGCAGTGGAACGGCCGGTTTCGTGATGACGTTCGCCGTTTCGTCAAAAGCGACCCCGGGATGGTTCCCGAGGTGATGCGACGTATTTATGGCAGCGATGACTTGTTTCCAGACAGCCGCGCCGACGCTTATCACGCCTATCAGAGTGTGAATTACGTAACCTCGCACGACGGCTTCACGCTCTACGATCTTGTCTCTTATGACCGCAAGCACAATTGGCAAAACGGAAATGACAATCAGGACGGTACCGATGCGAACTACAGTTGGAATTGTGGGCAGGAAGGGGATGAAGCGGTCTCCCCGCCAGTCCGCGCGCTGCGCCGGAAGCAAGTCAAGAATCTCTGCTGTCTGCTCTTCTTGTCTAACGGCACGCCGATGTTTCGGGCCGGGGACGAGTTCCTGAATACGCAATCTGGCAACAACAATCCCTATAACCAGGATAACGAAATCGGATGGCTGGATTGGACTCAACTCCGATCCAATCAGGACATCTTCCGGTTCTTCAAGAAGATGATTGCGTTCCGCAGAAATCATCCCTCGTTGAGCCGGAGCAGGTTCTGGCGGGAGGATGTTTCCTGGTACGGCGTCGGCCCCACGGTCGATTTGTCCTACGACTCGCACACCCTGGCATTCTGCCTGCACGGCGCTTCTCAAGGGGATGACGACATCTACGCAATGTTTAATGCCTACTGGGAAGAGTTGGAGTTCAATGTGCAGGAGGGAACAGCACAGGAGTGGAAAAGAATGGTTGACACCGCTCTGCCCAGTCCGGATGATTTCTCGGACGACGGAATCCCTTTGGAGCGGACGAAATACCGACTGGCGCCAAGATCGATTGTGGTCTTGTGTCGACCGAGGAAAAGCGACACGCGGGAGGGTCCGTGAGCAGGCGACCGAGGATCATCATCGTTGGTGGCGATTACAAAGATGCAGATCGTCTGGCCGGTTCGGCTCTCCGCAAACCCGGAAAAATTTACAGCCGGCTCGTGGAATGAATTCTGGGCCTGGCACACAGCTGGTACAGCGGGTTGTGAACCTGGGTCGTGGAAAGCTGCAGATTCCGGCTGATTCGCAGTCGCTTGACCTCTGAAGCCGCAAGCGTTCGATCGCGACGATACGGGCGCACGAAATCCCTTCCAGGTAAGAGGAACCTGGAATTGCGCTCGATACTCAAATAAAACATCGGGCGGAGGTTTGTCATGAGAAATCCTGTTTATCGGCCACCGTGGAAGATCGTTCTGACGAGCGTAGTCGTTGCCGGATTGTCGCTTGCGAGCGGCGAGACCTTCCCTGCGTTCTTGGCGGAGCAGCTGCCTGCTCCTGCAGGCCAGACGTTGTCTACCTCGGGTGTTCCCGCGCTCCACGCTATTGTGGATTCGGGTCGTAACGCCGATCTTCGCTGGTCCGACTTTACTCCCTATAAAACAGACGTCGCCAAACTTTACGAGACGAACGGCTATTCTTTGTTTTGGGTTCAGAACGGCCACGTTCGTCCCCAGGGGCTGGCCGTGATCGAGCTCTTACAAAATGCCGCGGCCAAAGGACTCGACCCCGAAGATTACGACGGCTCGCGATGGCAGGCCCGGCTTCTCAAGCTGGGGCAAAAGCCCTCGGAACAGGACCTGGCCTCGTTCGATACCGCACTCACGGTCTCGGCGATGCGCTACATCCGTTCCGTTTACTGCGGCCGCGTAAATCCCAAGGAATTCAAGTTTCAGCTCGATATGGGATGGGTACAACTCTCGCTGGCGGAATTCATTCAGACCCAGGTCGTGAATGCAGGCGATCCAGCCGCTGAAATCCAGAAGCTGGAACCGCCCTTCCTGGGCTACCGGAAGCTGCTCGCGCTCTTGCCGGTTTATGAAGGGTACGCAAGGCAAGACGACGGACAGAAGCTACCAACGATTACGAAGACGGTGCGGCCTGGCCAACCCTACCCTGGCGTGGCGCGCCTGGGGCGGTTTCTTCAAACCATCGGCGATATTCCTCGAGGCGCACAACTGGATCCGAATGCAACTTCCTATGACGGTGTGCTCGTCGCGGGCGTGAAGCATTACCAGGACAGACATGGGGAAACACCCACCGGCAACCTTGACCCGCGCACGGTCAATGAACTCAATACGCCCCCGGCGGTCCGCATTCGCCAGATCAAGTTGACGCTCGAACGGTGGCGGTGGCTTCCGCATTCCTTCCCCCAACCGCCGGTGGTTGTGAATCTTCCCGAGTTTCGCGTACGCGCGATGAACCCGGATGGCACCATCGCCTTCTACAAGAACGTCATCATTGGAAAAGCCTACGGCCACAAGTCTCCGCTCTTTGAGAAAGAGATTCAATACGTGGTTTTCCGTCCCTACTGGGAAGTAACTCCGAGCATTCAACGAAACGAAATCGTGCCACACATCCTGAAGGACCCGAACTACATCGCCAAGCATAATTTTGAAGTGGTCACGCCCAAAGGCGAGGTCGTAACCGACAATCAGGTGAGCCCGGAGGTTTTGGAAGGCATCAAATCGCTTCACCTGATGGTGCGGCAGAAGCCTGGCGGAACGAATTCTCTGGGCCTGGTGAAGATCATCTTCCCCAATCCGGATAACGTGTACCTGCATGGCACAGATGCTCCGGAACTGTTCTCACAGGACGTCCGCGATTTCAGCCACGGATGCATTCGGGTAGAAATGCCTGAGGACCTCGTTGCCTGGGTATTGCGGAACAATCCTGGCTGGGATTTGGAGCGGGTGAAGGCCACGATGAACGGCGAGAAAAACAATCTTCAGGTGAACCTCGTCACGCGAATTCCAGTTCTGATTGTCTACGGCACGGCTGCGGTGAACGAGGAAAATCAGATTCGATTTTTCGACGATATCTATGGTTATGACGCAGAACTCGACAAAGCCTTGGCCGCCGGTTACTCCCGTGCCTGGTAAGCGTCTTAAACAAGGCGCCCAGCATCTAATAGGGGATGGGTCTAATGCGGCAATACATTTTGAATGGGAGTGAAGCAACCTCGCGGAGACAAAGGAGCAAATTGTGCCTTCGTCCGTTGTCAGTGATTCTTTTATTTCTGCTGGCGCCGCTGCTTGGGCACGGCGGCACAGAATCTGCGTCCCCGGCCGCACACGAGTACCGGCTCCGCTTCTATCACACTCATACGGGCGAGCGGCTGGATGTCGTCTATCGTCGCGGCGATCAATACATTCCCGAAGCGCTCGGCGAGCTCGATCGTTTTCTGCGCGATCACCGCACCGGAGATGTGCGTCATTTCGATCCTCACCTCTTCGACCTTCTCCACGACCTGACCGCGTCGCTCGGCGATTCCGCTGGTGAAATCGATGTGATTTGCGGCTACCGTACACCCTGGAGCAACGAATTCCTGCGCGCGCGCAGCCCGCACACCGGCGTGGCGCAAAACAGCCTACATATGCAGGCTGAAGCAATCGACATTCGCCTGCCTGGAATTCCGACGTCGGAGCTGCGGGATGCCGCGCTGCGCCTGCATCGCGGAGGAGTGGGGTACTATCGCAGCTCGGACTTCGTGCACGTCGACGTAGGGCGCGTGCGTCGCTGGTAGTTCGTCTTCCTTGTGGATACGGATAGCCCTTCAGAAGATTCTAGAACTGTCCCGAGCCGCCCTCTGTGCTGGTCTGTCGCTCTTCTCGCAAATAAACGCCGAGGAAATCCCCATCGACGCGACCCTGAGCGCTCCTCCTGCTGGCCATGGGTTGAAGAAGGACTTCGTCTGCGCGACCTGCTGCAGATGCAGATTCTGCTGGTCGTCGGGGTCGCAGGGATCGGCACCGCCTGGCCGCGGTACGGTATTGATCAACCTGGTCGGGGCGCTGATCTCCTGGCAGCCGGGCAGCGCGGCCAGAATGATTGAGGCTGGCACGTACGGCTGTGCGGGACTCATAAATCAGAGCTCTTGCATGGACCGCTGAAGGGATTTGCACTCGGGACAGGGCCGCGCCGGCAACGAATCCCGGATGGTTTCCATGTCGAGTCAGCTGAGTGCCGCACACCTCTGGTTATTGAGAATCCGGGGCGGCTGATTCTCGTCCGTCGCAATTCAAGCGTCCTTGGCGACTGCGAACCCTCTCTACCTCACCAATCCTGGAAAAGCGCTTGTCCGAGCTTGCCGTTTCCCTGGGAAAATCTACCTTCACATCTCCATTTATACTGACAGAAGTGCTCCCACAGATTCAGCCCATCTCGCGCATCCCGGAGCATACCGGGCAATTGAACAGACCGCGAGCGGTTCAGATTGCGCTGAAGCGTGGCAATTTCGACGTCCAGACCTTGCCGTCTGTCGCTGGTCTCAAGCCGGTTCACCAGCGGCCGAACTGACCGTGCCTGGCGCTCGTCTATTACCCATAGGAAGAGAAAGAAGCTATGGCTCACTTGTTTGATTCGCTCGTCGTTCGCGATCTTAAGTTCCTGAATCGAGTCTTCGTTTCTCCGATGTGCCAATACTCGAGCACCGACGGATATGCCAATGACTGGCATTTCGTGCACCTGGGCAGCCGCGCGGTAGGCGGCGCTGGTCTGGTGCTTACCGAGGCGACGGCTGTGCTCCCGGAAGGCCGCATCAGTCCGCAGGACCTTGGGATCTGGACTGACGATCACATCGAGCCGCTCGCCAGGATCGTGCGTTTTATTCATGAGCAGGGCAGCGTTGCAGGCATGCAACTGGCGCATGCTGGACGCAAGGCCAGTACCTGCCGGCCTTGGCAGGGGCAAGGCAAGGTTCCCGAAACCGAGGGTGGATGGAACAAAGTCGTTGCTCCGAGCCCCGTCGCTTTTGCCGATCATTATCCCTCTCCCGTGGCCGCGTCCAAAGAAGAAATTCGCGCGATCGTCGCAGCTTTCGGGGAGGCTGCACGCCGGGCCTGCGAAGCCGGGTTTCGGGTGGTTGAGATTCATGCGGCTCACGGTTATCTGATTCATGAGTTTCTGTCTCCTCTCAGTAATCAGCGCACGGATGCGTATGGAGGATCGTTTGAGAATCGCACTCGAATCTTGCGTGAAATTGTTGCTGCGGTTCGACGCTCGTGGCCGGAGCGAGCGCCGGTGTTCGTGCGGATTTCGGCCACGGACTGGGTCGATGGCGGCTGGGACATCCAGCAATCGATCGAGCTTGCCCGGCAAGTCAAAGTATCAGGAGTAGACCTGATTGATTGCTCATCGGGCGGCAATGTGGCGCGAGCCAAGATTCCCGTGGGCCCCGGTTATCAAACGCCTTTTGCCGAAAGGATCAGGCGGGAAAGCGCGGTCATGACCGGCGCACTCGGAATGATCACCTCTGCAGTTCAGGCCGAGCATATCCTCGCGACCGGCCAGGCGGATGCAGTCGTTATCGCCCGCGAGATGCTGCGGGATCCGTATTGGCCGCTGCAAGCGGCGCGGGAGCTGGGTCAGGCAATATCGTGGCCTGTTCAATATCTCAGAGCGGCTCCAGAAGGCGCCCAGTCCCGCGTCCCCGTGGACCTAAAGACTCTGAAATCTTGTTTCGACGAGCAGCACGCCGTTCCGCAACTCTGAATTCCGGCTCGGTTATGTGGCTCGGGCAATATTGTTACGACTCCCGCAAACTCGATTGCCGCTTTATAGCCGGCGCAATACTATACTGGTGGGATGAGCAAGCACCTCGAATCGCTGTATCAGAATCTTCTCACGGGCAAGCTACCCCACAACCTGAGCTGGAGCGAGGCCGTCGAACTGGTCGAGCATCTGGGTGAGGTCCAGGCGCACGGAGACGACGAATTTGTTTTCCGCGTCGGCAGCCAACGCGTCTTTTTCAAGCGGCCGCACACCCATGATCTCGGCGTGGAGGAAGTTTCTCGGCTGCGTAAATTCCTGAAAGAAGCCGGATCGGATGCGCCCGTAGAAGAGCCGGCCCAGCCCAGCCGTATGATCGTCGTGATCGACCACCACGCCGCCCATGTTTACCAGGATTTCGGTCGAAGTCGTCCGGCAGACGAACACAAGGTGCAACCTTACGATCCTTTCAATTTCCATCATCATCTGATTCATCGAAAGGAAGCTCACTACCGTGGCGAGCGCGTACCCGAAGAGGATTCGTTTTATGAGGAGGTCGCGAAAGATATCACTCCGGCGAAGGAGATCGTCCTCATCGGCCACGCCACTGGCAAAAGCAACGCCGCCGAATTCTTGAAAGAATACTTGAAGACCCATCATCCCGACATTTCTCGACGGGTCATCGCTACAGAAAACGCAGACCTCTCGGCGGTGACCGAGCCTGAAATTGAGGCTCTGGCAAAGCGGCACATGATCGCAGTCGCCTGAGAGCGTGGTTCGCAGCGAAGGCTTGGAATGTCTGCTCGGCGGCGGCGAGGCTACTGCGGGAAGGTGCCAGCATGTGGCGCGAGCACTTTGCCAAACCAGCTTGCCACTCTCAAAACTTGTAGATCACATCCATGCCGAAAAAGAGCCGGTTTCTAGCATTTCCGTCGTTGTATCCCTCGCGATCCCACGAGTGATCGAAGCGAAGTTCAGGGCGGAACATCACTGTCGTGCCGATGTATCGGGTGAGATAAAAAGTATTTTCCGTATATTTCCCCGGGATCCCGGTACGCTGCCCTTTCTTATCGTTGAGCAAGTCAGAGCGAAATCCGATCATGAACTTGGGGGTGACGTCGCGATTCAAGGAGTTGACGATCGCGTACTCGGGAGCAGTGCAGCGTAGTTGTCCAGCGGCGCAGAAAGCGCCATTCGCACCAAGCTCAGGCTTGACCGGGTTGACGACGTTTGGCACGCTGTTTTCATACATGTACCAGGTCTCAGTCGCGGTGTGCCATTTGGCGTTGAACTTGTGGTACCAGGTGAGGTCATATTCCTGCAGGTTGTTGTAGGCATATTTGGCATCATTGATGCCGTTCGCGCAGCCGTTGAAATTGTCGTTGTTGCTCGTCGTGGAGTAATTCAAGCAAAAGATGCCCGAGGCTCTACGGTCCTCGGTCCAACACGCGACATCGTGGCTGCATGATATGCCCAGCTGGATCATCCATTGCTGGTTCAGCCTGAGGCTGGCGATTGCTCCCGTGTCGGTGAAGGGATCGATGGTGTAGAGCAGCGAGTGCGTCATGTTGTAATTGTTCGGCGCCAATTGTGCTTCGATCCCAGGAACTGAAAGGAACCGGCCAATTCGGATGTTGAGGCCATCCTTGACCGGAAAGTAAAGGTCGACGTACTCGAGGACAGGATCAAAGCCATACTGTTTATTGGACAACAAAAGTTGCTCGCTGAAGTAGCCCTTCGCGGTCGTGAAGCGATAGTCGATACCGAAAAATCCCGTCACATGGTATCCCCAGTCGAAGTGGCTGGTTTGGATGGTATCGGGGAGGCGTTCGATGTATACGACCGCCTGATTGAGTTCGATCTTGTCGGGAAAAATGTCGTAGGCGACCGGATGGCGGCATCGAGCAGGGTTTGGCGGAGTGCCCGACCAAACCCACCACCAATACAATGCCATGCTCGCGCGACCACCGCAGTCTTCGTCTATGCCATACATTGCCTTAAGCGAACATGGCGTTGGGAGGGATTCTGGCGAGGAGGGTAAGAACGCGGATGCAATACGAATCCTGCGCGAAGCAGCGGTGCTGGCCCCGAATTCGGCCTCAGCCTGGAAGCACCTGGGCTACATCTATCATTACGCTTGGAAAATCCGAAGAGGCGGAGCAGGCGCTCGAGCGCGCATCAAAACTGGGTAGCGCGCAAGGAGACGCCGAACCCATGGTTTTTTCTGCCATCGTCCACGCTTCGCGCGGCGAACGCGTCCAAATTGACCCCAGCTTTTTCCATTACAAACCGGAAGAAGCGGTGGACGGTGATCGGCGGAATGGATTGGCTCGGCGTATGCGCTCCTGGGCGACAAACAACCGGCTCTCGCCTGGCTGCGACGCGCCGTTCAACGTGGAGATCATAACTTTCCCTGGTTCCAGCGCGACAGGGACTGGGACAAACTGCGTGGAGACGCCGAATTTCAGCGCATCATGCTCGAAGTCGAGGGCTACTGGAAGCACTACAACGAACTCTTCGCACACCCGGACCCTCGACCTTGATCTCCAAATCGTCGCCGGAAGAACCGGCTTCACCGGCCAGTTCATGTGCCTTCCTCGGGATCTGCAGTCTGGATGTTGCGAGGTGATGATTTCCCATTGTGAAGATCCGGTATCGTCTTCCTCCCTGCCAGTACGCTTCGCATCGACCGTTCGTCTGACCGATTCGAGCCCTACGGGCCAGCATGCTCACATCTGGAGGAACTCACCATGACGGATAGCCTATTGCGAATCCTCCCCGCCGATCTTGACGACGCACGTTTCGTCATGCTGCTCAGAAGTCATGTGCACGCGGCGCGAGCGCAGACCGCGCCCGGCAGCGCGCACGCGCTCGAGCTTTCCGGACTGAAGGTGCGGGGCATTTCTGTGTGGGCAGCGTGGCTTAGCGGCGACCTCGCTGGCGCCGGAGCGCTGAAGCGGCTCTCCGCAGTTGAGGGCGAGATCAAGTCAATGTACACAGCGCCCTCTGCGCGCAGGCAAGGCGTTGCTCGCGCTATGCTGGCTCACATCATCAAGACCGCCCGCAGTGAAGGCATCGAGCGTCTGAGTCTCGAAACAGGTTCGTGGCAATATTTCGATCCGGCGAGAAGGCTATATGCGGGCTTTGGTTTCTCGGAATGCGGGCCGTTCGGTGATTATCGCGAAGATCCTAACAGCGTGTTCATGACACTGGACCTGACCATGTCCGGTATGTGACTGTAACCGGCCACCCATGGGGGGTCGCCGCTGATCGTGACTTTCGTTGCCTTCCCCGCGTTTGCCGGGTTGCAGCTCTAAGCGGAAAGCTTCAAAATAAATCTCAGGGGAACCATGCTCATGTTTTCGAAAGGGTGTCTCGGCACCCGTCTTAGGAAGTTTTTCTCCAGATGCAGCGGATTTTTCCTATGGCGCGATGCTCAGGTAGTCCCGAGCCTCCTTCTGCTCGTCTGTTACGCCATGGCCGATGGCCCTGCCTTTGATCTGCCGGGACCAAGAATCCAAGTGAAGGTAACTCGAGCCGGCAAAACATTGCCGATCTCGGAGGTGCCGAACCTTCAGTCCGGCGACCGTCTATGGCTGCACCCCGAGGTCCCCGTTACCCAATCCGCGCACTACCTGCTGATCGTCGCATTTCTCAGAGGATCGACGAACCCGCCTCCAGAACAGTGGTTCGTAAAAGCGGAAACCTGGAACAGAGAGGTGAGCAGAGAAGGGATCGTAGTCACGGTTCCAGAAGGCGCGCAGCAGGCTTTGCTGTTTCTGGCTCCGGAAACCGGCGGCGACTTCAGCACTCTACGTTCAGCCGTCCGTGGCAAGCCTGGAGCGTTCGTCCGCGCGTCCCAGGATTTGAACCAAGCGGCGCTCGACCGATCCCGTCTGGACACATATCTCGCCGCCGTCAAGGAAACGTCGGATACGGATCCCAAGGAGCTTCACGAACGTTCTCTCATTCTGGCAAGAAGTTTGATGATCAAGCTTGATGAGAAATGCTTCGACAAGGCGACTGAGGAACAAGCTCCCTGCCTCATGCGGAACACGGACCAGATGGTGCTCGATGACGGGCACAGTCAGTCGATGGTCGCCGTCCTGACTTCTGGTCCTGGTGCGGATCTGGTTGGTGCCCTCAGTGCCACCAGTATCGCGGGGGGCGGAGTTTACAGTCCCTACGTCGGCGCGATTGTAGACGTGGCGCGGATGCTGGAGAGCTTCCGCACCGCGTCGTATCAGTACATACCGGCCCTGGCAATGCCGAAGCGTGACGGATTGAATCTAAACTTGAATAACCCTCCCTCCTTCCGTAAACCAATGTCGGTATTGGTCGCCGGTTTGCCGGCGGTGGAAGCCGCTCAATTCCCGCCGCTTCGTGCCATTGAGCCGAAACAGGTCTACTGTCTGCAGCGCCCTAGACTGGTGCTTCCGGTGGAAGGAGCTCCTCTGGTGTTTTCAACCGACTATGCGCACGATGTCTTCCTTCACGTCCAGGTCAAAGCGGGGCTCGCTGTCGATTTGCCGGTAACCGCCGATGCGGCGCGTGGCGGTTTCGTG
>Ga0181537_10005214_pt1 | contig 10542 bp, 10 predicted proteins | sample PEATcosm2014_Bin_39_FD_119765 | JGI IMG/M metagenome (GOLD analysis project Ga0181537, IMG submission 119765) | Peatland microbial communities from MTU Mesocosm Facility, Houghton, MI, USA - PEATcosm2014_Bin23_10_metaG | ecosystem: Environmental > Terrestrial > Soil > Wetlands > Peat | place... | reverse complement strand
TGGTGGAATGCAAAGTGACGCGCGCGGATTTTCTGGCGGACCGAGTGAAACCGTTTCGACAGAAACCAGAGAAGGGCGTGGGAAGCGAGCGGTTTTATTTGGTACCTCCGGGACTGGCCCGGGTGGAAGAGCTACCTGCGGGGTGGGGATTGCTGGAGCTGCGGCGCGGGCGCGTTGAGATCGTGCGGGCGTCGGAGAAAAATCTGAGGTCTGCGGCGGGATTCCGGTACGAGATGAATCTCTTGCTGGCGAGCCTGCGGCGGGTGGAAGTGAGAATAGAGCCGCAGAGCATCACGGACTTCTTGAAGTGGAAGAACCGGATGGCAGAGTACAACCGCGGAACGCTGCCCGAGGGATTGAGCGCGGCGGACGAAGAGTTGAACGGATTTCTGGAACCGGAAGTACCTTGCTAGTTCACCGCCCGGCTAAAGCCCCTTTATCTTTTAAGTCTTTACGCGGCCCTGAAGGGCCGCTCTTCCACGGTGCTTCCAATCTGCGATTGCCTCTTTCAAACTTTTCTTTCTGCTCCCGCTTTGATCCCTCGTGAAATTGATCATCGGCTTCTTCAAAAGCGACTGCCAAAATCTTTCACCAAAGGTTCACGGGGTAACACAGAGGAAAACTGGAAAGCAAAAGAAAACCGGGCTGGTTGGCCCGGCTTTTCCTCGACGGGAGGGATGCGGTTACATCCGTCCCGGCGCGACTGGCGCAAGCTCCCCAGCTCGCCAGCCGAATAACTGGTGGTGCTTCGGAGAACGCTGATGCAAGTTAGACACCACTGGGCGGGAGATCATGCGGACCTTTTTTAATTCCACGGAAGTGATTGATTTTGAATGAGCTTGCGATAGGTCAACCAAAAGCCAATGCTCCGGTCCACATGGCCAGAGATTGAGGCCTATCAGCAAAGTCTTGCACAAGATTGCACAGGAAGTTGTGCATGGCGCTATGACCTAGAGCTGGGGTTCCGCGGAGGCGTTGCGAGCAGCTTCCCTCGAAAATCCTTATCTTCTATTCGCTATTCTCACATCCGCGCTTACATGTCGCGGCGGCCTTCCATGGCTTTGAGCATGGTGATCTCGTCGGTGTATTCGATGTCGCTGCCGACGGGGATTCCCATGGCGATGCGGGTGACTTTGACTCCGGCGCGCTTGAGTTGCTGCGACAGGTAGGTAGCGGTGGATTCGCCTTCGACGGTGGGATTGGTAGCGACAATGACTTCGTCGACGTTGCCGGAGTCGACGCGGGAAATCAGGTTGGAGATGCGGAGCTGCTCGGGTCCGATGCCGTGGAGCGGAGAGATAGCTCCATGAAGAACGTGGAAGACTCCGTTGAAGTGCTTCGTCTTTTCGATAGCGGCGATATTGGTGGGCTCTTCGACGACACAGACCAGGCGCTGGTTGCGGGTGGCGCTGGTGCAGTAAACGCAAGGGTCGACATCGGTGATGTTATTGCAGACGGAGCAGAGGCGGAGATTGGCTTTAACGTCGCGGACGGCGGCGGCGAGCGCTTCGGCGTCGTCGTCGCTGGACCGGAGGATATGGAAGGCAAGACGCTGCGCGCTTTTGGCGCCGACCCCCGGGAGCTTTTTCAGCTCATCGATCAGGCGCGACATGGGTTCGGCAAAGCGATTCATGGGGAATTGAGTAATTGGGTAATCGGGTAATTTTGTAATTGAAAACCGCTGACCACATTGTAACTGCTGGCGGATTGTGCGCCTTTAAATTACGCAATCACCCAATTCTTCCATTGCTCAATTTGCATTGGGCAGGCTGTATTCGAAGTCGTAGGAGTGCTTGCCTTCGGCGATGTTGATGGTCATTTTTCCGGAGAGCCCTTTGAGTTGTCCGGTACCGGAGTCGGGGACGACCGTGATGGTGAGATGGCCGGCACCCTGCTCCATGGTGCCGGAATGCTGAAGGACAAAAGTTCCGGTGAGGCCTTTGAGCGTGCCCGAGACATGTTCGATGGCGACGTAAGCGCCGGAACCTTTAACCGCCGTGCCGGCGGTGAGCATGGTGCCTTTGCCGGTGGCCTCGAGATCTCCGTGATAGTGCTTGTCGAGGGACATGCGGCCGAGGAGTGGTTCGGCGGATTTGTCTTCTTCGGGAGTGACCTTTACGTCGAATGGTCCAGCGGCATGGATCGTCATGGGAGCCTCTTTCGGAGCGGTGGACTGGGCGTGGGCGGTGAGTGAGACTAGCACGAGAGCAACGAGGACGAGACTTGCGCGGGAGAATTTCATCAAGTGTGCGTGTGCGTTCGTTTCTGGCGGATCGGCTGCCGATCCATCTCGGCTATAGTCCGGGGATATTTAGGCCGCCTAGCATGCCTCCAACCGTGGATTGCATCTGGGCGTCGATTTTGCGGGCGGCTTCGTTAATAGCGGCAAGGACTAGGTCTTGGAGCATTTCGACGTCGCCCGACTTGACCGCCTCGGGATCAATACGCAGGCTGAGAAGTTGCTTGCGGCCGTCCATTTTGGCGGTGACTGTGCCGCCCCCAGACGAGGCTTCGACGACGGTCTCCTGCATTTTTTTCTGCAGGGACTCGTACTGCGCCTTTGCTTTCGACATCAGGTCTTGCAGGTTGAATCCACCCATAGAACCTCTGCTTGCAGTTTCAAGTTTCGTGTTTCAGAGTTTCAGCTTTCAAAATTTCAATGTTTCAAGGTTGCAAAGAAACAGCTTTGAAACTCTGGAACTTTGAAACCTTTCTTCATCGCTTCTCGCGGTAGTCGATTACGGTGCGGATTTCGGCATTGAATTTTTCTTGCATGCGGCGGACGACCGGGTCTTGCTCGGCGCGGCCGCGTCCACCAGGGCCGGGGGCGAGACGCGGGGCGTTGCGTTTGTCCTGCGGAGTCACCGTCGAGCCTGGAACCAACTTGAGTTTGATGGCGCGGCCGAGGACGCCGCTAGCGGCAGCGATCGCGATGCGGCGGGCGTCGTTGCTCAGCGACATGTCGATCACGGTTTGCGACTCGGTGATCTTGATAACAAGTTCGTTGCCCTGCACACTCCATTCGCCGGCCGAAAGCATGGAAACAAGGATGCGCTGGTTGTTGTCGGTAAGCGCCTGGAGGACGGCGGTTTGAAGTTTTTCCAACGGAGCTTCATTTTCGTTCTTCGGCTCAGCGGGCGGCTCGGCGACGGCAACTGCGGTCTCCTGAACAGAAGGCAGCGTCTCGCGAGCGGGCTCCGGCCCTGCCAGTTCAGGGATGTAAGGCGGGACGTCTCTGAGGCTGGCTGAGCGAGGGTGCTCCGGTTGAGTTTCAAGCTGCGTCGCTGGCGCTGCGGAACCCATGATGATCGGCTCCTGCTGGCTCGACTGCGCTACGATGCGCGGACCCGGAGGCGGAGTGGACGCCGAAGAATCCTCCTGACGCGGAGTGCCTTTGCGGGCCGAGTCGGCGGCAAACGGGCTGACATAATTTGGGCGCGCCGGCGGAGATTGGTCGTGGCGGGGCGCGGCGCCTGGTGAATTGCTTACGATGGCAGGTCTCGCCGGCGGCCTCTGCGCAGCGGTCGTCGGCGCGGCGGCTACGTCGCTCAGCAACTGCTCGATCGGCAGCAGCTTTTGGGCATGCGCCATCTTCAGCAGGCCTAGCTCGAGATGGAAGCGCTGTTCTTGCTTATATCCAAGCTCGCCGTGAGTACGAAGCATGATTTGGAGATGGCGCGTGAGATCTTCTTCGCCGAAGAGTTCAGCGATGCGGGCAACGCGTTCGCGCTCTTCGCTGGAGATTTGGAGGAGCGCGGAATCCTTTCCGGCAATTTTAGCGACGGTTGCGTTCCGCAAGAAGCGCACCATCTGGCGAGCGAAGTGGGTCGGGCTGTGTCCCTCGCTGATTAAATGATCGACCTGGCGGAGTATCTCTTCGCTGCGGCTCTCGGAGACGGCCTGCATCACTTGCTCGAGAATGTGCGCGGGAGCGGCTCCGACGAGATTGCGAACCGAATCTGCAGTAAGGCGGGCGGTCGAGGAAGCGATCGCCTGATCGAGGATGGAAAGCGCGTCGCGCATGGATCCGTCGCCGGCTTCGGCGAGGAGGGCGAGAGCGTCGTCATCGGCCTCGATTTTCTCGCGGGTAACGAGGTCGCGGAGCTGGGCAACGATGTCGTCAAACTTGACGGCGCGAAAACTGAAATGCTGGCAGCGGGAGCGGATGGTTTGCGGGATGTCCTCAGGCTGCGTGGTGGCAAGCATGAAGACGATGTGGTCGGGCGGCTCCTCGAGCGTCTTCAATAATGCGTTGAAAGCGGCGTCAGTGATCTGGTGCGCTTCGTCGAGAATGTAAATTTTGAAGCGATCGCGGGCGGGGCGGTAGCGGGCAGCCTCGCGGAGCTCGCGGATTTCGTCGATGCCGCGGTTAGTGGCGGCATCGATCTCGATGACGTCGACGGAGTTTCCGGCGCGGATTTCGGTGCAGGATTCGCAGACGCCGCAGGGCTCGGGGACGGGATGATCCTTGGAACGGCAGTTGAGGGCGGCAGCCAGGATGCGGGCTACGGTGGTCTTGCCGATGCCGCGGTGTCCGCTGAAGATGTAGCCATGAGCGGTGCGCCCCTGCTCGATGGCGTTCTGGAGGGTACGCGTGACGTGCTCTTGTCCGATGACCTCGGAGAACTTCTGCGGACGGTATTTGCGGGCCAGGACGGTATAAGACATGAGGCGAAGAGAAGATTATACGGGATGAGAGGCAACCTTGCGGTCTGCAAGAACCGTCGATCATTGAAATCGCGGGGGCGCAGCGGTCGTCATTAATGACAAACACGATTACGAATCTATTCGTAACGCGTCTATCACGAATGCGAGAAACCAAGCGGATTTCGATGTTCGTCAACTGGAAGACGGTTGCCGCAGTCACTGTCTTGTTCTGCTGTCCAGTTGCATGGGTGGCTTCTCAGGCTCAGAGTGCACAGCAAGCTATCAGCAGAGGATCTGACATCGATGCCATTGTCGACCGCGCGGCTAAGGCTTATTTCAAGACGGCGCCGAGTGCGATGGGAATATCGATTGGCGTGCTGAAAGACGGAAAAACTTATACCTACAACTACGGACGCCGGGATAAAGCGAGCAGTGCCAAACCGGAGAGCGACAGCCTGTACGAAATCGCCTCCATCACAAAGACATTTACGGGGACGTTACTGGCCCAAGCTGCAATCGAAAAGAAACTCAGTCTCGACGATGACGTCCGTAAGTATATGGAAGGTCAATATCCGAATCTTGAGTTTCAAGGCCATCCGATCAAGGTTGAGCAATTGGTCAATCATCTCTCGGGGCTGCCGTTCAACCTTCCAGACATTCCGGAAAATCGGCCACCGTTTCCCACTCCAATTCCACCTGCTGCCGAAGATTTGATGGAGCACTACACTCGTGAGAATTTTCTGGCCGACCTGCATAAAGTAAAACTGGAAAGAGCTCCAGGAGAAAAGTTCAGCTACTCGAATGCGGCTGCAGTATTGGCCAGCATCATCCTGGAAAGAATCTATGGAAAGCCTTACGAAGAAATCGTCAAAGAGAAAATCGCGGAACCGCTGCACATGAGCGATACCACGATTTCGCTCAACGAATCGCAAAAGGAGCGCCTGCTGAAGGGTTATGACGAAAATGGAAACATGCAGCCGTCTGTACGCGACATCATGCTGGGAGCGGCTGCGTTGAAATCCACCGTGGCAGACATGCTTAAGTACGCGCAATGGGAAATGTCGGAGCAAGACCTCGCGGTAGAACTCAGTCACAAACCCACTTTCACTTACAACAACTATTCCGCGGGGTTGAATTGGCAGATGATCCGGGGTGGAGGCTATCGCCGCATCTGGCAGGAAGGCACGCTACCGGGCTTTAACAGCATGTGCATGGTCTTGCCGGAATTGAAGGTTGGAATCGTGGCACTGGCAAATGAAAACGACCGGGCGTCATCGCACGCGCTAACGGTCATGACAACCGACATCACGGAGGCGCTGGATCCAAGGAGCACGCCTCTGTTCTGAGTTTGGTCGGAACATCCCCGAAAGGCCGCTAATCCGCCGCTGGAGCCCTAATGCGACGACGATCTTTCCTGCCCATAAACACGGCGCAACAGGCTTGCCAAGCGGCCTCGCAGGCGATAGGCTGGTGCGACCAATTCGGTATGCGTGCGGCTGCGGCGAGGACGTTGTGGCGGGCCGCCAAGGAGAGATTTCATGCAATTGAAGCTTACGAAGCGAACGGTGGACGGGATTCTGGCAATTGAGTGCAGCGGGCGAATCGTGTTTGGCGACGAAACGTCGTTGCTGCGGGAAGAAGTGAAGACAGCGCTGGCGAACGGGATGAAGCGCATCGTGCTCAATTTAGGCGACGTGAACTACATCGATTCGGGTGGGTTGGGAACGTTGGTGGCGCTGCATACGACGGCGCACAACGCCGGAGCCGCGATCAAGCTGGCGAACCTGACAAAGCGCGTCGGGGATCTGCTGCAAGTGACCAAACTGCTGACCGTGTTTGAAGTGTATAACTCGGAGTACGAGGCGTTGGAAGCGTTTCGGCAAGCAGCGTAGGTAGCTGCGAGCTGCTAGCTTTCGAGCAAAGTCCCCACCTTTGCCGCCAATAACGCGGCAAAGATGGGGTACCCTTCTTGTTTTGAATCTGCCAGCTTTTTCTGGACCACAATATAGTCATGAAGTGGAAGAAGCTTGGAATCCGAGCTGGTCCGGATGTTCCGGACAGGGCTGGCACGATGCGGTTGAAGATCGAGCAGGCCGTGCGAGCGATTCCTCGCGGGAAAGTTTCAACCTATGGAGGAGTGGCACGGGCGGCGGGATTTCCGGGAGCCGCGCGGATGGTGGCTCGGGTGCTGCGCCGGGGATTCGGATTGCCGTGGCAGCGGGTGCTGGGCGCGGGCGGCACGATCAAACTGACAGGAGATTCGGCGATCGAGCAACGGTTGCGGCTCGAAGCAGAGGGCGTTCGGTTTCGCGGACGTAAGGTGGATATGAAGCGGTGTGAGTGGAAGTGGGGCAAAAGTGCTGGGCGGAAGAAATCGGGATAGGTTGGTCTTGACGTGGCCCTTGAAGGGCCGATCTCCCAGGGCTGTGTCAGCTTCTTCTTTTTTCTCTTTATTACTTTTTGAATTGAGGGTCGATTTCGACTTGGTAACCGGTGACCATTTTGTTGGTCTCGTTGGCCATGCCTACGACCGACATCAATTCTTTGAACATGGCGTCGGTCATTCCCTTTTTCTGCGCTGACGCCGTGTGGGAGGCGATGCAGTAGTGGCACTGGTTGGTGACGCTGACCGCGACGTAGATCAATTCTTTGGTAAGCGGATCGAGAGCTCCAGGAGCCATGATCTGCTTGATGTCTTCCCAAGTGCGCTTCAGTGTCGCGGGATCGTGAGCAATGGCCTTCCAGAAATTATTGATCCAGTCGGTCTTGCGGGTGGCCATGATGTCGTCGTAAACAGCGCGGACTTCCGGGGATGCATCTTTGTATTCGATGAGGCCTAAGGTGGACATGGGTTCTCCGGGTTTAAAAGTTGCAAGTTTCAATGTTGCAAAGTTTCAGGGTTTTGGAGTTTCAAAATGCCAGGTCGATTTTCCGTCGGCCTTGAAAACTTGGAAAAATTGAAACCTTCGAAACTTGTTATTTCGGAAGCTCGCCGCTCAGCAGTTTTCCAAGTTGCGCTGCTGGTACGCGGACGCCTACGTAGAACGTGCCGAATAACGCGTAGACGGCGCTGACTTCATCGAAGCGCATTTCGTAGATCAGCTTCTTAAAGACGAGGGGCTCGTCGGCGAAGAGGTCGACGCCCCACTCCCAGTCGTCGAATCCGATCGAGCCGCTGATGATCTGTTTGACTTCTCCGGCATAGCGTCGGCCGATGAGGCCATGGTCGCCCATCTGGCGGGCGCGCTCTTCAATCGGTAGCTTGTACCAGTTCTTGTCTTCGCCGCGACGGCGATCCATGGGATAGAAGCACGCGTAGCGGTTCTGCGGAATTTCGGGATAGAGGCGCGGCTTCATCGCTTCTCGATGGCGGTTGAGCTTGCATTCGATCTCGGCCTTCCATTGATCGGAGTGCGGCACGATTCCCTGATCTGTGAGCTCCTTGTAAATCTTCAACGTGGAATCGTACAGGCCGAGTTCGATGATCGAGAGATAGGAAGTCGTCGGCTCGAGATAGTCGCTGAGACGCAGATTGTCGAGCTGGAGCTCGGCCTGGTTGAGATCGGCAAATGTATCGCGGAAGTGGATCAGCATCAGATCGCCCTTGTGTCCGATCAGGGAGAAGAGCGCGGACTGGCCGGGCGAATGCTTTTCCATGGCAGCGAGGGCGTCGGAGGCTTCTTGCGCGATGGCGGCCTTTTCGGATGCGGGAAGAGCGCGCCAGGCTGGCCAGCGCAGACGCATCATTTGGTGGAGGACGCTGTATCCCTCGGTGGTGAGGGGAACGGCGGGGATTTCCGTGGCGGCTTGCGGACGGGGTTGGTGAGTCGTGGTCATGAGAGCCTTTCTGCTAGCGGGACTGCGCGCGCAATGGATTATTGTACTTGGTGCAGCGGGGAAAATCGCGCGGGCGCCGGGATGCAGTTGATGAGCCTGAGATCCTTCCCTACTCCTGAAAAACGGCTCCGCTCAGGATGACCTTATCTTCGCCACCTCGGCGGTGGTTTCACGGAGGATCAGTTCTGGTTCGACTACGATTTCGGCGCTTTGACTCGACCCGGCGCGGTGGATGCGGCGGAGTAGGGTCTCGGCGGCGATGCGTCCCATTTCGCGCAGGGGCTGGCGGACGGTGGTGAGCGCGGGATTCTGATAGGCGGCGCTCTGGATATCGTCGAAGCCGACGACAGAAACGTCCTCGGGCACGCGCAGATTAGCTTCGCGCAGAGCACGGATTGCGCCCATTGCAGAGATATCGTTGAAGGCGAAGAGCGCGGTGAAGCGCTTGTGCGAGGCAAGCAGTCTGCGCGCGGCTTCGTATCCAAGTTCCGGGGAGGGTGAGTCTCCTTCCAGCTGAGAAACCAGGGAGCGAACGATCGGAAGACTCAGGCGGCGCGCGGCTTTCTCGATGTTGGACCAGCGGACGGCGGTGTCGGAACTGAATCCCTGTCCTTTGATGAAAGCGATGCGGCGATGACCGAGGTCGGCGAGGTGCTGAAGGGCAACTTCGGCGGCGCGAACGTGGTTGAGAACGATGTTCGTTACTCCGCGGACTTTGTTGTGTCCGGAAACGGTGACAACGGGAACCGAGAGGGAAAGTTTCCATGGAGTGTCGACGGCGATGAGCCCGTCGATTGAGCGCTCGACGAAGAGGCGCGGATATTCGTCTATGAGATCGGCGCGATGGCGATGGCTGACGACGAAGTAGAAATATCCCTCTTGCAGCAGAAAATCCTCGATGCCGCTCATAACGGAGGCGGAATAGCCGTCGCTGACTTCGGGGACAATGACGCCCACGGTGAAGCTGTGGCGGGCACGCAGAGAGCGGGCAAAGAAATTAGGACGATACTTAAATCTGCGGGCAGCGGCGAGGACGCGATCCTTTGTCCGTTGAGGTATGGAGTCGGCCACGGGCGAACGGTTGATGACGAGAGAAACGGTGGCAGGCGAGAGGGCGAGGTGCTCCGCGAGCTGCTTCAGGCTCAAAGGCTTTAAGCCGGAGGGCTTCGATTTTTTCCTCGCGGGCACGATGCGAAGTCTCGCACAAAGGGAATCGGGCCGCAAGATGAACGGACGCCGTCCCAAGCAATCCGTATTGACATTCGCGGCGAAAGCATTTTTCATACACAGCGAATGCGTTACTAATGCGTTTTAGTAGATATCGCGTGAACCGCACGGAGGTTCTTCAATGCAATTGTCAAATTCTTGTCTCTTGCTCGCCCCTCGTTCGTCCAGCCGTCATCGCCGGGCCCGTTTGCCGCAGGCTGAATACAGTCTGCGCATGGTTGCGGTCGCGGCGATTCTCCTGGTGCTTAGCGCGGCGGGTATGGCGCAAACTTCGCAGAAGACGGAGTGGGGACAGAACGACGTGGCGCTGGACAAGCGCGTGGACTCGATTCTGCGGCAGATGACGACGGAAGAAAAAATCGGGCAACTCGTGCAGTACTCCGCCGGACAGCCGACCGGACCCGGGACGGGACGCAGCGATTATGAAGAGATGATCGCTCGCGAGCAGGTGGGGTCGTTTTTGAATGTGAACGAACCGCGCCTGATCAACCAATATCAGCACATCGCGATGGATAAGACGCGCCTGCATATTCCGATTTTGTTTGGGCTCGACGTGCTTCATGGATTCAAGACGGAATTCCCGATCCCCCTGGGACTGGCTTCGACCTGGGATCCGGCAATTGTGGAGAAGGCGTCGCGCGTGGCGGCGATGGAAGCCGCAGCGGACGGAATCCGGTGGACATTTTCTCCGATGATCGACATTGCGCGAGATGCGCGCTGGGGACGAATGGCCGAAGGAGCGGGAGAAGATCCGTTTCTCGGGTCGGCGATGGCAGTCGCATATGTGCGGGGATATCAGGGATCGCGACTGGATGCGCCCGACAGCATTGC
>Ga0181537_10005212_pt1 | contig 10543 bp, 7 predicted proteins | sample PEATcosm2014_Bin_39_FD_119765 | JGI IMG/M metagenome (GOLD analysis project Ga0181537, IMG submission 119765) | Peatland microbial communities from MTU Mesocosm Facility, Houghton, MI, USA - PEATcosm2014_Bin23_10_metaG | ecosystem: Environmental > Terrestrial > Soil > Wetlands > Peat | place... | reverse complement strand
GGGACGGCCGCTCGTCCTGCGCTTGCGCTGCGGACCGTCGCGCCCAGGCCGCGACGTCCAAAATCGCTCCGCGATTTTGTCGAACCCGGGCGCGTTCCTCTATTGGCGGAGAGGGTGGGATTGCTCGCGGCCGGGGACGGCCGCTCGTCCTCCGCTTGCGCTGCGGACCGTCGCGCCCAGGCCGCGACGTCCAAAATCGCTCCGCGATTTTGTCGAACCCGGGCGCGTTCCTCTATTGGCGGAGAGGGTGGGATTCGAACCCACGGTCGGATCGCTCCGACGCCGGTTTTCAAGACCGGTGCATTCAACCGCTCTGCCACCTCTCCTAATATTTAAATCAATAGGTTATAGAATTTATCTCGAAGTCCATATAACACACCGGCAAAATTCTACCTGACCCGCAGCGCGCGCGCGTGCGACTTTTCAGGGGCGGCGACCCGCGCGCACGCCCTTTATACTTCGCCGACCAAAATAGCCGAGGTCTTCCATGCGGATTCGAAATCTATGCCTTTTTGCTTCGATTGCCGTCGGCGCTGCGACAACCGCAGGGGCCCAGGATCTGCTCTCGGCACAGCCGCCCATCTGGAGCACAAAACCAGACGCCGCCGGATTCGAGAAGATCGAGAACGGCAGGCTGGACGCGGCGCAGCGATACATCGACAAAGTGATCGCAGTGAAAGGACCGCGAACCGTCGACAACACCCTGGCGACTTTCGACGAGGCCGTGAGGCAGATCGATTCCGCCCAGTATCTCTCGGCGCTCATGGAGGCGGTGCATCCCGACGCGGCGTTTCGCGACCGGGCAACCGCCATGACCCGCAAGGTGGGCGCGGTGCAGACGGCGCTGTCGCTGAATCGCGCGGTGTATCAGGCTTTGGTCGCCGTTCCGGCCGATCAGGCCGATCCGGCCACTCGCTACTACCTGCAGAGACAACTGCTCGAATTTCGCCTCGCGGGGGTCGACAAGGATGATGCGACGCGCGCACGGCTGAAAGTCCTGAACGATGAGCTCACGGAGGAGCAATCTTCCTTTGAGCGCAACATCAATGACGGAGAGAAGGCCATCGAGGTTCGAGACGCGGCCGAGCTCGCCGGCCTGCCGCAGGATTATCTCGACAGCCACAAGCCCGGCAAGGGTGGCGTCATCCGCATCACCACGAGTTATCCGGATTACATTCCGGCGATGACTTTCGCGGTGAGCGACGCCCTGCGCCGCCGTCTGTACCTGGCCTTCAACACGCGGGCCTATCCGCAGAACCGCGATGTGCTGATGAAGATGCTGCGCACCCGCTACGAAATCGCTTCGCTGCTCGGATACCGGTCTTGGGCGGATTACAACGCCGCTGACAAGATGATCCGCACCGGCGCGCGGATCGGGGAGTTCATTCAGGATCTCGACGCCGCGGTTCGTCCGGTGGCGGAAAGAGAGTTTCAAATGCTGCTCGCCGAGAAGAGAAAGTCCGATCCCGGAGCGACCACCATCGGCCTTCAGGAGAAGAGCTACTACCAGGAACAGGTGCGCCGCTCGAGCTTCAATTTCGACTCGCAGTCCGTGCGTCCGTATCTGCCGTATGCGCGGGTCAAGCAGGGAATACTCGACACCGCGGCGACTCTGTTCCACATCGGCTTTCGGCGCGAAGAGGGCGTCCCGGCATGGGATCCTTTGGTGGAGACCTGGCTGGTCATCGATGGCGGCAAGGTCATCGGACGAATCTATCTGGACATGCACCCGCGCCCCGGCAAGTACTCCCACGCGGAGATGATGCCGGTGCTCGATGGCATCCGCGGCAGGCAGCTTCCGGAGGGCGTCTTGATTTGCAATCTTCCGCAGCCGACCGCGACGGACCCGGGCCTGATGGACTACGGAGACGTGGAAACGTTTTTCCACGAGTTCGGACATCTGATGCATGGCATCTTGGGCGGCCAGCAGGCATGGGCGGGGATCAGCGGCATCTCGATGGAAGCGGATTTCGTCGAGGCGCCCTCGCAGATGCTGGAGGAATGGACGCAGAGCCCGCAGGTGCTGGCATCGTTTGCGCGCGACTATCAGTCAGGCAAGCCGATCCCGGTCGAGCTGGTGTTGCGGATGAATCGAGCCTCCGCGTTCGGGCGCGCCAACATGGTAGGCCAGCAAATTGGCTTCACCGCGGAATCCTACGAGATTTACGCGGCCAAGCCCGAGGACGTGAATCTGGATGCGATCTTCGAACGCGACACCGTCAAGTACGGCCCGTTCACCCCGCTGCCCGGCACGCACATGTACGCCTCGTTCGGACACCTCGCGGGATACTCGTCCGCCTATTACACCTACATGTGGGACAAGGTCATCGCCGAGGACTTCTACGAGCAATTCGACCCCAAGAACCTGCTCGCCGGCGATACACCGATGCGCTATCGACGCGAGGTGCTGGAGCCGGGAGGCTCCATGTCGGCCAATGATCTGGTCAAGAACTTCCTGGGCCGCCCGCAGTCCATGGGGGCTCTGCAGCGCTGGATGGGCGCGGAATTTGATGCACCGCGCCGCTGACGCGGGGGGCATCGGGGATTGATAAGGCGGTTTTTGTCCCCATGGTGCTGCGTGCCGGGGTCCGGCACACCCGTCCCGGGGGTGCTAAAATACCGCTTCGAGCATCATTGGAGGATACGTACATGGCCAATTTCCCAACCAACAACGCCGCCTTTCCGGGGGCCCGCGGGGACAGCCGCAGCGCGTTCATCACGCGCACCTACACCCATCTGGTGGGGGGAATTCTCGGGTTCATCCTGGTCGAGCTGGCGCTGTTCGAATCCGGCCTGGCGGCGCAAATCGCGCAGTTCATGCTCGGCTTCAACTGGTTTCTGATTCTCGGCGCCTTCATGTTGACCGGCTGGCTCGCTTCGCGCACCGCGCAAACCAGTTCGTCGATTGGAATGCAGTACTTCGCCTATGGCGCGTATGTGGTCGCCGAAGCGCTGATCTTCGTGCCGCTGCTGTATCTTGCCGACGCCAAGGCTCCCGGCGCGATCGACAGCGCCACCTTGGTGACGGCGTTGGGTGCCGGTGGACTCATGTTCGTGGCGCATCGCACGCGCAAGGATTTCTCCTTCCTTCGCGCCCTGCTCATGTGGGGCGGCGTGCTGGCGTTGGTCGCGATGATCGGCGGTGCGATCTTCGGGTTCCAGCTCGGCACCTGGTTCTCGGTGGCGATGATCGGGTTCGCGGGGGTCGCGGTGCTCTACGACACCTCGAACATCATTCACAATTATCCCGAGGACCGCTACGTCGCCGCGGCGATGCAGCTGTTCGCCTCGATCGCCCTCATGTTCTGGTATGTGCTGCGCCTGGTGATGGGCAGCCGCAACTAGGATGATACCGGCGCGCGGGCCGCAACGGCCCGCGCCCGTCTCGGGCTGCTCGTCAGAACCTTAGCGCGTTTCAGTTCAGCAGCGTCGCCCCGCCCAGGTAGGGCGCGAGTACCGGCGGCACGTCAATGGCGCCGTCTTCGCGCTGATAGTTTTCCAGGACGGCAACCAGCGCCCGGCCGGCGGCAACCCCGGACCCGTTCAAGGTATGGACCAGCTCGGGCTTGCCGGTGACGGGATTACGCCACCGGGCCTGCAAGCGGCGCGCCTGAAAGGATTCGAAATTGCTGCACGATGAAATCTCGCGGTAGCGCTGCTGCGAAGGCAGCCACACCTCGATATCGTAAGTCTTGGCCGCGCCGAAACCGGTATCGCCGGCACACAGCGCCACCACCCGGTACGGCAGATCCAGTGCCTGAAGCACCGCCTCCGCGTGGCCCGTGAGTGCCTCGAGCGCTGCGTAGGAATCCTCGGGACGCACGACGTGCACCAGCTCCACTTTCTCGAATTGATGCTGGCGGATCATGCCGCGCGTATCCTTTCCCGCGGCGCCCGCCTCGGACCGAAAGCACGGCGTGTGTGCCACGAATTTGAGCGGCAGCCTGTCCGCAGCCACGATCTGTTCGCGAACCAGATTCGTCACCGGCACTTCGGCCGTCGGGATCAGGTAGAAGCCCGGATCGCCGCTCACGGCAAACAAGTCCTGCTCGAATTTCGGTAATTGACCCGTGCCCACCAGCGCCGCGGCGTGAACGAGATAGGGTACATACGCCTCGCGGTACCCGTGAGCATCGACGTGCAGATTGAGCATGAACTGAACCAGGGCGCGGTGCAGCCTCGCCAATTTTCCCGTCAGCACCACGAAACGCGCTCCGGAGATGCGCCCGGCGGCTTCGAAATCCATTCCCATCCACCCATCGCTCACGCCGATCCGCTCACCGAGGGCGACATGGTCCTTGGGCATGAAGTCGAACCGCCGCGGGGTGCCCCAGCGCCGCACCTCGACATTCGCCGTCTCATCGCGGCCATCGGGGACGCTCGAGTGCGGTACGTTCGGCAGGCCGAGCTGCAGATCGGACACCTTCGCTTGGATGGCTTCGAGCTGTTTTTCGACGCCCCGCAGCTGCTCGCCCAGGGATTCGCCGGCGGCCAGCAAGGCCGATGCATCCTGGCCCTTGGATTTCGCGTGCCCCACCGCTTTGGCATTGGTATTTCGCTCGGAGCGCAGCCGATCGGCCTCGGTCTGCACGGCCTTGCGCTCCTCTTCCAGCCTGGCGAAGGTCTGCACGTCGAGGACAAAGCCGCGCCGCGCCAGCGCCGCGGCCACTCCGGTCAAATCGCTGCGCAGCAGCCTCGGATCGAGCACGATGCATTCCTTGATCTAACGAAGGTATGAATTACGGAGTAACCGCGCAAGTTTCCGCGGAAACGCCACCCATTGTAGGCGATCCGACCACTCACGTTGCGCCCGTCCCGCGCATCTGGCGATCGCGCTCGCGCCGCTGGTTGAGCGCCTCGCCGATCTTGATCTCCAAGCCGCGCGGCGCCGGCACATAGTAGCGCCGCTCCGGCATGTCATCGGGGAAATAGCGCTCGCCGGCCGCATAGCCGCCCGGTTCGTCGTGCGCGTACCGGTAGTTCTTGCCGTAGCCGATCTCCTTCATCAGCCGGGTCGGCGCGTTGCGCAGGTGCAGCGGCACCTCGAGCGATCCCAAGCTGCGGGCATCCTCGGCGGCCGCATTGTAGGCGGTATACACGGCGTTGCTCTTGGCCGCGCAGGCCATGAACACGATGGCTTGCGCGATGGCGAGCTCGCCTTCCGGACTGCCCAGACGTTCGTACACCGCGCACGCCTCCAACGCCATGGTCAAGGCGCGCGGATCGGCGTTGCCGATGTCCTCGCTCGCCATGCGCAGCGCCCGGCGGGCGATATACAAGGGGTCGCAGCCGCCGGCCAGCATGCGGCACAGCCAGTACAGCGCGGCGTCCGGATCGCTGCCGCGAACCGATTTGTGCAGGGCGGATATCTGGTCGTAGAAATTCTCGCCGCCCTTGTCGAAGCGTACATAGGTGCTGCCGATCACCGCGCGCATGGTATCCACGTCCAGCCGCCGCCCCGCCGCCGGCGAATCCGCGGGCGCGGGCGTGCTCAAATCCGCGGCGGTTTCCAGCAGATTGAGCATGCGCCGCGCATCGCCGTCGGCGGCGGCGAGCAACAGCTCGCGCCCGCCCGCATCGATCGCGAGATTGAGCGCTCCGAGACCCCGCTCTCGATCGCTGAGCGCTCGATCGAGCAGTTTCCCCAGGTCTGCGGCGTCGAGGGATTTAAGGACATACACCCGCGCCCGCGACAGCAGCGCGTTATTGACTTCGAAAGAGGGATTCTCAGTGGTCGCACCGACGAAGATCAAGGTGCCGTCCTCGACATAGGGCAGGAAAGTATCCTGCTGCGCCTTGTTGAAGCGATGTACTTCATCGAGAAACAGCACCGTGTCGCGCGTGCCGCGCAGGGCCCGTGCCTGCTCCACGACCGCGCGGATGTCCTTGATGCCGGCCAGCACCGCCGAGAGGGAGACGAATTCGGCCTGGGCTCCATTGGCGACCAAGCGGGCGAGCGTGGTCTTACCGGTTCCCGGCGGACCCCACAAGATCATCGAGTGCGGGCGGCCGGACTCGAGCGCACGCCGCAGCGGCGCCCCGGCGCCCAGCAAATGCGATTGCCCCACATACTCATCGAGCGACTGCGGCCGCAGCCGGTCCGCCAGCGGGCGATACGTGCCACTCACCAGGCGCGTCGCGCCGAATTCAACGAGGTCGAAGCGACCTCGTCCGATATCTGCGATGCAAGAGCCGCGAGCACCATGGTCATTTACCGAGTCCGATCACATCGACACCCGGCGGCGGCACGAAGGAAAACAAGTCCGGCGCCAGGGGCAGATTGCGTTTGGAGTTGGAAAACGTGAGCTGGGTGATCTGATTGAGCTTGTCCGCAAGGAACATGGAGCGCAATTCACCCTTGTCGAAGCCGATCCGCACCAGCTGAAAGTCCGTATCCGGATGCTTCGGAATGAGTTGATACCACGTCAGCCCGCCGTCCGGCGGCAGGGCGGTGACGTTGAACTGGTTGCTGACCGATCCGCTGCCTGACAGCAGGCTCGCGGGCGTGCTGGCAAGACTGGTATCCATGTCGCGCACGTTGGCCTGCGCGAGATCCTTGTCGTAGAACCAGATCTGTTTGCCATCCGCGAGCACCAGCTGCTCGGAGGGTTGGGAATAGTCCCAGCGAAACTTCCCCGGCCGCTGCAAGTACAGCCGGCCGGCGGCACTGCGCAGGACGTTGCCGTGCCCATCATCGATGGTCTGCTGAAAATCGGCGGTCCAGCTCGCGAGGCCGCTCAAATATTTCTCCACTTCCGATGCCGGCGACGCCCACACGGCCGTGACTCGGAGCAGCGCCGAGAACATGAGCACCGCTGCCGCGAGGATCGGGCCCCATGCCCCGGCCGCCGGGTATGGCGCCGCGATCGGGCGATTCGGTGAAGCGAGGTCGTCTCTCATGCAGTACTCACTCCTCGGGGGGTGCGGCCCCGTAGATCTCGCGGCCGCCATTCGACTGCAGTGGGCCCACCAGGCCCGCCGACTCCATGGCCTCGACCAGACGCGCCGCCCGGTTGTAGCCGATCTTGAGCCGGCGCTGCACGCCGGAGATCGACGCCTTGCGCGTCTCGGTGACGATGCGTACCGCCTCATCGTACAAAGGATCGGCTTCGGCATCCGCGGTGCCGCCCTCAGCGACCTCCTCCTCATCCGATGGAAATCCCGGAATGGCATTACGGGGCCCTTCCAGAATCTCGTCGATGTACACCGGCGGGGAAGCGGACTTCAGGCCACCGACCACCCGGTGCACTTCTTGATCGGAGACGAAAGCGCCGTGCACCCGGGTCGGAATGGATGTGCCGGGAGGCAGGTACAGCATGTCGCCGTGGCCCAGCAGGGACTCCGCGCCGCTCTGATCGAGGATGGTGCGCGAATCCACCTTGGCGGAGACCTGAAATGCGATGCGGGTGGGGATGTTCGCCTTGATCAACCCGGTAATGACGTCCACCGAGGGGCGCTGCGTGGCCAGGATGAGGTGGATACCGGAAGCGCGCGCTTTCTGCGCCAGCCGGGCGATCAGCTCCTCGACTTTCTTGCCGACGATCATCATTAGATCGGCCAATTCGTCGATGATCACGACGATGAAGGGCAGCGAAGTCAGGTCCGGCACGTCCTCCGCCACCACCCCGGGCACGCCTTGCGCGATTTTTTGCATGCGGATCGGGTCCTTGATGGGCGTCCCCGCTTCGGCGGCATCCTTGACCTTGCGGTTGAAGCCGCCGATGTTGCGCACGCCGAGCATGGACATGAGCTGATAACGCCGTTCCATCTCCGCCACGCACCAGCGCAGGGCGTTTGCCGCCTGTTTCATGTCCGTCACGACCGGCGACAGCAGATGCGGGATGCCCTCGTACACGGAGAGCTCGAGCATCTTCGGGTCAATCATGATCATTCGCACGTGTTCGGGAGTCGCCTTGTACAAAAGGCTCAGGACCATGGCATTGATGCCGACCGACTTGCCGGATCCGGTGGTACCGGCGATGAGAAGGTGGGGCATGCGCGCGAGATCGGCGACGATGGGCACGCCGCCGATGTCCTTGCCCAGCGCCAGCGCCAGCGGCGAGGTGACATCGTCATAGGGCTTGGATTTAATGATCTCGCCCAAGGTCACGATCTCGCGCTTCTCGTTCGGTATTTCGAGACCAACCACCGATTTGCCGGGAATGATTTCAACGACCCGCACGCTAATGGCGGACAGCGCGCGGGCAAGGTCCTTCGACAGGTTGCTGATCTGGCTGACCTTGACGCCGGGCGCGGGCCGCAGTTCGAAACGCGTGATCACGGGACCGGGAAACACCGCCACCACTTCGGCTTCCACGCCGAAATCGCGCAGCTTGAGCTCGACCAGGCGCGACATCGCCTCCAGCGCTTCATCCGAGTACGATTGCTCGCGAGGCCCGGCCTCATCGAGCAGGGACAGCGCCGGCAGCTCGCTCGACTTCGGGGCGTCGAATAAGGGCACCTGCCGCTCCCGCTCGACGCGGTCGCTCACCTGCGGCAGGGGGGCGGCAGCCTCGATTCGCGGCGGCGGCCGGTTCGCCACTTTCTTTTGTTCCTCGCGCACGACTTCCTGGCGCGCCTGCTTGCGCTGCTGCCCGGAAGACAGCTCGCGCCGCTGCTCGATGCGCGTCCGAGTCCAGTCGATGGCCTTAAGGACCCACACGCCGAGCTGGTCCATGACCTCGAACCAGGATACGCCCAGGAACAGCGCCACGCCGGCCAGCCACACCCCGAGCAGCAGCAAGGTCGCGCCGAGGAAGCTCAAGGCGTGCGCCAAGCCGTGTGCGCCGTCCCCGCCCACCAGATTGCCAAGCGCACCGCCGGCGCTGTTGGGCAACGCGGCGCGGCTCCAGTGCAGCGTCGCGAGCCCGCAGCTCGTGAGCAGGGTGAGCACGAATCCCGCGGCGCGCAGCCAGGTATTGATGCGAAAGCGCCCGTCCGGGAGCGCCTGCTCCTTGTGGACCAACCAACCGGCGTAGGCCAGCATCACGGGAAACAAATAGGCCGGACGGCCGAAGAGAAACAGGAAGAATCCCGCGAAGTGCGCACCCACCGGACCGATCCAATTGCTGACCGGACCGGGTACTCCGGTGTCCGAAAAGGTCGGATCGTCCGAGTTGTACGACAACAACGCCAGCAGCAGGATCAGGGCGAGCGCACCGAGCACCCACAGCGTGCCCTCCCGCAAGGAGCGCGCCACGGCGGCGGTGAGCCGGCTCTTCGGGTTGACCTTCTTTAGCGTAGCGGCGTCAGTCAATTCTAGACCCTTAATGATATTTAGTTCTTAACCGGTTGAATAATATGTGATAGTAACCCAGCCGCACCGGAGGCACCATGGTCGCATCAGTGCGTGGAGCGCGGCCTTGATTGAACTGGCTGGCGCCCACAGATTTACTTACCATGAGCCGATCAAGACATTCAGAAGAGAGACAAATTATACATGAGCGCCCACAGGCACAGTCCACTCCTCATCCTGGGGTCGGGTCCGGCAGGTTACTCCGCCGCCGTCTATGCGGCTCGGGCAAACCGCCATCCCCTGCTCATCACCGGCTTGGAACAGGGTGGCCAGCTCATGACCACCACGGACGTGGACAATTGGCCGGGCGACGTTGAACATCTGCAAGGGCCCGCGCTCATGGATCGGATGCGCCGTCATGCCGAGCGGTTCAACACCGACATCGTGTTCGACCACATCAATCGGGCGGAGCTGCGCCACCATCCCTTTCGCCTGTTCGGCGACAACGGGGAGTACACCTGCGATGCGCTGATCATCGCCACCGGCGCCTCGGCCAAGTATCTCGGCCTCGAGTCTGAGGAGACTTTTCGCGGCAAGGGAGTGTCGGCCTGCGCGACCTGCGACGGCTTTTTCTATCGCGGCAAGGCCGTGGCGGTCGTCGGCGGGGGCAATACGGCCGTCGAGGAAGCCCTGTATCTGGCCAACATTGCCTCGCACGTGACCCTGGTGCATCGGCGGGACAAGCTGCGCGCCGAAAAGATACTGCAAGACCGGCTGTTCGCGCTCCAAGCGGCGGGCAAGGTGGGCATCGTGTGGAATCATTCGATCGAGGAGATCCTGGGCGACGATAACGGCGTGATCGGGGTGCGCCTGCGCGGCGTCGCGCCGGGCGCATCGACGCGCTCCGTCGCCGTGGACGGTGTGTTCATCGCCGTGGGGCATCAGCCCAACACGCAGCTGTTCGAGAACCAATTGGAGATGCGCGGCGGCTACATCGTGGTCAAGGGAGGCAGCGAGGGCGAGGCCACCGCCACCAGCATCGCCGGCGTATTCGCCGCCGGCGACGTAGCCGATCACGTCTACCGCCAGGCCGTCACCTCGGCAGGCACGGGATGCATGGCTGCGCTGGACGCCGACAAATATTTGGAACGGGTGGAGACCAAGCCCTTGATCGAACCACGCGCCCAACACGCGTGATCCATCGCGCAGCGCGCTTTCTCGACAGCATCGCTGAGATCGATGCGGCGAGCTGGAACTCCCTGCTCGGGACGGGCGAGCCGTTCCTGCGCCACGAGTTCTTCCTGGCGC
>Ga0181537_10005210_pt1 | contig 10544 bp, 5 predicted proteins | sample PEATcosm2014_Bin_39_FD_119765 | JGI IMG/M metagenome (GOLD analysis project Ga0181537, IMG submission 119765) | Peatland microbial communities from MTU Mesocosm Facility, Houghton, MI, USA - PEATcosm2014_Bin23_10_metaG | ecosystem: Environmental > Terrestrial > Soil > Wetlands > Peat | place... | reverse complement strand
ATCCGCGGCGGCGGGGAATTTGGTCCGGCGTGGCACGAGGCCGGACTGAAGACGCACCGCCAGCGCATCTACGACGATTTCACGTCGGTCGCACGGGACATCATCGCGCGCAAGATAACGAGCCCGCGCCGGCTCGGCATCCAGGGCGGCTCAAACGGTGGCCTCCTGATGGGGGTCGAATTCACCCAGCATCCCGAGCTCTGGAACGCGGTCGACATCCAGGTGCCGCTCCTGGACATGCTTCGATACGAGAAGATCGCCGCAGGTACCTCGTGGGTGGGGGAGTATGGCAGCGTCTCCGTCCCCGAGGAGGCCGCCTTCCTCGCGTCCATCTCGCCCTACGCCAACCTCCGCAAGGGCACGGCCTATCCCGAGCCCTTTGTCTGGACGACCACCAAGGACGACCGCGTCGGGCCGCAGCATGCGCGCAAGTTCGCCGCACGCCTCTCGGAGTTCGGCGCGCCCTATCTCTACTATGAGGTCACCGAGGGCGGGCACGGCTCCGGCGCCAACCTGAAGGAGAAGGCGCACACCAACGCTCTGGAATTCACGTATTTCTCGCGGAAGCTGATGGATTAGGGCCGGTTCACGGTCCCCCGGACAGCGGCGACAGGCGGGTGCCCTCGGCCTCGAGGGCGGCCTCGAGGCTCGAGGTCGTGTGGGCCCAATCCTCGTCCAGAGGCCGGGAGGGAAGCGCCACGGATTTGGTGGACGATCCCACCGTCACGGACGTCCAGGCGGTTGAGGGCCTGGCTTTGCTGACGAGGGCGCCGTCGCCGTAGACGGCCTTGCCGGAGACGACGACCATGCCCACGTCAGACGCCGTCGCGTGGTCGAGCGCGGCGTACGCGTCGGTTGCCCGGTGGTTGAGCACCAGCAGGTCGGCGAAGAGGCCTGGCCTTATCGAACCGATCCGGTCGTCGAGCTTGGCAATTTTCGCCGCATTCAGGGTCGCCATGCGAAAAAGCATGCGGTCGTCGACGGGGGGATGCGGCTGCGCGGCGCTCCAGGCGGCGGCGTAGCGGAGCTCGTCGATCATCCCGTCGCTGCCCGTCGGGCTCCAGTCCGGTGCGATGGCGACCGTGACCTTGGCGGCCAGCGCGCCGCCCACGTCCGCCGTGGAACCATAGAGCTCGATGTTGCTGCGGGGCGACCACACGAGGCCTATTCCGAGGCCCTGCATCTCCGCGAATTCCGCCGCGTGGAGGGCCACGCCATGGATGATGTTCACCCCGGGAAGGAGGAGCCCGCGGGCCTTGAGGAGCCGGAATTCCATGATCGAGCTCGCATCCACGGGGCTTCCCTCGCCGACATGGACCAGCAGGCAGTTGACCTCGCCGCTCTTCAGGTCCGACCGCATTTTCGCGGCGACAGGCTCGATCATCAGGAGCGGAAAGACATGGTAGGAGACCTTTTCGGGGACGCCCGGGGGATAAAACCCCGAGTTGAGGTCGATCATCCTCATCATCTGGTGGTACGAGGAGGCTGTTCCCGGCGGGAGGTCGCCCGCATAGAGGCCCGCTAGGGAGGTGGCGCCCCCGGCGAGCGCCTTGACCTCGGCATAACGCGCCATCCGGGTGCCCAGGCCCTTCTTGACCAGCGCCTGCTGGGGATCCGCCAGCGCCTTCAGGTACGGGGGAAACTGCTGCCATTCGTAGCGGTTCGGGAAGAGCCGCCCGGCCCTCCACCGGGGAAACACATTCCAGGTGAGGTGATTGTGGAGATCGATGAGCCCGGGATAGATGGTGCCCTGCGTCTCCACCACATGTGTGCCTGGAGGCTGCGCCTCCCAGGGCCCGACCCACTCGATCTTCTGGCCGGAGATCCCTACCGCGCCGTCCTCGATCACCCCGTCCGGGGCCACCACGGTTCCCCTGAGTACCCAGGGTTGCCCGGGCGCGGGATCATCGGCCCGGCACGCCGACGAAATCGCCACCATCACGAGGCATGCCAGATACCCCCTCGCAATCACGGCTTCGTCTCGGGGTCGGCGGGCACCGTGAACCACTTTGCCAGCAGGAGCACGACGGCCATGCCGGCGTAGCCCGCCGCGTACGTCGCCGCCGGGAACAGGCTGCCTCCCCGCCAGTCGGGGTTCGTGAGCCGCTCGATCAGCGGGATCGAGCTCACTGTGTCGCCCGCGGTGAACCTCCAGGAATGCATGAGCCCGAGGACGCAGAGGAGGGAGGAGGCGAGCGACCAGAGCGCGGCGGTCACGAGGCGGCGCTCGATCACGAAAACTGTGATGGCCGCGAGCATGAGCGCGCAGTAGAACGTGCCCTGCTCGATGGCGAAGCCGCCCTCGATGTAGGTCCCCGAGGAATGGAAGGCGTCGAGGAGCTTGGGCGTGAGCTCCATGCCGGGCGTCGTGCCGAATCCCGCGGTGCGCAGCGCGTTCTTCGCGAAGAACGTCGTCCAGGCCAGGATCACGGGCACGATCCCGAGGACCACGGCAGGCCAGTGCCTCGGCGGCGTCACCTCGAAGGACTGCACGGTGATGATGAGCCCGATCCAGATGATGATCGCCAGGCCCGCGTCCGCCGGGATGGCCCAGGCGATGAGAGCCATGGAACCCGTCAGGCAGATGATCGTTATGAACGCGCCGTTCAGCGTCGAGTAGCCGGCGCGCGCGCCCATCCGCTTCCAGGCTGGGTGGCCGATGTAGATCGAGGTGGGGAAGGGGGAACCGAAGCAGGCCGCCGCGAGCGTGCAGAGCCCGTTCACCGCGAGCGTCGAGCGTGATGAGTAGCTGTCGCCGGCCGCCGCCGCCGACTCGACGCACTGGAGCGACGCGAGCAGGTTCAGGAGCCCCATCGGGATGATCACGGAAAGGTAGGGCCAGAACTGCCCGCTGCGGAAGCCGCCCCACAGGTCGGCGATGACCGGCAGCGGCGGATGCCAGCCCACGGATGCGACCGGGAGCACCCCCTGCGGGGCGAGGTGCGTGATCCACGCGAGGGCGGTGCCGACGATGAGGACGACGAGCGCCGCGGGGATCCCCCACCTGGGCCTGAGCTCCCCGATGTAGAACAGCATGACGAGGGCCAGCGTCACGAGGCCGACAATCGGGTGCGCGAACGTGCTGAAGAGGAAATTGAGCGTCAGGAAGGCGAGCCCCGCCCCGGAAAGCGCCGCGAGGAGGGCCGCCCGCGGCGTCATCCGCCGGATGCGCTCCGCGACGAACGAGCCGAAGAATTCAATCAGCCCAGAGCCGATGCAGGCGACGAGCCCCGCCTGCCAGGCGAACGTGTCGGGGTCGGCCACGCCGTGGGCCTTCGCGATCTGCTTCGCGGGCAGCATGACGAGGAAGACGTACGCGATGAAGGTCGGCGTGTTGAGGCCGAAGGGCAGCGCGCAGACGTCGGTGCGGTTCTCACGGCGCGCGAGGCGGTGGGCCTGCCACGCGTAGAAAAGGTTGCCCGCAAGGTACGAGACCGCGATGCCCGGCAGGATGCGCCCGTAGGCAAGCGCCGGGGGCAGTCCCACGACCCCGATGCAGAGCGTCGGGACCAGCAGCAGCTGCACGATGTTGTCCAGCGCGATGGCGCAGAACCCGTCGACGTCGCCGCGGCAGAAGAGCTTCATGGTGCCGTGCCGCGGGCTAGCCCGCGAGCGCCCGGACGAGGGAGATCGTGAAGAGCGCGGCCTGCCTCGAGGCGAACGGGGAGAGCTTGCGGTAGTCGTTGTCCGGCGAGTTCTGGGTGCGGTTGCTGCCGCTTCGGATGCACAGGAACGGCGTCCGCAGGTACCAGCACACCTGGGCCACGGAACCGCTCTCCATCTCCATGAGGTCCGGCTTCAGCTTCCTGCGGATGTCGGCGATGCGCCGGGCGGTGATGCCGAACTGGTCGCCGGAGGTGATCCGGCCCGTGCGCACCCGCGGCACGTAGGACGGGATGTGCTGGGAGGCCGTTTCCGGAACGTGGGTTCGGATCGCGCGCTTCGCCGCGGCCAGGAGCCGCCGGTCGCCCGGATAGACGATCGCCATGTGGTCCCCGAGGGGCCCCGCCGCCGAGAAGTACTCCATCACGTCGCTCCTCGCGAACGAGCCGAAGTCGTGGTTGCACGTCACCTCGCCCACGATCACGTCCCCGTTGCGGATGGCGGGGTTGATGCGCGAGGCGGTCCCGGTCATCAGCACCTCGCGCGGCCTGAAGTGCTCGACAAAGAGTGCGGTGATCATCGTGGCGCAGGTCTTGCCGATCCCGGTGACGCCGACGACGACCTTCCGGTCGCCGAGGCGCCCCGAAACGAACGGAAACCCGGACAGCCGGCCCCGCTTGGCGCCGGTGAGCGCGAGCTCGACGAGCTCCGACTCCTGCGGGATGGCGCCCAGGACGAGGGTCACGTCTCGGGACGGGCCGGAGCGCCGGCTCGGCGCGACGGCGATCCCGGGAATGATGGTGGGCGGGGGGTTGCGTAGCCTGCGGGGAAGGTTCATTGCGGCAGTTGTTCAAGCAGACCTTGTGCCCGGGGGCGAGCCGCGACAAGGAGTAGACATCGGCCCGCACAGCCCTCATCCAACTCATCCCCAAGCGTGACGACCGCCCTGCTCCCATGCCTCCCGTGAGCCCAGCCCAGACGGCCGACTACGCCCGCCGAATCGAGGACGACCTGCGGGGCAACATTCTTCCCTTCTGGACCCGGCATGTCGCCAACCGGGGGGCGCGCAGCTTCTTCGGCGCGCTCACGAACGACCTCGTGGTCGACCCCACGGCGGAGCGCGGTGCACTCCTTTCGTCGCGCATCCTCTGGACGTATTCCGCAGCGTATGAGCGCTACCGCGACCCGGCCTACCTCGCGATGGCCGAGCTCGCCCACGACGACCTCACGGGACATTTTCAGGACCGGGAGAACGGCGGGTTCTGGTGGTCCATCGCGGCGGACGGCGCGGTCCTGCGCGACCGCAAGCAGGTCTACGGCCAGGCCTTCGCGGTCTACGCCCTCGCCGAGTACCACGCGGCCACGGGGCTCGGCGCCCCGCTCGAGGCCGCGATCGGCACCTACAGGCTCATCGAGGCGCACGCCCGGGAGCGCCACGGCGGCTACCTCGAGGCCTTCGGGCCCGCGTGGGAGCCCATCGCCGACATGCGCCTGAGCGGCGTGGACCTGAACGAGCCCAAGTCCCAGAACACCCACCTGCACATCATGGAGGCGTACACCCGCCTCCTCGCGGTCTGGCCGGACCCCGCGCTCCGGGGCGTGCTGCACGAGCTCGTGGGGATCATGCTCGATCGCATCGTCGATCCGAAGGCGGGCCACCTCGGGCTCTTCTTCGCCGAGGACTGGACGCCGCGCTCCGACCGCGTCTCGTACGGCCACGACATCGAGGCCGCCTGGCTCCTCATGAGGGCGGCCGAGGTCCTCGGCGACACCGCGCTGGAGGCCAGGATCAGGCCGCTCGCTGTCAGGATCGCCGAGGCGACGCTTGCGGAGGGGGTCGATTCCGACGGCGGCGTGTACAACCAGGGCGGCCCGGACGGCCTCACGGACACGAACAAGGAGTGGTGGCCGCAGGCCGAGGCGGTCATCGGCTTCCTCGAGGCCCACAGGATTTCCGGGGAGGACCGGTTCCTTGGCGCCGCGCTCCGGACCTGGGACTTCATCGAGCAGCGCCTCATCGACCGCGGCAGGGGCGAGTGGCTGCGGGGCGTGACCCGTGACGGGCGCGTGCTCGACAACGAGCTCAAGGTCAGCTTCTGGAAGTGTCCCTACCACAACGGACGCGCGGGCCTGGAGGCCGTCCGGCGCCTGCGAGCACTAGAATCCATTCCCTGAACAACGATTCCCCAATGAAAAAGAAGCCGAAGACCACGGCGCGGCCGAAGGCCGCCGCCACGACGAAGAAGAGCGCGGGCGCCCCGCGCGCCTGGGCAGCGCGCCTCGCGAAGCTGCGCAGGGACCACGAGCGATTTCTCTCCCGCCGGAACCCGGTCGACAGGAGCTGGGACAACGGCGTCTTCGAGCGATTCGAGAACCCGGCGATCACCTACCGCCACGCCCCGATCGAGTGGCGCTTCGACCTCAACCCGGCGACGAACCCCTTCCTCATGGAGCGGCTCGGCGTCAATGCGACGCTGAACCCCGGCGCCTTCCTCTGGAAGGGCAAGGTCCACATGGTCGTCCGCTTCGAGGGCTACGATCGCAAGAGCCTGTTCGCGATCGCCGAAAGCCCCAACGGGATCGACAACTGGCGCTTCTGGGACGAGCCGGTCGACCTGCCGGAGATGAAGCCGGAGACGAACGTCTACGACATGCGCGTGACCTTCCACGAGGACGGCTGGATCTACGGGGTGTTCTGCTCCGAGGCGAAGGACCCCGGCGCCAAGCCCGGCGACCTTTCTAGCGCGGTGGCGGTCGGCGGCATCGTGCGGACGCGCGACTTCAGGAAATGGGAGCGCCTGCCGAACCTGAGGACTCCGGCCTCGCAGCAGCGCAACGTCGTACTCCATCCGCAGTTTGTCGGGGGAAAGTACGCCTTCTACACGCGCCCCATGGACGGGTTCATCGACGTCGGCTCCGGCGGCGGCATCGGCTGGGCGCTCTGCGACGACATCACGACGGGCGTGACCGGTCCCGAGACCATCATCGACGGCCGCGCCTACCACACGATCAAGGAGGTGAAGAACGGCCAAGGGCCCGCCCCGATCCGCACGCCCCAGGGCTGGCTCCACCTCGCGCACGGGGTGCGCGCGTGCGCGGCGGGGCTCAGGTACGTCCTCTACATGTTCATGACCTCGCTCGACGACCCGTCCCGGGTCACCGCGAGGCCCGGAGGCCACTTCCTCGCGCCCCACGGCGGCGAGGGCTTCGGCGACGTCTCCAACGTGACGTTCTCGAACGGCTGGGTTCAGCTCCCCGACAAGGCCGGGACGGTCCTGATTTACTACGGCGGCTCCGACACCCGCTGCTACGTCGCCCGCACGACCGTGGACAGGCTCGTCGACTGGTGCCTTCACACCCCCGAGGACGCGCTCACCACCCGCCGCGCGGTGGACCAGCGCCTCGCGCTCATTCGCGCCAACAGGGCCCTCCGCTCCCGCTAGGTCAGCTGGAGGGCGGCGCGAGCGTCAGCGCGGTCGCCTGCGCCGGGATCTCGTGGTCGCTCGCGGCGCCCGAGGGCCATCGCACGTGCACCTTCGCAGGCGGGTTGGCGGTCGCCGACGAGAAGAAGCAGGAGGCCGACGACTGGCTGTAGTAGCCCGAGCCGGCGTGCACCTCGGCCATCGCCGTCGAGCCGTCCGCGAATGTGACCGTGACCACGGCGCCCACCGCCGTGGGGTTGCCGGCCGGCCCGCGCAGCGAGACGCGCAGCGGCCTGCGCCCCGCGACACCGGCATTCCTGAACGCCTCCATGGTGTCGTTGTTGCGGGTGACGATGAAGCCGGGCCATCCGTCCCCCGAGAGGTCGGCGACCGCGAGCGCCTTGGCGTCGCCCGGCACGACCAGCCCGCTTGCCGCCGGTTCGGCGGGCGCGAAGTGGCCGTGGCCGTCGCCGTGCAGCAGCTGGGAGAGGCCCCCGTCGAACCTGCCGACGGACGGGATCGGCGCGTAGGAATTCTGGACGGCGTAGAGGTCGGCGTGGCCCTCGCCTCCGAAGTCGCCCGCCACCATGCCCTGCAGCGGCGAGATCTGCGCGATGCGGGGCAAGGGCTCGAACCTGAACGTGCCGTCGGGCTGGCTCATGAGGACCCCGCTCCGGAGTTCCGTGGCGTCGAAGCGCAGGGCCTTCGCGAGCCGGTCCTCGCCGACCAGTTCGCCGAGGGTCGCCCTCCCGTAGGAGTCGAAGGTAGGGTAGCGCTTGAGGATGGAGGGGTTGACGGCGCCGAGCGCGGTGCGGCTGCGCCAGGGGAAGAGCTTGTCGCCCTCGTAGTACGCCTCGATCAGCTGCGGCTCTCCGCCGCCCTTGAAATCCCCCGAGAAGAGGAGCGCGGGATGCTCGGGGCTCGCGCGGTAGTGCGTGTTCAGGCCGACGTTGCCGACCGCGTAGTCGAGGCGGCCGTCGCCGTTGAAGTCCGCCGCCGCGATCGAGGTCCACCACCCGGTGCCCGCCGAGGCGAAGCCGGATCTCCGCGTCCAGTCCTCGAACCCCCTGCCCTGGTTGTTGTGGAAATACCTGACGCCGCCCCACTCAAGCGCGAGGACGAGGTCGGGCCAGCCGTCCCCGTCTACGTCGCTCCAGAGCGCCGAGGTCACCATGCCGACGCTGCGCAGGCCCGGCGCCAGCGCGTCGGTCACGTCCTCGAACCTCCCGCCGCGGTTGGCGAGAAGCGCGCTCTGCGGCGCCTGCGGGTACTGGCCGGTCAAGACGCGGCCGCCGATGAAGAGGCCGAGGCGGCCGCTGTGGTCGAAGTCGGCGGCGGCCACGGCGCCGGCGCTCAGCAGGAGCGGCGGGAGCGCGTCATCCGGGGCTGGGTGGAATCCCCCGTGGCCGTCGTTCAGGAAGAGCCTCGGCTGGTATTCGGGGGAGCCGGCCGGCAGCGCGTTGCCGCCCTTCGTGACCAGGAGGTCCTCCCGTCCCGTCCCTGCCGAGTCGAACAGCAGGACCGGGCCGTCGTCGATCGCCGCGCCGGCGGCCACCGCTGCGGAATCCGCCGCCGCATACTGGCCCGGTTCGGACGCGCGCAGCAGGCGCACGGGATCCAGCGTCGTGCCGCCCAAAACGACGTCGTCGCCCCCCGATCCGAAAATGTCGCCGACCGCGAGGCCGGGCCCGCGCGCATTGAGGCGCACCGGGATCAGCTTCTGGAGGTAGGCCTCGTCGACCGCCTCCTCCCTCGACTTGAGCGCGAGGCCCGAGGCCTGGGCCGCCTCCTGGAACTGCCCCGGCGGAGGCGGGGTGGGGGCGGGGATCGCGATGGGCCCGGAAGGCTCGGTGATCGTGTAACGCCGGTCGACGTCCAGGTTCTCGAAGGTCTGGACGTGGCCGCTCGGCCAGGAGACGACCATCTTCCTGATGACCGTGTCCGGCCCGAAGCCGAAGTGGAGCATGGGCTCGCTGCTCGACATGTACCCGCGGGCGAGGACGAGCTGCTCGACCTGGACGCCGAGGGCGCTCTCGACCCTCACGGTCGCGCCCACCCCGTAGCGGTTCGAGACGGTGCCGCGCAGGTCGATGTTCACGCGGTGGCCGCTGTCGTTGTCATTGCGCAGGATGGTCGCGCCCGCGTGGTAGTTGGTGTAGACGATGTCGAGGTTGCCATCTCCGCTCAGGTCGCCGAGGGCGGCGCCGAACGACACCGCCTTGGCGTCGACGCCCCAGTCCGTGCTCACGTCCTCAAACCGGAGGTCGCCCATGTTGCGCAGCGCAAGGTGGCGGTCCGCCTGCATGGGGCTCGCGTACATGATGCGGATGCGCTCGGCCGGCGTCTCGGCGCTCATCATGCGCTTCACGGTGTCGGCCCCGGGGTCCCTCGGGAATCCGTTCGTCACGAAGAGGTCCAGGCGCCCGTCGTTGTCCAGGTCCTCGAGGCGCAGCGACCATGTCCAGTCGGTGGCGGCGACGCCGGCGAGGTTCGCGGCCTCGAGCATCCGGCCCGTGCCGGTGTTGAGGAGGAGGGCGTTGCGGTGGTACTTCGGCGCCAGCGTCGGGTCCGTGGACTCCTCGGTCCGGCCCCGGGCGTCGGCGATCGCGTGCTGGTCCCCCTGGTGGGTGGTCGCCTCCATGTCGGAGACGAGGAAGTCGATCCGGCCGTCCCCGTTCACGTCGCCCAGGTCCGCCCCCATCGAGGAGAAGGACGTGTGCGGCGCGACCTGGTTGATCACGTCGGTGAAGGTGCCGTCCCGGTTGTTGCGGTAGAGCCGGTCCGGCAGGCCGTAGTCGTTCGCGACGTAGAGGCCGGGCCATCCGCTGTTCTCGAAATCCCACCAGGTCGCGGAATGGCTCTGCGACTCGCCGGTGATCCCCGCTGCGTCGGTGACGTTCGTGAAGGTCCCGTTGCGGTTGTTGCGGAAGAGGTAGCCGCGCTGGCCGTTCGGGTGCTTGACGATGTCGAGGATGTTGGTGGCGATGTACAGGTCGAGCCACCCGTCGCGGTCGTAGTCGCAGAACGCCGCCATGACGCTCGAGTCCACGACGTCGAGGCCGTAGGCGTGGGCCATCTCCTTGAAGGTGCCGTCGCCCTGGTTGATGTAGAGGAGGTTCGGGGCGCCCGTGCGGCAGACGTAGATGTCGAGGCGCCCGCTGTTGTTGATGTCGACGAATGTCGCGCCCTGGTTCCACACCCCGGGCTCCGCGCCGACGCCCGCCTTCGCGGTCACGTCCTCGAACCTGTAGTTGCCCAGGTTGCGGAAGAGGCGGCAGCCCTCCGTCTTGCTTACGACATAGATGTCCGGCCGGCCGTCGCCGTCATAGTCCCCGATGGCCACCCCCGTGCCGATGGAGGACGTCTCGAATTCCTGGTAGAGCTCCGCTCGCATCCGCGGGTCGTCGTACTTGTTCTCCGTCACGACACCGGTGTCCTCCGGCGAGAGCTTCGTGAACATCGTCTTGCCCCGGGGAAAGGGATGCGGCGCAAGCGGCTTGCCCGTGATGCCGCCCGCCT
>Ga0181537_10005209_pt1 | contig 10546 bp, 10 predicted proteins | sample PEATcosm2014_Bin_39_FD_119765 | JGI IMG/M metagenome (GOLD analysis project Ga0181537, IMG submission 119765) | Peatland microbial communities from MTU Mesocosm Facility, Houghton, MI, USA - PEATcosm2014_Bin23_10_metaG | ecosystem: Environmental > Terrestrial > Soil > Wetlands > Peat | place... | reverse complement strand
GAGCGTCTCCGCCCACTTGCCAAACCTATCGCAAAGCCGATTTCAAGACGGTTGATGGCTCTTCACGCATGCTTCGCACCACCGCCTGCCATCAAATCGTTCCCCTGTGAGAAATGGCGGCTATTGCATTTGCAGCCCGACTGAAGTCGTCGCCCCGACACAATGCCGGGACATTCGGCAGCTTGCTCGCGCTGGTCAGCCTTCGAGTTTATACCGGGTTTCTGCGAGGTGGTATAGACGACGCCACACCAGGCGGTTCATGGTAACGACCATGAGGGAGATGAGGATGGTGGCGAGAAGTAGGATGGGGAAGCGGCCGTTGGCGGTGGCCTGGTCGATTTGCGCGCCGAGGCCGATGGTTTGGAGAGTGCCTCCGGGTATTTGAGAATACTCGGCAAAGACCGATGCGTTCCAGGCGCCGCCCGAGGCTGTAACCATGCCGGTGATGAGGTAGGGAAAGATGCCGGGGAGGATGAGCTTGGTCCAGCGCTGCCATTGGGTGAAATGAAAGAGCGAGGAGACTTCGCGCAGGTCGGATGGGATGGACATAGCGCCGGCGATGACGTTGAAGAGGATGTACCACTGGGTTCCGAGCAGCATGAGGGCGATGGAGCCTATGCCGAGTCCGCCGCCGATTTTGACCAGGCCGATGAGCAGGATGGGGAAGAAGGCTGTTGCCGGGACTGAGGCGAGGATCTGCGCGATGGGCTGCACGAAGCGGGCGAGCTTTGGATTGAAGCCTATGGAGACGCCGACGGGGATGGTCCAGAGAGCGGAGATGAGCAGGGCGGCATTGACGCGCAGAAAAGTTGCGCCCGCGCCTTCAAGTAGAAGTTGAAGGTCGGGCCAGGTTACGGTGCTGAGCATGAGGATGGCCTGTGTGGCTCCCCAGAGCACGACACAGAATGCGGCCACGGCCATGGTCCATAATCCGGGAGTCATGCCCAGCTCCACCGGGCCTGCGTCGAGGGGACGGACGACCTGGCACTCTTTTGTGCGGGCCATGCGGCGGTACATGGGTTCTTCGATACGGGTGAAGATGCGGCCGGGTATGGCGCTGAGGAGAGTTGAACGGCGGAGCAGTTCGAGGACCGGGGATTTGACGCGATCTGCGGACTCGACCTGTTCGAATTTGAACTTGTCGCTCCAGGCAATGAGGGGGCGCCAGACTAGCTGGTCGGTGGCGACGACGATGAGGATGATGACGGTGAACCCGGCGACCAGGGCGCGCATGTCCCCGGAGGTTGCGGCGGTTTGCAGATAGCTGCCGAGGCCGGGCAACTGGAAGTTTCGATCGCCCATGGTGAACATCTCGCAGGCCATGAGAGCGAACCATCCGCCGGCAACGGAGACGATGGAATTCCAGACGAGGCCGATGGTGGAGTAAGGCATTTCCAACTGCCAGAAACGTTGCCATGCGGAGTAACGATAGATGCGCGAGGCCTCAAGCATTTCAAGCGGAATGCCTTTGAGGGAGGAATAGAAACTGAAGGCAAGGTTCCAGACCTGGCCAGTGAAGATAAGCAGGATGACGCCCATCTCGATACCCATTTGGTGGCCGGGAATAAGCGCCACCATGGCCAGCACGACGGGAGGCAGGAAGCTGAGGACGGGGATGGATTGCAGGATGTCGAGGGTTGCGATCATCCATGGCTCAATGCGCGGATTGTATGCGGCGATATAGCCGTAACTGATGGCGAAGGCGAGGCTGAGGAAGTAAGCGATACCGATGCGGACCAGGGAATAGAGTGCGTAGGCCGGAAGCGCGCTGAGCGAATGGGTGATGGGAATAATCGGGACGGGTCTTCCCAGCCAGTAAGTGCCCGTGCTGACGATGGTGAAGAAGATGGCGAGGCCGCAGGCTGCCACCCCCACATCGATGAGGAAGGGCCACGTGCGTGCGGTGACCAGCGTTCGCGCAAGAGGATGAAGTTTCACTCGGCGTCCTCGTTGGCGACAGCCTCTTCTTCCTGAGCGTCTGGCAGAACGAATCGGCGGCGACCGGCGTCGAAGTCGAAGAGTTCGGCGTAGCGGCCCCAGGCGACGGCGGTTTCCATCTGACGCCGGCTCTCTTCCTCGCTGAATTGCTCGTCGAGCATATCCATGAAGAAGTCTTCGGGGATGGTGTGATCGCTTTTGGATTCGAGGGCGCGACGAATCTGGCGGAGAAGGAGAATGTTCTCGACCGCAGCGACGCGAAAGAGTTCCTTCTGACGGAGAATTTCGGAGTTGGCGAATTCCGCGCCGCTGGGGGTGATTGTCGCGTCGCCTTCTTCGATTTTAAGGAAGCCGAGGAGTTGCGAAGCGTCTACGATGGGAAGCAGGTCGTCGATTTCGAAGGCGAGATCGTCGGCGAGGCGATAGACGTCGTCTTTGCCGCCTTTGTCGAGAAGGAGCTCGAGAAGGCCGGCCATGCCGCCGGGGCGCGCGTGGGGCAGCATCTGGTAATGCATCTGGCGCTGGTCGCGTACCTTAGTCGCCGGGTGCTGATGATCGGGAGCCTGAGACGGGGCGACATCGGGCCGGGTCAGCACTTTGTAGATGTAGTCGACAAGCTGTGTGAAGGCTTCAGACTTGCGGTCTCGGGGCTGGGGAAGCTGGACCTTGAAATCGGTTCGGATGTGGCCGGGATTACGGCCCAGGACTATGATTCGATCGGCGAGGAGGACGGCTTCTTCTATGTTGTGCGTGACGATGAAGACGGCCTTGGTGGGCATGGTCTTGTTTGCCCAAAGTTCCAGGAGTTCCGAGCGGAGGTTCTCGGCTGTGAGGACGTCTAGGGCGCTGAATGGCTCGTCCATGAAGAGGACTTCGGGCTCGACGACGAGGGCACGGGCAAAGCCGACGCGCTGGCGCATGCCGCCGGAGAGTTCCTTGGGATAGGCGCCTTCAAAGCCGTCAAGACCCACAGTGTCGAGCATCTTCATGCTGCGCTCGCGGCGCTCGCCGGGGTTGACACCGCGTGCCTGAAGGGGGGCTTCGACGTTTTCGAGAACGGTGAGCCAGGGAAAGAGGGCAAAGCTCTGGAAGACGATGGAGACGTTGATTTGCGCGCCCGAGATGGGTTTCTCGTGCCAGTAGACCTGGCCGGCGGAAGGCGTGGAGAGGCCGGTCAACATGCGCAGCATGGTGGATTTGCCGGAACCGGAGGGGCCGAGGAGGGCGAGGATCTCTCCCGGAACCACAGAGAGGTCAGTGGCGGAGATGACCTGGATGCGGTTCTCGCTGGGCTGCGCGTAGTACTTCTCGATCTTCTCGGCGCGAATGATGGCTTCGACGGCGGGGGGTGTGGATTGAGATTGGGTGGGAATGACCGCTTCCGACATGCGAGGTTCTCCGGTTGATGTCCGCGTGAATTGTGCGGCCGGTTGTTGTTGCAAGTGTATGATTTTCCGATTGCAGACGGATGAACAGACCTCACAAAACCGGCTTGTGATCTTGTTCCCGATTGTGATACGTGTGTAGAAGCCGTGGTTGACAATTAGGGGGCTTGCGCGGACCGCTCACCGAGAGCGTATCATTTTGGCAAAGGGTCTAGCCAGGGAGGGGTCGAATCAAGATCTTCTCCAAGCCTCAAACTGCCGAGTTTCATTGCGGCCCGTTGTAATTGCAGCGCGGCAGTTCGCATAGGAGAGTATGCCGGAAAGCAACGCAAAGCGGAAGATTCTTGTTGCCGACGATGAACGGGTGATCGCCGACACGCTAGCCATGATTTTGAATCAGAGCGGCTTTGACGCACGCGCGGTGTATTCAGGCGAAGCGGCACTGGCAATCGTCCCCACCTTTCAACCGGACATGCTAATCTCCGACGTGATCATGGCCGATTTGAACGGCATCGATGCGGCCATACGGATTCGGAGCCAATTGCCGAAGATCAAGATTCTGCTGTTTTCCGGTCAGGCGGCGACAGCCGATCTGCTGGAGAACGCACGGGCGAGGGGCTATGAGTTCGAGATTCTGGCCAAGCCGGTGCATCCGCAGGATCTGCTGAACAAGCTGCGGGCATAGTGCGCGCAATGGCCGGTTAGAGGTCGCGGCGGCCCTCCATGGCGCGTGCCATGGTGACTTCGTCGGCGTATTCGATGTCGCTGCCCGCGGGGACGCCGGTGGCGATTCGGGTGATACGGACGTGCAGGCCGCGCAATGTTCCCGCAAGCCAGTTGGCAGTGGCCTCGCCCTCGAGGGTGGGGCTGGTGGCGAGGATCACTTCGTCCACTTCGCCGCGTTCAACACGGGCCAGGAGCGTGGCGGCGCGCAACTGGTCGGGGCCGACGCCGTGCAGGGGCGAGAGCGTTCCGTGAAGGACGTGATAGACGCCCTGATAGCCGCGAGTTCGCTCGACTGATTCGATGTTGGTGGGTTCCTCGACAACGCAGACGAGGCGCTGGTTGCGGGTGGGGCTGGTGCAGTAGACGCAGGGGTCAACATCGGTGACACTGTTGCAGATGGAACAGAGACGCAAGGCGGCCTTGAGACCGCGAACGGCCTCGGCAAGCGCGGCGGCATCCTCGTCAGTAGAGCGCAGGATATGGAATGCGTAGCGCTGCGCGCTCTTGGAACCAACGCCGGGGAGCTTCTTCAGTTCTTCAATGAGCCGGGCCATGGGCTCGGCGTAGCGTGACACGATTTAAGCCTCCTGGATGGTGCGCCCCTGAATGTTGCGCTCCTAGATGGTGCGATAGACGAGGCCGGTGAAGACATCCCCGTTCACAAAGAATCCTTTGCTCCAGACTGGATCGAAGTCCGCTGTTGGCTTGCGGGCGATGGCTTCCTGCTCGCTGGCTCCGGAAGCCTTGATGGCCGCGACTTTGTCGCGCACAGCGGAGAGCATGTCGTGGAATTTCTGGAGATCGGCCTTGGAGCCCATCGGCCCGTGGCCGGGAATGATCTTGGTGTTGCTGTCGGCGACGGAGAGAGCTTTCGCAGAAGCGCGAATCATTCCGCCGATCACGCCGCCGGTGGCTTCATCGAAGAAGGGGTACATGCCGTTGAACCAAGTGTCGCCAACGTGGAGCACATTGGCGCGATGGAAATGAATGTAGATGTCGGTGTCGGTGTGAGCAGGGTCGAAGTGGACCAGGTCGAGTGTGTCACCGTTGTGCCACGCATGCATGGCATCGTCAAAGGTGATGCTGGGCAGGGCGGCGGCTGGGGAGGCTGGCATGACGAGATGAAAGAACGGAATGGATTGATCGGCGGACATCCGCTCGCGTGTGGCCCGGTGGGCGAAGATGGTGAAACCGGCGGCGTGAAGATCCGCATTGCCGTCCGTATGGTCGTAATGCCAATGCGTGTTGATGAGGGCATCGGGAGTGTTGTGGCTGACGGAGGCGATGGCCTGGCGGATCTTTGGAACAGCGGTGGTGAAGCTGGAATCGATGAGCAGATCGCCGTCGGGGCCGGTCTGGAGGACCATGTTGCCGCCTACGCCATTGGACAGCAGATAGACGTTGTCATAAAGCTTGGTTGTCGTAATGGGCGCGTTCAGTGCGGCTGCGCGGCCTTGAAGGACGCGGTCAGGAAGTTTGGAGGACTGGGCATTTGCCCAGCGCGGGGCCACGGCGGCTAAGCCTGCGTATGCTCCGAGTTGCAGAAAGCTTCTGCGATTGAATGCCTGAGGCATGGCGTTTTTCTCCGCGCGGTTACAGATGGCCGGCTAGCCGAGGCCGGGAAAGTTGAGGCCAGGGATGTTGAGGCCACCGAGCATCCCTTTGACGCTGGACTGGATAGCATCGTCGGCTTTACGGCCGGCTTCGTTGACGGCGGAAACGACAAGGTCCTCGAGCATTTCGACATCCGGTTGACCGCCGCTGAGGCCGACGACTGCCGCGGGGTCAATGTGAAGCTTGAGGAGCTGTTTCTTGCCGTTCATGGTTGCCGAGACGGCGCCACCACCACTGGCGCCCTCGACCACGGTCTGAGCCAGCTTGCGCTGGATCTCCTCCTGCATCTGGTTGGCCTGGGCGAGCATTTCGGGGATTTTGAGCGGGTTGAACATTGCATTTGCCTCGGGTTTGAGTGGCGGTAGTGTGTTTATTTTTGACGCAGGTCAATGACGCTGCGAACCTCGGCGCTAAGAATTTCTCTGGCGCGCTGGACGGAGGGATGGCTGAGCGCGGCTTCCTGAATGCTGCCGGCCTGGGGCGCGGCGATGGGAGTGGAAGAATGAGTTATGGCGCCGTTGGCTTCGCCTGGTACGACCAGGAAACGGGTGGGTGCGCCGAGCCGCTGCAATTCCTGGCGGATGATTTTCTCCGCGGCTGCGTTCACGGTAAGGGCGAGCATCTTTTTGCCCAGACCTGGGACTTCAATGCGGAGACTTGAACCGTCGAGGGTCCATGCGCCTGTGCCGAGGAGTTGGGAGGCTGAGCTGTGGCCGGCTTTATCCAGCGCCAGAGCTGTGGCTTCACGAAGCGAGTCCATGCTGGGAGGGCCAGAATCGGGACTAAGAGCGCCGGAAGCGAGTGCTGGGGCTGGAGCGGTGCTGGACGGGGCGTGTTCTTCAGTTGGGACGCCGGCGGCGACGTGGATAGGGGTCTCGATTGTGGGAAAGGGCGCGGGCGGGTCCAGTTCGGCGACCCGAGTGGTCACGGTGGTTTGCTTCGGAGTTGGTGTCGCGGACCATCCACCTGCTCCCGGGCCAAAGGGCGAAATGGGCGAGGCGGCGGGTGTGGCCGGTTGGGCCACAGCGGGGCGAACTAAAGATTCAGATTGGCTGGGGCTCGGCCTCGGACCCGGACGCGAAGAGGTGGGCGCAGACGGAGTGCGAACGGCCGCTCCGCCGGATACGCCGCTGAGGAGCTGCTCAATGGGGAGTAGACGCTGGGCGTGGATGAGTTTGAGGAGGCCGAGTTCGAGGTGGAAACGCTGTTCTTGCCGGTAATTCAGATCGTCGAAGGTGCGCAGGACGATTTGGAGGTTGCGGGTCAGCTCTTCTTCGGTGAACAGGAGAGCTGTGCGTGCGGCACGGGAGCGCTCGTCGCCGGAGATTTGAAGCAGCTCCGTCTGTTCTCCGCCTAGCTTGGCCATGAGGGTGTTGCGGAGGTAGCGGACCATCTGGCGGGCGAGGGATGAAGGGCTGTGGCCGGCGTTGAGAAGCAGGTTCAACTGCTCCATGAGTTCGGCGCTCTGGCCTGCCGCTACCGCTTCAAGCAGCCGCTCGAAGACGGCATTGGGAACCGAGCCCATGAGCTCGCGGATCTGTGCGGAGGAGAGGACGGGGCGGCCGTTTTCAAGGGGAGACGAGGCGATGGCCTGGTCCATGATGGAGAGCGCGTCGCGCATGGACCCGTCGCCGGCTTCGGAGAGAAGCGCCAGGGCATCCGGTTCGGCGTCGACCTGCTCCAGGGCGGCGATCATCTTAAGCTGGGCGAGGATGTCGTCGAATTTGACGGCGTGGAAGCTGAAGTGCTGGCAGCGCGAGCGGATGGTCTGGGGAATGTCTTCGGGCTGCGTGGTGGCCATCATGAAGATGACGTGGGAGGGCGGCTCTTCGAGGGTTTTGAGCAGGGCGTTGAAGGCGGCTTCGGTGATCTGGTGGGCTTCGTCGAGGATGTAGATTTTGTAGCGGTCGCGGGAGGGGGCATAACGGGCGGCGTCGCGCAGTTCGCGAATTTCGTCGATGCCACGATTGGTGGCGGCGTCGATTTCTATTACATCGACAGCATTGCCCTGACGGATCTCAATGCAGGAGTCGCAGATGCCGCATGGCTCGGGGGTGGGGCGCTGGGGCGTGCCGATTTCGGTGCGGCAGTTGAGAGCCTGGGCGACGATGCGTGCGATGGTGGTTTTGCCGATGCCGCGATGGCCGGAGAAGATGTAGCCGTGCGCGATGCGGTTCTGCGCTAGGGCATTCATCAGCGTGCGCGTGACGTGATCCTGGCCGGCTACGTCGGCAAAGCGTTGCGGACGGTATTTGCGGGCCAGAACCTGGTAACCCATGGGTGGACGCTCTCCATTGGCCGGCCCTGGAATTGGGAGTGGCCTAGAGGGGATTGTATCGCCCCTGGGGTGGGCATGGTGGACCGTGGATTAGGAACTGGAAAGCTCAACGCCCTCATCGGAGCAGCTCGTGAGGATATTAACGTAACGAGATCTCTTGGGGAGCGGATTCGGTTCCATCGGATCGGCACCAAAGCGAAACAGTATTCGTATTTCGCCCCGGATGGACCCCTACTTCCTGCGATGGAGGATAGCAAGTCAAAGTTGGGCCTTTGGCAACCTCTTTCTGTAAAAAAGGAAACCAGTGGGGATTGCGATAGATAGCATAGCTATAGTGAGTACCGCCGTTGAATCCTTCGTCTTCCCAAATTTTATAAGATACCGTCGGCGAAACCCGACCGTGAAAGACGGGTTTATTGGTGTCGCTGGCAACTGCGAATAGTGCTACCAGGAAGATTCCTGGCAGAAAGATAGCCGCGAGTATCGGTGTGCAAATCCCGACGATGGCTACGATGCGATTCAATCGCCATGCCATCCGTTTCCCGAACAGCAGGAGGAACATCGCAAGGTAATAGGCACCGATTGCCGCGACGCAGGTCGCAATTCCCGGATGAGGGATCGCGAGGTAGTAGCCGGTTACGTACTCGAGAAATGCCACCGATAGGAGCGCGAGAGAGATCGCGATGAGGCCGGCCCTCCAACGGCGCGGGGGCGTAGATAGTTCGCGTACCAATAAACCCCCAGCGCAGATCCCAATGAGCAAGAGGACCAACCCAGCCGGGAGCAACGAAAGTCGCAACGAATCTAATGGTGTCATGGTCCCTGCGAGACACGGGTCGTGATTGGGGTGTGGCTTAGAGGAGATTGTATCGCTCCCGGAAGGATTAAGCGGGGAGGGCGGACATGCGTGCTTCGAGGAAGCGGCGGACGGCGGAGTTGGGCTCGAGGGTGACGGCGATCTGATAGGCCTGGCGGGCTTCGGCGTGCGCTCCGGATCGAGTGAGAAGTTCGGCGCGGGCGGCCCAGTAGGGTTGGTACTGGGCTAGACGGCGGTCGGCGGCGAGATCGGGCATGGCATTTAGGGCTGCGGCTGGGCCGTGGACTTCAGACAGGGCCAAGGCGCGATTGATAGCGACTACAGGCGATTGGACGAGGGCAAACAGAGCGTCATAAAGCTGGATTACCAATGCCCAGTTTTGGACGCCGGTGCGGCAGCGATGGACATGCGCGGATTGCAATGCGGCTTCCAACTGGAAGCGGCCAATGGAGCCGAGGGTGCTGGCGCGATGAAGGAGCGATTCGGCTTCGGCGATTTGCTGGGAGTTCCAGAGGGTTGGGTCCTGTTCGGCGAGGGGAACGAATTCTCCGGTCTTGGAGCGGCGGGCTGGACGCCTTGCATCGGCGTGAAGGAACAGGGCGAGCAGGCCGAGGGCTTCGGGCTCTTCCGGGAGCAGCGCGGCGACCAGGCGGGAGAGATAGATTGCTTCCTCAGAGAGGTCGCGGCGGATGACGTCTGCCCCGCCGGGATCGGTCCAGCCCTCGGTGAACGCGGCATAGATGGCTTCAAGGACTGCTTCGAGGCGGGCGGGCAGTTCGTCGCGGGCGGGAACACGGAAGGGGATACCGGCCTCAAGGATTTTGGCCTTGGCGCGAACCAGGCGTTTGCCCATGGCCGCGGGCGAGGTGAGAAATGCGGAAGCGATTCTTGCGGCGTCAAGGCCGAGGACCGCCTGGAGGATGATGGGTGCGCGGATTCCCGGATCGATGGCGGGGTGGGCGCAGGCGAAGATCATGGCGAGACGCTCGTCTGGGATTTCCTCGCCGGAGGGGGTGGCGGACATTACATCGGCGATTGTCTCCAAGCCTTCGGAACCGGTGGGCGTGTGCCGTTGCCCGCGAATGTGGTCGATCATTTTGCGACGAGCTACCGTGAGGAGCCATCCTTCAGGGTTAGCTGGACAGCCGTTGCTGGGCCAGGTGGTGAGCGCGGAGGCGAAGGCCTCAGAGAGCGCGTCTTCCGCGGAGGCAACGTCGCCGGTGCGGGAGGCGAGGAAGGCGACGAGCTTGCCGTAGCTGCGGCGCGCGACGGCATCCGCCGTGGATCGCGCCTGCTCGTCACCTTCTATGTGGCCTTCGACGGGGGTCATTGGTTGGGACATCGGGGCAGGTTAGTTAGCTGTCATGGACCAGATGGGCCGGACTTCGATGATGCCGTGACTTGCGCCGGGGCATTTCGCGGCCCAGGCGAGCGCGGCGTCGAGATCGGGTGCGTCGATGAGGTAGTAGCCGCCCAGCTGCTCTTTCGAGTCGGCGTAGGGGCCGTCGAGGACCTGGGTTTTGCCGTCGACGACGCGGATTGTGGTGGCTGTGGAGACGGGGCGAAGACGGTTGGAGCCTTTCAGCGCGCCCGCCTCTTTGAGGGCTTCGCCGTAGGCCATGTAGGCGGCCATTCCTTGTTGCTGCTGTTCCGGGGTCATGTTCATGAAGCCTGCTTCGTCGGCGTGGAGCAAGAGAAGATATTGCATTGAAATCCTCCGTGGTGGTGTGCGGGCTTTTGGTCCGCCGCTACAGTGACGATGGGTAGGGGGCGATTTGGACAGAGGCG
>Ga0181537_10005206_pt1 | contig 10550 bp, 8 predicted proteins | sample PEATcosm2014_Bin_39_FD_119765 | JGI IMG/M metagenome (GOLD analysis project Ga0181537, IMG submission 119765) | Peatland microbial communities from MTU Mesocosm Facility, Houghton, MI, USA - PEATcosm2014_Bin23_10_metaG | ecosystem: Environmental > Terrestrial > Soil > Wetlands > Peat | place... | reverse complement strand
GAGGTGCGCGACGGCATCGGCGAGGTGCGCTCGATCGCCCGCCTGAACGGCCGGCCGGCGGTGGCCTTCGATGTCTACAAGGCGCGCGGCGCCTCGGACGTCGCGGTCGCGCGGGAAGTGGACGCCGAGCTCGCGCGCATCCATGCCGAGAATCCCGACGTCACCACCACGCTCATCTCGACGACCGTGGATCATACGCTGCGCACCTATCACTCCTCGCTCGAGGCGCTGATCGAAGGCTCGGCGCTCGCGGTCCTCGTGGTGTGGCTGTTCCTGCGCAGCGGCCGCGCGACGCTCATCTCCGCGCTCGCCATCCCGCTCTCGGCGATTCCGACCTTCGCCTTCATGCAGTGGATGGGGTTCACGCTCAACCAGATCACGCTGCTCGCGCTCTCGCTGGTCGCCGGCGTGCTCGTTGACGATGCGATCGTCGAGATCGAGAACATCGTGCGCCACATGCGCATGGGCAAGAGCGCCTACCGGGCGGCGCTCGATGCGGCCGATGAGATCGGGCTCGCCGTGGTCGCGACCTCCTTCACCATCATCGCGGTGTTCACGCCGGTGAGCTTCATGGGAGGCCTCACCGGACAGTACTTCCGCCAGTTCGGGCTCACGGTGGCGGTGGCGGTGTTCTTCTCGCTGCTCGTCGCTCGGCTCATCACACCGGTGCTCGCGGCCTATGGGTTGCGCGACGAGGGGATGAGGCACGCCACCGATGGCCCGGTGATGGCCTTTTATCTCAAGTGGCTGCACCGCTGCGTGCGGCATCGCTGGCGCACTCTGTTCGCTGCGGCGGCGTTCGTCGCCGTGTCGGTGCTCGCGCTCTCCACCATCCCGCAATCCTTCCTGCCGCCCGAGGACTGGGGCGTTTCCGAGCTCAACATCGAGCTGCCCCCCGGCGGCACGCTCGAGGACACCTCGCGTGTCTCCGCGCAGACCGCCGCCGTGCTGCGATCCTCGCCCGCCGTGCGCGACGTCGAGGAGTTCATCGGTGATTCCGAGAGCGGCGAGGTGCAAAACGCGCTGCTCGAGGTCACGCTCGTCCCACGCGGCGAGCGCACGGTGAGCCAGAAGCAGTTCGAGCAGCAAATGATGCCCCTGCTCGCGCAGGTGCCGGACGGACACATCGGTTTCAATGGCCAGAGTTTTGGCGGCCGGGATCTGCAGCTCTTCCTGGTGGGGGATGATCCGGCGCTCGTCGAGCGCACCGCGCATCGCGTCCTCGAGGAGATGAAGGGCCTCTCCGATATTCGCACGCCGCGCATCCGCGGCGATCTGCCGCGGCCCGAGATCATCGTGCATCCGCGCCTCGACATTGCGGCGCAGCTCGGCGTGAGCGTGCAGAGCATCGGCCAGACGATTCGCATCGCGACCCTCGGAGACCTGCCGCAGAACGGCGCCAAGTTCTCACTCAGCGACCGCCAGATCCCCATCCGGGTGAGCCTCGTCGAGAGCTCGCGGCGCGATCTGTCGACCCTGGAGAATCTGCCCGTGCCGACCGCCGGCGGCGGCGCCGTGCCCTTGAAGACCGTCGCCGAACTGAGTTTCGGCCAGGGTCCCTCGGTGGTGAGGCGCTTCAATCAGAGCCGGCGCGCCTTTCTCGATGCCGATCTCACGCCCGGCGTGCAGATCGGGGAGGCCACGAAAGAGGTGTACGCGCTGCCGACGCTCGCGCACCTGCCGGACGGCGTGCAGATCGTAAAACGCGGCGACAGCCAGTACATGCAGGAGATGGCGCAGAACTTCCTGCTCGCCATCGGCGCCGGCGTGCTCATGGTGCTCGCGGTGCTGGTGCTGCTGTTCGCGCGCCTGTTCCAGCCCGTCACGATCCTGAGCGCGTTGCTGCTCTCGATCGGCGGCGTCGCCGCCGCGCTCTTCATCACGCACCAGCCGCTCTCGCTCCCGGTCATGATCGGCGTGCTCATGCTCATGGGGATCGTCGCCAAGAACTCCATCCTGCTCGTCGACTTCACGATCGAGGAGATGCGCGCCGGCAAGTCGCGCCTCGAGGCGCTGCACGAATCGGGGCACAAGCGCGCGAGGCCCATCGTCATGACCTCGATCGCCATGATCGCCGGCATGCTCCCCGTCGCGCTCGGCTGGGGCGGAGATGCGGAGTTCCGCTCACCGATGGCGATCGCCGTCATCGGCGGGCTCATCACCTCCACGCTCCTGACGCTCGTCGTCGTGCCGGCCGCCTTCACCGTGGTCGACGACCTCGAGCGCTGGCTCGCGCCGAAGGCCGCGCGGCTGCTGGCCGAACCGGTGGGGAGTGTCGCGGGCGCAGCGCCGGGGTCACCACCCGCCGACGTGCCCGCACGGATCGATCCCGTCACTTGAGGCAGCGCGCACCGAAGCGTGCGGCACGGCGCGCCGTCCGCGCGTGCGCTCCGCTCCTATTGCGCGCGCTGGGCGGGCTCTGCGCGCCGGCGTTGCTGGCAGGCCTGATCCTGCCGGTTGCGGCGCACGCCGATTGGCCGCAGGTGCTCTCCTCGGCGCGCACGGCAGGCTGCCATACCGCCCATGGCGGGGAGCAGTCCCTCGCGGCTCTGCGGCCGGATGCGCGCCTCGATCGCATTGCCGCCGAGCTCGGGCGCGGAACCTCGCTCGCGAGCGCCATCACCCACGGCTCTTATCGCGCCACACGCTCGGCCGAGATCGCCATCACGGGCGCGCTCGATGAGGCTGCGGTGGCGCGCGTGTTGGTCGCGAGCTACTGCGCGATACTCACCGACCCGGCGCTGCGTGATGTGGGATTCGCCCGCTCCGCGGATCGGCTCTGGATCGTCCTCGCGCAGCCGCTCGTCGTGCCGAGCGAGCGCGATTCCGCCGCGATCGATGCGCACCTGCTCGCCGCCGTCAACGCCGCACGGGCCGCGGGCCGGCGATGTGGCGGGCGCTACTATGGTCCGTCGCCCCCGCTCACCGCGAATGCTCTGCTCGCCGCCGCCGCGCTCGATTACTCGCGAACCATGGCGCGCACCGGGCACTTCGACCACATCGGGCTCGACGCCAGCACCCCGCGCACGCGCGTGCAATCCACCGGCTACCGGATCGCGCTCGTCGGGGAGAACATCGCCGCCGGCGAGCTCAATGCCGATGATGCCTTGCGCGACTGGCTCGCGAGCCCCGGCCATTGCCGCAACCTCATGGATCCGCGCTTTCGCGACACCGGCATAGGCTTTGCGGTGAACACGGCGCAGCACCTGGCGGTGTACTGGACCGAAGATTTCGCAACCGCCGCGCAAAGCCGCGCGCGCTGAGCGCCCCTCGCGGGAGGCCGCACGTGCTGAGCGCCGGCGGGCGCTACTCCACGAGCGCTTGAGGCTCGATGACGGCCATGGAAGAACGGCGCGGCGAGCGCAACAGGAAGATGAACGGCAGCGCGATCACCGTGAGCACCATCATCAAGCGGTAGTCGTCGAGGTAGCCGATCATCGACGCCTGGCGCTCGATGAGTGCATCCAAGGCCGCGGCCGAATGCGGATGCGCGAGATCGTAGGCGCGGCTCACGGCGGGATTCGTCCAGGCGGGGTTCAAGGGCGTGATGTGCTCGGCGAGCGCGGCATGCGCGCTCACGGTGCCACGCACCAGCAACGCCTGAACCATGGATATCCCGATGCTGCTGCCGATGTTGCGCACCAGGCTGAAGATAGCCGTGCCCTGGGAGCGCATCTCCGCGCTCAAGGTGACGAAGGTGGCGGCGCTCAAGGGCACGAACACGAGCCCCAAGCCGATCCCCTGGATGACGCCCGGCCAGATGACCGCCGCTTGATCGATGTCGAGGGAGTAGCCGGACATCTGCCACAGGGAGAAGGCGGTGAGCGCAAAGCCCGTGAGCAGCAACAGGCGCAGATCGACGCGCCCGATCAGGCGCCCGGCGATGAGCATGGAGAGCATGGTGCCCATGCCGGAGGGCGCCGTCACGAGTCCGGTGAGCGTGACCGGGTAGTCGAGCAGATTCTCGAGCATCGTCGGCAGCAGCGCGCGCGTTGCATAGAGTACGAGGCCGACGATGAAGATGAAGCCGAGACCGGAGACGTAGTTGCGATTCTTGAGCAGCCGATAGTCGAGGAACGAGCGCTGCGGCGGCGTGAGGGCGGTATGCGCCAGGAAATACACGAGGGCGACGCTCGCCGCGACGGCCTCGACCCAGGTCTCGACCGAGGAGAACCAGTCGTTCTGCTGGCCGCGGTCGAGGAGCATCTGCAACGCGCCGATGGCGAGGCTCAAGGTCGCGAAGCCGAACACATCGAATCTCATGCGCCGGGTCGCGGGGTGCGGATGCAGATAGCGCCAGATGCCCCAGGTGGCGAGCGCACCCACCGGGATGTTGATGAAGAACACCCAGCGCCAGTCGTAGGTGTCGGTGAGCCAGCCACCCAAGGTGGGGCCGAGGATCGGTCCCACCATGACGCCCATGCCCCACACGGCGAGCGCCGAGCCTTGCTTCTCGGGCGGGTTGATGTCCATGAGCACGACCTGCGCCATGGGCACGAGGCCCGCGCCGAACACGCCCTGAAGCAAACGCGCGAGCACGATCTCGGCGAGACTGTTGGACAGTCCGCACAGCGCCGAGGCGATCGTGAAGCCGATCACCGAGGCGAGGAACACGCGCTTCTGGCCGAACCGATCGACCACCCAGCCGGTGAGCGGGGTGGCAATCGCGGCGGCTACGATGTAGGCCGTCAGGACCCAGGCGATCTGATCCTGAGAGGCGGACATCGTGCCCTGCATGTGCGGCAACGCGACGTTGGCGATCGTCGTGTCGAGCGTCTGCATGATGGTCGCCGCCATGATCGACAGCGTGATCATGCGGCGGTTGGGCTCGGCCATCAGGGCGGTTGCTCGAGCATCAGGGCGGCTGCTCGAGGCGCCCGCGCAGCGATTCGAGGAGTTCGGTGGTGATTGCCAGGCGGCCGGGATCGAGCTTGCCGAGCAGCTCACGCCGCACGGCCGCCGCCTCGGTCTTCACGACCTCGTAGAGGCGTTGACCCGCTTCGGTCACGAGGATCCTCTTGACCCGCCGATCGGTCTTGGAGGACTGCCGGCTGACGAGACCGGCCTTGACCAGCCGGTCGACCATGGCGACGAGCGTCGCGCCCTCGATGCCGAGCCGGTCTGCCAGCTCGGACTGGGACAGGGGCTGGGGCGATTTGGCCGCCACCGCGATCGTCATCCAGCTCGCCTGGCTCATGCCGAGGGCGCGCAGGCGCCGGTCGATGGCCTGACGCCAAGCGCGGGCGGTGCCGTGCAGCGCATCGGCGAAGCGTTCCTCGAGGTCGGCGGTGCTCATTGCACAGCTCCCTAACGATTAGCGCTCGAAGTATATCAGGGTGCGGGGCGCAGCGCCGAGACGGTCGCGATGCCCGCCACGGTCATGAGCAGGGATCCCACGAGATTGGCGCTGAGCGCCAGGAACGCGCCGCCGATGCGCCCCGACTGATAGAGCAGCACGACCTCGGCGGAGAAGGTCGAGAACGTCGTGAGGCCGCCACAGAAGCCGGTGGTGATGAAGAGGCGCCACTCGATGGGGTAGTGGGGATTTTGCGTGAAAAACGCGATCGCCACGCCGATCACATAGCAGCCGATGAGGTTGGCCGCGAGCGTGCCGGGTGGAATGGTGGGGAAATAGCGGTTGAGCGCGAGCGCCAGCAGCCAGCGCAGCACGCAGCCGAGCATGCCGCCGATCGCCACGGCGAGCATCGCGCGTCCCTCGTTCAGGCCCATCGACGTACCTTGAGGCGCATGAAGGCGTAGATTGGCACGCCGCACGCGAGCAGCGCCATGCCCCACCAGAAAGGCTCGCGTCCGGCCCCGGCCAGCGCCCACACGGAAAAAGCTGCAGCGAGAATGCCGATGAGCATGAGCGTGATTGCTCGTGCGCCACGCGCGCCGAGATAGCCGGTCCACAGAAGACGCAGGAGCGCGAGCGAGCAGAACAGGTACAACACCAGGCACGCAGAGGTCGAGAGCGTGATCATGAAGGTGAAGATGTTGCCCATCGACTTCTGGTAGTTGATCAGCACGAGCACGCTCACCAGGGCGCTGGTGAAGACGAGCGCGACGGTGGGCGTGAAGCGCGCGGAGTCGTGCGCGAACATCTTGGGGAATACCCCGTGCTTTGCCATCACGTTCGGCAGCTCCCCCTGCAGCAGGATCCAGCCGTTGAGCGCGCCGAAGCCGCTGATGGCGGCCGCGAGCGCGACGAGCTTGCCGGCGCCTTGACCCCAGTAGTGGACCGCGAGATCGGCGAACGGGGCATTCGAGGAGGCGAGCGTCTTGGCCGGCACGAGCACCAGCACGGTGGTGCACGCGAGCATGCAGATGAGCGCCGTGATGATTGCTCCCACCAGGGTGGCGCGCGGAATCGTGCGGGTGGGATCGCGCACCTTGTCCGCGGGGATGGTGGCGGACTCGATGCCGAGCAATGCCCACAGCGCAAGTGTCGCGGCCCCCGTGGTGCCCGAAAGCGAGAGCGGCGGAGCGCCTTCGAGCGCCTGGATGTGAGAGCGGTCGAGCAGCGCCACCCCCAGGCCGCAGACCGCAATCAGGGGCAGGAGCTTGAGCACCGTGGTCACGCTCTGCACCCAGCCGGCCGCCTTGACGCCGTAGCAGTTGACGCCGGTGAGAATCCACAGCACCGCGAGCGTGAGCGCCGCCGAGGCGCCCGGCACCGTGGCGAGCCAGGGCATCCAGGGCGTGAGGTAGCTGATCGCGCCCGTCGCGATGGACACGTTGCCCACCCAGATGGAGATCCAGTAACCCCAGGCGACGATGAAGGCCGCAAGAGAGCCGAAGGCGAGCTCGACGTAGGCGTAAGGTCCCCCCGCTTTCGGAAAGGCGCGGCTCAGGGTCGCAAAGACGATGGCGAGCATGAGCACACCGCTCGTGGTGAACAGCCACGCGAGCACACTGTTCAAGCCGTACGGGGCGAGCGAGACGGGCAGGAGAAACACGCCCGAGCCGATCGTGTTGCCGATCACGAGCGCGACGCACATCCAGAACCCGAGAAGCTGAGGTTGCGCGCTCGAGCTCACGGATGGCGCGCGATGATGTGGACCGCGATCATGCGCACGATTTGCATCGGCGGCATCATCGTGAATTCGCCTGGCTCGCGCAAGGACGATATCATCGAGGGCGGAACGAGCGGGGCGGAACGAGCGGGGCGGAACGAGCGGGGGGCGGGACGAGCGCGCCTTTCGGGGGAGGATCGAATGAAGAGTGCGCACATCAAGACCGAGTTGCCGGGTCCGAAGGCGCGCGCCCTGATCGCGCGCGACGCGCTCGTCATCTCCCCGTCCTATCCGCGCGACTACCCCTTCGTCATGTCGCACGGGCGCGGCGCCGAGGCGTGGGATGTCGATGGCAACCGCTTTCTCGACTTCGCGGCCGGGATCGCGGTGTGCAGCACCGGGCACAGTCATCCGGCCGTCGTGCGCGCGATTCAGCAGGCGGCGGAACGCTTCATCCACATCTCCTCCGACTACTGGCACGAGGATATGGTGAAGCTCGCCGAGCGCATGGAGGCTCTCGCGCCGATGAAGGCGCCGGTGATGAGCTTCTTCTGCCAGTCGGGCACCGAGAGCGTCGAGGCGGCCTTGAAGCTCGCACGCTACGTGACCGGACGGGGCCGCTTCCTCGGCTTCCTCGGCGGCTTTCACGGACGCACCATGGGCTCGCTCGCCTTCACCTCGAGCAAATACACCCAGCAGAAGGGTTTCTTCCCGGCGATGCCGGGCGTGACCCATGTGCCCTATCCGAACAATTACCGCCCGCTGTTCGCGGGCTCCGACCAGGGGCGTGCGACGCTCAAGTACATCGAGGATGTGCTGTTCGTGCACAACGTGCCGGCGGCCGAAGTGGCCGCGATCCTCATCGAGCCGATCCAGGGCGAGGGCGGCTATCTGGTGCCGCCCGACGGGTTTCTCGCCGGGCTGCGCGAGCTGTGCGATCGGCATGGCATCTTGCTGATCTTCGATGAGGTGCAATCGGGGGTGGGGCGCACGGGACGCATGTTCGCGGCCGAGCACTGGAACGTGGCGCCCGACATCATGACCCTCGCCAAGGGCCTGGGTTCCGGCATGCCCATCGGCATGATGGTCGCGAAGCGCAGCATCATGCAGAAGTGGACACGCGGCGCCCACGGCAACACCTTCGGCGGCAATCCACTGTGCTGTGCCGCCGCGCTCGCGACGCTCGATCTCATCGAGCACCAGTACTGCGCGAACGCCGCCCGCGTGGGCGAGCATTTCATGGCGAAGCTGCGTGCGCTCGCCGGGCGTCATGCGGTCATCGGCGAGGTGCGCGGCAAGGGGCTGATGATCGGCCTGGAGCTCGTGTCCGACGCGGCGGCGCGCACCCCGGCGCGCAAGCTGTGCGATGCGCTCATCACGCAGGCCTATCACAACGGCCTCCTGCTGCTCTCCTGCGGACAGAGCACCGTGCGCTTCATGCCGCCCCTCATGATCGCCGAGCACCACATCGATGAGGCGGTGGAGATTCTCGAGCGCTCCCTCGAGGAAGTGCTCGCGGGCGGCGAGCGCGCCTCGGCTGCGCGGGGCGTCGCCGCACTCTGATGCGCTCCCTCGCGACGAGCCTCATGCTGGTGCTGCTGCTCGCGGGCGCGCGGAGCGGCGCGGCGGAGGAGAAGCGGCTCTTCGTCTACAACTGGCAGGACTTCATCGGCCCCGCCACGATCGCGCAGTTCGAGCGCGAGACCGGCATCAAGGTCACCTACGACGTCTACGATGGCGAGGAGACCATGGATGCGAGGCTCCTCGCCGGCGGCTCGGGCTACGACATCGTCGTCGCTTCGACCGAGTATTACGGCCGCGAGATCAAGGCGGGCGTCTATCAGCCGCTCGACAAATCGAAGCTACCCAACTGGAAGAATCTCGATCCGCGCGTGCTCGAGATCCAGAGCGCATATGACCCCGGCAATGCGCATGCCATGCCCTACATGCACTCGATCAACGGCTTCGCCTACAACATCGACATGGTCCGCGCGCGCATGCCGAACGCTCCCGTCGACAGCCTGGATATGATCTTCAAGCCCGAGGTCGTGTCCCGCTTCGCCGACTGCGGCGTGAGCTTCCTCGATTCCGATGAGGACGTGATCCAGCTCGCCCTGCGCTATCTCAAGCTCGATCCAAATACCACGCGGCGCGAGGACTACGATGCGGCGGCGGCCCTGCTCCTCAAGGTGCGCCCGTACGTTCGCACCTTCGATTCGGTCGAGTTCCTCAACGCGCTCGCCAACCGCGAGCTGTGCGTCGCGATGTCCTGGTCGAGCGACTATGCCCTCTCCCACGCGCGCGCCAAGGCGGTGGGGGTCGATGTGCCGCTCGCCTTCACGGTGCCGAAGGAGGGTGCGAACGAGAATTTCACCGCGCTCCTCATGCCCGAGGGCGCGCCGCATCCCGAGGCAGCGCTGAGATTCCTGAATTTCATGCTCCGACCGGACGTCATTGCGGGCATCACGAATGCGATTTACTACGGCAACGATAATCTCGCCGCCCGTGCGCTCGTGAGTCCGCACATCCTCGAAGATCCCGCGCTCTATCCAACGCCGGCCATCGAGGCGCGGCTGTATCGCTCGGCGGAAGCGAGCGCCGCCACCTTGCGCCTGCGCACGCGCGCCTGGACGCGCGTCAAGACCGCCGAGTGAAGGAGCAGCCTGCGTGAGCGCCGACTCCAAATCCCATGGCAACCGGATCGTGAGCTTCAAGCGCATGGAGGACGGCACACGCGAGGACTACGAGCTGCTCGCGCTGTACGAGCACGACTATGTGAAGGGTTTGCCCGAGCGCATCCTTGCCGCTCTCCGGCAGCTCGAAGGATCGCTCGGCGGCTATCCGGTGAGCCGCTTCGATCACTCGCTGCAGACGGCGACACGCGCCCTGCGCGACGGCGCGGACGAGGAGCTCATCGTCGCCGCGCTGATTCACGACATCGGCGATGACCTGTCGCCCGTCAATCATTCGCAGATCGCCGCTGCCATCTTGAAGCCGTACGTGCGCGCCGAGGTGACCTGGATCGTCGAGCAGCATGGACTCTTTCAGAGCTACTACTATGCGCATCACCTGGGCGCCGATCGCCACGGCCGTGAGCGCCATCGGGGTCACCCCTGGTACGAGGCGTGCCTTCAGTTCTGTGCGCGCTGGGACCAGAGCTCCTTCGACCCCGATTATGATTGGGAGCCGCTTTCGAAGTTCGAGCCGCTCGTCGAGCGGATCTTCAGCCGCCCGGCCCACGATCCGATCTATGTCAAAGCCGGGGGCGCACGCTGACCAGGGGGCGCACGCTGACCAGCGGGCGCGCGCTGATAGGCTGATCAGCGCTCCGCCAGCTGCGCCTCGAGCAGGCGCTGGCGCTCGGCGCGACGCATCAGATAGCCGGCCGAGACGATGCACACTCCGACGACGCAGATGATGACGCTTGCGAGGGCATTGACGTCCGGGGTCACACCGAGCTTCACCTTCGAGAAGATCACCATCGGCAGCGTGCTCGCCCCCGGACCGGAAACGAAGCTCGAGATGACCAGATCG
>Ga0181537_10005204_pt1 | contig 10552 bp, 7 predicted proteins | sample PEATcosm2014_Bin_39_FD_119765 | JGI IMG/M metagenome (GOLD analysis project Ga0181537, IMG submission 119765) | Peatland microbial communities from MTU Mesocosm Facility, Houghton, MI, USA - PEATcosm2014_Bin23_10_metaG | ecosystem: Environmental > Terrestrial > Soil > Wetlands > Peat | place... | reverse complement strand
TGCTTCAGCCTCTTCTGGCATGCGCTCGACATCATCTGGGTGGCGCTGTTCACCCTGGTTTACCTCATGGGAGTGGCCTGATCATGGAGGAGATCTCCAAGAACAGTGACGGAACCAACGAGTCGTTGCCGGCAAGCGATGTGCCACCGGGTCTGACCGATGAGCAGAAGGAGGCGGGCGGCTATGGCCTGTACGCCGCAGGCCTCGGCTTCGCCCTGCTGCTCACCGCCGCCTCCTTCATCGTCGCCCGCACGCATCTGCTCTGGCCGCCCGGGTTGCCGGTCGGCCTCGCGGTGCTCGCGATTGCCCAGATGGGGGTGCACCTCGTGTTCTTCCTGCAGATCGGCACCGGGCCCGACAACACCAACAATGTGATCGCGCTCGCCTTCGGCGTGCTCATCGTCACGCTCATCGTGAGCGGCTCGCTCTGGATCATGGCGCACCTCAACCTCAACATGACCCCCGCCTCGGTGCTCATGGACATGCGTCACTGAGCTGCAGCCGCGGAGGCTTATCACCGGGACTCGCGCCACCGCGCTCGGCTATACTCTCCGCGTGGTATTGAGCGACGCCCAGCGGCAACACTTTCGCGATCACGGCTGGGTCGTGGCGCGTGGCTTCTGCTCGCCTGCAGATACCGCGGAGCTCTCGGGGTGGACGGACGAGCTCGCGCGGCGCGCCGAGCGCCCGGGTGCCGAGATGGTGTATCACGAGGCGAGCCTCGAGACCCCGAGCGTGCGGCTGGTGCAGCGGATCGAGAATTTCTGCCCCTACCATGAGCCCTTCGATCGATTCGTGCGCGGGCGGCTGCAGACGGCGATCGAGTCGCTCCTGGGCGAGCGCGCGGTGCTCTTCAAGGACAAGATCAATTTCAAGATGCCCGGGGGCGCGGGCTTCGAGCCGCATCAGGACCAGCAGGCGGGTTGGTCGAGGTATGCGCCGCTCTTTGTCACGGCCCTCGTGAGCATCGACGCGGCGACGCTCGAGAACGGCTGCCTGGAGATCGCCGATGCGGCGCGGCTCACCGGACTCATCGGCGAGGAGTGGCAGCCGCTGAGCGCCGCCCAGCTCACGGGGCTCGTGCTGGAACCGCTCCCCTGCGCACCCGGCGATGTGATCTTCTTCGATAGCTTCGTGGCGCATGCCTCGAAGCCCAACCGCTCGCCCCAGCCGCGCCGAATTCTCTACCTCACCTACAACCCGGCCAGCGCGGGGGATCACCGCGAGCAGTATTTTCGCGACAAACGTGCCAGCTTTCCGCCCGACATCGAGCGCCTTCCGGGCGTCGAGTATCGCTTCCGCGTTTGAGGCTCGGGCTTGCGCGTGTGCGGCTCAGAACGGGTAGTTGAGCCCCGTGAACACCGCCGCGCCCTCACTGCCGTAACCTACGTCCACGTAGCCGACGACGAACGGGCGGGCGACCCCGCGAAACCCCACACCCACCACGCGGTGCAGGGATTCGAGGGGATCCTCGCCGCGTCGGGAGAAAACGCGCGCGAGATCGATGAAGGGCGTGACCTCCAGGTCGAGGACCGTCGTCACGGCATCGACGGTGAGGAAGCGGCGGCGCAGCTCCACGCTCGCCGCGAAGTAGTCATTGTCGTAGAAGCGCCCCTCGCCAAAGCCACGCAGCGTCTGCTCACCGCCGATGACACTCTGCGAGCCACCGACGCTCGAGAGCGCCCAGAAAGGGACGTTGTGTGGATCGATCAGATAGCGCAGCGCGAGGTGCGTCGAGAGGACCGCACCGGGCCCGAGCGGCCAGAACACGCGCCCATCGGTCCCGGTCTCGCGAAAGTAGCCATCGCTCACGATTCCGTCGGCGCCCGCCGCGCCGTAGTAGCCCACCCACTGCGTGCCGTGGGTCGGAATGGAGATGTCATCCCGCGAGTCATACACCACGGAGAGCCGATTCAGTATTTCCTTGTTGGTGCCGAGGGTGCCGGGAAACAGCGTCTGGATCGAGTCGATGTGCGCGAGGGTGCCGGGGAGGACATCGAGCACTTCGAGCCGTGCGGTGTATTGCAGTTGCCAGCGATGCGTGATGTTCAAGCCGATCTGTACCTGGCCCAGGGATTCCTGGCTGGTGTAATTGGACTCATCGATCTCGTGCGTGTGATTGCCGATGCCGTAGAAGCGCGGCGTCCCATCGACGTCGTAGATGAGCGAAGTGCTGAAGGACCAGAGTGTCTCGCGCGTGCGCCCGAGCTGGTAGGCGCCGACGAACTCGCGCTCGACGCGCTCCTTGATGCCGGCGACGAGCGACCATTGGGTGTCGGAGGAGTCGTAACCGTAAACGCGCGCATGCATGCCCCAGCCGAAGTATTCGCTGTGCAGAATGTCCGGGGCGACGATGCGCGTGACTTGCCGATCGCTGTTGGCCGTGACCCAGGTGGGGATGATCCCGAGCGTCGTGCCATTCACGGGATCCACCGAGATCTCGGGCACCGGGATGAAGGGCGCGGTCGCCGGATTGAACCAGCGCGCGAGCCCGGCGGGCGCCGCCACCGTGGTGTCCGTCGCATCCGCTGCGCCGGGCCCGCTCTCGGCGCGCGCCCATGCCGCGAGCAACAATGCGGCGGGCAACGACGCGGCCAGCGTACCGAGCCGCCGGGCGACGAGCCCCTTCACGCTGCAAGTCGGAGGGCGGCTGGGGCCTTCATGGACTCGGCCCCGGCAGCGGCTCGAGCGAAGGCAGAATCGCGCGCGCTGCGCGTTCGACATCGGCCGCATAGTCGATCTCGATCCAGGGCACGCCGCTGACGTCGCGTACCTCGAACACATGTCGATGCTCGAGAATGAGATCGCGCACTGCCTCCTCGTGCGGCGCATGCGAGTCGCCGCGCTGCATGTAGGCGGCGACGAGGTCGGCGAGCCGCCGGGCCGCGCCCGCCGTGAGTCGAAAGAATCCCACCGACTCACCGATGGTGTCATAGGCGAGCTCGGGTGCGACGCGTTTGCGCAGCTCGACCGGAATCCCCTGCCGCACGCACACCTTCACCGGCTCATCGCCCGCCTCGAAGTCGAGATCGATCAGCAGGCGATTGAGCGGCCCGTGCCCCGCGGTGAGGGCCTCGAGCATCCGGACGTCGTACAACACGTCCGCATCCATGAGCAGCACCTCCGGGGCCGTCGTGAGCGGGGTGGCCAGCGCGTGCACCGTCGAGATACTGCCCTGATCGAAGTCGGGATTGCGCACGATCTCGGGGCGGGGATTCCAGCGCAGGCGCGCGATCTCTGCCTCGATGAGTTCGTGCCGGAAGCCCACACCGATCACCACCTCCTCGATTCCCACGGCGCGCAACAGCCGCAAATGCCGCTCGAGCAGTGTTACCCCGCCGAAAGGCAGCAGGCATTTCGGCAGCTGGCGATCTTCAGGCTGTTGCAGACGCAGGCCTCGGCCTGCGGCCAGGATGAGTGCACGCATGGATTGATTTTAGAACCCCGCCGCGCCTTAAGGAAACAGCGCCCCTCAAGGCGCAATCGAATTCGCACCGGGAGCTGTGCCGCGACGACGCTCGGCGAGGTGCAGATACCACAGCCCCGGGGCACCCAGAATGAGTTCGCGCGCGCGCTTGGCGAGCGCCAGCGCGAGACCGGTCGAGGCCGGCAATCCGACCAGCGAGGCGAGCAGCACGTAGCCGCCGTCCTGCACGCCGAGGGCGCCGGGCACGGCGAAGGCCGCACTGCGGATGGTTTGTCCCAGGCTCTCGATGAGGAGCGCATCGCCCCAGCCGACCGGATGCCCGAGAAAGCGCAACGCCAGGTACACCTCACCCGCTCCGGTGACCCAGCCCAAAAGACTCAAGACGAGACTCGCACCGAGCACCGGACCCCGCTCGTAGGTGCGATGAACCTCGAGATCCACGGCCTCGGCCTGTCCGGCCCAGCGGACCTGGTCCTCGGGCTTGAGCCAACGCCCCACCAGGCGCAGGGTGCCGCGGAACAGGCCGCGCCGCTGCGCTCCGTAAAATGCCACGATGACGAGCGCGAGCACCCCTCCGGCGAGAAGGCTCGCCCCGCGCGCCGCCGTCTGCGCCCCGCCCGCCGCATGGGCGGCGAGCTCGAGGAGCCCCAAGAGCATGAAGCCGAGCAGCGCGAGCGTCTGCAGCGTCATCGCGACCGTGACCTCTGCGAGTGCCTCGGCGGCCGGAAGCCCCCGCCGGGACAGCTCCCGAGCCATCAGCAGCGGCCCGCCGATCTGCCCGGCGGGTAACAGGCTGCTGACTGATTCGCCCGCCCAGCGGGCCATGAGCGCATCGCGCAGCGACCCGCGGCCGCGTTTGAAGAGCACGCGCAGAGCGGCAGCGTCCATGAGAATCGGGACCCCGTGGAAAAGCACCACCAGCACGACACCGAGCCCGGCGAGCCGCGCGAGCTCGACCCAGGCAGCCCATCCCTGCCCGATGAGCAGCGCGATAAACAGGATGAGCCCCAGCCCGAGGAGTGTCCGCGCTCGAGTCATGGGTCAGCGACCGGCGTGATTGTCTGGAAAGCGCTCAGCCGGGATCCGTCTGAGGCTGCCGCTCCTGCCGCTCCCGTGGCTGCGAGACCGGGATGCGCATCTTGCGCCGGTAGTCGATCACCACCCAGATGGCAAAGAGCGGCGCGAGCACCGCCGCCACCAGCAACAGCGGAACCGTGGCACCGAACAGGGTGAGGAGCGGCAGCGTGTAGAGGGCGTCCTCCGTCTCAAACCCCGCCAGGGTCGCCTGCTGCGTCCCGGCCTTGCCGATGTGCTCCTCGATCCGCAGGCGCAGAAAGAAAATGAGCGCGATCGCAGCGCCGGCGAGCGCACCCAGAAACACGGGTGTGAGAACACCGCCGATCTGCCGCTGCGCACCGATCCCGATACCCACCGACACGAACAGGCTGATGGTCACCACCGCATCGCTCACCAGATCGTACACATGGCCGCCGCGGCTCGATCGACCCGTCAGCCGCGCGAGCTCGCCATCGGCATGATCGAGAAAGTTCGACAGGCAGATGAGCACCGCGCCCAGATTGCAGGCGCCATAGGTGCCGCGGGTGAAACAGGCCGCACCGGCGAGGCCCACGACGAGCCGCAGCGTCGTCAACTGATTCGGCGTGACCGCACTGCCGACGAGCGGCTGAACGAGGCGGCGCGCGAGGCGCGCGTCCCAGGGCGCCGGAGAGCTCGAGGTCATGAGGGGTCTTTCGTGTCTGTCATCCGCCTACTATCGCACAGTCCTCGCACCGACTCGATGCTCCCCACCGCTCATCCGACGGAGCCGATCAGTTGAGCGGCCGGCCTCGCGCGAGCACCGCTTCGACGGCGTCGATCTCGACGGGCTTGATCATATGGGCGTCGAATCCCGCCTCGCGCGAGCGGACGAAATCCTCTTGCTGGCCGTAGCCCGTGAGCGCAATCAGCTGGATCCGCCCGCTGCGTGCGCGTATCTGGCGCGCGAGGTCGTAGCCATTCATGTCGGGCAGGCCGATATCGACGAGCGCCGCTTCGGCGTTGAACTCGACGAGGCGTTCGAGCGCGTCGCGCGCGCCATACACCGCCTCTGCGGCGTGTCCCGAGACCTTGAGGAGCATGCACAGGGTATCGGCCGCATCGACGTTGTCATCGATCACCAGCACGCGCCGCGGCTCGACCGGCACCGCGGCTGTCGCCTGCGCCGCCCCGGGCTGCTCGCGCCCCACGGGCTCGGCGATGAGCGGGAGTCGCACCGTGAAGCTCGAGCCCTGCTTCTCCCCCGCGCTCGCGGCACTCACCGTGCCGCCATGCATCTCGATGAGGCGTTTGACCACGGAGAGCCCGATGCCGAGTCCTCCCTGAGAGCGATCCAGGGTGCGATCGCCCTGCACGAACAGCTCGAACACCCGTCCGAGGAGGTCCCCGCTGATACCCATGCCGTTATCGCGCACCTCGATGATGCCGAAGCCCCGGTCGCGCCGCACTTCCACACGTATCTGGCCACCGCGATCGGTGTATTTCGCGGCGTTGGCCAGCAGGTTCGCGAGCGCCTGCACGAGACGCGTGACATCTCCGCGTACGAACAGCGGCGTGAGGCTCGGGATGTTTTCGAGCCGATGCTCCTTCTCCTGCAGAACCGGCATCAGCGTCTCCAGGCTCCGCTCCACGATGTCCGACAGCTCGATTGGCTCGCGCTTGAGCTCGATCCTTCCCTGCGTGATGCGTGATACATCGAGCAGATCGTCGACGAGCCGTGCGAGCTGCGCCACCTGGCGCTTCACCATCGCCGCGACACCATGGATCGATTCATCCGCCTGGAAGTTGCGCTCGAGCAGCTCACTGCCCGTCTGGATCGGGGCGAGCGGGTTGCGCAGCTCATGGGCGAGCATCGCCAGGAACTCATCCTTGCGCCGATCCATATCGCGCAGCGCCTCCTCCACGCGCTTGCGCTCGGTCACGTCCATCGTCGCCCCATGGATGGTACGTGCCTCGCCCATCGAGTCGCATTCGACCTGGCCGCGCACCTCGTACCAGCGCAGCTCCCCCGTATCGGGCCGCCGCAAGCGCACCTCGCTGCGCAGGCTCCCGCGCGCGCGGATGGCCGCCCGGATCGCCTTCTGATGCCCCGGCCAGTCGTCCGGATGGATGATGCTGCGAACGTAAGCCCGGTCGGTCCAGTCCGCCCCCAGGACCTCCGCGGCGTTCGCCGAGAACTGCACCCTGTTCGAATTGAGGTTCCAATCCCAGGTCACCATGCGGGCCGCCGCGAGCGCGATCCGCAGACGCTGCTCGCCCGCCTCGCGCATCTGTTTCAGCTCGAGCAGCGCGCCCAGTCGCGCGAGCAGCTCCCGCGCGGAGAAGGGCTTGATCAGATAGTCGTCGGCGCCGGCATCGAGACCCTCGATGTGCGCCTCCTCGCCGGCGCGCGCCGAGAGCAATACCACCGGCACCCGCCGCAACCCCTCATCGCTCCTGACCGCTCGCAACAGACCGAGACCGCCCAGGCGCGGCATCATGACATCGGTCAAAATGAGGTCCGGCGTGCGGCTGCGTGCGGCCTCGAGCGCACTCTCACCATCGCCCACCATCTCCAGGACGTAAGAGCCGGAAAGGAGCTCGCGCAGGTAGGAGCGCATGTCGGCATTGTCGTCGGCGATGAGGATGTGGGAGCCGAACGTTCGCTCGAAGCGCCGATCGGGACCCACATGGCCGCCCTCGGCCACCTCGCCCGGCGCTCCTTCGGTGCGCGATTCCTCCGGCAGCCAGCGCAGCGCTTCCTGCACGAACGCCTGTGCGAGGGCGGGCGGCTCCATGTGCTGGACGGAGGTGCGTACCCGCTCGACCGGCAGATGATGACTGCCGAACGGCAGGCGCACGAAGAACGTGGTACCGCGCCCCACGGCACTCTGAAATCCTGCCGTACCGCCATGCATCCGCACGAGCTCCTGCACGAAGGCGAGTCCGATCCCGGAACCCTCGAAGGTGCGTCCGCGGGTGCTCTCGATGCGATAGAACCGTTCGAAGATGTGCGCGCGATCGCCCTCGGGAATGCCGACCCCGGTGTCGATGACCTCGAGCAACGCGTGATCGCCCTCGCGCCGCAGTCGCACCGTGATGCTGCCCTCGAGCGTGAACTTGAAGGCGTTCGAAATGAGGTTCAAGACGATCTTTTCCCACAGGTCGCGGTCGACGAACACGAGCTCATCGAGCGGCGCGCATTCCATGCGATAAGCGAGTCCGGCGCGTTCCACGGCCGACTGAAAAGTCCCTGCGATCGCACGTGTCGCGGTCGCGAGGTCGGTGGGCTCGAAGCTCGCCTGCAGGCGCCCCGCCTCGAGACGCGAGAAATCGAGCAGTGAATTGACGAGCTTGAGCAGGCGCAGGGAGTTGCGATGCGCGAGCTCGAGCCGCTCCTTGAGTGCCACCGGGGCGCCCGGGTCCTTGAGAGCATCCTCGATCGGACCGAGCATGAGGGTGAGCGGGGTGCGAAATTCGTGGCTCACATTGGAAAAGAAGCGCGTCTTCGCCCGATCGAGCTCGGCGAGCGCCACGGCCCGGCGCCGCTCCTCCTCATAGGCCCGCGCGTTGGTGAGCGCCTGCCCGAGATAGAGCGTGCACTGCTCGAGAAACTCCTGGTACGCCCTGTCGAAGGCGAGACGCGGGCTCACGCCGACGATCAGGATCGCCGCAATCCCGTCGTGTCCGGGCGCCCACACCGGAACGGCACAGGCGCGCGTCACCCACTGCTCCCACGGGCCTGCCGTGAACTGAAGCGGATCGAGCCCCTCGATGAGGACCGAGCGCCCCGTCCGCATCACCTCCCCGAGATGCCAACGACTCGGAACATGGCCCTCGAGGGGGAGCGGGTCTTCAAGACCGAGCCCGGCGGCGTCGGCGCCCGCACACGCGAGCACTCGCGCGTGCTCCTCCTCGATCAGCAGCGCCGCGGCCCACGGGATGTCGCGCGCGTTGCGCACGAGGCTCGTCACCGTGATCCGGCAGGCCTCTTGGGCCGTCGCCGACCGGTCCGAGCTGCTCGCCGCACCGAGTTCGCGCAGCGAGTGCAGGCGGCGCTCCGCGAGCACTTTCTCCGTGACTTCGGTGACCACACAGAGCATGCCGGCGATACGCGCGTTGTCGTCATACACGGGGCTATAGGAGAAGGTGTGGTAGGTCTCCTCGAGAAAGCCGCGGCGCTCGAGGAACAGCAGCAGCGCCTCGTCCCAGGTCGATTCACCGTGCTCGAGCACCTGGCGAATCCGCGGGCCGATGTCCGGCCAGATCTCTTCCCACACCTTGTCCGCGCGGGCGCCGAGCACCCAGGCGCGCTTGAATCCGACCGTGGGCAGATAGGCATCGTTACAGAAGAAGGTGAGCTCCGGTCCCCAGAGCATCCACATCGCATAGCGCGAGTCGAGCATCACGCGCACGATCGTCTTCAACGACTGCGGCCACTGCTCCGGCGGTCCCACGGAGCTCGCCGTCCAGTCGAAACGGCGCATGCGCTCCCCCATCTCCCCGCCCCCGCTCAAGAGGACATCGATGCCGTGCGGCGAGGAACTCGAATGCGTGGCCAAGCGGTTTCTCCGGGGGCGGGACAGCCGCGCACGAGACACCGGGTCAGCTCCTGCTACTTGGAAACGCTCCGTCGAAGGGTGGGCCCGCACGCAGGTCTGGTTGCCTGCTGCTGGGTATAGTCTACATCGGCCCCGCACGGACGTGCGGCCCGGTGCAGCCCGAATGGGGATCAGGGGCTTGCGCGCACCGCATCGCAAGAACGAGATTGCTGCCCTGCAAGAGGGAGGACCGACGTGCGCTCGCGGCCGCGCAAGCGCGCTGCTGCTTACGCTCGGCGATGCGCAGCGCCTGCAAATGGTCGGCCCACGAAGGGCCGACCGTTTGGTTCAATCGCTGTCCGGATCAAAATTTGTAAGTGAAGCCCGCCATGAAGAAGCGCCCCACCGCCCCGTCCTGATAGAACGCGCCGTCATAGGCGAGTTGTCCGCCGCCACCGTAAGTATTGACGTCCACGGGCGGCAGGTTGTTCGCGATGTTGATGATCGAGCCATGCAAATTCAGGTGATCATCGACCATGTACTGCGCGTACAGATTGGTCTGAAAGTAACGCTGCACCGTGCAGTAGGGGTACCAGGCCGCGGGGGGTGCGCCCGAGATCGGTCCCGTGTAACGGGGCGCGTAGGCGGTCGGCCCGTAGAACTCAAGCGAGGTCGCGCAGTTGGTCAAGCCGGATGAAGGATCGGTGATGCTGAACGGCCCGATCCAGTTCTCCGTGATGGTGACCTGCCCGCTGCCCTTCTGCCACGTCAACGAGAGCTGCGCGCGATCCTTGGGATTGCCAGTGTCGCCCGATACGCCGGCCGGCCCGTGAGTCCCCGACAAGGCGTATGTCGTCCCGTTCACAGTCAGGTTGTACTCGAACACATGGGTGTAGCTGAGGTCGGCCTTCAAATCTCCGAACGTCCCGAGATCGAAATGCGAGCGCAGATCGATATCGAGACCTTCGGTTTGCGTGATGCCGGCATTCACGTACGGGTAGTTCGCGAAGGCGATGAGCGGCACGGGAGTGCGCACAGTGGCTTGCTGGCAGGTCCCCCCGGCGGTCAACGGCGGACCGACACACTCGGGCAGATTTGCATAGGCGACGCGCACCAGACTTGTGTAGTCGTTCAATCCACCCGCCTCGAACTGAGAGATGATGTCATCCGTCAAGCGGATACTCCACCAGTCGACGGAGACATTGAAGTTCTTCGAAGGCTCGAAAAGAACGCCGATGGTCTCGTTGAGGGACTTGACAGCTTTCAGGTTCGGGTTCGAGGGTTGATAGGCGAGCAATGAGAATGCGCACTCGGCATTGAAGGATCCGACCGCATTGAGGCCGTTCTTGCACAGCACCGGATCGGAGAATTGTCCGGCGCCGAAGCTCTCGCCGGAAGTTCCAGACTCCGAGGTCGAAGGAGCGCGGAATCCCCGACCCCAAGTGCCGCGCAGCGTCACCATGTCGATCGGAGTGTATTTGACACCGAACTTCGGGGTCGCCGAGCCGCCGTAGGTATCGTAGTGGTCGTAGCGCACCGCGGCGTTCAC
>Ga0181537_10005203_pt1 | contig 10555 bp, 9 predicted proteins | sample PEATcosm2014_Bin_39_FD_119765 | JGI IMG/M metagenome (GOLD analysis project Ga0181537, IMG submission 119765) | Peatland microbial communities from MTU Mesocosm Facility, Houghton, MI, USA - PEATcosm2014_Bin23_10_metaG | ecosystem: Environmental > Terrestrial > Soil > Wetlands > Peat | place... | reverse complement strand
TTCTACCCAACCACGGACCTCGTCACCGGGCCGGACATCATTTTCTTCTGGGTCGCGCGCATGATCATGGCGGGCTACGAGTTCATGGGCGAAATGCCGTTTCGGAACGTCTATTTCACCGGCATCATCCGCGACAAGCAGGGCCGCAAGATGTCCAAAAGCCTCGGCAATTCTCCCGACCCGCTGGACCTCATTTCGAAATTCGGCGCGGACGCCCTGCGCTTCGGCGTGATGCGCAGCGCGCCGCTCGGCCAGGACATTTTGTTCGATGAACAGCACGTCGAACTCGGTCGCAATTTTTGCAACAAACTCTGGAACGCCTGCCGTTACCGCCAAATGCAGGGGAGCGCACCCGCCTCGGGTGCATCGGTGGGCGCCTCGCCCGCCGAAATCCAGGGAGAAATCACGCGCGAATTGCTGACCACCGACGACAAATGGATTCTGCTGAAGCTGGACGCCGCCATCCGCGAGTTGACGCAATCGCTGGCGGAATACAAGTTCAGCGAGGCCGCGCAGACGCTTTACCGATTTTTCTGGAGCGAATATTGCGACTGGTACCTGGAGGCGACCAAGGCCGTCTTCCAGGGCGCCGACGACGCCCGCAAGGCGAACACCCTGGCGGTGATTGATTTCGTGCTGTCCCACACGCTGCGGCTGTTCCATCCGTTTCTGCCCTTCATCACGGAGGAATTGTGGCACGGCATGGGTTACGCCGAGGACATGCCGGAGGGCCAGGGCGGCCGGACCATCATGTTCGCGCCGTGGCCGAAGCCGTTCGACGAGGATTTCCGCGGCCACTACGGTTTGGACGACTGCTACCTGGAAATGACCGACCGCAAATACGAGCTCGTCACCCTGGGCCGCAACCTCCGCCGCGAGGCGAACATCGCTTCGAACAAAAAGGTCAAGTTCATCCTGAAACCCGCGGCCCACGTTCCCGCTCACGACGCGGCCGTCTTGAAAATCTTGCTCAACGCCGAGGCGCTCGAGATTGATCCCAATTACCCCCCCAAAAAGGGAACCGCCGCGGCCCACGCGCAATACGGCGATTTATACCTGCCATTGGAAGGGTTGATTGATTTGGCGGCCGAAAAGGCGCGGCTCACCAAGGAACGCGAGAAAATTCAGGCAGAGACTCAGAAAGTTGAAAGCAAGCTGAACAACCCTGCGTTCACCCAAAAAGTTCCGCCTGAAGTGTTGCGCGAACACGAGCAGCGGTTGGCCGACTGGCAGGCGAAGGAGCAGCACGTGCTGGCGGCGCTGGCGGCGCTTGAGGGATGATGAAGCCCACTGAACAAAAACGCGCCCTGGCATCTGCCGTCAGGGCCGCGCGCGCGGCCGGCGATTTGGTGCGACGCAATCTCGGCGCCGACAAGGTCGTCAAGCTCACCTCGCGCTACGACATCAAGCTGGAGCTGGATGTCCGCAGCCAGAAGCTCATCGAGAAAATGCTGCGGGCGGGATTTCCGCACGTCGCATTGCTCGGCGAGGAAGGCGATACCGGCGACACCGCCGCAAACCTGCGCTGGGTTGTGGACCCGATTGACGGCACGGTGAATTTTGCCTACGGAATTCCCCATGCCTGCGTCTCCATCGCGCTGCAGGAGCGGAGCGCAAAGTCCTCCTCCGGAGAATACACCACCCAGGTTGGCGTCGTTTATGATCCGTTCTGCGATGAATTGTGGACGGCGATCCGGGGACAGCCCGCGCGAATGAACGGCAAGGTCATTCATGTCAGCCGTCGGCAGAAACTGGCCGAATGCATCGTGACGATGGGCTTTTCCAAATCGGCGGCCAGCCTGGCGCGCACGCTGCCGTTTTTCAAAAAACTGGTCCCGCGCGTGCGCAAGGTGCGCCTGACCGGCGCGGCGGCGCTCGACCTGACCTACGTTGCCAGCGGACGGTTCGACGCCTTCATCGAGCGCGGCGTCCGGCTCTGGGACATCGCAGCCGGCGGCTTGATTGTCGAATGCGCCGGCGGGGATTTCTGGCACGAGCCGGTCGAAGGCATCCACACGTATCGCATCGTCGCGAACAACGGCCTGGTGCGCAGGAAGCTGGCGTCACTGCAACGGTCGTTCCCCTAGTCCTTCCCCAAGCTTCGCCAACGCCATGGCGCGGTGGCTCAACCCGTTTTTAACATCTTCGCCCAGCTCCCCGAAGGTCTGTTTCCAGCCGCTCGGAATAAAGAGCGGATCGTAACCGAACCCCCCCTGCCCCGCCGGCGCAAAGCCAATCCGGCCTTCGCACGCGCCGTCAAAGACTTTCGTTTGCAACTCAAACTCATCCGCTCCGCAAACCGGCGAAGCATTTGCCGCCGCCGCTGCCAGCACGGGCGTCAAGGCCAGCACGCAGCGAAACCGGGCGGTGCGTTTTTCCGCGGGCACATTCGCCAACAGGCGCAGCAGCTTCGCGTTGTTTTCGGCGTCGGAGCAATTGGCGGTTTTATCCAGGGCGGCGAAACGGGCCGAATGGACGCCGGGCGCGCCGTCAAGGGCGTCGACTTCCAGCCCCGAATCGTCGGCCAGCACGAAGACGGGAGGCTTCAGACGCGAATTCCCGCCGGGCGCGGACGCGATATAACGCGCCAGTTGGACGGCCTTTTTCGTGGCGTTGCCGGCAAAGGTCGGCGCATCTTCGATGACGGCGGGCGCTTCCGGAAAATCGGCCAGGCTCAGGCATTGAAATCCGGCGCCCAGGATGGCGCGAATTTCCTCAACTTTATGTCGGTTGCGCGTGGCGAGCACCAGGGTCGTCATGCCGCCAGATTCACACAGCGCGGCCGGGATGACGACAATGTTTTCGGTGAAAAGCAGAGACCCCGCCCGCAAACTGACGCGGACGGGGCCAACCTACAGCACCCGTTTCAAGGTCATGGCTTCCTTGAAACACCAATCTTATCATTCGTAAGACGTTCGGGCAGGCGCTTTGTTCCGGAAAAACCCGGAGGCCGCGCGAAGATTTCAAGTGCCGGGCAGGACGTGAATCTGCGGGGCGTCGTTGGCGGTCAGCGGCGCAGAATCGAAATGGCCGGACCCAATTTGCTCGAGCCACGCCCCGGTCAATCGCAATACTCCGGCCACATCCAGACGCTCGTGGACCGCCGGGAATTTCTGGAAATTGGCATGGGCGAGCTTGAGGAGCGATGCCGCGGGAGCGGCGCGGCCTTTTTGGAGATGGACGAACGCGCCGGCCAGTTGAATCAGCGCCTTGTAGAACAGGCTCCCCGGCTCGCGCCGTTTGGGCAGCCAGAGTTTTTCCAGAACTTCGTGCGCCTCGTAAAACATCTGGCGGTTGAAGCATTCGAAGAACGCCAGGTAATGGGCGTCCAAATCTCCGCCGCGGCAGTTCTGGATCAACGCCGCGATTTTGGCGGATTTATCGCTCATCAGAGGCAAATCATACACGCGCGGATTAAGCGCGCCAGCCGATATCGCGCCGATGCCAAAGTTGACAACACCGGGCGGGTCGGACAATCTGGCCGCATGTCGAAACCAGCTTTGGGCCGCGGTCTGGGCGCGCTTTTGGGCGGCTCTCCCCCGGCCGGAAGAACCGCCGCGCCGCTGCCCCCCGCCCCGGCGCTGACCACTCCGGTTCCCGCGCCCGACACCCGCGAACATGTCGAACGCGTCCCGCTGGGCCGCATCCGCCCATGCTCGCTGCAACCGCGCAAAATGTTTTCGCCGGAGGCCCTGCAGGAACTCGCCGATTCCATCAAGGAGCAGGGCATCGTCCAGCCTTTGATAGTTCGCGAGCGCGACGGCAATTACGAACTGATCGCCGGCGAGCGCCGCTGGCGCGCCTCGCAACTGCTCGGGCTGGCCGAAGTCCCCGTCATCGTGCGGCAGGCGGACGACCGCGCCGTCTTGGAACTCGCGTTGATTGAGAATCTTCAGCGCGAGAACCTGAACGCAATTGAAGAGGCGTACGGCTATGCGCAACTCGTCGAGCAATTTCAACTCAAACAGGAGGAAGTGGCCGTCAAGGTCGGCAAAAGCCGCGCGGTGGTGGCCAATGCCCTGCGGTTGCTCAAGCTGCCCGCGAGCATCCAGGAAGCCATCCGCGACAGTTTGCTCTCCGTGGGCCATGCGAAGGTGATTCTCGGCCTGACGAGTGAAAAGCAGCAGAAGGTGGCCGCCGACCGCGCGATGAAGGAAGGCTTGAACGTCCGCCAGACGGAGGCGCTGGTGGCGCGTTTGCAGGCGCGGGCGGCAGGCAAAACCACCGGCGTGGCCGCGGCGCTGGTTCACGACGCCAATGTCGTCGAACTGGAAAACAAACTGCGCGAACGTTTTGGCACCAAGGTGCGGCTGAAATATTCCCAGGGCAAAGGCTCGGTGGAAATCGCCTTTTTCAGCGACGACGATCTGGACCGGATTCTTTCGATTGTGGGTGTGAAGGTGGATTAGGGGCCGTTGAATCCTTGAACGCGGTGTGTTTTAATATCAACCGGGCATGATTTTGGAAGTGGTCAAATACGGTCATCCGACGCTCCGCAAAAAAGGGGCGCGCGTTGAGTCGGTCACGCCCGCCATCAAGGAGCTGATTGCGAACATGTTCGAGACGATGTACGCGGCACGGGGAATCGGCCTGGCGGCGCAACAGGTGGGCGAAGCATTGCTGGTCACGGTGATTGATGTGCGCGAGGCGTCGGCCGAAAGGCCATCCACGCTGGAATTGAATGGCCAGCCGGCCGACCCGCATAAATTGATGCCGCTGGTGCTCATCAATCCGGAACTCAAATCGGTCGGCGAAATGGTGGCCGGGCCCGAGGGTTGCCTGAGCTTTCCCGAAGTGTATGCGGACATCTCGCGGCCCGAAAAAGTGGACGTGGTGGCGATGAACGAGGACGGCCAGCGCATCGAATTTCGCGCCGGCGGATTGCTCGCGCGCGCCATCCAGCATGAAACGGATCATTTGAACGGGATTTTGTTCATCGATCGCATGGATTCGGACACGAAAAAGGAGATGAAGGCCGAATTGGATGAATTGCAGGCCGGGACCAAGGCGGTGCTCGCAGGCAAAAAAGCCTCAGGAACTCCAAGCAAACTTTGACCGGCGTCAGCCCTTGCGGAATTCCTCAATCACGGAGGAGAAATCCTGGGCGCCGCGTCCTCCCTGGATGCCGCGGTTCATGATTTCAAAGGCCGCCGCGGCCGTGCTCAGGGTCAAACCGCGCCGCTCCGCCTCGGCCATGGCATACCTCAGGTCCTTGGCCGCGAGTTGCAGTTGAAAATTCGGCGTGTAATCACGCGCCGTCATCCGGGCTGACGTGGTCTTGACAATCGGACTGCCCGGCGCGCCCGTGGTGAGCACTTCGAGCGCGCGGGCCTGGTCCAGCCCGCTTTTCTCAATTAGCGCCATGGCTTCGGCGAGCGAAACCATTTGCACGCCGGTCATGAAGTTGTTGATCAATTTCAGCAACGCGCCGCTGCCGCTGGGACCGGCGTGCACAACGCTGCGGCCCATCGCGGCGAAAGCGGGCCGGGCCTTTTCCACGGCCTCGGCAGAACCGCCGACGAGAAAATTCAATTCCCCGGCAATCGCCTGGGGTTTGCTGCCGCTGACCGGGGCGTCGAGGAATTCACAACCGGCCGCCGCGGCCGCAGCGCCCAATTCACGCACCCATTCGGTCGAGAGCGTGCTGGATTCAATGAGCAATGTTCCCCTGGCCACGCCGGCCAGCGCGCCATTTGCGCCCAGCCACAACTCCCGCGACGCGGGGTCGTCCGTGACCATTCCGATGACCATGTCCACGGCGCCAGCCGCTTCGCGCGGCGTGGACGCAACGCGGGCGCCGGCACCGGCGAGGGGGCGCGCCTTGTCCGCACTGCGGTTGAAAACCGTCAGAGGGAATCCCGCGTCCAGAAGACGGCGGGCCATGGCGATGCCCATGATGCCCAGGCCAAGAAACGCGATGCGAGGTTGTGCTTTCATAATCTCATCTGCCCGACGGTCCGAAATATACAAGAGGCTGCACAACGACGCCAACGGCCAATTCCAAAATGCGCTGGACAACCGGATTATTAGGGACTATACTTTTAATATCGACGGGCCATTAGAGTGCGTTATGTCCTTGCGGCGTGCGCACGGGAATGAATTTGCCGGTGGCCCGGGACGATGTTGAGGTGGGAGATATGACGGGGGTATTGAAATTAATCGATCGGCAGGCCGCGATGTGGGGCATCAAGGACCGCCTGGGCAATGTGCCTCAACGGCCGGGCAGACTGTTCCAGGACGGCGTGGCGTACGGGCCCTGCCTGCTGGTTTCGCGGGAATGCGCCAGCGGGGGCGGCTTGATCGCGCGCCAGGCCGGCGGGCGGCTCCGCTGGGACGTTTATGACGGCGAGATCGTCGAGGAAATTGCGCGCGTCGAGCACGAACGGCGGCGGCTCGTGGAAAGCGTGGACGAACGCTCCCGTTCCCGGTGGGAACAGACCTGGCAACAGGTGCTCACCGCGGCGCAGCCGGCGGACGCGACCTACTTGCACGGGCTTCGCCAGGTGGTCATGAGCCTGGGGCATCACGGCGATGCCGTCATTGTGGGCCGGGGCGCACAGCACCTGCTGCCGTCGGGTTGCGCGGTCCGGGTGCGCGTGATCGCTCCCCTGGGGCAACGCGCGGCGCGAATGGCCGAGCACGATCACATTCCGGAAGCCGAAGCGCGCGCGAAAATCCGGGAAATTGACGCAGCCCGGGCGGCGTTCATCTGGCGGACGTTCAAGCAACACACCGAATCACCCTTGAACTACGACCTCGTAATCAATACCGCGGAAACGGGGATTCAGGCGGCCGCGGACATTGTGCTGGCGGCAATTTCCGCAAAACTCGGCGTCGGACCACGGCTGCCCCACTTGCCCGGGGCGCCGTAGAATTCCTACGACGCGCCGGCTTGCAGCAGCTCCATGATGCGTTCCACCGCTGCGTCCACTTTGATGGGCATCAATACCCCGCCGCGCGGTTTCAGCTCAACTTCCCCCTTCGCGAGCGATTTCTCGCCGATGCCCAGCCGGATGGGAAAGCCGATTAATTCCGAATCCTTGAACTTCACGCCCGGCCGCTCGTCGCGGTCGTCGAGGATCACATCCACTCCCCGGCTGGAAAGTTCCGCGTAGATTTTCTCCGCCAGCGCCATCACCGGGCCGCCCGGCGTCACACTGAGCGCCGTGAGACACACCTGATAAGGCGCGACGCTCAAGGGCCAGATGATGCCGTCCTTGTCGTTCGATTGCTCAATCACCGCCTGCAACGTGCGGGTCACGCCGATGCCGTAGCAGCCCATGACCGCCGGCTGCTGCTTGCCGGTTTCGTCCAGGAACAGCGCGTTGAGCTTCTCGCTGTATTTGGTGCCGAGTTTGAAAACGTGGCCGACTTCGATGGCCCGCTGAATTTTCAGCGGCTTGCCGCATTTCGGGCATCCCTCGCCCTCGCGCACCGTCCGCAAATCCACCCAGTGCGTCACACCAATGTCCCGGTTCACGGCCACGTTGCGATGATGGAATCCGTCCTCGTTCGCGCCCGTGGTCATTTCCACGGCGTCGCGCAGCAGCGCATCCGAGTAAATGGGCACCTTGGTAACATGCACCGCGCCCAGGCTGCCTGGGTGCGCGCCCAGCACCGCGAAGATTTCCTCGGCCGTGGCGGGGCGAAAATTGCCGGTGCCCAACGCGACCGCGAGCTTGCTTTCGTTCAACCGGTCGTCGCCGCGCAGCAACAGCAGCACCGGCTTGCTGTCCGCCAGGTAAACCAGCGTCTTGATTTGGCGCTCCGCGGGTACATGATGCGGTGCCTTGGCGAGAGCCTCAATGGTGACGACGCCCGGTGTGGGAAATTTCTCGGGATGATGCGGCGAAGTGCCCAAAGGCTCGCCCGTGTGCGTGGGAATGGCCGGCCCGCGGCTGGCGGCTTTTTCAACATTCGCGGCGTAATTGCAGCCTTCGCAATAGGCGACCTCGTTCTCGCCGCTCTCGGCGGGGACCATGAATTCGTGAGAATATTTTCCGCCGATCACCCCGGTGTCGGCTTCCACCGGGACGGCCTTCAGGCCGCAGCGCTTGAATATGCGCGCGTAGGCGTCATACATCTTCTGATAGCTCACCTGCGCCAGCTCGTCCGTGGCGTCGAAGCTGTAAGCGTCCTTCATGATAAACTCCTTCGCGCGCATCAGGCCGAATCGGGGACGCAGCTCGTCGCGGAACTTGGTTTGAATCTGGTAAAAGTTGACCGGCATCTGGCGGTAAGAATTGATTTCCCCGGCTGCGAGGGTGGTGATGACCTCCTCATGCGTCGGGCCCAGCACCCATTCTTTTTTCGCGCCGTCGCGCACCTTGAACAGCACCGCGCTGGCGGTTTCGTAACGGCCGCTTTGCTGCCAGATTTCCGGCGGCTGCAGCGCCGGCATCAGCACCTCCAGCGCGCCGGCGCGGTTCATTTCCTCGCGCACGATCCGCTCCACCTTCCGCAGCGCGCGCACCCCCAGCGGCAGGAAAGTGTAAAGTCCGCCCGTCAGTTTCCTCACCAAACCCGCGCGCAGCAACAGCTTGTGCGAAATGATTTCGGCGTCCGCCGGGGTTTCCTTCAAGGTCGGTATGAATGTCTGGGTCCAGCGCATTTTTCTATTTTCCTGATGTTCGGCCTGTTTCCAGGGTCCGCAAATGTTAATCTCGAAGCTCGAAATCCCCAAATGCCCGGCCATTCTGCCAAATCCTGCCGTCCGGTGGAAACAAGTTTTATCCGCGCTTCGCCGGCCCCGGCCACCTGCGTTTCTTCCTCAGGCATGGTGACGCCCGGGCGCCGGATTGCACATTGCAAGGCGCTATTTGGCCGGATTGCGTCATGCATTGCTGCGGACAGCACAATTTTAGGGCCGGTGTCTCACTCTTGGACAAAGCCCACGCTTTCAGGACACTTTTGACGCAAATCATTAGGGAATTGACGCAAATTCGCCTGAAATTACGCTGGCACTCCTAATGCTGTCTCAAAACCATGCAGAAGACGTCATATTACATTCTTTCGCACCTGGCTTTGATTGTTAACGCGATCACGGCAAAGTTTCACGCCACGATGGAGAGTCTCGTGCCGGTTGGCTATCAGGACGAGACGGGCTTCCATACCGGCGTGAAGCGTTCCAGCGACAGCGGAAAATGGCCCACGATTGACTGATGGCGGCGCAGTCGAAGGCTTCAGCAGCCGGCGACTCTCTCTCCGCTCAACGACTCAGCCCGGCATCGGGCCGTCCCAAGCATCCCCTCCTCCACTCGTTCTCCCCTCCGCCCGGTTTCCCTTTTATTCCGTGCCCGAAATCTCAGTCGCCTCCATTCGCTAGTGTGAACAACCCGTGAATTGCGGGTGAACAAGTGTGAGCAACTTCCGCTTGAGAATCGGAGCAACCGGTCTATCGTGAACTCAGCAGAGCAATGAGTTTGGGTCCAAGTGCCGGTTCGAGATCCTTGTCCGGGGCGTCAGGACTTGCCTGAGGGCAGCAATCCCGCTTGCGGGAGCGCCGATCTCTTTAAACCATTGCCCTGCTCTTTTTTTGCCCGCGTCCGGTCCGGGGCGGCTCATTCCTCGATGGGACTGGCCACGTAACCCTTGCGCAAGATGACTTCGCTGAGGGCGGGAACATCCGTTTGCGCGGGGTCAAAGGAGACGGTGACGACGCCATCCTCACGGTTGACATATACCTCGCGCACGCCGGTTTTGGTGAGCAAGGCCTTTTTGATGGTCTGCCCGCTGGCTTTCCCGGTCATGCCTTTGACGCCGAGGCGCCGCGTTTCCAGTTTTCCGCCACCCAATCGATTCCTTCCAAATATTAGTTTGAACATAACAACGTTCTCCGCGCCAATCTGGCATCAAATGCGGAGCATTTCAAATGGCGATGAGGCGCGATGAAACGCGGGGAATCGTAGCGAAGAAACAGCGCCAGGTGCGGGGTATTTCGAGGACTTGGCCTCGCCCCTCAGGCGTCGGCACTGCTCTTGCGGAAATTCAGGATGAGCATCAGCACAAACGCCAGCCCCGCCGCAACCGAAGCGAGGGTGGCTTTGTGCGTGGAAACAAAACCGAGGGCGGCATTGACCGGAGTCGCGGCGCCGGTGGACGACCCTGAAGTTGAGGCGACGCCGGCTGTCCCGGCCTCGGCGATTTTTTGCTCGCACGTCCCGATGATGCGATAGAGCCGGTTGATTTCCACCATTTCCTCCTCGGTGAGCTTCTTCTTGGGAAGGGAGCGATCGGTGTAAAAGAACTTGGTCATGGAGTTGAATTCCAGCTCGCTGCCCGGGAAACAAATGCCGGGATTCAATTGCGAGGTCGCGTATTTATGTTCGGCGTAATGGGTGTCCTGGGTGGTGCGAACATCCACGGTGTTGAAATCCGGACGGATGGCGCCGGGATGAAACCAGCCCTCCGGGTAGTAGGCCACATCCATGCCCTCGATCTGGGCCACCGGCGTGACCGGCTGATTGATAATGAACCGGGCGCGCGCCATGGCGTCGTTCAAGGTCGCCTGCGGGTTGCTGAAGTCGGGCGGATTGCCGGCGCTGCCGCCCGACAT
>Ga0181537_10005202_pt1 | contig 10555 bp, 8 predicted proteins | sample PEATcosm2014_Bin_39_FD_119765 | JGI IMG/M metagenome (GOLD analysis project Ga0181537, IMG submission 119765) | Peatland microbial communities from MTU Mesocosm Facility, Houghton, MI, USA - PEATcosm2014_Bin23_10_metaG | ecosystem: Environmental > Terrestrial > Soil > Wetlands > Peat | place... | reverse complement strand
CGATGCCGTGCTCCTCGAGCGCCTTGACCAGCGAGGCCTCGGTGTAGCGCGGCGGCGGCTCGGTGAAATGCTGCTGCGGCGTGACGGTGAGCAGCCGCACGAGCTCACCCGTGTTCATCGCCGGCAGCACGTGATCGTCATCGTCCTCGGTGGCCTCGTCCTGGCCTTCCTGGTAGACGGCAATGTATCCGGGCGCAACCAGCGTCGAGCCGTTGGCGCGCAACAGATGCCGCTCGGGGCCGTCCGCACCGGCGAGCATATCAACGGCCACCGTATCGAATACGGCCGGGGCCATCTGGCAGGCGACGGCCCGCTTCCAGATCAACGCATAAAGCCTGAATTGATCGGGCTCGAGCTTGTGCTCGATATCGGCCGGTATGATCGCCGCAGAAGTCGGGCGAATCGCCTCGTGCGCTTCCTGGGCATTTTTGGACTTGGTGCGATAGACGCGCACCTCCTCGGCCAGCGCTTCGCGGCCATAGACGCGCTCGATGACCGCGCGAATCTCCTGGACCGCTTCGGCGGCCAGCGAGAGCGAGTCGGTGCGCATGTAGGTGATCAGGCCGACGTTGCCCTCACCGATATCAATGCCCTCATAGAGCTGCTGCGCCAGGCGCATCGTGCGTTGGGCCGAGAAGCCCAGCTTGCGCGAGGCCTCCTGCTGCAACGTGGAGGTCGTGAAGGGCGGTGCGGGGTTGCGCCGTCGTTGCTTGCGATCGACCGCACTGACCAGCAGCGTCTGCTGCGGGCCCGCCGCTGCCGTCAGTTCGCGCTGCGCGCTGCGCGCGGCGGCCTCATCGGTGAAGCTGAACTGCTCGACCTTGCGACCGCGAAATTCCGACAGCTTGAGCGGAAACGACTGCTCGGAATGCTCGCCCTGCGAGTCGATGCTCCAGTATTCCTGCGGCACGAAGGCGCCGATCGCGTCCTCACGCTCGCAGATCATGCGCAGCGCCGGGCTCTGCACGCGGCCCGCGGACAACCCGCGCCGCACCTTCTTCCACAGCAGCGGCGAGAGATTGAAGCCCACCAGATAGTCCAGCGCGCGGCGCGCCTGCTGCGCGTTGACCAGATCAAGCGAGAGCTCGCGTGGCTCGGAGATCGCGGCGCGAATGGCGTTGCGCGTGATCTCGTGGAACACGACGCGGTGCACCTTGCGATGTTTGAGCTCGCCGCGCTGCTTGAGGATTTCGTAGAGGTGCCAGGCAATCGCCTCACCCTCGCGGTCCGGATCGGTTGCCAGATACAGCGCGCGCGCCTTGTGCATCGCCTTGGAGATCGACTCGAGGTGGCGCTGGTTGCGCTCGATCAGCTGGTAATTCATCCGAAAGCCATCGTCGGGATCCACGGCGCCTTCCTTGGGCACCAGATCGCGCACGTGTCCGTAGGAGGCCAGCACCTGGAAGCCGCTGCCGAGGTATTTCTTGATCGTGCGTGCCTTGGCCGGCGATTCAACGATGACCAGATTCTCAGCCATGGCACTCCTGTGCGCGGGAGCCTAAAACGAAAAACCGCGGACGAGCCGCGGATGACTGCCAGGACCTCGGGGCAGAGGTCTCAATGTGGAGCGCGATGCGGAACATCGAATACCAGATCTTCCATGCGGGCGTAGGCGTGCTCCTGACCGGGCTGGCTCGAGAGCACCATGAGCACGACCCATTTGACCTGCTCGAGGTCCAACTCCTCGGTGTCCAGCGCCAGCAGTCGATCGATCACGATTTCGCGCTGACTGGGCGAGAGGATGCCGGCGGCCTCGAGCGATGCCAGCAGGCCGCGGCACTGCACGTCCAGTCGCGCGAGCTCCTGCGCCGCGTAGAGGCGCAGTGCGCCATTGCCGTGAAGGTTCGGACGCTCGCGCACTTCGGCCAGATCGGCGAGCCAGTCGAGCGCGCGCTCGACCGTGGCGCCGCCAAAGCCCACGCTCTCCAGGTCGCGCACGAGCGTCTCGCGCTCAGCGCTCGCGGGCAGCTCCTCGAGCACATAGCGGTCGAAAACGTAGATCAGAATGTCGAAAACGCTGTGGTCCATCATCGCAATCGATCCAACGGTGTCAGTCTCCGTGAGCGAGCGTCTTAAAGGCGTACGTAGCGCCCTCCGCAGTGGGATCCAATCGCGCCCTGAAGCTCTAAATTCAACAACATGGACACGACGGACGGGACGGGGAAGCCGGTTCGTTCGACCAGCGAATCGATGCTGGCCGGCTCGAACCCGAGCGCATCTAACAGGATTTTGTGGTCCTTGTCCAACGCGGCGGCCCGAAATGCGAGGTTTTCGCCGGCTCCCGCGTACTGGCTATCCTGTTGATTATGATGATAAAACTTAAGTTCATCGAAAATATCCTGCGCGGTTTCGACCAGTTTGGCGCCCGATCGGATCAGCGCATGGCAGCCGCGCGTGAGCGGATTGTGGATTGAGCCGGGCATAGCGAACACCTCCCGCCCCTGTTCGGCGGCCAGGCGCGCCGTGATCAGCGAGCCGCTGTGCTGCGCTGCTTCGACCACGAATGTGCCAAGGCTCAAGCCGCTGATGATGCGGTTGCGGCGCGGGAAATTAGCCCGCAATGGCGCCGTGCCGGGAGGAAATTCGCTGACCAGGGCGCCGTGCTCGCCGATGCGAGCGGCCAGTGCGCGATGCTGTGGCGGATAGATCTGATCCAGCCCTGTGCCCAGCACAGCCACGGTGCGGCCGCCGGCTGCGAGCGCGCCCTCGTGGCCCGCGGCATCGATGCCCACCGCAAGCCCGCTCGTGATGGTAAGACCGCCGCGCACCAGAGAGCCCGCGAATCGCTCGGCGCTCAGGCGCGCGGGCGCCGTCGGGTTGCGCGCCCCCACGATGGCGAGCTGTGCGGTGCGCAGGCTCGCTGCATCCCCGCGTATATAGAGCAGCGCCGGGGCTGCCGGGCATTGTGTGAGCAATCGCGGGTAGTGCTCCGAGAGCGCGTCGATCAGATCGATGCGCTCGCGCTCGACCCAGGCGCGATCGGCCTCAATGAGGCCCTGGTCTGGCGCATGCATCCAGGCGCTGGCCGCCGCCGATAGCCCGAGAGAGCGCAACACCGCGGGCCGCTCGCCCAGCAGTGTCGTGAGTGAGTTCAATGCGGCCGGCGTCGCGCCGGCGCGCTCAATCGCCGCTTGCAGCTGCTGCGCGCTGAGGTCGCGGGCGCGACCCAGTACCAGTTGCATTGCCACCGCGTCCATGCAGCGCCAGCATAAGGCGCGCGGCGCTCGCAGGGCGCGCGCCTTTCGCGCGCAAAGCTGCGCAAATCAGGGGTTGCGCACGCGGTCGTTGACGTGAATCGGCGCCGCGTCATTCAGAACCAACGCGTAGCTCATGTGCTCGTAGGTCTTGAACACGAGCAATGTGCCGTTGGGCTCGCTGGGCAGCGCTCGGTTAAAGTGCAGCAGGCAGGTGCTCTGATCTTCGATGCGCGCGCACAGATCCAGGCTCTTGGCCTGGATCTCATCGGCCGTGAGCACGCTGCCGCGATCCAGGCCGTCGCGCGAGCCGCGATTGAGCGCTACCACGTCATATTGTCCAGCGAGCTCCTCGCCCTCGACGACCGCGATGATCCGACCGGACACGGCCCTGGTCGGCGAATGCGGCAGGAAATCGCTGGTGACCAGCCCCTCCTCGGGAACCAGCACATCGCCCTGCAGAGTCTCGCGGGCCGCCTGCGTCAGCGTCGCCTTCGCTATGGAGCCCGGACGCGTGAGCTGCGCGGTGCCGGTATAGATCGCCATATACCCGAGTCGGCGCCCGCTGTCGGGATCACGCAGCGGCTCATCCACGTGCATGATGCTGTAGTGCGCGCCGGTTTCACCGTCGAGCTTCTTCACATAGATCTCATCGCCGGTGCCGGCAACGTCGTGCTCGCCGCGCAGCGCCATGATGTAGGGCGCGGCCTTGACCTCGGAGCGCGAGAGCACACCAGGGCGCTCCAGGAACGCTGCAATGACCGTGTACGGGATGGTTGCGATGGCGCTTTCGAGCGGCTGGCTGCGCAGCAACGGCTCGAGCCGCGCGGTCGATGAGAGGCTGCCACGTACGATCTGCAGCTCGGTGCGGCCATCCTGCGCCAGGGCGAGGCGTACGCTGTCGCCCGGATAGATCCGGTGCGGATTCTGGATCTGGGGGTTCACGTACCAGATCTCGGGCCACAGCCACGGATCGCGCAGGAACAGGTTGGCGATTCCCCAGAGCGTATCCCCGCGCTGCACCACGTAATTCTTTGGAGCCCCGGAGCGCACCATCTCTCCCGCATCCGGGATGACGGTCGCGGTCTCAGTCTCGGTGGGGGCAGCGGCCGCAGCCTCGGTAGCTGTCTGGGCCTGCGGCGCAGCCATGGCAGCTTCAGGGGCTGGCGGCGGTGCGCTGGCTGGCTCTTCGGCGTCATGGCGCGTGGATGCGCAGGCGCCCAGTGCCAGCAATGCCGCCATGAGCGTGACGCGCGCGCCGCCAGGCATAATGGGGCGGGCGCTGAAAATCTGTTTAGAAATCATCCCTGCAACCTCTCGGGACCGGGGTAGGGCGCGGCGCCTGGCTGTTATAAACTCTGGCGCGGAAAAACGCACACCCTTCGTTGCGCACTTTGTGCACTGGTTCACGCGGCAGGCCCTTTGGCCAACCTTGAAATATTGTCACATTTCCCCAGGATTAAGTACCGGAGTGCACCGATGGCCCGATTGCCCATACTCGAATTCCCTGATCCCCGGCTGCGCATCCGCGCCACGCCGGTGCGCTCGTTCGATGCCGGGCTGCGCCAGCTGATCGCCGATATGTTCGAGACCATGTACGCCGCGCCGGGCATAGGGCTTGCCGCAACGCAGGTCGACGTGCATCGCGCGCTGTTGGTGATGGATACCAGTGAGGACCGCAAGCAGCCGCAGGTCTACATCAACCCCGAGATCCTCACCCGCGACGGCGTCGCAATCAACGAGGAGGGCTGCCTGTCCGTGCCCAACGTGTTCGATGAGGTCGAGCGCGCCACGCACGTACGGGTCCGGGCACACAGCCCGGAGGGAGCCGTATTCGAGCGCGAACTGGAAGGCCTCGAGGCGGTGTGCCTGCAGCACGAAATGGATCATCTGTCGGGCAAGTTGTTCGTCGATTATCTCTCGAGCCTCAAGCGCCATCGCATCCGCCGTAAGCTCGAAAAGGAGCGCCGCGAGCGCGCCAGCGGCGCACCGGTTGGCTCCACTCGCGCCGCCGCGCGCGTCATATGATCGATGCTGCGCGTCGCCTTCGCCGGTACGCCGGAGTTCGCGGTACCGGCATTGCGAGCGCTCGCAGGCTCAGGTCACCAGCTCGTCGGAGTCCTGACCCGGCCTGACCGGCCTGCAGGCCGCGGGCGCGAGCTTAAGTCCAGCCCGGTCAAGCAGCTCGCGCTGGAGCTCGCTTTGCCCCTGGCGCAGCCTGCGCGGCTCGATCGCGAAGCGGAGCGCGCCTCGCTCGGGCAGTGGGCCAGCGATGTGCTGGTTGTGGTCGCCTATGGACTGATTCTGTCGCCGGCGGTGCTCGCGCTACCGCGGCTGGGCTGTCTGAACATTCACGCCTCCCTGCTGCCTCGCTGGCGCGGCGCGGCCCCGATTCAACGCGCGATCCTGGCTGGCGATCGCCACACTGGTGTCACGATCATGCAGATGGATGCGGGACTGGACACGGGCGCCGTGCTTGAGCAGCGCGGCATCACGATTGACGCGCACAGCAGCGCTGGCCAATTGCAGGCCAGCCTCGCGCAGCTCGGCGCAGCGCTGTTGCTCGATACGCTCGAAGCACTCGAGGCGGGCCGCGTGCAGCCGCGCTCGCAACCCGAGCAGGGCGTGACCTATGCGGCGAAGATCAGCAAAGCCGAGGCGCTGATCGACTGGCGCTGCAGCGCCGAGCAGATCGAGCGCCAGGTGCGCGCGTTCAATCCCTGGCCCGTTGCCGAGACGCGCTGGCAAGGGCGGCAACTGCGGATCTGGGAGGCAACTGCAGCACCCGAGGACCCGAGCGCGATCGGCTCATCCGCTCCGGCGGCGCTGAGGGGCCTGCGGCGCGGGCAACTGCTGGTGCAATGTGGCTCGGGCGTGCTCGCCATCAGTCGGCTGCAGAGCGCAGGTCGGCGCATCATGAGCGCGAGCGAGTTTGCCGCCGGCGCGGCGCTCGACGGCGCGCGCCTCGATTGAGCGCGCAGGCCTCCGGCGCGAGCGGAATCGGCGCCGCGGTGCTGGCGCACAGCGCCAGGGCATTGTGTGCGGTCGCGCTCGCCGGACAATCGGCAGGCCAGGGGCTCGCGCTCGCAGCCCCCGGTGCGCGGCCGGCACCGCGCGCGGCGGTTCAGGCGGTCACACTCGGCAGCCTGCGCTGGTACCCGCGGCTCGAGCCGATCATCGCTCAATTGCTGGCCGGCAAGGCGCTCGCGCCGATACTGCGCTGCCTGCTGATCGCGGCCGTGCATCAGCTGGATTTCTCGAATAATGCGCCCGAGGCCACCGTCTCCTCGGCAGTCGATGCGGCGCGCCTGTTGCGGCAAGCGCGCGCCTCGGGAATGATCAATGCGCTGCTGCGCCGCTATCTGCGCGAGCGCGCGGCGCTGCTCGCCATCGTCTTGCAGGATGAGTCGGCCGCCAGTGCGCATCCGGCCTGGCTGCTCGCGGCGCTGCGCGAATCGTGGCCCGAGCATTGGCAGCAGATTGTGGCTGCCAATAACGAGCACGCGCCGATGAGCCTGCGGGTCAATCTCTCGCGCCTCACGCGCGAGGCTTATGCTGAACAACTACGCCAGCACGGCCTGGGTGCGCGCTCGATACCCTGGCTGCCCGGCGCACTGCTCCTTGACCGGCCCGTCCCAGTCGAGCGGCTGCCGGGATTTGGCGAGGGGCTGGTCTCGGTGCAGGACGCCGGAGCACAGCTCGCCAGCACGCTGCTGGCTGCCCAGCCCGGCGAGCGCATCCTCGACGCCTGCGCGGCTCCGGGCGGCAAGACCGGCGCACTGCTCGAGGCGCTCGATGGCGCGATCGAGCTCACAGCCGTGGACATCGACGCCGCACGCATCGGCTTGATTGAGCAGAACCTGCAGCGCTTAGGCAGGAGCGCCCGCCTGCTGCGCGCCGACCTGCGCTCGGACCTGTCCTGGTGGGACGGTGTGCCATTCGATCGCATCCTGCTCGATGCGCCCTGTTCGGCCACCGGTGTGATTCGGCGCCATACGGATATCAAGCTGCTGCGCCGGGACAGCGACGTCGCGGCGCTCGAGCCCACACAGCGAGCGCTGCTGCTGCAGTGCCTGAGCCTGCTCAAGGTAGGGGGCCGCCTGCTGTACTCGACCTGCTCAGTTTTGCGCGCGGAGAATGAGGGGCTCGTCCAGGCTGTGCTGGCCTGCAACAACCGCGCGCGCAGCGTGCCCCTGGAGCCACTGGGCGCCCCATGGAAGCAGTGCAAGGTCGGGGTGCAATTGCTGCCGGGCTCAGAGGCGCTCAGCGATGGCTTCTATTATGCTTGGCTGACCGTGACTTAAATGCAACAGCAGTGCAACAAGCGGTCTGATCGCTGGCGCCGCGGCGCCTAAGCGGCTGTGGTCTAAGGGGTAACGTGCTTCGCAGAATCAGTTCCGGGATTGCCGTGGCGCTGCTGGCCTGGCCGCTGGCGATGGCGCCGGGGCGGGCGGCCGGCCCGCTCGATGGCGACTTCCAGGTACGCTCGGCGTTCATCGCCGTCGACCGCGGCGTGCTGCAGCTCAACGCACATGTGCAGTACCCGATCAATGACCTGATCCGCAGCGCATTGCAGGACGGGGTGACGCTGGCGTTTGACCTGGATCTGATCATCTCGCACCGCCGTCGCTTCTGGCTCAACGCTCACATGCTCGATATGACGCTGCGCCGCGAACTGACCTACCACGCCGTCACCGACCGCTATGTGCTGCGCAATGAGAATGGTGAGGAGCAGGAGAGCGTGCCCACGCTCGAGGAAGGCCTCGACAGGCTCGGACGCATCGAGGGTCTGCCGATCCTGGTCGCCTCACAGCTCAAAGGCGAGGGGCCCTGGCAGGTCGCGGTGCGCGCCGGCGTGCGCCGCGGACGCATGTCCGATGCCATGCGGGCGCTGATGTTCTGGAGCGATGACTGGCATCGCACCAGTGAATGGTACGTATGGACACTGACGCTCTGAGACGCTTTGGCGTGCCCGTGCTGACCGGGCTGGCGATCGCCGCCGGCCTGGGCGCCCTGGTATTGCTGGCCGGCAGCGTCGAGAACTCGGCGCTGTTCTCGCAGTGGCAGCCGTGGATTCTGCTGCTCGCGCTGTGCGGCGTGATGGCGCTGGGCGTACTGCTGGCCCGCAAACTCTGGCAACTGTATCGCGATTTCCGCGATCATCGCCCGGGCTCGCGTCTGACCATGCGCACGGTGATGATTTTCGGTGCGCTCGTGATCGCGCCGCTGATCATCGTGTATCTGTTCTCGCTCGATTTCATCAATCGCGGCATCGACAGCTGGTTTCGCGTCGAGATCAGGCAGGGCCTGAATGACGCGCTGGTGTTGTCGCGCTCGGCGCTGGATCTGCGCCTGCGCGAGCAGGCGCGCCGCACGGAAATCTTTGCGCGCTCGCTGCGCGAGTTGCGCGGTCCGGAACTATTGCAGCGTCTGGATGAGGAGCGGCGTGCCACTGAGGCCACGCAGATCGTGGTGTTCGACGCCAATGGGCGCGCCTCGGCCCTGAGCAGCGATACGCCCGTAGCCCAGCAGCCCTCAGCGCCCCCGCCTGACGTGGCGCTGCAGGTCGCCGCCGGGCACAGCTACGTCAGTCTGAACCCCCTTCCCAATGGCCAGTACACGATCGCTACGGCCGCGCCGATCGCCGATGCGGTCTCCGCGCGCGCAGCGCACCGCTATGTGCTGATCGATTACGAAGTGCCGCAGGAGCTCTCGGCGCTGGCTGAAGCCGTGCAGCACACCTCATCGCAATACGGTGATCTGTCGGCGGTACGCGAGCCGCTGAAAGTCAGCTTCCAGCTCACGCTCACACTCGTGGTGCTGCTCACGCTGCTCGGGGCGATCTATGGCGCGATCTTCTCGGCCCAGCGCCTGACACGACCGGTGCAGGATCTGATTGCCGGCACGCGCGCGGTGGGCAAGGGCGATTTCGCCACCCGGTTGCCGCTGCCCTCGCGCGATGAAATGGGCTTCCTGGTCCAATCCTTCAATGACATGACCAAGCGGCTGCGCCGCGCGAGCGAGGAGGCGATGCGCAGCCGCCAGGCGGTCGAGCGCGAACGCGAGCGACTCGCGATCATCCTCTCGCGCCTCTCGACCGGCGTGATCGTCACGGATCGCGAACTGCATCTGCACAGCGCCAATCAATCGGCCGCGACGATACTCGGCGGCAGCTTCGAGACAGCCGTCCCCGGCGCGAGCCTGGCGCAATTCGCCGCAGGCAACGTGCGCTTTTCAACATTTCTGGACCAGCTGCGCGCGCGCCTGCAATCGGGCCTGGATGAATGGCGCGAGCAGCTCACACTGCCCGGGGAAGCCGGCCAGCGCGTGCTGCTCTGGGCCTGCACGCCATTGCCTGATGAGCGCGAGCGCGGCGGTGTCGTGATCGTGTTCGATGACATCACGGCGCTGCTGGCCGCGCAGCGCGATGCGGCCTGGGGCGAGGTGGCGCGCCGTCTGGCGCACGAGATCAAGAACCCGTTGACGCCGATTCAGCTGTCGGCCGAACGGCTGAGTCGCAAATTGCTCAGCGGTATGAACGCCGAGGACGCCAGCGTGCTTGAGCGCGCGACACACACGATCGTGCAGCAGGTCGATGCGATGAAGCAGATGGTCAACGCATTCTCCGAGTACGCGCGCGCCCCGGACATGAAGTTGTCGTATTTCAGCCTCAATCACCTCATTACCGAGGTCGCCGAGCTCTACCGTTTGCAGGACCCGGCCATCGAAATACGGCTGGAACTGGACCCGGAATTGCCCGAGATCGAGGCCGATCGTGGCCGCGTGCGCCAGATTCTGGCCAATCTGATCACCAACGGCATCGAGGCACTCGCCGGCGTACGCGACGGCTGTGTCGAGCTCAGTACGCGACAACAGCGTGCAGAAGGGGCTGCTACCGCTGTAATCTCTGTGCGAGACAACGGCCCGGGCTTCAAAAAGGAGATACTCGGCCGCGTATTCGACCCGTACGTCACGGGCAAACCACGCGGTACGGGCCTTGGGCTGGCCATCGTTAAACGAATAGTCGAAGAACACGGCGGCCGCATCGAGGCCGATAATCGGCCTGAAGGTGGTGCGAAAGTGCTGGTCTTTCTGCCGGTCAGCGACCAGGACCGTACCCTGTTCGCGGGCAGTGAGCGGCGCGTGGAGCTGCGGAGGGAACGAGCATGAGCGTCGGCAAAATTCTGGTCGTGGACGATGAGTCCGACATCCGGCGGCTGTTGCAGGAGATCCTGAGCGAGGAAGGCTATGAGGTCGAGGTAGCCGCGGACGCCGGACAGGCGCGGGCCGCGCGCGCGCGCGCGACGCACGACCTGGTATTGCTCGATATCTGGATGCCCGATACCGACGGCATCACGCTG
>Ga0181537_10005201_pt1 | contig 10556 bp, 7 predicted proteins | sample PEATcosm2014_Bin_39_FD_119765 | JGI IMG/M metagenome (GOLD analysis project Ga0181537, IMG submission 119765) | Peatland microbial communities from MTU Mesocosm Facility, Houghton, MI, USA - PEATcosm2014_Bin23_10_metaG | ecosystem: Environmental > Terrestrial > Soil > Wetlands > Peat | place... | reverse complement strand
GTGTCGGGCACCGACCTCGAAGCGCGGCTGCAATCGATTTGCGAGAATGCGCTGCCGGGCAAGCGCATCGGCGTCAATGACAATCTATTCGAGATCGGCGCGAGCTCTCTCAAGCTGATCGAGATCCACGAGACCATCGACCGGGATTTTCCGGGCATGATCGATTTGACCGAATTGTTCGATCACCCGACGATCGCGGACTTGGCGAAGCATCTGCAGACCAAGATCAACGCGGCGCCGCAGGGGTAATTATTCATTAACGATCGCTAACCTGAAGGTCGGCGCCGGATCGGGAAGAGATTTTCCAGCCCGTTGTCGCGGGTTCTAAGGAATTAAAAATCAACCACTTGCAGCGTTTTCCAACTCATTTCTCGAATTCAGCAGACGAATGCTTTATCTTGACTGCGGATGATATTGCAAGGTGACTCTTATGCAAGAACTCGTATTTGAACTTACTCAGGAAGCCGACGGCGGCTTCGTCGCGGAGTCACTGGGTGAAGGCGTGATCACCCAAGCGGATACTTGGGATGAGCTGCGGCACAACGTTCGAGAAGCTGTCGAGGCCTATTTCTTTGACAGCACCCCGCCGAAACATATACGACTTCATCTGGCTTGTTGATGATTCCCGGCTGGCCTGGCACATCGCCAATTTTTCGTTGCGTGCGTTTCACGCTGCCGGGATACGACCTCGAAGAGAGTCGCCACCTGCCACCTCGTTGGCGCAAATGACAGCGCCGATAGCTGACACCGTGAATCCGTAAGCCCCGCGCGGCCGGTACAGTTACTGCTCCAAGGCTGGGGCTGTGTCTTCGGAATATGAATTCCCCGCGGCGCGTCCGGAGGCGGGCCATGGCTTCTCTGCGGGCGAATCCTCAACTGCTGTTGCGTTGTTGACCGACATCCCTGGTCTTTGCGATTGAGGTCGGAACTCTATCCGAGGGTCTTGCATCGTCCTGCATCGAACGGCAGGATGCTTTACCAAAAGCGGGAATCGGTCACGGCAACCCTCGACCGATACCTAGAAGATTGGATATTCCATTGTTCTGTGCAGCACACCAATGAAGCCGCTCGCGCGCGGCGGGCTGTGCTCGACGCGGCCGTAGGAGTGTGTTCCAAGGAGAGGTGTCATGGGGATGTATTTCCGTGAGAGCGTCCGCATCGGACTGTTCTGGGTCAACTTCTCCGGGACCGGCATTGGCGTCTCCGCCGGCATCCCAGGTCTTCGATTCGGCGCAGGGACCCACGGAAATTACTTACAGATGGGCGCGCACGGCATCTACTATCGATCCTCTCTGTCGACTCATCGCGCGTCACGCCCGTCCCCGTATTTGGCGCCGAATACGCCGCCAGGGCATGTCGAGCCGATCGTTCCGGAGAACACACTCGAGGCTTTTGAAGCCTTGATCGTATGAGTTACGCCAAGCAATCCGGCAGCTCCGGGTCCCGCGCATCATTGCCTTTGACCATCGCCCCGCAGATCGCACGCTGGGTGAGTCTTGCAAGCACCCAGAATCGAGTTGCATTTCTCCGTGAGCTCACAGTCGAGTTGTCCGGCCCAGTAGCCGCGACTGGGCTCGAATTCAAGGTTAGCGCGAACCCTCCGTTCATTTACCCGGTAACCATCCGTCTCGACAGACTTGACCCCACTGGTCCGAGAACGCTCGACGTCTCGGCCCTTCATCCCGATCACAATTTCCTCGCCGGCCTGACCGAGACGATGGAGGGCTGCCTCGTGATCGAGGCGAGCGCCCAAGGCTACGAGACAGTCACGCACACCGCGCCTCTTCGGCTGCTTACAGCCGATCAATGGGAAGGCCTGAACGATATACCGGAGCTCCTAGCGGCGCATGTCCAACCCAACCACCCTGTAGTTGGCCAGATCTTGTCCACGGCCGGTGCGCTCCTCAAGTCTCAGCAGCTAAGCTTGTCCGGATATCAGCAGGGCTCGCGCGAGGTTGTGGCGCGTCAGGTCGCCGCGATCTACTCTGCGATTCGTCAAAGGGACTTCGCTTATGTGAACCCTCCTGCCCACTTTCACGAGAAGGGTCAGCGTCTACGCTTGCCGGATCAGATTCAGCGGGAACGCCTCGCGACCTGCCTTGACCTCTCCGTACTGTTTGCGGCTTGTCTCGAACAGGCAGGCCTGCACCCGCTCGTTTTAATGAGCGATGGCCACGCCTGGGCGGGATGTTGGTTGGATGAAGGCTGCTCATGCGCAAGTCCGGTGGACGACGATAGTCAAACGCTCCGAAAGCGCTTAGCGATCGGCGAACTGCTCGCGATTGAAGTCACGACGCTTACTAGTAAGACGTCGCTTTTCGCAGAGGCGCAGAAGCTAGGCAAGGAACACACAGAGGACGAGGCAAGGTTCGAGGCCGCGGTCGATATTCGGCTGGCTCGCCAGTCGGGCATTCGGCCCATTCCAGTGCGCGTCAATGGGCAGTTCGAGGTGCACCAGCAAACGTCACCGGCGCCCGATTCGCTCGAAAACGTGTCGATCATCGATGGGAATGCGCCAAAGGGAGCGGACGCGGAGGCAGAGCCTCTCAATCGCAGGCTTGAGCGATGGAAGCGAAAGTTGCTCGACCTGACCCTCCGCAATCGGCTCGTCAACTTTAAGCCCACCGCAAAGAGTCTGCGGATCGTTGGTACAAAGCTGGGGCAGCTTGAAGACGCCTTGGCGAGTCATGAAGCGTTTGGGTTTGACGTCAATCCTCGGTTCGAGAATCAAAAAGATCCGTCCACGGGAAAGTCCTTGCCGACGGCAGTGGCCATCGAGCGGCTTACGGCGCTTGCAGAGACGGCCCTGGTCCGCAAGAAGCTGGTGACAGAGCTTGATGACAAGGAAAAATTGGTCACTCGCCTGACGGAACTGTTCCGGAATTCGCGATCTGCCGAAGAGGAATCCGGAGTCTCGCCGTTGTATCTCGCGCTCGGGATCCTTGAGTGGAAGGAGACGGAGCGCTCTTCAGCGGTAAACCGGGCGCCGATAATACTCGTTCCTGTCGAGTTGGATCGCTCTTCGGTGAAAGCAGGTCTCGGCGGATTTGCGCTAATTTCGAGGGACGAAGACACCCGTGTAAACCCAACGTTACTCGAGAAATTACGCAGGGATTTCGGCATCGCGTTTGATATTTCGGACACGCCGCCCGTAGATGAGAGTGGCGTCGACGTGCCGCAAATACTGCGCGATTTTCGTCATCTGGTCATCGATCGCAAGGGATGGGAAGTGAAGGAAGAAATCTGGCTCGGCGAATTCTCCTTCAAGAAGTTTTTGATGTGGCGCGATCTCCAGGAGCGGGAGGCTGTCTTGCGAAAGCATCCGCTGGTGTTCCAGATGTTGGAACACCCTAATACGCCGATCCCTAGCCAAGGGGCTTTCCCGGAAGCACGAGACCTGGACGCCAAGTGCGCTCCCAGCGAGGTGTTTACCCCGTTGCTTGCGGATTCTTCCCAACTGGCCGCGGTTCAAGCCGCATCGGAAGGAAAGAGCTTCGTGCTGGAAGGGCCTCCGGGAACCGGGAAGAGCCAGACGATCACGAATCTTATTTCACACTGTATGGCGCACGGGAAGACCGTCCTCTTCGTATCGGAGAAAAAGGCAGCTCTCGATGTCGTACGAAAACGATTGGACAACGTGGGTTTGGGAATCTACTGCCTCGAGGTCCATTCGGACAAAGCTCGAAAGACCGAGATCATCGAGCAGCTTCGAGCGCCTCTTCAGCCGCTTAGGGGTCCGGCACGCAACAAGTGGCATGAGACCACGAATGCCTTGGGCATCGCCAGACAGAAGCTGAATGTTTATGTGGACGCGCTCCATCGGCGCTACTCCTGTGGCTTGACGATCTATGAGGCGACTGGCTGGCTGTGTGGCCATCCCAACAGGCACTCAATTCCGCTTGGATGGGGCGATCCGAATGACTGGCAATTGCCCCCGCTCTCGGAATTGCGCAGTCTTGTCACCGAAATGCAGCCGGTCCTCGATCAACTTGGAGACTTCGGCAAACACCCGTTACTGGGCTCGCAACTCGATGACTCTTCACCGGTCATTGAACGCACAGTAAAAGAAGGTGCAGAGGCCACTCGTCAGGCGTTGACGGCCTTCATGGAGGAGGCTGACCGAGTGGCAAGTCGACTCGGGATCACTGCGAATGACATGAGTCGCACGGAACTCGACACTCTTGTGGAGCTTTCGCAGTCCCTGACCAGTCTGGACGAGGGTCCCACCACGGTGGGTAGCTTGATAGGACAGACCGGCAAGCTGGCGACCCTCCGCGCCTGCGCTCGGTTGCTTAAGCAACGAAAGGAGCACAGCGGGATCATCGTGGCGCACTTTCTGCCCTCAATTATTTCAGCGGACCTCGCCGGCTTGCAGACTCTACACAGTAATGCGAACACCACGTGGTGGCCAAGATCCTGGTTCAGAAAGCGGGCGCTTTCAAAGCGAGTTCAGCCGTTCCTACGGGACAAGCAGAATGAGCAAAGTGCCATTGCCGCCCTCCCCGACGTCATTGCTCGGGCGCGCGAGATACAGCGGCTGGACACCACCCTTGGGTCTCATGACGCCGAGCTGACGGTGGCATTGGGCGACTGGTGGCAGGGAACTCAGACGTCTCCGGAGCTACTGCTTAAGGCTGTGGCGACATCGGAAGCATTACAAGGCCAGCTGGCCAAGCTTTCAAGGCAAAACACCAGCCGGATGTCGATTCTCATCGAGCACTCACGGTCACTATTGGAATTGGGCCTCGATGAAATCCGCGCCGGCGGGCCACTTGGTCAAGAACTCTCTAGCCTCGTTGCCAGGAATCAAGCCGTCCATAGCGCGCTCCGGAAACTCCTCAACAACCTCATTGTGAACGTCACCCCGATAGCCGATGCGGCGCCTGAGTATCTTGCGAAAGCCTATCGATGGGTTGATGCGATCCGGCAAGCTCTCGCCGCAGATCAGCTCCGATTTTGGACCGCGTGGCGCCGGCTACGAGCCCGAGGTCAAAGTGCCGGGCTGTCAGCCCTGATCGAGCGACGGGAAGCCGTCGCGGACGATGGTTCTCTGATAGACCTGTTTGAGTCTTCGGCCCGCCAGTGGTTGCTGGAAGAGGGTCTGTCGAGAAGCGACGCCCTGAAGAACTTCATTGGACGTTCCCACAACCAGCTCATCACTGAATTTGGTCGGTTGGATAGCGAATATCTCGAACTCGTCAAGAACGCGGCGGCCGCACGCGTGGATGGACGGATTCCGCGAGAGGGCCTAGAGAGAGGCATCGATCAGGAATACGCCCTACTCCATCGCGAACTCAACAAGCGATCACGACATCGACCACTCAGAAAGCTATTTGCCGGCATGCCAGGGCTGATGGCGAAGATCAAGCCATGCCTCCTTATGAGTCCCCTATCTGTTGCCCAACATCTGGATGCCGACTTCCCTCCTTTTGACTTGGTCGTCTTCGACGAGGCCTCCCAAATCCCCGTATGGGATGCCATCGGAGCGATCGCCCGGGCGAAACAGGCAATTATCGTCGGCGACCCAAAGCAGATGCCCCCGACGGCTTTTTTTACTCGAGATGACACTGACGACGAGGATCAGCCGGACGTAACTGAAGAGCTCGAAAGTATTCTTGACGAAGCGATGACGACACTACCAATCCGTCGGCTGGAATGGCACTACCGATCTCGCTACGAAAGCCTCATCACATTTTCCAACCGACATTACTACGAGGGAAAACTAGTCACCTTCCCGTCGCCGGTCGCCAAGGACCAGGCTGTACGCCTTCACCGCGTGAACGGTACCTATGGGCGAGGAACCTCACGTACGAATCGCAAGGAGGCCGCGGCGGTAGTGAAGTTTGTTACCGAGCATCTGAGAGGCGCCGAGACAAAAAATAGCTCGATCGGGATCGTCACCTTCAACATACAACAAAAGCAGCTCATAGACGACTTGCTGGATGCCGCACGCCGAGAGGATCCGGCGCTGGAGCCCTACTTCGCGAAGGCCCCTGGCAAAGAGGAGGTTTTCGTCAAGAATCTGGAGAACGTGCAGGGAGACGAGCGCGACGTCATTGTCTTTTCAACCACGTTCGGGCCAGATGACGTAGGAAAGCTGTCAGTGAACTTTGGCCCCATTAATAGCGCCAGCGGACCCCGTCGCCTCAACGTTGCGATCACACGCTCCCGGCTGGCTATGCACGTCTTCTCATCCATCCCTCCCGAACGGCTGGACACCACCCGAACGACCGCCGTCGGTGTTCGTCACCTAAAAGAGTTCCTGGAGTATGCCGACCGCGGCGTAGAGGCCCTCAATCAGGCCACCACCTCATTCGGCGATGATCCGGAATCGCCGTTCGAAGAGGCAGTGGCTTCCGCCCTGCGCGGCAAAGGATGGGATGTCCATCATCAGATCGGCTGCGGCGGCTACCGAATAGATCTTGCCGTCGTAAATCCAAAGGCACCTGGGACGTACCTCGCTGGCGTTGAGTGCGACGGTGCGAGCTACCACAGTGCTGCGACCGCCCGGGACCGGGATCGCTTAAGGCAAGCCAAGCTCGAGGAGCTCGGGTGGAAGCTGCATCGAATCTGGTCAACCGAATGGTGGAGGCGTCCGCAAGAGGAAATTGGAAGGATTCACTCGAAACTCGAGCAGCAGCTGGCAGAACTGGAGCGCGCTTAAAGCGCCCCTCACTAAGGATTTCCTGAATGATGAACGAGATATTGGTTGCAGTTTTGTCGACAACGGTCGGCATGGCCTTGCTCGCGCTCTACATGTCCTATCGAGGTCGTGCGACGCAGAGCAATCTAGCTGAGAAAGTCCGCTTCTTGGAAGGCGAGCTGACTGTCAAACGAACCGAGCTGACCACGCGGCAGGAAGAGGCGAGACATGCCTTGCTAGAAGCGAGGGATCGGGAAACTGCGGCGGCCACACGGGCGCTGGACGCGGAGAAGCGCTTGCACTCGGTGCTCGAGGAACGGGGGCGGCTCACGTCTCAAATTGGTCGGCTTGATGAACTCAAGGCTGCTTGCGCCGAGAAAGACGGCAACCTTCAAGACGCCCATGGCCGTATTACGATGTTGGAAAAGGCTAAAACTGCGGCCGAGAGTGTCGCTCTGTCCGCCAGCCAGCGAGCGGAGAGCGCCATCGCGAAGGAGCGAGAGACCTCTGAGAAGGTAGTCGCGGCAAAAGACGATCAAATTCGACAACTACAGATGTTTATCGCCAACGCTCGGGAAACCCTTGGAACAGAATTTAAGGCCCTATCTTCGCAGCTGCTCAAGGAGGCATCCGACGAGCTTCTGAAGACTACGACGCTGCATACGCAACATCACAACGACCAGGTCTCCGGCATGCTAAAGCCGGTGCGGGAGACGATGGACCGCCTCGATCAACACGTCACGGAAAGCAATCACGCGCGTCTGAAGGCTGAAACGCTACTGGACGATCAGGTGAAACGCCTGGCAGGTGCCACAGAGGTGCTCACGAATGCCCTTAAAAAGCCCGTGGTTAGAGGCAGCTGGGGCGAAACCCAACTCGAAAACGCGCTGGAGAATGCCGGTTTGGAGGCGGAGATCGATTACATTCTTCAGCATTCGACAGACGCGGAAGATGGGATCAAGCGGACCGACGCGGTCATTAATTTGCCCAAGGGACGGAAGCTGGTTGTCGATAGCAAAAACCTCATGGAATCGTACTTTGCGTGGGCGGCGGCGACCGATCCTGAAAAAAAAGCAGAGCTCGCCGAGATCCACGCCAAGTCGCTGCGTGGACATATAAAAGCCTTGTCCGGCAAGGAATACTGGCGTCGATATGACGGCTTAGATTGCGTCATCCTGTTTATTCCCCACGAAGGCATGTATCACGCGGCCATCAGTGACGAGTCCGATCTGATCAGAGAAGCAAGCGATCGACGGGTTTTCATTGCCAATCCCATGAGTTTGATACCGCTTCTGAAGGCCGTTAAGTACGTGATGAACCAGGATCGCCTCAATAGGAGCGCGGCTGAAATCAGTGCGCTAGGCACGGAGCTCTATGGAGAGATCGCTCGGTTTGCATCCAACTTCGCGGCACTCGGAAACCGATTGAAGTCGACAGTCACCGCTTACAACAACGCGCTTCCCGGACTAGACCGCTTTATCGTTTCGAAGTCTCGTCGGTTGAAGCACTTAGGGGCCGCGAAAGGCGATGAGCCGACGTTGCCGGACTCAGTAGAAGTCGAGGTTAAGGCTCTCACGTCAGACGAATTGAGCGGCGCCGCGTCCGTCGCTGACATTTTGGAAGGCGATGTCCAAAACCGTGGGGGCAACATAGGCGCAGCCAATGGCTGACGGGATCCGCTCACAACTCCTGCGGCCGGTGCAGGGGTGCGGGCATCCTGCTGCGCTTGCGGTAGGGAGACGACGCCGGGATCGCCGATCCCAACATGTGGGCTAAGATCACGCGAACTTGCGGATAGTATGTATTATACGTATAATACATAGGATGAGCACAGAGGACAGGGTCACCGTCAGTGCAGCGGAATTTCATCGCAATGTTGGCGTGTACCAGGACATCGCACTGACCAAACCCGTCACCATCACGAAGAACGGCCGCGAACGCACGGTTCTGCTGTCGGCGCAAGAGTATGCGCGCCTGAAACGCCGCGACCGCCGAGTCATTGCGGCCGGTGAGCTTTCGGAGCATCAGGTCGGCGCCATTCGCAACGCCCGAGTTCCGGACCAATACGCGGATCTCGATAAAGAAATCATCTAAAGACTGAGGACCGTGCCGTTTCCGGAACCGTACGCCGGCTTGGTGATCCGCTATTCCTATCTTTGGAAACGGGAACATTCTGCGGGGCGCGAAGAGGGAACGAAGGATCGGCCATGCGCCGTTGTCGTTGCGATCATGGACCAAGACGGCGAGTGGGAAGTTTTGGTTCTACCCATTACGCACAGTCCGCCCTCCGATCCGGACGATGCCGTTGAGATTCCCGCGGAAACAAAGAAGCGACTCGGGCTCGATACCGACAGATCCTGGATCATGATCACAGAGGCAAACGAATTTCTATGGCCCGGTCCCGATCTTAGGCCTGTCCCCGGAGGCGACGCATCGACGATTGCTTACGGGCCACTACCGCCGCGGTTCTTTGCGCACGTGCGCGACAGGTTTCTGGAGCGCGATCAGCGTGAAAAATACTCGCGCATCCGCCGCACCGAATAGCATCACGGTCGAATATGAGTTCGGTGAATAATTACGACTACAGCGCGCCGCCGGTCTTGAAGGTGTCGCAGGCGTCGATCTTGCCGGCGTCGAAGCCGCGGCGAAACCAGCCGACGCGCTGCGCGGAGGTGCCGTGGGTGAAGCTATCCGGGACCACCGTGCCCTGCTCGCGCTTTTGCAGGGTGTCATCGCCCACCGAGGAGGCGGCTTTGAGGCCCTGCTCCAAGTCGCCGGGCTCGAGGATTTTGCGCGCGGCATTCGCCTGTGCGGCCCATACGCCGGCGAAGCAATCCGCCTGCAGTTCGACTTCGACGGACACGTGATTGGCGCCGGTGCGGCCGGCGGCGTGCTGTTCCGCGTTGTCGGCCTTATCGGTGATGCCCAAAAGATTTTGCACGTGGTGCCCGACCTCATGCGCAATGACGTAGGCGCGTGCGAAATCGCCCGGCGCGCCGAATTCGGTCGCGAGTTGCCGGTAGAACGACAGATCGATGTACACCTTCTGATCGCCGGGGCAGTAGAAAGGGCCCGAGGCGGCGCTCGCGAAGCCGCAGGCGGATTGGATTTGACCACTGAATAGCACGAGCTTGGGCGCGGTGTAGGTCTTGCCCATGTTCTGGAAATAGGCACCCCAGACATCCTCGGTTTCGCCGAGGATCGCGCGCACGAAATCCACCTGCGGATCATTCGCGGCCGCGCCGGTCGGGTTCGCCGGCGCCGGCGCATCGACGGCCTGGGTGTCGCCGCCGTTCAGCAGGCTCAACAAGGTGGAGGGGCTCACGCCCATGAAATAGCCGATGACCACGATGACGATGGTGCCGATACCGATCCCGGCACCGCGGAATCCCACACCACCGGAAGAGCCGCGCTCATCTTCGACGTTATCGCTGCGGCGGCTGTCATCGAGTTTCATGGAGCACTCCGGGGGTCGGGTTTGCGGTGCGGGGTTGCGGGTCCGCGCATCATCCTTGATCAGTCCGCCCCGTACAACGGCTTTTTTAATCGCCAGCGCCGATAGGACCAGAGCCAATCGGCGGGGCTCTTGAAGACGTCGATTTCACAGGCTCGCGCATAGCGTTCAGTGACTTGATTCGGTTCGATCACCTCACGTCCATCCCACAGGGGTTGCAATTCGACCTGATAGTAGCCTCGCCGCAGTCGGCGCATCACCAAATAGATGATGGGCAGGCGGGTGGCGCGCGCAATCTGTTCCGCACCGACATAGAACGCAGTCTCCTGGCCGAGGAATTGTGTCCAATAGCGCTTGTCGGTCGAGACCGGCGCCTGGTCCGCGTTCATGGCCACCGCGCGCACGATTGCGCGCCGTTGCAGAAAATCCGCGAGCAGTTCCTTGGCCGGCACGAGACGG
>Ga0181537_10005199_pt1 | contig 10559 bp, 8 predicted proteins | sample PEATcosm2014_Bin_39_FD_119765 | JGI IMG/M metagenome (GOLD analysis project Ga0181537, IMG submission 119765) | Peatland microbial communities from MTU Mesocosm Facility, Houghton, MI, USA - PEATcosm2014_Bin23_10_metaG | ecosystem: Environmental > Terrestrial > Soil > Wetlands > Peat | place... | reverse complement strand
TAAGCGGAAACCAAGTAGCTTCTCCCCCTCGCTAAACCAACGGGGGATCAATCACGTGCTGCATAAATTTCAAGCCGAGATCAAGCATTCTCCGCCGGTGACCATGCTGCACACCCTGACGTGCCCCGTGTGCCGCAGCAGCGCGGAGGTCCGCAGGGTGGTTCGCGCACGGACCGTCTCGGAGGCGGTGTTGGATCTGATCGCGACCTATATGAGCGACGGCGTCCGGCGCAGCGTCTCCGTTTGTCAATGCGCCAAAGGGGGAATGTCCCTCGCTGATTGAGTACGATATCGGAGTCGGCTACCAAGCAGGCCGGAGCGTGATAGCCATCAAGAAAATTGCGCCCAGAGATTTTCGAAACGCTTTCCTCGAGGTCATGAAGTCGGAGCACGAGAGTTTTCGGGCGGCGGTCGGCTTCGCGAAGAAATCCTACAACTACTTCATCCGATCGACGATTTATCCGCGGATCGCCCGGCATCTCGGCTTGCTGGCCTGGAACAAGGAGTACCACACCCTCGATGGCATGTTCTACGAGGAGCGCGGCGTTGACGAGACGGGCAAATACGCCACGTACGCAAATTGGATCTCGGTCGCAGTGGAGCACGAGAACGATGCTTCGAGAGGCGACGAGACCATGAACAAGCTGCAGTTGTTCAACGCCCCGCTGAAGGTGTTGATCACTTATGCGGCGGAGGGCGGCAGCAGCGATGCGTTGCTGCGAAAGTATGAGAGCATCATCAGAGCCTCCGATGTCTTCCATGACATCGCCACATTGCGGCAGCAACTGGTGATACTCGGAACGCCGAAGACGGTTGAGGAATGGCGCTTCTACGCCTACGAGAATGACGGCTTCGTTCTGATGCTTCCGAACTGAGGCTGTTTGGCCGGGCGGATCATGGCGCGGCCTCTTGGAACAAATACACGCCATCCGAGGACACCGTCTTGAATCCGAGGCGATGGTACAGGCGTTGCGCGGGATTGGAGATGCTGACGCTCAATTTCAACGCGCGCCTGGCTTGCGCTGCCTCGGCGAGCAGCCGGTGCAACAAAAACGTCCCAATCCCACGGCCGCGATAGGCAGGCAGCAGGCTGATGTCCACCAAGCGCAACGCCTCTTCTGCGCGATCCACATACAGACGGCCGGCAGCGACGGTGTTCACCTCGATGATCTCGTGGCTTGCGCGCGGAAACGAGCGGCGATACTCGGCATGTTGAAGATCGAACTGACTATCGAGAAACAGAGTTGCCGCGGCGCCGCCCGGCAGCAACGCCAACTCCTGTTCGCGTGTACTCGCGAATAATGCACGCAGAAAATCCTCATCCGCCGTTTTGGCCGGACGCAGCCACACGGCCTCTGGCGTCTTCAATTGCGGACGGGAAGATCCCCTCATCATTGGGCGGTATGCGTATTACGTTTCGCTTTAACATATCACGATTATATTGGCGCGCAAACCTTAGCGAGAGTCGCTCCGCGCGGGAGTCCAGCCACCGCCGAGCGCCCGAAAGGTTTCAACGGCGGCGCGCGCGTCGTCGGCATGAACCTGCGCCAGCGCATCGCGCGAGATCAGCAGTTGTCGGTCGGCGTCGAGAACCTCCAACAGGCTGACGGCGCCCGCTTCGTATTGGCGCTGCGCGGCCTCGCGCGCTCGATCATTGGCGGCGACTTCCGCGCGCAGTTCGTCGTATTGCGCCTCCAACCCGGTCACGCCGACGATCGCGTTCTCGACATCCTCGGTGGCGCGCAACATCGACTGACGGTATGCGGCGAGCGCTTCGGCATTTGCGCCCTTCGCCCGCGCGACTTCAGCTTCAACCCGCCCGAAATCGAACAGGCGCCAGCGCAGCCCGGCGGCGGCTGCCGGTTGAAACGAGGCGGACTGAACCGGTGGAGCCCCGTTTAGACTCTCGAATCCCAATAGCGCCGTGAGCGACACCTTTGGGTAGTATTCCGCGACGGCAACCCCGATTCGGGCGCTGGACGCCGCCAACTGCCGCTCCGCCGCGATCACATCCGGTCGTTGACGCAACAGCTGCGCGGGTCCATCGCCGGTATCGATCCCGGGAACGGTGTAATCCGCCGGTGTCGCGCGCAGCTCCGCGGCATACGTGCCGGGTGCGGTGCCCATGAGCACGTCGAGCCGGTTCAATTGCACGTCAAGTCCGGTCTTCAAAGGCGGCAGAGTGGCACGCGCGTGCGCAAGAAGCGCCTGCGCTTGCGCGGATTCGAGATCCGAGGACACGCCACTCGCCTGTCTCTGGTGGACCAGGCCAAGCAGCCGTTGATCGATGTCGATCTGCGCCTCGGTCAACGCAATCCGGGCCTGAAATCCACGGAGTCGAAAGTACGCATCGGCCGCTTCAGCCGCCACGGAAATGCGCACCTCGTCTTGCAAGGCTTCGACAGCCTGGGCCTCGGCTGTGGCGGCCTGCGCACCGCGGCGCAACCCCCCGAACACGTCGATCTCCCAGCTGGCTCCGGCGTCGATATCGCGCAACGTCTGGTCGCGCTCATAGCCGGGAAACGCGCTCGCGATCTTGCCGAGCGGGCTGTTGAGCGATTGGCGCTGCGCCGCGGCGGAGCCTTCGAAGTGAGCTTCGGGAAGTTCCCTGGCACCCGCCTGCGCGGCGGCGGCGCGTGCTTGCGCGACGCGGGCGATCGAGGCCGACAAATCCAGGTTTTGCGCCACCACCCGACGGATGATGCTGAGAAGTTCCGGGTCATCGAAACCGGTCCACCAACTGTCGAGAGCGGGGGCGGGTTGGCGAGTGATGCGCGCGCTCAGCGCCGTCTGGTTCTGGTACGTTGCCGGAAGAGAGGCCTGCGCCGCGCGATAGTCCGGCCCAACCGCACAGGCGCTGATCGCAATCAGGGTAGCCGCCAACGTCAGGCGTGCCGCATGTGAACTAACGCTGTTCGCTCTCACGGCGCATTCCTTCAGTGAGCATTCGCCGCGGGCGCCGGAGCTTGTGCTACGCGCTTCATCAGCGGCACGACACACGCCGCCGCCAAGCAGACGAGCGTCATGGCGCGGAACGCATCGGCGTACGCCAGCGTCGACGCTTCCCGGTAGGCAAGGTCTCGCAACTGGCGCATTGCCGCCGCGTGGCCTTGACCGGACGAGCCGAGGAGCGCGCCCAATCGATCGGTCATGCCGGTTACCAGGTGCTGCGAGGCGAGGTTCGCGGGCGTCAAATTGCCGGCGATATCGAGGAAGTGTGCGTTCGTGTGGCTGTTGAGGATGGCACCGCAGAGCGCTATTCCAACGGCACCTCCCAGATTCCTCATCATATTGAAGAGGCCGCTTGCATATTTGAGCCGCTCCGGCGCCAGACTACCGAGGCCGAGTGTTACGGCCGGAGCTACGGCAAACACCTGCGGCAGGCCGCGCAACACCTGAGGCCACAGCAGCTGATCGGCGCCCCAGTCGTGCGTGATGAAGCTGTAACCCCACATCGCCATCGCGAAACTGGCGAGGCCGAGCATCATCAGCCAGCGAAGATCCAATACGCGTGCCAGCGCAATGTAGATCGGCACCCCGACGAGCGAGGCGGCACCCGTGGAGAACAGAGCGATGCCGGTCTGCCAGGCGCTGAAGCCGCGAACGTAGCCTAAAAACAGCGGAGTCAGATAGATCGGTGCGAAGATCCCCATACCGGTGACAAACGAGAGGACACACCCGAGCGAAAAATTGCGATTCTTCAACGCGCGCAGATCGACCACCGGAACGCGGTAAGTCAGGCTGCGTGCGGCGAACAGAATTCCCGCAACCGCTGCAATGATTGCGCAGTCTCTGATGGTCCGGTCGTCGAACCAATTCCAGCGCGTTCCCTCTTCCAGTACGTACTCCAAGGTTCCCAGGAACACGGCCATGAAGGCTATACCCGGGTAGTCGGCATCCTTGAGCAATCCCAAGTCCGGCTTGTCGATATCAACCGTCAAGGCAACGGCGATCGCAACGGCCAAGCCGGGGATCAGGTTCACGTAAAACAGCCAGTGCCAATTGAAGGTATCGGTAATCCAGCCGCCGATGATCGGGCCAAGGGTCGGTGCGATCGAGGCGATGCTGCCGATCACGGCCGCCGCGTAGACGCGGCGAGCGCCTTGGAAATAATGAAATGACGAGGTAAAGACCGTGGGAATCATCGATGCGCCGAGCAGTCCTTGCAGCGCGCGGAAGGCGATCATGCTCTGGATGTTCCAGGCGAGCCCGCACAGCATGCTGGCGACGGTAAAGCCCAGCGCCGAAGCAGCGAACAGCCAGCGGGTCGAGAAGACCCGCGTTAGCCAGCCTGACAGCGGAATCACGATGATCTCGGCGATCAGGTAAGAGGTCTGCACCCAGCCGATGTCATCCTGTGCTGCCGACAGGCCGCCGCCGATGTCCTGGAGCGACGATGCGACGATTTGAATGTCGAGCAACGCCGCAAACATGCCGACGCACATCACGGCGAACGGCACGATGGTTCGGAAGCTCGCCACCGAAGCGCCGCCGGGCTGCGCCGCATTGCTCACGAGCCGCCCCGCCCCAGCCGCGTATCTACCGACACGGTGGTCGACAGACCAGGGCGCAGAAGCCCCACAGAGGCCTCGTCCGCGTCGGGTGCAATTCGCACCGGCAATCGCTGGACGATCTTGGTGAAGTTGCCGGTGGCGTTCTGCGCGGGAATCACGCTGAACGTCGCGCCGGTCGCCGGCGCGAGGCTCAGCACCCGGCCGTGAAAGCGTCGATCGGGCATGACATCGAGCGTGAAGGTCACGCGCTGGCCGGGACGCATGGCGCCTATCTGGTCTTCCTTGAAGTTTGCGTCGACCCATAGGCCTCGTGCAGGGACGATCGACAATAAATGCGTGCCTGACGTGACATACGCGCCGGCCTGCGCCGAGCGATCGCCGATATAGCCGTCGATCGGCGAGCGAATCACCGTGTAGCGGACATTGAGACGCGCGGTTTGCAGTTCCGCCTCGGATTGCGCAAGCGCCGCTTGTGTCTCCTTCACTGCGGCATCGAACACGGTCAGCTGCTTGCGGGCCGCGTCAAGACGCGCTGCGGCAGCGGCAACGGCCGACGAAGCGGTGCGTTGCGCCGTATCCGCTTTCTCCGAGTCGCGGCCCGAGCCCGCTTTGGTCGCGGCCAGATCGCGATAACGTCGTGCGTCCTGCGCGGCGAAAGCCGCCTCGTCCCGATGCGATGCCAGATCGGCCGCCGCCTGATCGATGACGCTCCTTTGCAGCGCCATCTGGGCATTGAGGCTCGCGAGCGTCGCTTGTCGCTGTTCCACGCTCGCTGCGGCATGATCGCGCACCGCTTCGAAATCGGCCGCGTCGATCCGTATCAACTCCTGCCCCGCTGTCACACGTTGGTTGTCGGCGACCAAGATCTCCGTAACGAAGCCGCTGACGTGGGGCGAGATCTCGGTGACATCACCGCCGACGTACGCATCATCGGTGCGCTCCAGAAATCGCCCGACTACCCACCAGTGATACCCAAGCCCGACCGCAAGGACGAGAAGCGCCAAGCCGGAAAACGACATCAAATGCCTGCGGGACAGCTGCAGCTTGAGCCGGGAGACAACGGGTCGCGGGTCGATGATGGAGGCGCCGGTCATTTAATCGCCCCCCGGGGATTGCTCATAGCGCTGCCGGATACGGGCCTTGGCGGCAGGACCGGCCGCCACTCGAAATCGCGATTCACTGAGAGGACGGCCGCTTTTTCCGTCGACCAGAACGGGATCCGCGTGGGTTCCGGTTTTGGTGTCGATCACCACGACACTGAGGCCCTCCGGCGCGAAGTGTCGGTTGCCCCATGCGAGCAGCGACAACACCACCGGCCGAAAGTCACGCCCGCATGCGGTGAGCACATACTCATGGCGCGGCGGGTGTTGGTTATATAGCCGCCGTTCGAGCAGACCCGCGCCGACCAGTTCATTCAGTCGTCTGGTCAGCATATTCGGCGCGATTCCCAGGCTTTCCTGAAACTGATCGAAGCGTGCCAATCCGGAGAGCGCGTCCCTGATGATCAGGATGCTCCACCAATCACCCACGCGGTCGAGGCCGCGGGCGATCGGACACTGCGTATGGGCAACACTCTTTCGCTTCACTGATTGCCGCTCGGTTTAGTAACTTTCATTATGAAAGTCCATGCGCGAGAGGCTATCATTATGATAGTGACAAGTCAAACCCCGGCCGGGAACAAACCCGGCCGGGGTAACATTGAGTCGACTACTTCACATCAAACGGCTACTTCACATCAAACCGATCCAGGTTCATCACCTTGTTCCACGCAGCGACGAAGTCACGGACGAACTTCTCCTGCGCATCCGAGCTTCCATAAACCTCCGCGAGAGCCCGCAGCTGCGAGTTGGAGCCGAAGATGAGGTCGGCACGCGTGGCCGTCCACCTGAGCACACCGCTGTTCGGATCACGACCCTCGTACAGGTCCTTCGCCTGCGAAGTCGCCGTCCATTGCGTGCTCATGTCGAGCAGGTTCTTGAAGAAGTCATTGGTCAGCGTCTCCGGTCGGTGCGTGAACACGCCATGTTTGCTTTGGCCGGCATTGGCGTTGAGCACCCGCAGGCCTGCCACCAGGACCGTCATCTCGGGCGCGGTCAGGGTCAGGAGCTGCGCTCTGTCGAGCAGCAACGCCTCCGCCGCAACGGCGATTCGCGTTTTCTGGAAGTTGCGAAAACCATCCGCTACCGGCTCGAGCACGGCGAACGATTCCACATCGGTCTGCTCTTGCGAGGCGTCCATGCGTCCAGGCGTGAAGGGAACGCTCGCACTTTGCCCGGCGTTCTTCGCCGCTTGTTCGACACCGGCACAGCCGCCGAGAACGATCAGGTCGGCCAACGACACTTTCTTGCCGCCGGTCTGCGCCTCGTTGAAGTCCTTCTGGATGCCTTCGAGCACCTTGAGCACCTTCGCGAGTTGGGCCGGCTGATTGACCTGCCAGTCCTTCTGCGGCGCAAGACGAATGCGTGCGCCGTTGGCTCCGCCGCGTTTGTCGGAACCTCGGAACGTGGATGCCGAAGCCCAAGCGGTGGAGACGAGTTCCGACACCTTGAGGCCGGACGCCAGGATCTTGGCTTTGAGTGAGGCGGTGTCCTGCTCGTCGACGAGTTTGTGATTCAGCGCCGGAATCGGGTCCTGCCAAATGAGCTCTTCTTTCGGGACTTCCGGGCCGAGATACCGTGCACGCGGGCCCATGTCGCGGTGCGTGAGCTTGAACCAGGCGCGCGCAAACGCATCCGCGAACTGTTGAGGTTGCTCGAGGAAGCGGCGCGAAATCCTTTCGTAGGCCGGATCGAAACGCAGCGCAAGATCCGTCGTCAGCATCGACGGCGCGATGCGCTTCGACTTGTCGTGCGCGTGAGGTACCGTGCCCGCGCCTGCGCCATTCTTCGGCTTCCATTGGTGAGCGCCGGCCGGGCTCTTGGTCAATTCCCATTCGTAACCGAACAGATTCTTGAAGAAGTCGTTGCTCCACCGAGTGGGTGTACTGGTCCATGTGACCTCCAGCCCGCTGCCGATCGCATCTCCCGCCCAGCCGGTGCCGAATGTGCTCTTCCAACCAAGGCCCTGCGCCTCGATCTCACCACCCTCAGGATCCACGCCGACATGCGACGCGGGGCCCGCCCCGTGCGTCTTGCCGAAGGTGTGGCCGCCGGCGATCAGCGCGACAGTTTCTTCGTCATTCATCGCCATGCGGGCAAAAGTCTCGCGAATGTCGCGGGCTGCGGCAAGCGGGTCGGGATTGCCATTCGGGCCTTCCGGATTCACGTAGATCAGGCCCATCTGCACGGCCGCCAGCGGGTTGGCGAGCTCCCGCTCTCCGGAATAACGGGTGTCGGCGCCAAGCCATGTTTTCTCGGTCCCCCAGGAGACGTCATGGTCGGGCTCCCACACGTCGGGGCGACCGCCCGCGAAACCGAAAGTTCTGAATCCCATCGTCTCGAGCGCGACATTGCCGGTGAGGATCATCAGATCAGCCCAGGAAATCTTGCGGCCATATTTTTGCTTGATCGGCCAGAGCAGGCGCCGTGCCTTCTCCAGGTTCACATTGTCCGGCCAGCTATTGAGCGGCGCATAGCGCTGCTGACCTCTGCCGCCGCCGCCGCGGCCGTCGCCGATGCGATACGTGCCGGCGCTGTGCCACGCCATCCGGATGAACAATGGACCGTAGTGGCCAAAATCCGCCGGCCACCAGTCTTGAGAGTCGGTCATGAGCGCCGCGAGATCCTTTTTCAGCGCGGTGAAGTCGAGACTCTGGAACTCCTCGGCATAGTCGAAATTCGTACCCATCGGGTCGGACTTGGAGGAATGCTGGTGCAGCAGGTCGATCGGCAGGTGCTTCGGCCACCAGTCCTTGTTCGCCGTACCGCCGCCCAATGTGTGTTGGAAAGGACACTTCGCTTCAGTCGCGTTGCTCATTCGATGACTCCCCGTGGGAAAGAAAAGATGCGCTGAGTGTAATCCCGCCTGAAGGCTTGCACTTTCAATCTTTTCGATTCCCGCGATAGACGGCATCGATGGGGCGGAACAGCGCCCATGTGTCCGGACAGTCGCCGTTCAAAACTGGCAGATGAGGGAACTCAGGCGTCCACGTTCCTCTTGAAGGTTTCCGGCAGGAAGAACAGACCAATCACCAGGGTCGCACCCGCGATGACGATGGGATACCAGAGTCCATAGTAAATGTCACCCGTTGCTGCGACCATCGCGAACGCCGTCGTCGGCAGAAATCCTCCGAACCACCCGTTTCCAATATGGTACGGGAGCGACATCGCGCTGTAGCGAATTCTGGCGGGAAACAATTCCACCAGCATGGCCGCAATGGGGCCGTACACCATGGTCACGTACAGCACCAATATGAAGAGAATCCCAACCACCATCGGCTTGTTGATGGCTGCGGGGTCAGCCTTGTCGGGATACCCGGCCGCGGCCAAGGCCGATTTCGTGGCACCTTGAAACTTCGTGATCGCGTCCTTGCGCTCCTTGCCGGTGACCACCCTCGGATCCGGAGCGGTCAGTGTGGTGGTGCCGCTGCGGATCTCAGCCACCGCCCCGCTGGGCGCATCGATTCGCGCGTAGGAGACTCCGGCCTTGGCGAGGTAGCTCTTGGCGATATCGCACGAGGTCGAGTCGAATTTATTCTTGCCGATGGGATCGAATTGAAAAGAGCACTGTGCAGGGTCGGCGTACACCGACACCGGCGCCGCTGCCTGCGCCTTGTAGAGGGCGGGATTGGCGTATCGGGTCAGCGACTCGAACAAGGGGAAATAAGTCAGAATGGCGAGCGCACAACCGGCCAAAATGATGGGCTTGCGGCCGATCTTGTCCGACAGCCAACCGAAAAACACGAATCCCGGCGTCGCCAGGGCAAGAGCGATGGCAGTCAGAATATTGGTCGTTGCACCGTCCACCCGCAGCATTCGTTCCAGGAAGAACAGGGCATAAAACTGACCCGTGTACCACACCACGGCCTGCCCCATTACGCCGCCCAACAAAGCGATCAAAACGATCCTGAGGTTGCTCCACTCTCCGAACGCTTCTTTGAGCGGCGCTTTGGAGGTGGTTCCCTGATTTTTCATCCTGACGAATACCGGGCTTTCAGCCAGTTGCATCCGGATCCACAGCGAGACCGCCAGCAAGAGGATGGACACCAGGAACGGTATGCGCCAGCCCCAGGCTTTGAAGGCATCCTCGCCGACATAGGTCCGTGTGCCGATCACCACCAGAAGCGCGGCGAACAGACCCAAGGTCGCGGTGGTCTGTATCCAGCTCGTGAAAAACCCCCGCTTGCCGGCCGGCGCATGTTCGGCGACATAGGTCGCGGCGCCGCCGTACTCGCCGCCCAGCGCCAACCCCTGCAGCAGCCGCAGCGCGATCAATAGAACCGGCGCGGCGACACCGGCCGTCGCGTAGCTCGGCAACAGGCCGACCGCAAAGGTCGCGCCGCCCATGATGCTCATGGTGATCAGGAAGGTGTGCTTGCGGCCGACCAGATCGCCGAGCCGCCCGAACACGAGCGCGCCGAAAGGCCGCACGGCGAATCCCGCCGCAAACGCGGCCAGCGCGAAGATGAAGCCGGTGGTGTCATTGACGCCTGAAAAAAACTGCGCGCTGATCACCGCGGCGAGCAGCCCGTACAGGTAGAAGTCGTACCATTCGAATACGGTACCCAGCGAGGAGGCGCCAATTATCAACCAATCGTTCTGCGCACCCTCCGCGCCCTTCGGCAGAGTGCCGGCCGTTGTGCTGATAGCCATATCGTCCCCTCGCGTGCGTGCTAGCTATGTGTGTGTCCGATACCGCCCCGCCGCAGCGTGCGGCGGCCTTCAGATCCTTATGCGAAAGCCCCACATGATGGTGCTCTGATTCTCGCTGCCGGTGGTCGCGTTGGCGCCGGGAGTGCCGGGAAAACCGCTCGCGAGACCATTGGTGACCTCCGACCAGTTCACGCCGCCGTAGACATCGTAGTGCTTGTTGATGATGTAGTCCGCCACCGCGGATATCTCTTTGAAATCACCGGAACAGAGCAACCCGGCGTTCACGCAACCGATG
>Ga0181537_10005198_pt1 | contig 10559 bp, 4 predicted proteins | sample PEATcosm2014_Bin_39_FD_119765 | JGI IMG/M metagenome (GOLD analysis project Ga0181537, IMG submission 119765) | Peatland microbial communities from MTU Mesocosm Facility, Houghton, MI, USA - PEATcosm2014_Bin23_10_metaG | ecosystem: Environmental > Terrestrial > Soil > Wetlands > Peat | place... | reverse complement strand
TGCTGGATCTCGGACAGCTTGAAGAAGCCGAGGCCAGCTACCGCCGGGCAGTGGCGATCAAGCCCGACTTTGCAGACGCACACAGCAACCTCGGCATTGCGCTGCGCATGCGAGGCCTGGCAGAGGAGGCCGAGGTCAGTTGCCGGCGAGCGCTCGACATCAACCCACGGCTGGCCGCGGCGCTGCCGGTGCTGGCCGAACTGCATGCGGACCGGGGACAATTCGCCGAGGCCGAGCAGTTGCTGCAGCGCGCGATCGCGATCGACCCGCTATCGCCGGAAGGCTGGGCCGGCATTGCGCGCCTGAAAAAAATGACCAGCGATGACGCCGGCTGGTTGGCGCAGGCGCAACGCATTGCCGCCCAACGCCTGCTACCACGGCAGGAACTGCTGCTGCGCTACGCCATAGGCAAGTACTTCGACGACGTAGGCGATTTCGACCAGGCATTCGTCAATTACCGGCGCGCGAATGAACTCAGCCAGCAGTGCCGTAGCAGGCACTCGAGGGCACAGCTGTCCCAGGCTGCGGATCGCATCATCCGCGGCTACCGGCGCGACTGGGTCCTTCGACCGCGGAGCGGCGCGAGCACATCTGCGCGTCCGGTGCTGGTGGTCGGAATGCCGCGCTCCGGCACCACGCTGGTCGAACAGATCATCGCCTCGCACCCGATGGCATTTGGCGCCGGCGAGTTGCCATTCTGGAGCGCGGCCGCGGCAACCGTGCAGGCGCCTGCGCTGCACGCTGATGCGGGCGACCGCATCATCGGCAAGCTCGCCGACGACTACCTGCGCGTCCTCGCGGAACTGTCGGCGCCAGCGGCGCGCGTGGTCGACAAGATGCCCGCCAATTTCCTGTGGCTGGGATTGATTCATGCGGCACTCCCGAGCGCGCGCATCATCCACCTGCAGCGCAATCCGCTCGATACCTGCCTGTCCATCTACTTCCAGCACTTCGAATCCGCCTATTCGTATGCCAACGACCTGGGGGACCTGGCGCACGCCTACACCGAATACCGGCGCGTCATGGCGCACTGGCGAGCGATCCTGCCCGCCGGCGCGATGCTGGAGGTCCCCTACGAAGCACTGGTCGCCGATCAGGAAACCTGGACCCGAAGGATGCTCGAATTCATCGGTCTGCCGTGGGATGCGCGTTGCATCGATTTCCACCAGACCATTCGCCCGGTCATGACAACCAGCAGATGGCAGGTGCGGCAGAAAATCAGCAGCGCGTCGGTCGAGCGCTGGCGCCACTACGAGAAATTCATCGGGCCGCTGCTCGAGCTCGGGCAGGCGGACGCGCGCGGCTGAGCAGCCATGCATACGTATTCAACGGCAATCAGGCGCAGCGGGCTGGGTGAGGGGTTTGCGACCATGTAAAGTTCATCACTACGCAAAGGGTGGCACTGTGACCTCACTAGAGACCGCTCAATGACAGCAGCTGACTGGTGGCACGGCACGATCATCTACCAGATCTATCCGCGCAGCTTTCTCGACACCAACGGCGATGGCATCGGCGACCTGCCCGGTATCTCCAGGGGCCTGGATTATGTGGCCAGCCTGGGCGTCGAGGCGATCTGGGTATCGCCGTTCTACCGTTCGCCGATGGCGGATTTCGGCTACGACATCGCCGATTTCCGCGCGGTGGATCCGATGTTCGGCACGCTCGATGACTTCGATCGGCTGCTGCACAAGGCTCACCGGCTGGGACTCAAGGTCATCATCGACCAGGTGCTCAGCCACACCTCGGCGGAGCACGCCTGGTTCCAGCACAGCCGGCAGAGCCGGCAGAATCCGAAATCCGACTGGTACGTGTGGGCCGATGCGCGTCCGGACGGCGGCCCACCGAACAACTGGCTGTCGATATTCGGCGGCACCGCCTGGCAGTGGGAGCCGCGCAGGTCCGGTTACTATCTGCACAATTTCCTGGCGTCGCAGCCTGACCTGAACTATCACAACCCGCAGGTGCGCGCGGCGATGCTGGAAAATGTGCGCTTCTGGCTTGAACGCGGTGTTGACGGTGTGCGCCTGGATGCCATCAACTTCTGCTTTCACGACCAGCTGCTGCGGGACAATCCGGCCAAGCCGGCGGCAATGCGCGCCGGACGCGGCTTCAGTGTCGACAACCCCTATGCCTACCAGTATCACGTCTACGACAACACGCGTCCGGAGAACCTGGATTTCCTGAGCGAGCTGCGTGCGCTGCTGGATCGCTATCCGGGAACGGTCGCGCTCGGGGAAATCTCATCGGAGGATTCCGCGGCGACCATGGCCGAATACACCGCTCCGGGCCGATTGCACATGGCCTACAGCTTCGAGCTGCTGGGCACGGATCGATCCCCGGCGCATATTCGCGCCGCGGTCGAGAACCTGCAGAGCCGGATGTCGGGCGGTTGGCCCTGCTGGTCGATCTCCAATCACGATGTGGAGCGGGTCGTCAGCCGCTGGGGCAGCAGTGGCTCGCCGCGCCACCTCGCCACGCAGCTGACCGCGCTGGTGTGTTCACTGCGCGGATCGGTGTGCATATTCCAGGGCGAGGAGCTCGGGCTGGGCCAGGCGGACGTACCGTTTCACCTGCTACAGGACCCGTTTGGAATCGCGTTCTGGCCGAATTTCAAGGGCCGCGACGGATGTCGCACGCCGATGCCGTGGAGCACCACGGTGCACGCCGGGTTCAGCGAAGCCGACCCCTGGCTGCCGGTGCCTCCGGAGCATCTGCCGCTGGCGGTGGAGGCGCAGGAACGCGATGCCGACTCCACGCTGCACGCCTTTCGGCACTTCATGCAATGGCGCCGGGGACTGCCGGTGCTGCGGCACGGAGACATTCAATTCGTCGCCAGTACCGATTCGGTGCTGGTATTTACCCGGCGCCTGGGCGCTGAGGGCATCCTGGCCGCCTTCAATCTATCGCCGCAGCCGCAGGCGCTGGAGCTGTCCGGCGTGCATGGCGGCGCGGCGCTCAGCGGCCATGGATTGCCGGAAGGCTCGCTGGAGCGCAACCGGCTGTCGCTGCCGGTGCATGGCGCCTTGTTCACCCGACTGTCCTGAGGGGCGCCCGATGCGGCCGCCGCTGTCGTTCTGGCAGATCTGGAACATGTGCTTTGGCTTTCTCGGCCTGCAATTCGGCTTCGCGCTGCAGAACGCGAACGTCAGCCGCATCTTCCAGACGCTGGGTGCTGACCTTGCCCAGATTCCCTCGCTGTGGATCGCGGCGCCACTGACCGGCCTGCTGGTGCAACCGGTCGTCGGCTACCTGTCGGATCGGACCTGGACACGACTGGGGCGGCGCCGGCCGTATTTCCTGACCGGCGCGCTGCTGGCTGCGGCGGCATTATGGTGCATGCCACGTGCACCGAGCCTGTGGATCGCCGCCGGGTTGCTGTGGGTACTGGATGCCTCGATCAACATCTCGATGGAACCGTTTCGCGCCTTCGTCGGTGATCAGTTGCCGGTGGCACAACGGCCGCAGGGTTATGCGATGCAGAGTTTTTTCATCGGCGTCGGCGCGGTGGTGGGCAGCGCGTTGCCGTGGCTGTTTGCCCGCGCTGGCATCAATAATCACATCGCGGCACTCGGCACGACGCCGGGCGCTCCAGACAGCGTGCGTTACGCCTTTGACCTGGGGGCTCTGGTGCTGCTGCTGGCCGTGGGCTGGACGGTGCTCTCCAGTGGCGAGTATCCGCCCGCGCAGCTGCTTGGGTTCGCCGATGCGAGCGACGCTGCCGCCGGCACTGCAATCCCGGCGCGCCGTCCGCAGCGTAGTGCCGCGCTACTGTGGGCGGGCGGCGGCCTGCTGGGCTTGCTATGCGTGATCGGGTTGCACCTCGACCGGCGGCTGTCGCTGCTGTGTATCGGTGCGATGCTGTGGGGGACGCTGCAGCTGGCGCACCGCGCCGGCCGGCATCCGGCGATGCTGAGCACGATCATGAACGACCTGGCGGCGATGCCGGAGACCATGCGGCGGCTCGCGCCGGTGCAGTTCTTTTCATGGTTGGCGCTGTTCGCGATGTGGATCTACACCACCGCCGCCGTGACCAGCGCGCAGTTTGGCACCACCGACACGAACTCGGAAGTCTACAACCAGGGTGCCAACTGGGTCGGTGTGCTGTTCGCCGCCTACAACGGCTTCGCCGCCATCGCGGCCGCCGTCATCCCGTGGATGGTGCGGCGCTTCGGACTGCACTGGAGTCACCTGGTCAATGTCTGGCTCGGCGCCCTGGGCCTGCTGTCGTTCCTGCTGATTCGCGACCCGCACTGGCTGCTGCTGTCGATGCTCGGCGTCGGCTTTGCATGGGCATCGATCCTGTCGCTGCCGTATGCGCTGCTCTCCAGCAGCGTGCCTGGCGACAAGATGGGCGTCTACATGGGTATATTCAATTTCTTTATCGTGATTCCGCAGCTGGTGGCGGCGAGCGTACTGGGCCTGATACTCAAACTGCTGTTTGGCGGCGCGCCGGTCTACGCCCTGGCGCTGGGCGGCGTGAGCTTCCTGATCGCAGGTCTCCTGGTGCTGCGCGTAGCCGATCCGGCGCCGGCGGAGGCGACCGGGCGCAACTGAGCGCCGCGCGCGCGCGCGCCGCAGGAGTCGCGAATAATGAGCCGGGCAGGCAGCGTCGTGCCCGTGGCCGGCTCGCCGTGGATCAACCTCAGCAGCGTATCGACCAGCGTATCGGCGGCCAGGTGCGGGTCCTGCACCACGCTGGTGAGCGCCGGACGACTCATGCTGGCGGCCGGAATATCGTCAAATCCGATCACGGCAACGTCCTCGGGCACCGCGATCCGATGTTCCTGCAGGGCACGCATTGCGCCGACGGCGATCAGGTCGCAGGCGGCGAAGATCGCATCAAAGCGCGTTTTCCGGGCCATCAGCTGCAATGCCGCGGCGTAGCCGGCGTGCTCGGTGACCACCGCATCCACCTGCAGCGCCGGCTGCACTGCCAGTCCTGCGGCCCGCAGCGCCTGCTCATAGCCACGATAGCGCTCGAAGAACTCCGGATAGGCATGGGAGGCGTGGCCCAGGAACGCGACGTTGCGGCGCCCGTGCCGGATCAGATGCTGCGTGGCATCGCATCCGCCCAGGAAATTGTCGCAGCCGATCGAGATTCCGGGCTGCCCAGCCTGCACCGCGCCCCAGCGTACGAAGTGCGTGCCCTGGCGCGCCAGGCGCTCGAGCCGTGATCGATACAGCAGGTAGTCGCCATAGCCGAGCAGGATGATGCCATCCGCCTTGTTGCTGTCTTCGAAGTCCACGTGCCAGTCGCCGGACAGCTGCTGAAAGGAAATCAGCAGGTCGTAGCCGCAGCGGGCGCTGGCGCGAGTAATCGAACCGAGCATCGACAGGAAGAACGGATTGATCAGCGAGTCGTCCGGCGTCGGATCTTCGAAGAACAGCAGCGCCAGGGTGTTTGAATGCTGGAAGCGCAGGTTCGATGCGTTCTTGTCGACCTTGTAGTTCAGCCGCTTGGCAATCGCCTCGATGCGCTGGCGGGTGGCCTCGTTGACCGCCGGACTGCCGCGCAGCGCGCGCGACACCGTGGGCTGTGAGACCCCGGCGAGATAGGCAATATCAAATGACGTTGCCTTGCCTGGCAAGTGACTGGGTCGCACTGTCATTGTAATACCCAGGGTCCGCGTGCTACCCGGGACCCCCACCCCTGCGATACATGATGCCACATCGTCGGACGCGGCTACAGTACCAGGCCGATGATCGGCCACCCTACCGCTGGCCACCCCGCCGCCCGGGCTTAAGTGGGGGGGTGGCCCGGGCGGCGGCTGGCATCGACCTCTAGCCGATCTTGTAGTTGAGACCGAAGAACATGTCGCGCCCGAATTTCTCATAATCCCGCAGCGCGGCAGGATTTCCCGAATAGTCGATGAACGGCGTGTCGGTCAGATTGTTGATCTGGAACAGGATCATCAATCCCTTGACCGGTCCCTGCTTGAACTCGTAGCTGGTCTGGAAGTCGGTGATCTGCTCGTGGCGGATGAATTCCAGCTGCCGATCGCCGGCGAAATCGTCGATCTCACCGATATAGTTGGAACGATAGCGGGTGGCGATGCGCGCGGAGAAGCCGTAGCGCTCGTAGTAGAACATCGCGCTCCACACGGTCTTCGACAGGCCCGGCAGCGGAATGTCGGCGGAGGTGACGCCGGACGCGGTGCCAGCGATCTTGATCGAGCTGCTGGTCTGGGAGACGCTGGCGTTGGCGCCGAAGCCCTTGAGCGCGTCGCTCAGCAAGTCGAACGACCCGGATATCGCCAGTTCGAGGCCTTCGAGCTTGCCGCCGTTGCCGTTGAGCGGATAGGTGATGAAGCCGTTCGCCAGGGTGGGTACTGCGGCAGGCGGCAGGCCGACCTCGAACTGCGACAGGTTGGCGGCCTCGGTCTGGTCGTAGATGTAGGTGCGCAGGTTCTTGTAGAACCCGGCAAGGGAAACGTACGCCTTGTTGGCGAGAAAGTACTTTTCATACGACAGATCCACGGCATCCGCCCGCCACGGATCGAGCCTTGGATTGCCCGCGGTGTCGTACGGAATGCCGGTAGTGGTTGCGACGCTGAAGTCGTTGTTGGCGGCCAGCTGGTCCATGCGCGCTCGGGCCAGCTCTCGCGCCAGGCTCAGGCGCACCGACTGCTGGTCAGCCAGGTCGAACACCAGGTTGACCGCCGGCAAAACGTCGTTGAACGACTTGCCGCCGCTGAAAGGGTAGGCCTCGTTGTTTAAGCCCCAGGTCTTGGAGTCAGAGCTCTGCTCGGTATGCACCAGCTGCACGCCGACGTTGCCGCGCAGCGTGACGTTCGCCAGCAGCGGCTGGTTCAGGTCGCCGCGGACGTAGAGCGTCGGCACTTTCTCGTACACCTGCCAGGTCTTGCCAACCAGGTAGCCGGCAAGGGTGGTCGGCTGGATCGGATTGAAGAACTCGCCCAGCACGGCCGGAACGTTCCAGGCGAGCGAAGACGGTGTGCCGGAGAAGCTCAGGTTCGCCGGCGGCAGCAGCAGGTTACCCGGGATGGTGTCGATGGCGTTGCCGATGGTGCTCAGGTTCGCTTCCGGCTGCGTCTTGTCCTTGGTTCGGTCGTCATAGTTAAAGCCCACCGCAATGTCGCGGAACGGGCTGCCGACATCGCGCATCGCCTCGAAGCGGTACGACTGCAACTGGTCGGAGACGATCGGGAAGCGGCTGTAGCCGGCGCCGTAGATCGTCGGTCCGACCTGTACCAGGGCCGGATTGGTGTAGGAGTTCAGCAGGTTGAAGGTCGGCTGCGACGAGCCACCGGGTAAGAAGTAGGTCGCCGTGTCGGTGGTGCCGTTCCAGTACTGCGCCTGCGTCTCGTAGTCGTGCTCGACGCGCTGCGCCTTCGAGGCGGCAATATCGCTGGTGAAGGTCCACGCTTCGGTGGTCCACTTGTTGTTCCAGCCCGCCTGGAAAATCTCGTCCCTGGTGTCGTAGAAGAAGTTGCGCGCCAGCGGCACCAGGTTGCTGACCGTCGCGCCGACCAGTACGCCGTCGTTGATATCGAGATCGGAGAAATGCGCCGTGTTCGGATAGTTGCCGAGGTTGACCTCCATGCTGCGCCGGTTGTTGGCCGCATCGGCGGTGGTGTAGAACAGGTCGAGCGTGCTGGTGAACTCGCTGTTTGGCTTCCATTCGACGGTGCCGATGGTGCCGTTGCGGCGGTTGATGCCGGAGCTGGCGAGCGACTTGATGCCGCCGCTGACGTAGACGTCCGCTGGCACACCCGCGTGCTCGGTGCCATTCTGCGTCCAGGGGGTATACATGCCGAATTCCCGGCCGACGATCGGTGAGTCGAGCGCCGCAAAGCCGAGCGTCACGCCAAGGGTGTTATCGAAGAACTGGTCGATGTAGGAGGCGCTCCAGCGATAGCCGTGATTATTGGAGTCGCTGCCCAGGTTGGCGTCAGAGTTGTATTCCTTGCGCGCGTTGACCGCGAACGCCATGTGGCCATATTCGAGCGGGCGGGTGGTCTGCAGCGCAATGGTGCCTGCCAGTCCCTGGCCGATCAGGCCTGCATCCGGGGTTTTGTACACCACCACCGCGCTCACCAGCTCGGAAGGATACTGGTCGTACTCGATTGCGCGGTTGTCACCGGTGCTGACCTGCTCGCGGCCGTTGAGCAGCGAGCCGGCGAATTGCGGGTCGGTGCCGCGGATGCTGATGTCGGAAGCGCGCCCGTCGGAGCGCTGCGAGGTGAGGCCCGGCAGTCGCGAGATCGACTCGGCAATGCTGGTGTCGGGCAGCTTGCCGATGTCCTCGGCGCTGATCGACTCGACGATGTCGTCGGAATTGCGCTTGACGCCAATGGCGGTGTCGATCGCCTGCTGGATGCCGGTGACCACCACCTCCTGCAATTCCTGGTCGCTCGGCGCGGCGCCCTGGCTCGGCGGCGCCGCCTGTTGCGCCCGGCTTACGCCAGCGGCGAGCAGCAACAGCGCGCACCCGGTGGCGGTGGAGCTCACCATCGACTGGTGCAGTCTCAAGCGCGGCATTGGCGCGCTGGTCTTGATCGTTTTGTTCACCAAAGTGCCCCCTAATCAGAATGATTCAATCGCCCGGTGAATCAGCCATTTGCATTGGCCGCCGATGGTCCGCTTTTTTTCATTCTATCGATGGGCCGCACGCTGCCAATGCCTTCGCATACGTATTCATGCCAAAGGCGGGCACAATGGCGCCGCACCGGGCCTATTGTGGCCGGGTGCAGGCACGAACCGACGGGGCAGGCCATGGTCAGGATGCTGCTAGCGCTTGTGGGGCTATGGGCGCTGGTGCCCGAGTCGGGCGCACTGGGCACGATAGAGCGGCTGGAACCCGATTCCTGGTGGATCGGCTTCAGGCATCCCGAACTGCAGCTGATGGTGCACGGCGATCACGTCGCTGCGCTGGTGCCGCAGCTGAGCTATCCGGGCGTTCGACTGCTGGACAGCGTTCGCGTGGACAATCCGAACTACCTGTTCATCAACCTGAGCGTTGATCCAGGCGCGCCCCCGGGCCATTTTCCGATCGTATTCCTGCGCGACGGGCACGAAGTGACGCGACGCGAATTCACGCTGCGCGCGCGTGCCCCCGGCTCCGCCGACCGGCACGGCTTCGATGCCGCCGATGCCATCTACCTGGTGGTACCTGACCGCTTCGCCAATGGCGATGTGCGCAATGACGCGGTGCGTGGCTATCCGGACAACACGGTGAATCGCGCTGATGGCCGCGCGCGCCACGGCGGCGACATCCAGGGACTGATCGATCATCTGGACTACATCCGTGACCTCGGCTTCACGCAGCTGTGGTCCACGCCGCTGCTGGAGAACAACCAGCGCGAGTTCAGCTACCACGGTTATGCGATCACCGACCACTATCGCATCGATCCGCGTTTCGGCAGCAATGAAGACTATGCGCGCCTGAGCCGCGAGGCCGGGACACGTGGTATCGGCGTCATCATGGACATGGTGGTCAATCACATCGGCGGCGAGCACTGGTGGATGCGCGATCCGCCCAGCCGCGATTGGATCAATGACGGCGGCCAGTTCACGCCGACCAACCACCTGCATGTCAGCAAGCAGGATCCGTATGCGGCCCAGGGCGACAAGGACGCCTTCGTGGACGGCTGGTTCTCGCCGGGCATGCCCGACCTGAACCAGAGGAACCCGCTGCTGGCCACGTACCTGATCCAGAACACGCTGTGGTGGATTGAATTCGCGGGACTGAGCGGCATCCGCATGGACACTTATCCGTATTCGGATTCGCAATTCATGGCGAACTGGAGCGCACGGGTGATGCAGGAGTACCCGCACTTCAATATCGTCGGAGAGGAGTGGAACGAGAACCCGGCGATCGTATCCTACTGGCAGGCCGACAAGGTCAACGCCAACGGTTATGTCTCGTACCTGCCCACGCTGATGGATTTTCCCACCGAGGAGGTGCTGGCGCCCGCGCTGCGCGCGGCGGAAACGCCCAGCCTGCATTCCGGCCTGCGGCAGCTGTATGAATCGCTGAGCCTGGACTTTCTCTACCCGCATCCCTCGCAGCTGGTGGTGTTTGCCGACAATCACGACACCGACCGGGCTTTCGTGCGTCTGGGTCGTGATTTCGACCTGTTCAGGATGGCGATGGTCTACATCGCCACCGTGCGCGGCACGGCGCAGGTGTTGTACGGCACGGAACTGCTGCTGGCCAACGACCGGCTGGGAGATGATGGTGACCGGCGGCGCGACTTTCCCGGAGGCTGGCGTGATGACCAGGTCAACGGCTTTAGCGGCGCGGGCCTGAGCGCGGAGCAGCTGCAGGCGCAGCGCTTTATCCGCACGCTGTTCCAGTGGCGCAGGACCTGCGCTGCAGTGCGCGACGGCCGCTTGCTGCATTTCCTGCCGCTGGACGGCGTGTACGTCTACTTCCGGCTGACCGAATCCGAGCGTGTGATGGTGGTGCTGAACAAGAACGCTACCCCGACGCCGCTCGAGCTGAGCCGCTTCCGCCAGGCGTTGCGACCGGGAGACGTGGGACGCGATATCTTCACTGGCGAGCAGGTGGTGCTTGATGAGAAGCTGCTGCTCGC
>Ga0181537_10005197_pt1 | contig 10560 bp, 15 predicted proteins | sample PEATcosm2014_Bin_39_FD_119765 | JGI IMG/M metagenome (GOLD analysis project Ga0181537, IMG submission 119765) | Peatland microbial communities from MTU Mesocosm Facility, Houghton, MI, USA - PEATcosm2014_Bin23_10_metaG | ecosystem: Environmental > Terrestrial > Soil > Wetlands > Peat | place... | reverse complement strand
ATTAAACAATATGATGTTATTCTTATGAAGATTAATGTGATGGCGCTTATGTCGCTATATAAGAAGAACATTCAAGATTCTGCTTTTAAATTGGACAGTGTAACCAGTGGCCGCATGGCAGAAGCGGCGGCTGGGCAGGCTTTTAGTGATCTAATCAACAGCGAACAACAGAATGGCGTAATGAATCGTTACAGAGTATCCACGGGAAAAGAACCTGTTACGTTTTCTCGTTCATAATTAAATAGCAACAACAGGAGAATTAGTAATGGCCTCTTTGTTAGCAACACATGTTCCGATTGAAGTCGTGAGTACTAAGCAAAACACGACTGAGTATACTGATGCACCACAGGAGAAAGCTAGTCAGACTTTCTATGCTGGCACTCCTGTCCAGTTGAGCGGTGGTTATGTTCAAGCATGGGATGGTACAACAGTAGCAGCGGGCATTTACGGAGTTTCAGAAGAAGATGCCCATAACCTTGCATCTAATGGTGCTGGTGCGCCAACGGCTTTTGGTATTGTTGGCTTCCCCGGTACTGGTACGACATTTGGTCACGTTCCTAATCAATCTAGTGCAGTTAATATCCCAGAAGGTGCTCCGGCGAGTCTTGGTTATATTGACGTTGCCGAGGCGAATCTTGATACTATTTTCACTGCACAGACTGATAATGACACTGGTGCAGCCACGACGCCGACTATTGCGAATGTTGGTACACAGTATGGTCTAACAGTGGACGCGAATGGATATTGGTATGTTGATTTTGCCAAGACGACAGTGGGAACGAACACCGTCCTTGTAATGACGGGACTTCATCCTATTGACGGTTCCATCGCAAATGCTCGGATCTTGTTCCAATTCACCAAGGCTGCCATGCAGATTGTTGTATAATAATGGCAATCATATTTTAGTCGGGAGATTAATACACTATGAGTATGGTACGCGGCCAGTATGCACAGTTAATGGCGCCCGGCCAGCGTAAGATTTTTGTACAGTGGAACGAGATGATGCAACGTGAGTTGCAGTATCCGGCAGTGTTCAATGTCGAAACCATTACATCTATGTATATGGACGAACTTGAATTCGCCGGAACTGGTCCCATGCCACTGAAACCTGAAAATACACCACTCTATTACACAAGATTGATCCAGGGTGGTACAATCCGTTCTATTCCATTGACTTATGGAATGGCGGCACGTTCTTCGTTTGAGTTGCATGATGATGATCAGTATGGCATCATTAAACAAGTACCGAAAGCTCTGGCTCGTAGCCAGCGTTTTACGGAGGAGATGGTTGCATGGAACATCATTAACCTTGGCTTTTCCACGGTCAAGTCTATTGATGGTGTGACACTATTTAACAACCAACATCCATTATTGGGCGGACCGACGGCGACTAGTTATAGTCCTGGTATTAGTACTATTATTTCCGCCGCTGGTACTTATCCGAATCGTCCTGCTACGGATATTGATTTGTCCTTTGCTGGAATCCAGCTTATGACGAATCAATTTCAGGGTATGGTGGATGGACAAGGGTTGCCTGTTACATATTTCCCCAAGTCAATCCTGATCCACTTTACTAATCGTTTCCTCGCACGTGAACTACTTGGTTCACCGGGAAAGCCGGGGACTTCTACCAATGAGATTAACAGTCTCCTTGGGGAAGATCTTGGTTATATGATTAGCAATTATCTCACTGGGACAAGTCCTTGGTTTGCCTTGTGTGAGAAAAAATATCATCATCTTAAGTTCGTATGGCGTCAGAAGCCTAAGACGGATTTTGATGATGACTTTGACACCAAGGCTCTTAAAGAGAGTGTCGTATCACGTTTTACCGCGATCCCGACAAACTGGCTCGGTGTATGGGGCAGCAACGGACCGTAGTAAGAAGGAGTTCAAAATATGCCAATGCCTGATGTAAGTAAGCCTGAAACTCATGCTCTTTTGAAGTATGAGTACCAGCCTGGAAGTTTTGTGCCATATCGTCATTTTGTGGCATGTACATGTGGATTTCAAGCGAGACTCGAAACGGAAGAAGCTGCTAAGAGTCAGTTTGATAATCATTTAACAGCACATGGAGCGAAACCGTATTTTGCTAGTCTTTCAGAGAACAAACAACCAGTAGAAGCAGTCTCGACTTGGAAGCCGACTTTTGGTGGTGGGGTTAATAAGTCTAAACCACCGATGGAATCTGTTCCAGTAGATCCTGTTAAGACAGATCCAACAAAGCCAAAGATTGCTCCATTTGGGACTAGTAAGAGCTAGTGGTAACAAAGGAGTAGTATGTTTGAAACAGACAGACTTCTTCGTCGTATAATTGAATGGGAAGAAAAAATATTCAATTTATTAAACAAACCAGCTTCTTTACAAATTTTGTGGAATGGTGGAGTTGTTAATATGTCAACGAATTCAGTTTCTCTGAATCTCGATTCTACTGCCAGTGTTACAGGCACACCGGTGGAATTGAATAGTGATGGGTCGGTTTTTGCTTTTGTACCGGCTAACATCGGATGGCAGATGCAGACAACGGGAATTGCGAATATGGTGGTAGATCCTACTACCGGTATCGCTACCTTTACTCCTGTTGCTGTTGGTACTACGTTGGTGGCTGTTAATGATAGTGCAACAGGACTTACTGGGCAGGGACAGATTACGGTAACGCAGAGTGGTCCTACGCCAGCTAGTTTGAGTATTCAATGGAGCACACCGACTCCGTAAAAGATAGATTTTTATAAGAGTTCCCTTGTTTGTATACGGGCAAACTAAGGGGGATGTAGGGTGGGTTTCGCTCCTTTACCACCCTACATTTTATAATTATCATAACCGATAAGGAGCAAGCTCTTATAAAGAGTCAAGATATGGCATATAAGGGGAAACGTAGTTATCTAACGGGGCCGTGGCATTATTGCAATCGTTGTCTTTTTAAGTGGCATATTGCAGAAATGTCATGGCAACGTGGTTTGTTACTATGTCCCTGGTGTTTTGATTACGGTAACGATGGCGTCCCACTTACTGGACAACGGGAGACGATGATACAGGCTGTGTTTGAAATTCCCTCGGAAGAATTAATGCCTGATCCACGTCTTACGGATATAAATGAGATTGAATCAACAATGGATGAAGGGTTAATTTGGTAGTATAGGAGATTATAAAATGGCAACACAGCCAAGTCTGCCGAATATGACGACTGCTTCTAAGTGGAAGTCATTGAATGAGACAACGAATAATCCTGAAACGAGTATAGAAGTCACGCAGGTTGTTGTAACTGCGGCACAGTTGTTAGCTTTGCATACTACGCCTATTACAATCATGGCGGCAGGGATAATTGTCGGGGAAGTGATGGTTGTAAGGTCTGTTAATCTTAGCCTTAATTGGGCGAGCGGGAATACTGCTTATACGCTTAATGCTGGGACTCTTAAGTTGTATTATGGACCAACAGCGAACGGATGGCCTTTGACGGCGGATTTAAGTGGTATTCTTTCTGCTACGGCAGTACAGAAGACTATTTGTCCTGCTATTTTAACCGCCGGGCCGGATGTTGTGGCGAATATGTGTCAGCAGCCATTGTTACTAGCAAATGCTGGTTCGGCTAATTTTACATTGGGGAATAGTACTTTAACTGTGACCGTGGAGTTTTCTAAGACAACTCCATAAAGGGAGAACAATGGATATAACTACAAATCCTCTAGTAATACTAGCAGCAGATGTCGCTTCCGGTCCAGTAACAGTCTGGACCGGAAATGTACATGTGCGAAATATTATTTTTTCTCAATATACTTCTATTAATGATTTTGCCCAGGTAAATCAGACGGATGGTAAGTTTTTCTCGTATTTAGCGGCCGCGGCGGATTTGGAGTCCGTTAAAGATAATAATGTGGAATGGGCCAGAGGTTTGGTAGTTCCGCATGGTGGTATAACGAATGGACAGTTGTCGATCTATATAAGGTAAGAAACTATGAAAAAAGTAATCTTTTTGTGTCTTATCTTATTTGCATCCTTAGTTGGGGCACAGACGTATCAATGGCGGATTGTACAAAGTCCCGGTGGTGCGTCTGCTACTGGGAATACCATATGGTATAGTACATCCGGGTTAACGGCATCGTATGCTAGTCTTACTTGGAATCTTGTCGGTACGTTGGCTACGTGTACGATGCAGGTTGACTATAGTACTAATGGTAGTACTGTAGCAGGACAGTTAATTTCTGCACAGACTTGTACTAGTAGTGGGGCGATTATCGCGGGGAGTACGAGTACACCTTCTTATGTTAGGGTGTCGTATGTTATTGGTACTGGTGGCGGGTCTGTTAATTTCACAGCTATGGGCTGTAATAATTCCACCTGTACAAGTGGTGGTGGCGGCGGGGGCGGTGGTACTGTTACTAGTGTTGCTACAGGGACAGGATTAACAGGCGGGACGATTACTGGATCAGGGACGATATCATTAATCACGCCTGTGACAGTGGCTAATGGTGGTACTGGAACAGCGACACCGGCATTGGTTGCTGGGACAAATATATCCATCACTGGTTCATGGCCGAATCAGACTATTAACGCCACTGGTGGTGGTACTGGTACTGTTACTAGTGTCGGGTTGAGCTTACCGGCTGTTTTTACTGTGTCTGGTTCTCCTGTTACTACTAGTGGTACTCTTACTGGTGCATTTGCTACAGGACAAACGGCGAATGAGTTTCTGGCTACGCCTAATGGGAGTACTGGTGCGTTGGGATTGAGGACTATTGTAGCCGCGGATGTTCCAACACTTAATCAAAATACAACAGGAACAGCAGGAGGTCTGTCCGGTACACCTAGTATCACAATTAATGCGCTCTCTGCTACTACTATAAATGGTGCTGCATTGTCAGGGACATTTTCAGGTAATCCTACATTTTCAGGAACACCTGTTTTTAGTAATTTTCCAACATTTCCTAGTGCTTCGCCTAATTTATTCGTGGCTTCGCCTAATGGATCTGCTGGTGCTCCAGCGCCAAGGGCGATAGTTGCGGCGGATATACCGACACTTAATCAGAATACTACTGGCTCTGCCGGGAGTGTTGGTAGTGCGCTTACGATGAATAATGCCGGTTCCGGTGCTTCTAGTGGGACTACGTATAATGGATCTGCGGCGGTTACACTTAGTTATAATACATTAGGTGCCGCGCCGAATCCGGTTCCTTTGACGGATATGGCTACGCAGTCTGCGAATACGGTTCTTGGTGCTTTGACAGCAACGACACCGTCAGCACTAGCTGTGCCTAGTTGTTCTACTACTAGTAGTGCTTTGACATGGACCAGTGGGACAGGATTTGGTTGTAATACTATTAGTGGTTCTGGAACAGTGAATGCTAATAATGGCACTGCTGGAGCAAATGCTTATTATGCCGCTGCGGGCGGGAGTACTGCTGTTAGTGCGGATTCAAGCGTACTAGATAATGGTAGTGGAACTCTTACGATGGCGGGCCTGACCTTATCTGGCTCTACTCCGGCCATCACCACAACGACGACTAACGCTCCGATTACGTTTACTCCTAACGGAACTGGGTCTATTATTCACCCAAATGGTGCCGTGGCGACTCCGGCTATTACGTTTGCAAATAGTAATACGTATGGATTTTACTCCAGCGCGGCGTCTGTTATATGTCTAGCATCCGGGAGTACAAATGCTCAGTGTTTCCGTGGTAGTGCGTATGCATTGAACTCTGCTGGGAATATTGATTGGACTACTAGTTCTTCTGCTGCTGGTACTATTGGTACGTCTTTTGGAGCAATAGGGACGACAACGAATCAGTCATTACAAGCGGCGACAATTATAAACATCACTGGACAATGTAGGATAACCTCAACGGGTATTGCACTTACTTCTGCTGGTTCTTCTTCGTTGTGTAGTTTTGCTCTGCCTAATTCTTCTGCTACTTGGTCATGGCAGTGTCAGGGGACATATAGTGTTACTGCCGGTACTACACCGGGATTTACGTTAGGATATACTCCATCTCAGGCTCCGTCATCGTCACAGGGGAGTGCTATTATATGGAGTAATACAACTGGTACAATGACAGCGGGAACGGTGACAAGTACTAGTAATACTAATGTGACAATGTTAGCAGGGGCATCTGTTGGTTCTACTGTTACTAATGCACCTTGGTCTTCTAATGGGACTATACTTGCATCTGGAACTGGTGGGACTCTTGCTATTACTGGAATTCTGACTGGTACGGGTTCTCCTGCTGGAACGGCTTATGGGACGTGTTTTATATACTAGGAGATTATGAAAAAATTATCAATACTTGTTGTTGTGTTGTTGTCGTATGTGTTGTTGGCTTTTGGCCAAACATCTCCTTGCGGACCACATACTCCTACACCGGGAGTGGCGCATGTTTGTATAGCATGGATAGCACCGACAACGGGACCAGTAGTATCAAGTTATAATGTTTATCGCGCCACTACTGCCGGTGGGGAGTCTTATACGTCACCGGCGTTAGGGAATACAACATCTACATTTTATTACGATGCCACTGTTGTTGACGGGACGACATACTATTATACTGTATTATCCGTCGGGTCCGGAGGTGCCCTAAGCTCACCGTCGTCTGAGGTGAGCAGTTTGCCAGTGTCACCTAGTAACCCTACAAGCCCATCCGCTAGTTCAGTCCCTTAAGTGTATAGATAGTTTATGGATACCATATTAAATCCAAAGCAACAGAAGATAGCTATGCTCGTGACAGAGGGATTGTCTAATAAAGAGATAGCTGAGACGTTGAATATTACCACGGGGACGGTTAAAAACTATCTACGAGTAATATATGATCTAACCGGCATGGATACAAGACTCGAACTTGCCATGTGGTGGAATGCTCATAATGTCAAAGAATTATTTTGAAATTAAGTATAATGGGTCGTATAAAGGAGTTCATGTGGAACTCCCCGAGGATATTATCGGACGGGAGTATTCTCCTTATATGGTCAATATGATACTTAAGAATGGAGAAATCCGGCCAAGGCCGAGACAATATAATTTGTTGCCGGGGACACCGGATAAACAGCCAATACTTATTGTAACATCTTTTCAGGATGCTAATAACGTATATCATACTGTTGCTGTTACTTCCACTGGTCTGTGGCAGCTTAATAGAAACTGGACACGTTCAAGTCCTCCAACGGCGGCGAGGACGTGGAATTTAATAGGACAGTACGGTGTCCAACCAGGTCCGAATTTCCCAGTGGCGAATTCAGTGTTTATTAATAAATTCTTCTGGACTAATGGCGGTCCGAATCTTTGGCAATGGGATGGGATTACTAGTCCAGGGGCAGCGGCATTATGGTTACCATCGACATTTTATATTAAGGGTGATGTAATAATTGATAGTAATAAGAACCTACAGGTGGCTAATAATTCCGGTAAGAGTGGGACAGTGGCACCTGTTTGGGGGACGACTGTAGGAGCACAGACGCCGGATAGTACAGGGACACCTAATCCACAGATCACATGGACGGAAAATGGGAAGAATATTAATAGTCCAGTGGGATATGTAAATGCCGGGATTGTGGATGCAACGAATGGTGTAACGGCTGGAGCGTATTTTCTAATAGAGTTAAATTCACAGCTTGTTATGCTGAATACTGTGGAGAGTGCTGGTGGTAATTTTCCACAAAGAATAAGATGGTGTCCTTCCGGTCTTCCGACGATATGGGACCCGAATGTTAATATTGGGGCCGGCTTCATTGATGAGTTGGACGTAGCGGATAATATACTAGGTGCCTTTACTGTCGGAACGACGGCCTTTATACTACGGACAAATGGTATATCGGAGATGACCAGTACTGGACAAGGGATAAATCCTTTTGCACTTAATCATTTATGGGCCAGTGATCGTGGGATTGGGAATGTGTTTCCATTCGGATATGCGGCATATGGGCCGATAGGGATATTTATATCGAGTGATGATATCTATAATGTGTCCCTTGGCGGCTTTAAGCGTATTGGTGGCATGGCTAGGGATGCGATATATAGTGATCTTGCAATTACGACAGGATTCCCCATAGCTAGTATTGTCCCGTATTATGCGAGAAATTATGTGTATAATCATTATCGTTTAACTATTCCGCAGGGGAATAATAGTGTATCATGGGTATTCTCCATAGAGGATGAGGCTTGGACAAAGGAATATAATTCCAGTAAGATTTTCACTGGTATCAGTAGGTGGTCGTACATAAAGTAATATGCCAAATCCAAATTATCCACCGAATGGTCCCGGGCCTAATCCGAATATACCGCCTTCACCTGGGAATCCAACGTCGCCAAGTAATCCGGCGATACCGTCTAATGTTCAACCGCAATATATAACAAGTACGGGAGGATTATACGGGTTGTATGGTGCTATGATGGCACCATATCTGAATACGACGAATGGATATCCATACGTTATTATATATGATCCGAGTAATTTTAACTGTGAAGAAGCCGGAGAATATGATTTTAGGCAGGAGATTCCTGTTGTTAATCAAATGCCACAAGAAGGACGGAATGTTTCTTGTCACTTAATCATACTTAAGTATCGTGAATTAGGTGTCGCGACGTTTAGTGTGAATGTGACAGTATATAATAGACTGACAGATACGTTTAGTACTAGGTCTATTATTGTGAATATACAGTTTGTAAAAGGCAGGACTTTTCCTGATAAGAGGATACATACTCGTTACATCGGACTGAAACCACTTATCACGGGTGAACGGCCACAGGTTACATTGACGTTTAATGCAAACAGTGGTCCTTGGTCAGTGACGAGTCTTACATTATGTGGCAACGCGGATGAGCTACCGCAATTATAATGAAAGTCACAAGACCAAATACGTTCGGGATTGTAGATCCTAATGTTAAGAGAGTTACGGAGGATATGTATAAACTAACACTCCGTAATATAAGTTTTGGTACAGAGATAAATGGTGATGATCAGAATATCGCAGGACAGATGGTGGAAGTAGGACTGACGGGAGCCGCGAATACACAATTTACAGTTACACATAATCTAGGCCGGGTTCCGTTGTTTTATGATGTAAAATATAACAACACCGCCGGTGTGGTGTATGATAGTGGAACGGCCTGGACGACTACGCAGGTGTTTCTTAAATGTTCCGCTGCTAGTGCAAAGCTTATACTTTTTATCCATTAAGGAGTAATATGGCTCTTAATACTACTAATGCTGTTACGCTTAATATTATAACGACAGAAGACACGACTGGAGCTGTGGAGGTTAACAGGAGTGTGTCGTTATCGTATGATAGTAATTTTGCTCAGTTTATTAGCTACCTTAAGGTATTGACGACTAATGCTGATCTGGGTACTCCTGTCACGGGGCCTTTTTTTCAGGTGTATGTGAAGAATAATGATCCATCTAATCAGGTACAAATTCTTCTTCAACCGACAGGGGATGCTAATGTTATAGTGGCTAATCTTAATCCTCAGGATTTTATTTGTATGTGGCAGAAAACATCAGGTAATTCACCTGCTGGATATACTGCGGTGACGGCAGTGTGTATTAGTGGTTCTAGTTGTCTTATTGAATACTTCCTTGGCGGTTAGGGTGGGTATGATAGTTAATGATTTGGTTACGCCAGTTATATATAAGTTACGGCAAAGGTTTGATCTTCAAACATCTATACCTTATTATATTGCCGTGGCTATGGTAGATTTGTCGATGAATGTGGAGATAGAGGAACTGAAGACAACGGGGCCTTTGTCTAATTTTATTCCTATGCAGTCTGAGTATCCGATGACGGGATATGATATAAATGGTATTCAGGGGAATCCTTTTGTACAAGCACCTGAGGATGTGATAACGTTTATTGATTCCTGGTTTATTTATTTTGACACAAGTGGCGTGATAACGCCTGGTGTGTCTACTGGGAAAGAATTAGACAAAAGGGATCTTAGGGCCGTAGAACCTATGAGTAAGATACTTGGGATTCCTACCCTTTATACTATTCAGGGTAAGGGACCACAGGGTCGTATTATTGTCGGCCAGATGCCGGATAATCCTTATGCTTGTCAAATGCGGTATCAGAGGCAACATCCGTTTAATATTCCATATGGTCAGATGTTACAGTCGTTGGGGAATTCCACTATAACAGCTAAGGTTGCTGCGAGTAAGGTTTATTTTCCGGATGACTGGTCGGATATTATCACATACTTTGCTGCTGAAAAATGCGCTGATGATGTTGGGATGAATGAGATTAGTCAGATGTATCATCAGAAGTTATTTGGATACAAGGACAAACGTGGTAGCGACATGCCCGGTCTTATAATGGCAAAGCAGACTCAAGAGGAACGAAATACATTATTTAACAGCCGAGCAATGCGACCAGTGGTTAGAAGATTTACCGGGAGATAACATATATGGGTTCTCCAAGTTTTGGCCTGACTAGTAACAACGCCCCATTACCGGCACCCGGGAATACGAATCCGACAGGGACTAATAATGGTCTGAGTCTTAGTGGCGGGAATTTTCCATCATATAGCGGCGTTACGCCCATGAGTAGCAATGCGCCATTGTTTAGTGGGACGAGTGGCGGGTT
>Ga0181537_10005196_pt1 | contig 10560 bp, 8 predicted proteins | sample PEATcosm2014_Bin_39_FD_119765 | JGI IMG/M metagenome (GOLD analysis project Ga0181537, IMG submission 119765) | Peatland microbial communities from MTU Mesocosm Facility, Houghton, MI, USA - PEATcosm2014_Bin23_10_metaG | ecosystem: Environmental > Terrestrial > Soil > Wetlands > Peat | place... | reverse complement strand
TTCGAATACATCAATCCGGAAAACTTCGTCGGTTTTGCCAATGACCTGCACCACAGACTGGGTATCGAGGCCGTGGATGCCGCGTGCCCGGGTGAAACCACCGGCAGCTTTCTGTCCTCGACGGCTCCGGACAATGGCTGCCGGGCATACCGTTCCGCGTATCCGCTGCACGTCACCTATGGCGCCACGCAACTCGCATTCGCGACGAATTACCTGAAGCACAATCGGAACGTGCGTGCGGTCACCATCACGCTCGGCGCCAACGACGGTTTTCTGCTCGAGGATAGCTGCGCGACGAACGCCAATCCGACGGCTTGCATCGAGGCCGGTTTGCCCACGCTGGTGGAATCGATTGTAACCAACCTCTCGACCATCCTCGCCGACTTGCGCGGCACCGGGTATGGCGGCGCAATCATTCTCACCAATTACTACTCGGTCGACTATTCCGATGCCGCAGGAACCGGGCTGACCGAAGTGTTGAACAAGGCGATCGCGGCTCCGGCTTCGGCCTATGGCGCGGTCGTCGCCGACCTGTTCACGGCGTTTGAAAAGGTGGCGGCCAATCCCGCATTCGGCGGTAAGACCTGCAACGCGGGGCTGTTGAATGCGAGCGTGACGAACCAGTATCTGTGCGATGTCCATCCGAGCCAGTCCGGCCATCGGCTCATTACGGAGACCCTGATTCGCACCTACGCATCGAGCTACTGATTCACGGGCCGATGTCCGTGTCCGGCGGCGCGCGATCTTGCGGCGAGCCGCCGGCCCTCAATCCTGATAGCCGGGATTCAGGCGATCGAGCTTGCGCAGCAGCCCCGGCCAGATGAGCGCGCCGCCCAGGCCTCGCGTCACCTGGCTCGCCGCGGCCTGTATGCCTTCGAGAATTTGTCCCGGGATTCGGATCAATTCCTTTCCGCCGCTTTGTGCGCGCACTTGAATCATGCATGCCGATTCAAACAGATACATGAACAGAAAGGCCTCCGCGGGCGATGAGCCGACCGTCAACAAGCCGTGATTTCTCAACATGAAGAAGGTCTTGTGGCCGAGGTCCTTCACCAAGCGCGGCTGTTCGCCGGCATTCAGCGCAACGCCCTCGTAGTCGTGGTACGCGAGCGATGCCAGCACGAAGAGCGACTGTTGAGAGATCGGCAGCAAGCCCTCCTTTTGCGCGGAAACCGCCACCCCATTGAGCGAGTGAACGTGCAAAATGCAGGAAATGTCTTCGCGCGCGGCGTGGATGCAGCTATGGATGGTGAACCCGGCGGGATTGATCTCATAGGGAGAGTCCATCAACTTCTTGCCCGCCAGATCGATTTTGACGAGCGAAGATGCGGTGATCTCTTCGAACATCATCCCGTAGGGATTGATCAGGAAATGATGATCCGTGCCGGGTACGCGCGCGGATATGTGCGTGAACACCAGATCGTCCCACCCGTATAGCGCGACCAGTCGATACGCGGCGGCGAGATCGACGCGGGCCTGCCACTCTTCGGGACTGACGTGCTGCTTGACGACGGAGATAGGCGCGTTTCGGGTATTCATGGTGCAAGGGTAGGTGACTTTGGCGTTTCGTACAATCCGTGTCATGGCCCGGCTCATCGATGGTCATCTGCTGTACTTTCACAAGCAGGTGAACGGAAAGTTCGCGGTCTACACCCTGCGTCGATGACACTCGCCGGGAAAATACCTCACTTCGCGGACCGAGTTGACCTGGAAGAAAGCTTCCGTAGAGATTCTCTCTTCTCGCCAACTTCCGCAACGATTTGAGGCCACCGGGTCTTGTGAAGGGCAGTCGTGGTTCGAAAATCCTCGAGTGGAACAGCCTTCAACGGATCAATTCCATAGAGGAGAAATACTCTAACCGCGGAGATGTCACCGGCGATATCGACGACACGCTCGAGAAGTTTGAGCCCTGCACGCTCGTCTCCAGTGGCAACTTCCTGTCGGATGAATGCGCGCGCGACACCCACGGCGAGTTGTGCCTGGGCAATTCCAACATCGGTCCGTTTCTCGGGTAGCAAGTGTAAATTTTGGATGCGACTGTCCAGCACATCGATGGGGTGGATCACTCGCAGGTGGCCGATGTGCGGCATCTCCAACTCGATCGCGCGCCGAACCAGATCTTTGGTGGTCAGACCGACCACTCCGGAGAGAAAGTCCACTTGCTTGACTTGCCCAGTCCTCGTGCGGTGAGTCACCTTGCCCGTTTGCGGCGTCGAATCATCGAGTGCGGGTATCCAAATTTGCCAGCCGAGTAGCTTGGCAAGATCCTTGGCGAGAACGGAATCGCCGATGAAATCGGCGTCCGCCGTCACCCCGGAAACCAGAGTCATCGGCCGCTCGACCTGCAGGTGATCGGCCCAGAAAGCGAGCGCCTGGCCACCGACGAGCAGACCGCGCGGCGAGCATATGCTCAGGATCTTCTGCACGTCGTCTGGACTCAGTGGTGCCTCGACTTCCCGCTCACTCTTCATCGAAAGTACTTGGGCGATTCAGCATCCGTGCGGCGCGCGCGTCCTCCGCGGGGATCATGTGCGTTCTCCCCCACTGACCGTCCTTCTGCCTCGCTTCACCCGCGATTGAAACGGCGTCGAACGATCGAGGAGACAGCACGACGGCGACGAGCCGTCCGTGCTTGACGACATCTACACGCCCCGATGCCGCGACATCATCGAGAAGACCTCCGAAATTGTTCTTGGCGTCACTGGCAGATATTCTCTTTGTCATTTGTCTATTTTAGCCAAAATGGCCATTCTTGGCAAACAAGACCTGCGGCCGTGAGGTGCCGCGAGGTTGCGACTCTCCGCGATGTACCCTTGGCAGCGCCATAAGTGTTCCCCACCCGATACAGGAAACCGCGTATGACCGTCGTTCGGTTAATCAGGGCCGGCTTTTACCTCACGCTCGGCTTGAGCCTCTGTTGCTCGGTAATGGCCGCCGAGTTGTCCGCGGAGTCGGTGCGGGCCATCGACGGCATCGTCGCCAAAGCCCTGTCCGATACGGGCGTGCCCAGCGCTTCCATCGCCATCGTGAAAGACGGCAGGATCGTGCTCGCCAAGGCTTACGGACAGGCGCGGCTGGAGCCCGCCATCGAAGCGACGCCGGCCATGCGCTACAAGATCGCCTCCAATAGCAAGCAATTGACCGCGACCGCCATCTTGTTGTTGGCGGAGGAGCACAAGCTGTCGCTCGACGACAAGGTCGCGCGCTTCTTGCCCGACCTCACCCGCGCCAAGGACGTGACCATCCGGGAAGTTCTGACCCATACGGCCGGCTATTCGGATTTCTATGCCGACGACTACGTGCCGCTCTACATGCAGAGGGAGACGACGGCGGACGCCATCCTCGACGGCTGGGCGAAGAAGCCGCTCGATTTTGAGCCGGGCAGCCGCTGGCAATACAGCAATACCGGCTATGTCATCTTGGGCGAGATCATCGAGAAGGTGAGCGGTCGGAAGCTGATCGATTTCCTGCGCGAGCGGGTATTCGACAAGCTCGGCATGAAGAGCGCCATCGATATCGGCGCGACACCCTGGGACGCTGCCGATCCTCTTCCCTACACCCGCTACGCCCTCGGGCCGGCGCGCATCGTGACCGCGGAAGGGAAGGGCTGGATGTGGGCGGCCGGCGAACTGGCGATGACCGCCTCGGACCTGGCGCGCTGGGACATCTCCTTGATGCGCGGCGAAATCCTCAAGCCGACGTCCTTGAGGGCTTTGACCACGGAGATGGTGCTCACCGACGGGACGGGCACCGGCTATGGACTCGGCCTGTCCGTTTCGCAGATGGCGAACGGCCATCGCCGCTGGGCGCATACCGGAGGTGCTTCCGGCTTTCTCAGCATCAATGTCACCTTTCCGGACGACAAGGCGGCGATCACCGTGCTCACCAATGGCGAAGGGCTGGCTTTTCGCTCCATCGAGGCGGAGGTCGAGTCGCTGCTGCTGGCCGGCGAGGTCGATACCGACGCGGAGCCCAGCCTGGAGCGGGCGAGGGCGCTTTTCGCCGGCCTGCAAAAAGGGTCCGTCGACCGGTCGAGCATCACCGACGATTTGAATGCCTATTTCAGCGACACCGTGCTCGCCGACTTCGGCTCGTCGCTGGGCCCGCTGGGTGAGCCGACGAGCTTCACGCAGACCTCGCGGGAGGATCGCGGCGGAATGGTGCACCGGGTATTCACAGTGAACGTCGGCGGCAAGGTCCTACGGATGGAGACCTACCTGATGCCGGATGGGCGCTTCGAGCAGTGCCTGGTGCGCGCGTCGGCGAGCTGATAGTCCAGCGCTCGCGCTGCCTAACGGGGCTCAGCGATGGGTGAGCGTCAGTTTAATTTCGCGTTCATCGTGCAGGCGTAATCTTCCAAAGGCATCAATCCGATTTTCCGCCGGTTGGCATCGATTTCGCTCAGGTCGCCGGAATTGCGTGTGTCAAACTTACGCGACAGCCAATCGAACTGCGTGCCGAAGCGTTGCGGCTTGCCCCGCGCGACCAAAATGCGATCCGTGAGCTTGGCCAGATCATCGGCGGGGAGTTCTCCCGCCTCAAAGCGCTTGGCGAACACCACTTGAGCGCTTGCCTGAAAGTTGCGATCCCGGTCCGCATGTTGAACGAGCAACCACGCCCAGTGAACTCCAAGCTCGCCCACTTGCTGCACGGTCGGGATCCCCTTGTCTCGCACGAGATTTCGCAGCCAGATCAGATTTTGGGAATCGATGGTTTCGACCCGTCGCGCGACGTCGGGGTCGTGGGGGGACTTGATGTATTCCCGCCGGGCGCGCTGGTCTTCATCGAACCGTTCTTTGAGTTGCTTGCGTAGATCCGGGTCGGTATACATGCGCTGCCCATCCCGCAGCGCCATGGCTTCGGGCGACTCTTCGGGATGCGCGGCTTGCCATGCGGCCGCGCCCGGGCAGGGCTGCGAGGGTGGACTATCGCTATCGCAGCGACCGGTGGAGGACAGTACCAACAAGGCACATAACAGCAAACCGATCACCCGGAGTCCGGGTTCTAACTCGAGCAACTGGAATACTCCGGAGATGTGGATGCTGAAACATACCTTGAATACTGGGCGGTCACCGCTCAATATTCGAGGCTACGACGCAGCTCACTGGGTCCCCACTTTGCGTCGCCGCCGGCCAACCCTCATACAATCCGCGCCATGACTCTGTTGAACGATCTCGTTCTCACCTCGCAGCGCGTCGGCGGCGCGTCCGCGCGGCGCGCCAAAGTGCGCGAACTCGCCGACTTCATCAAGAGACTCGCGCCCGATGAGATCGAGATCGGCGTGCTGTATTTGTCCGGTGAGTTGCCGCAGGGGCGAATCGGCATCGCCTACCGGGCGCTCGAGGCCGCCGCGGCGACCTCAGCCGAGGAGGCAACTCTCTCGATCGTGCAAGTGGACGGCTCGTTGAGCGCGATCGCCGCGCTTCGCGGAGCGGGCTCCGCGGCCGCACGCACGCAGGCGCTGAGCGGTCTGCTGTCCCGGGCGACGGCCGATGAGCAGCGATTTCTGGTGCGACTCGTGGTCGGAGAACTGCGGCAAGGCGCACTTGCCGGCGTGATGATCGAGGCGATCGCCGCGGCCGCGCAGGTGCCGACGGAGCAGGTGCGCCGGGCAGCGATGTATTCGAAGAGCCTCGGTGCCGTGGCGCGCATCGCGCTACTGGATGGGGCTGAGGCGCTCGGACAATTCCAGCTCGAGCTGTTCGCGCCGGCCGCGCCCATGCTCGCTCAGACGGCGAGTGACGTGGCGGAGGCGCTGAGTTCGGTGGGCGGCGCGGAAGTGTCGTGGGAGTGGAAGATGGATGGCGCCCGCATACAGGTGCACAAGGCGGCGGATGAGGTTCGAGTCTACACGCGCTCCCTGAACGAAGTGACCGGCGCGGTGCCGGAGATCGTCGAGGAGGTGCGCGCCTTCGCCGCCACGACGCTGGTGCTCGACGGCGAGGCGATCGCATTCGACGCCGCCCATCGTCCGCATCCGTTCCAGATCACCATGCGCCGCTTCGGCCGCAAGCTCGACGTCGACTCGATGCGCGTCGCGCTTCCGATCAGGGCGTTCTATTTCGATTGCCTGTATGTCGACGGACGGAGCATCGTCGATCTCGCGTACCGCGAGCGCGTCGACCTGCTCTACCAAGCCGTGCCTGCGCCGCTGCGCATGCCCCGCCTCGTCACGTCATCGGCGGCGGAGGCGAGCGCCTTCTACGACGCCGCGATCGCGGCCGGACACGAAGGACTGATGGCGAAATCGCTCGAGGCTCCCTATGAAGCCGGCAACCGCGGCGCGAGCTGGTTCAAGATCAAACGTGCCCATACGCTCGACCTGGTCGTGCTCGCCGCCGAATGGGGCCACGGACGGCGCAGCGGCAAGCTGTCGAATTTGCATCTGGGCGCGCTCGATCCCGGCACGGGCGAGTACGTCATGCTCGGCAAGACCTTCAAGGGTCTCACCGACGTCATGCTCGACTGGCAGACCAAAGAATTTCTGGCGCGGGAAACCCGCCGGGACGAGTGGACGGTGTATGTCCGTCCGGAAATCGTGGTGGAAGTCGCCTTCAGTGATCTGCAGGCGAGCCCCCGCTATCCGGCCGGCCTCGCGCTGCGGCTCGCGAGAGTCAAGCGCTATCGGGAGGACAAACGGGCGGAGGAGGCCGACACCATGATATCGGTACGGCGCATCTACGCCGCGCAGTCGGGCGTCGCCGACCCCGAATGATGACTTCAATCAGGGCGGTGACTGACACCAAGGTGATGACTTCAATGAAGGTCACGACTTCAATCGGTCGTGACGACCACGCGAAAGCGGGCTTTGCCGCTCATCATGCGCTCATAGGCCTCGGCGGCTCGCGCCAGCGGATACGTCTCGATCATGGGACGGATGGCGGACAGTACGCTGAAATCCAGGGTGTCTTCCGAATCGCGCGAGGTGCCGGAGGGCCACCCTGAAACCGAGCGGCGCCCCATGATCAGCGCCAGCGGCGGCACCTCGATCGGTTGCGGCGCAGCGCCCAGAATCAACAGCTTCCCGTCGATGCCGAGACCTCCGACGGCATCGGACATGGATTTCGAATCGGTCACGGTTGCCAGGATGACGCGCGCCCCGCCGAGTTTGGTGAGTTCCGCGGCGACATTTTGTGTCGTGCTGTCGATGTAGCGATGCGCACCGAGTTTCTTCGAGAGTGCCTCCTTGTCCTTGCCGCGCGCGATGGCGACGGTGTGAAATCCCGACTTCGCCGCAAACTGCACCCCCAAGTGACCCAAACCGCCGATGCCGAGCACGGCGACGACATCGCCCGGCGCCGCGCCGCTATGGCGCAGCGCGTTGAACGTCGTGATGCCGGCGCAGAGCAACGGGGCCGCCTCCGCCGCCGTCAATGCGTCCGGGATGGCGGCGAGCGCCTCGAAAGGCGCGATCATGTAATCCGCGTAGCCGCCGTCGTAGGAGATACCCGGGACTTGCGCGGTGGTGCACAAAATGAAATCTCCGCGGCGGCAAGGCGGGCAGTGTCCGCAATGCCCGCCGTGCCAGCCGACGCCCACCCGGGCGCCCTGCTTCCATTCGGGCACATCGGCGCCCACGGCATCCAATACGCCGACGACTTCATGTCCGGGCACCCGCGGGTATTGAATGCCGGGAAAGGCGCCGAGTTTGGTGAAGGAATCGCTGTGGCAGATTCCGCAGGCCTGCACTTTGATTCGCACGTGGCGCGCACCCGGTGCCGGGATGTCGCGTTCAACCAGTTCAAAGGGGCCGTTGGGGCTTACGACCTGGACGGCTCGCATGCGTGGCATGATGGGCTCCATTGCGTACGGATGTTATTGCGGACGGATGACGCGAACCGATTATCGAGCTTTGGCTGAAATACTCAAATCTTTTTCCGAATCGCACATCACGGCGCGAAAGATTTAGGCCTTGGAGAGCGAATGACGAACCCAGTGACCGTATTGCTGGTCGATGATCATGCGGTGGTGCGTGAGGGTTATCTGCGGCTGTTGGAGCGGCACGGCGACATCGCCGTGGTCGGCGAGGCGCGCGATGCGGCCACGGCCCATGCGTTGTTTTGCAGTCTCAATCCGCAAATCGTGGTGATGGATATCACCCTCCCGGGCACGAGCGGCATCGACGCCATGCGGCGCATGTTGATACACAAGCCCGACGCCCGCGTGCTGATGTTCAGCATGCATGAGGAGATCATCTTCGCGAGGCGCGCGCTCTCCGCCGGCGCGTTCGGCTACGTCACGAAGTCGAGTGCACCGACGGTTCTCGTGCAGGCGATACATGCGGTCGCATCGGGACAGAAGTATCTGAGCCCGGAGATCGCCCAGAAGCTCGCGCTGCGCGAGGCGGCGATCGGCGACGAGTCGGCGCATGGCCTATCGACGCGCGAATTCGAAGTGCTGCGCTTGCTGGCACGAGGGCAGTCCGTCAAGGAGATTGCTGTTGGCCTGGGCCTGAATCCGAAGACGATCGCCAATCACCAATCCGCGATCAAGCAAAAACTGGGGGCCGATTCGGCGATTCAGTTGCTGCGAAAGGCGAGTCAATTGGGGCTCGAGGTGCCCGACTGACGGCGATGAGCCCGATGAGCGACGCGCTTTCAGGCGCCCTCGAGCACCGGGATGAGCTCGGCAACGCTGGCAATCACCCTGTCCGCCCCGGCGGCGAGCAGTGATTGTTCCGTCGCCGCGATGCGCGCCGCGCGATCCGCGGCGGGCAATGCCGCGAGCGCCTCCGCGGACAGGCCGACGCCGTTGCCCGAGGCCGCGACGCCGACGGTAAAGCAGCCGGCGGCCCGGCCCTCCGCGACCCCCGACTCGGTATCATCCACTTTCGCCACTCGCGATAACGGCCACACCCCGAGTTCGGCGCACGCCTTGTAGATCATCAACGGACTCGGCCGCCCCACCGGCGTCTCTCCCGAGCACACCAGATGATCCGGTGAATAGCCTTGCGCGGCGGCCTCGCGCAGCACGGGCGCCATCATCTCGCGCGTGTAGCCGGTCGAGGAGGCGACCTTGAGGCCCGCGGCGCGCAGCGCGTCGACCATGGAACGGGCGCCATCGATGAGTCGCGCGGCGCGCGCCGCTTGTTCGCGCATCAGCGGACCCAAATCGGTCATGAGCGCCTCGATATCCGCCTCGGCCGGCGCCGCACCCCGCGCCGCGTGCCAGCGCTCGGCCACCGCGGGATTCGCGAGCAAAGCCCGCACGTGATCTTTCTTCGCCTTGCCCATGTCGCGGCGCACCTGCGCGTCGCTCACGGCGACGCCGCGTCGGGCAAAGGCCTCCGTCAAGGCGATCACCGGGGCGCGGCAGCCGAAATCCACCATCGTTCCCGCCCAATCGAGGATCACGAGATCGAAGCGATCACGTATGGCCATCAGTTGCACTCCCGTTGAAAAGGTCCGCAATGACTTCTTCGCCGATCGCAAATCCGGTCGAGGCGCCCGAGCCGCTGGTGATCATGACGATGCGCACGTCGGGCGAGGGCGCATCGATGAACATCGTGCGATCGGCGGCCGAGGCATACGTGCCGGTCCAACGCTCGAGCACCGGCGGCGCGGGTCGTCCCGTCGCCGCGGCGAATTCCTCGAGAATCAGCCCATCGACGCGTTCGCTCGCAAAAGGATCCGGCGTCGCGGCGTAGGCATGACTGTCCCCGACGATGAGGCTGCCGTCGGCGTTTTGCACGGCGATGAGATGGACTCCTTGCTCGAGGTGCTCGGCCTGCTCCGCCGCTATTCTCGCACGTAACGGCGCCGCTTCCGGCAATTGGGAATAACCCGCATACCGCAGCAGCCCAAGATCCGACATCACGGCGCCCGGCAGGGCAAAGCCCGGATTGGCGAGCCGCAGCATCTGCAATTTGCAACGGGTGACCTGGTAGCCGGCGATTCGCTGCGCAAAGAGGCCGGTCAGATCGTCCCCGGGGCACACCACGGCCGCCCCCGCCTGCACCGTCCCGCGCGATGTCTCGAGCCGGGGCGGCGCCACCGCGAGCACCGCCGTTTCGCGCAAGAACTCCACGCCATGGTGCGCGCTGAGCCACGCCGCGATCTTGGGGATCGCCGTTCGCGAGTCGACCCGGAGGTCGATCGAACTTACGAGCACTGCCTGGGTGTCCTTCGAGTCGAGCGCCGCGCAGCGCACGCGGGCGGCGGCGGGACTCAAGATCTCGCAGCCCTCGCCCATTTCGGTCCGCACGAAGGCCTCGAGCAGCGGCACCGCCTCGGGCCGGCGCGCCGTCAGCCATAGGCCCCGCTGCAGTACGGGGATTCCTGCCTGCGCCGCGACCTCACTCCATACGGCGGAGCTGCGTCGGGCGCGGTTCCATGCCTGACCGCGCTCCTGTCCCGTCACCGTGACGAAGCCGAAATTGCGCACCGAGGCGCCGTTGGCCTGGGCGTCGCGGTCGATCACCACCACCTGCATGCCGCGCCGCGCCGCCGCCAGGGCGCAGCCGAGGCCGACGACGCCGGCGCCGACAACCGCCAGATCGAAGTGTGAGAGATCGAAGGAGGATGGGGTCGGCATGGCGCTCCGCAGGGTCGACGACTGCCC
>Ga0181537_10005195_pt1 | contig 10562 bp, 9 predicted proteins | sample PEATcosm2014_Bin_39_FD_119765 | JGI IMG/M metagenome (GOLD analysis project Ga0181537, IMG submission 119765) | Peatland microbial communities from MTU Mesocosm Facility, Houghton, MI, USA - PEATcosm2014_Bin23_10_metaG | ecosystem: Environmental > Terrestrial > Soil > Wetlands > Peat | place... | reverse complement strand
TTGAGATAGACTTCCTTGAAGACACGATCGATCAGGCTGCGCTTGGTGGGGAAGTAGCGATAGAGCAGGGGTTGGGTGACACCCAGCATCTCCGCCAGGTCTCGCGTCCGCCCGCTGAATCCTTGCTCGGCGAAGAACTGGACGGCGCCAACGACGATCTGCTGCTCGCGCACCGCCGCATCGAGCCGTCGACCGGTACGCGGTCGCGCCATTCTCCCTGAAACGGACGGGCCTGCAAACTTCTCCATCCCACTGTTCACTTGGCTGGAGTAATCCGTCCCTCAAGAGTGCGCCGGCATGCGGCCCTGATCGGGCCGTCTCTAATTCAACACTCCAATGTTGTAGCGAAAGCGTCTCATTGCAACCCAATCCTTGAGGCATCGCGATAAATAATTATGCGCTTCCCATTGATCATCATTATCGTCGTATAATTTAAGCGGGGTCGACCACTTGCCGAGTCCTGTTGAAAATGACTCGCAATATTCGACCAAGGATAACCGCAGAGCGAAAATAGATCGGATCGATGACCGAACCGCTTGAAAAATATTCGATCAGGCAAATTCGCAGCGCGAAAAAAGAAGCCGGGTCGATCGGCGACCCGGCTGCTGGCTTCTTACGATCTAAAAAGAAATTCTATTCTAGCGGTATACGAGTTTTATTCGCGGCGATCCATTTCTCGAAGGTCGTCAGCCCGGGAACCAGCGCGCGCGTCGCGTCGACGCTGCGGATGGTCGAGAAGGGTTTTTCGAACTCATCGTAGATTTGGAACATGTTACCGATATCGTCGGCGCCCGGGAATGCGAAGCTGCGGAACTGGGCGGCGGTGACCTTGTTGTAGGCGACCGGAAATCCAAGCGCCTTGCCGGCGATCGATGCCATCTGGTCGATGGTCAGCATCTCGCCGGCGATGCCCACGGTCTTGCCGACATATTCCTTGCCCTTCTTGAATATGGCGTAGGCGGCCTTGCCGATATCCTCCGCCGCGATGCCGGCCAGCTTGGCGTTGCCCATCGGGTAGGTCATCGCATACTTGCCGTCGGGACCCTTCTTCGGGCCCATGCCGAAATAGATCAGATTCTCCCAATAGAAGGTGGTCAGCAGGAACGTCGTCGGCACACCCAGCTTGGTGAACACCTCGTTGGCCTCGGCCTTGGCGTCGAAATGGGCCACCTTGTACTTCCCTTGCAGGGTCGGCATGCGGTTGTCGGTGAGCGGCACCCATTTGCGGGTGTCCTCGAAGGTCGACCAGATCGCGTGCTGGATGCCGGCCGCCTTGGCCGCCTTCGCCAGGTTGGTGGCCTGGACATATTCCTTCTCACCCGAGAAATGTTCCCAGAAATTGGTGACGCAATAGGCGCCGTACGCGCCCGCGAACGCCTTCTCGAGACTTTTCTCGTCATCGAGATCGGCGGCGACGACCTCTACGCCCTGACCGGCCAGCGCCTTGGCCTTGTCCGAATCGGGCTTGCGCGTGATGGCGCGCGCTTTGAAACCGCCCGACTTGTCGGCCAGGATGGCGCGCACCACCCCGCCGCCCTGGGCGCCGGTGGCGCCCGTCACCGCAATGATTTTTTCTCCCGCCATGTCATTCCTCCCTCGGTCGACGAAATGCGGTCCGCCCGAAGCGGTTCCGTTTGAATATGCAATGGAAAGCCGACGCTAACATGCGCTGCAGGGCGCAACAATCGTGGCGCTGCCCACCCATTGCCCACCATTCACCGTCATTTGGATTCTGTCGGCCAAGGCATGATGGGGACGGCCGAGACGGAGTTCTTGGGCGAACCCTTGATCAGCTTGTCCGAGTAGGACAAGTAGACCAGCGTGTTGCGCTTGCGGTCATAGAAGCGCACCACGCGCAAATGCTTGAACAGCACCGAGCGGCGTTCGGTGAACACCTCTTCCTTCTCGGGCAGCTTGGCGGCGATGACGATCGGCCCGACCTGGCGACAGGCGATCGCCGCGTCCGAACTGTCCTCGGCCAGCCCCACCATGCCGGACAGCCCACCGGTCCGCGCCCGGCTGAGGTAGCAGGCCACGCCCGGCGCGCTCGGATCGTCGAACGCGGAAATGACGATCTTGTGATCGGGCCCGATCAGCTTCCATTCGGTGTTGACGCTGCCGATCTCGTCCTCGTCTGCCGCGCGTGCGCGGTCGATGCCGGCGAAGCCGATGGCGAGGAGCGCGAGCACAAGCGCGCAGCGGTTGATCCAGGCGAACATGGTCATGATGTCCCTCGGTGACGACGATGAAGGAACGCATTCTATCATGTGTCGCGTTCCGGCCCGGCGCGCGCGGCGTGGGTAACTAGCCCGGACCGGTCCGCCCCGCAAGGATGGCGGTTGCCCACCGGGTCACGGCCGGCACGCCGCCGAACGAGAACAGATGCACGCCGCCGATGGCCAATTCCGGTTCGGCGATTTGCGCGGCGGCGATCTCGGCCAGCAGGGCATCGGGCGCGTTGCGCACCAGCAGATTGCTGATCGCGTCGACATGAGTGCCGAGCACGCGCATCGAATTGCCGATGCCGCAGTGGAGCGCGTATTTCCAAAGCGTGCGCGCATCGGCCGGTCCGGCCATGCCGATGCGCAATGGAGCCGTCACGCCCTCGGCGCGCAGCCGCCTCACCAGTGCCACGATGGCGGCTCCGTCGAAACAGAACTGGCTGACCAGCCAGGCATCGAGACCGTCGCGCGCGAGCAGGGCCAGCTTGTCCCGCAGTGCGGCCTCCAGCATCGGCGTCTGGACGCGGCGATTCGGTTCGGCGTAGCAGGCAAGTCCGATGCGCCGGATGCCTTGGCGCTGGATCGCGCCGGTTTGCAGCAACGCGAGCGCCGAATCGTAAGGACCGACCGGGTGTTCGACGTCGCCGCCGATCACCAGCGCCCGATCGACGCCGGCATCGCCCGCGAGCCGCGCCAGGAAGTCGTTGAACTGGGTGAAGCTCGCGATGCTCCGCGCGGCCAAATGCGGCACTGGGCGGAATCCGGCCTTAGCCAGCGCCGTCGCCATCGCCACCGCCGAATGGTGCGAGTGGCCCGGTATCGAGGCGATATAGACTTCGCTGCCCGGCGCCATCTGCTGGCGAATGGCTTCGACCGCGCTCTTGCTGCGCGGCGTGACTTCGATCGAAAAGCCGCGCAGGAGATCGGCGGCTGGAGGCAGGGGTCGCGCCGGACCGTCCCGGCGTCCGACCGTGGCGAGGTGCGTTGCTTCCATGATCGCCTCCCGGCCGCGCTAGAGAACGTCGCGCTTGCGGGAGATGACGTAGGACTCGTCCCAGAACCAGAGCCCCCGGTTCTCCTGCAGCACCGAGGCGGTGGCTTCGAGATAGCGGTTGTCGCGCATCGCTTCGGACAGGCGGTGGTCCTCGATCTGCGCGACATAAGTGGCCGCGTTCCAGGCGGCCAGCAGGGTCGAGGTGCCGATCGACGAATCGATCGTGCCGATCTCGTCGGGCAGCGTGTGCATGTCGTAGCGGAAGCGCGAGCGGTTGTCGGCGTAGGAATTGAAGTTGAAGCGCCGCGCTTTCTGGCCCAGCTTCTGCCGCGCCATGCGGATGATCTGGTGCCGGTCGGTCTGGAACGGATTCTCGTCGGGCCAGACGCGGCGGATGATCTCCAGGCCGGGATCGCCGCCGCAGGAATGGATGCCGATCAACCGTCCGCCCGGCGACAGGCTCAGCGCCAGGGGCGCGATCACCTTCTCGGCCTTGAACTCGGCCGTGGCGCGCGCGCGATAGGGCTGCGACGCGATCACCAGGTCGAAATCGGCTAGCCCCATGCTGCGCTTGGGCCGCACCTGGTCGAGCAGGAAGCGGTTGTCCTCGCGATAGATCACCAGGACGACGGGCTTGTCGTAGACCGGGTTGCCGCTCTTCTGGCTGACATGGGCGCCCCAATTGGCGGCCAGGAACGGCTGCAGCGCGGCGATCTGGCTGTCGAACTCGGCCGCCGTGCCGCCCTGCAGGGCCACTTCGTGCCACACCATGCTGGTGGCGGCGGCCACCGATTTCGGCATCAGCCAGGGCGCCTCGGCATAGTAGAGGTTGGTCATCACCAGCACGGTGGCGGGATGCTCCATGAACCGGTCGGGCATTTTGTCGAGCGCTAGGCGAACGTCTTCGAGGCTGATCTCCTTGCCGACGACGTAAGAGGGCGTGTAGGGGAACTTGGCGTGCATCGCGCGCATCACCCTGGCCAGCACCGTGCCGTCGCCGACGCCGGCATCGAACAGCCGCAACGCGGGCGGGCGCGGATGGATGTTGGCCAGCTCCATGATCACGCGGTTGGCGACGATCTGCTTCTCGCTGCAGGTATTGACGAACATCAGGTACTTCTGCCGGTTGTCGTAGAAGCGGAAGTTGCCCTGCGGATCGGTCTGGTCGGCCGGCGCCGCTTTGACGTTGGGCGCGGGCGACACCATCATCCGCGCGCCGTTGATCGGCTGGTGCGCGCTCGAAACGATGGACGCAGCCTCGCCGGGCGCGCCGTTGGTGCGGATGAAGGAATGAACCCGCTCGACCGTCTCGAGCGTCACGCGGCCGCCGTATCGGAGCCGGCTCGCCAACTTGCCGTCGTTGACCGCGCGCCGTCCGAACGTGGACTCGGCGATGCCGGCGCGCCGGCAAAAGTCGGAAATTTCCTGCAGCAAGGTTTCGGCATTCATGGCGCAACTTCTTTCTGTTCAGTTTGCGACATAGTCGCCTTCGGCGACGTTCTCCCGCATGCAGGATCGCGCGGTCGCCAGTGGGCAGTAAACCACATTCCTGCCCACTATTTAGTTGGGCAGGTGCCCACTATCAAGAGCGAAGAGTGGGCGGCGACCGCGGCGGCGGCGGATCGCAAAAAAGGCGGGGGCGCAGCCGGAGCCACCCGCCATGTTCTTGGAAATTAAGAGAAAAGCGATGATGCGCGGGTTCGACCGCTATTGCGTCACCACGCCATTGTGCTTCTTGTCGTCGATGCGCTGGCTCTGATGGTTCTCGGCCTTCTGGATATGGCGTTGGTTCTGCGCCGTCAGGTAGCCCTTGCGGCCGTCATGGGTCTGCTGGCGGTTGTCGCGCGCCTGGCCGCGCTCCAACTTGCCGGCTTCGCGCGGCGTCAGGCTTCCGGTGCGTTCGCCGTTCTCGATGCGGCGCTGCTGGTTGGCGTCGCGCTGGACGTCCGCCTGCATGCGCTTCGACGAGGCCGAGTTGGGATTGCCTTTGATGTTGTTGTTGTCGTCGCGGACGATGGCCTTGCTCTCGCGATTCTGGGCCGCATTGATGCGCGCCCGCTCGGCGGCCGACATGCTGCCGTTCTTGTCGGCATTGGACTCCATCTGATCGATATGAGCCTCGCCATTTTCCAGGTGCGCGGCTTCTCCCGTCGAGAGTTGGCCGTCTTTCAATCCCTGATCGATGCGATTTTGCTGGTTCACATCGCGTTGCGTCGCTTCGGCATTATTGGGATCGGCGGGAGCGGTCTGCGCCCAGGCGGGAAGTGCCGCGGCGCCGATCAGGAAGGCGGTGACGTATGCGATGCTTTTGCTCATGACACGTCTCATCCACTTCTGTTCCGCGAAGGGAAGGCGATGCTTCCCAATGCCAAACAGTTTTCCCGGTGATGACGGCCTGCTTCGGCCCGAGACGTGGCGGAATTGTGTTCGCCAAACGGCCGGTTGTTACAATCCAGACGCTTGTAAACGGTCTCGCGGGCGCGGCCCGATCGGGCGGCGCGTGCCGACCGATCGCCGTGCACTTTCAATCGGATCGACGATGGGCGGCGAGGGCGTCCAGGGCCTCGGGCAAGGCCCCACTCAGGCGCTCGATCATATCGATTTGACGCAGCGCCTTGTAACCATTCAGGGCGATCGCATCGCGCTCGGCATCGGTGCGGGCCAGCCAGGCAAGGCAGACTTCCACCATCGAATCGTAATCCGCGTAGACCACGCCGCCCTGATAGGGGTCGTGATCGCCGCGCTCGGAAATCACGAAGCGGCGATTGGCGAGCAGGAGCGACAGCCGCACCGTCTCCAGCGCATCGATGTCGTCCCAGGCATGGATGTTGAGCGCGATCCTGGCGCGCGCGATCAGTTGGTTGCGCGCCTTGCCGTAGACATCGGGATTGAGCGCGACGGTGAGCCCACGTTCGCGCAACGCCGTCACCAGGGCCAGCCGGCGCGGATGGGGCGAGCCGCAAAATACGAAATCGACCTCCGGCGCCGCCCGTTCGAAGGTTTCGAGGCAGGGGTGATAGCCCGGCGGCAGGTAACTGACGCGCGGGAACCCGCTGCGCCGCAGATACGCCGTGCTGGCCGGGCCATAGTCCCAGATGCAGGCGGCGTGGCTCATCAGCTCGCGGTATTCGGGCCAGTCCTTGAGCAGTCCGCGCGCATCGTCGAGCGCCTCGATCTGATAGAGGATGTAGGGCTTGCCGCGCAGCACTTCGGCCAGTTCGAGATGGCGCGCGGCGAAGATGCTGCCACCGATCAGGACGTTGTGCGCGTTGGTATGGAAATAATTCTGCGCGACGGTGCAGCCATGGCCGAGATCGATCAGGCTTTGCCGCACGATCGCGATCAGCTCGTCGTACATACGGTGGTGCTTGTTGACGGCCACGGCCATGATGTGGAACTGGGCCATCGGCGGCATCATGCGGTTGTGGGGATTGGTAGCGGGAGAGGGACTTGAACCCCCGACCTTGGGATTATGATTCCCCTGCTCTAACCAGCTGAGCTACCCCGCCACCGTGGGGAGGGCCGTTTTTAGGGGTGCGCCAAGGCCAAGTCAAGGCGGCGCGGGGGCTGCCATGCCGCCCTTCCCACCTTTGTGCCCGCCCGCTATCCTCCCCGCCCGGCCAAATCCCGGTTGCAATGAGGTTTCCGATGCCCGTCTATCGTTCCCGCACCTCCACTCACGGCCGCAACATGGCCGGCGCGCGCGGCCTGTGGCGCGCCACAGGCATGACGGATGCCGATTTCGGCAAGCCGATCATCGCCATCGCCAACAGCTTCACCCAATTCGTACCCGGGCATGTGCACCTGAAGGATCTCGGCCAGATGGTGGCGCGCGAGATCGAGCGCGCGGGCGGCGTGGCCAAGGAATTCAACACCATCGCGGTCGATGACGGGATCGCCATGGGCCATGGCGGGATGCTTTATTCGCTGCCGTCGCGGGAATTGATCGCCGACGCGGTCGAATACATGGTCAACGCCCACACCGCCGACGCGATGGTGTGCATCTCGAATTGCGACAAGATCACGCCTGGCATGCTGATCGCCGCGATGCGGCTCAACATCCCGGCCGTGTTCGTCTCGGGCGGGCCGATGGAAGCCGGCAAGATCGTGCTCGAAGGCAAGGAGAAGGCGGTCGATCTGATCGACGCGATGGTGGCCGGCGCGGACTCGCGCGTGTCTGACGAGGATGCCGCCAAATACGAGCGCTCCTCATGCCCCACCTGCGGTTCGTGCTCGGGCATGTTCACCGCCAATTCGATGAACTGCCTGACCGAAGCCCTTGGCCTGGCGCTGCCCGGCAACGGCTCGATCGTCGCCACCCACAAGGACCGCAAAGCCCTGTTCCTCAAGGCGGGGCGCGTCATCGTCGATCTCGCCAAGCGCTGGTACGAGCGAGACGATGTCTCCGCGCTGCCGCGCTCGATCGCCAATTTCGACGCCTTCGAAAACGCCATGACGCTCGACATCGCCATGGGCGGGTCGACCAACACGGTGCTGCATCTGCTGGCTGCCGCGCAGGAAGGCGAGGTGCCCTTCACCATGGCCGACATCGACCGGCTCAGCCGCCACGTGCCCAACATCTGCAAGGTGGCGCCGGCCAAATCCGACGTACATCTGGAAGACGTCCATCGCGCCGGCGGCGTGATGGCGATCCTGGGCGAGCTCGATCGCGCCGGGCTGATCCACGCCGACACCAAGACGGTCCATTCCAAAACGATGGGCGCGGCGCTGAAGAAATGGGACGTGGCCCGCAAGCCCAGCGACGCCGTGAAGAAGTTCTATCAGGCCGCTCCCGGTGGGGTGCGCACCACCAAGGCGTTCTCGCAGGCCAAGCGCTACGACGCGCTCGACCTCGACCGCGCGACCGGCGCCATCCGAAACGCCGAACACGCCTTTAGCAAGGATGGCGGATTGGCCGTTCTTTACGGCAACATCGCCGAGGAAGGCTGCATCGTAAAGACCGCCGGCGTCGACGCCTCGATCCTGAAATTTTCCGGTCCCGCGGTGATGTGCGAAAGCCAGGAGGAGGCGGTGGCCAAGATCCTGGGCGGCGAAGTCAAGGCGGGCGACGTGGTCGTGATCCGCTACGAAGGGCCCAAGGGCGGCCCGGGCATGCAGGAAATGCTCTATCCCACCAGCTATCTCAAGAGCCAGGGTCTGGGCAAGGTGTGCGCGCTGGTCACCGACGGGCGCTTCTCGGGCGGCACTTCGGGTCTGTCGATCGGCCATTGCTCGCCCGAAGCGGCGGAGGGCGGTGCGATCGGCCTGGTACAGTCGGGCGACACGATCGACATCGACATTCCCAATCGCAGCATCGGTGTGCGGATCACCGACGAGGAACTCGGCCGCCGCCGGGCCGCGATGGTGGCGCGCGGCGCCGAGACCGCCTGGAAGCCGGTCGGCCGCAAACGCGTGGTCAGCCAGGCTCTGCGCGCCTATGCCGCCATGGCCACCAGCGCGGCCCGCGGCGCGGTGCGCGACGTGGCCCAGGTGGAGCGGATTCGTCCGGTCAAATAGGGGCGCTGCGTCGATGTCGGCCCACGGATCGGAAGTGCCGAAGCGCGACGCGGTCGCCGAGGTCCGACAATTGGATCGCGCCCAGAACTAAGCTGCGCTGTTCCAATACTTCAGCGCTCCGTCGCTCGGCACGCAGGAAACCGTCCACTGCGTCTCCATGATGATGGTGGAAGGACGCTTCCAGGCGGCATTTCTCGGCGCCAAGCTGCTCGCCGCCAAGTCGCTCGACAATCCGATCATTGACCTGAGCCAAAGCATCGGCGGCGCGATCTTCGGCAACCGCGACGACGAGGCGGCCGCCATCGATGCCTCACTTTTTTGCTCCCTTAATTGCCGAACTCGATCGCTGGGCGAAAAATGAGCGCGTCGCCGCCTTTTGGTGGCGCGACGACGATGCGTACGAGATGACGCCGCTATTCGAGCGCCTGCTTGCGGTCGCGGGCGACCATCCGCTGACCTTGGCCGTCGTTCCCGCGGGTCTGACCGCCGAATTGGTCGCCCGGCTGGCCTCGTCGAATCGGATCGCCATCTTGCAGCATGGCTGGACCCACCATAATCACGCGCCCGCGGAGATGCCGGTGCTCAGCGAATTTCCGGGCCATCGATCGGAGCACGAGGTTCGCAACGAAATCCTCCAGGGCCGCGCGATCCTCGCGCGGAATTTCGGCGGGCGTGCGTTGCCCGTGTTCGTGCCGCCCTGGGGCGCGATCGATCGCCGCTTCCTGCCGATCCTGGTCGATTGCGGATTCACCTGGACGTCGGGAACCACCGAGTGGCTGGAACCCGAAACCGGCCTGCGCGATATCAGAGTCCATGCCGACATGATCGATTGGGAAGGCGGGGTCGATCGCGACGGTGGCCGCAATATGGGCGACCCTCGTCAGAAGGTCGCCTATTTGTGCGATCACCTGCGCGCCCGTCGCTTGGGCTGGGTCTCCGGCCGCGAGCCGACCGGAATCCTCACCCACCATATGCAGCAGAGCCGAGCATCCTACCGGCTCGTCGCCGAACTTCTGCACGTGACAGACAAACATCCGGCAGCGCGGTGGCTCGACGGTGTCGAGGTTTTTGCCAGAGCGTCAACCGGTTTGTCGCGGGAGCTGACTGCTCGACCGTCGCCGGTGCCGTCCGTTTCTCCTTCGGTCCTGGCCCGTCCGGCCAATACCGTAAAACCGGGCAAGAAAGCCCTTGTTAAATCCCGCCGCAAAGGCAAACCCGGCGCTATGAGCAAGAAGAAGGTCCTTACGGTCCGCAAGCCGCGCCAAACATAGCAATCGGAATTCGGCGCCGTCGGGACATCAAGCCAGCTCGCACCAGACCGGCGTGTGGTCCGAAGGCTTCGCCTGGGCGCGGGGGGCCTTGTCGATGCCCGCGCCGCGCAAACGGTCGGCCGCGCGCGGCGAGAGCAGCAAATGGTCGATCCTGAGCCCATTGTCGCGGTCCCAGGCACCGCCCTGATAGTCCCAGAACGAATAGGCATGCCGCGCGTCGGGATGGAGCGCACGAAACGCCTCGGTATAGCCGAGATAGACGAGTTCGCGGAATCGCGCGCGCGACTCGGGGCGGCACAACGCGTCGTCGCGCCAGCCCGCGGGATCGTACACATCGTCATCGGTCGGGCAGACATTGTAGTCGCCGCCCAGCACTGTGGGCAGGTCGGAGTCGAGCAATGCGCGCCCATGCGCGATCAGCCGGCGCATCCAGGCCAGCTTGTAATCGTATTTCTCGCCCGGAGCGGGATTGCCGTTGGGCAGATAGAGCGACGCCACGCGCACGCCGGCCACAGTGGCCTCGATCCAGCGCGCCTGCTCGTCGGCCGCGTTCTCGGG
>Ga0181537_10005194_pt1 | contig 10563 bp, 6 predicted proteins | sample PEATcosm2014_Bin_39_FD_119765 | JGI IMG/M metagenome (GOLD analysis project Ga0181537, IMG submission 119765) | Peatland microbial communities from MTU Mesocosm Facility, Houghton, MI, USA - PEATcosm2014_Bin23_10_metaG | ecosystem: Environmental > Terrestrial > Soil > Wetlands > Peat | place... | reverse complement strand
CTTGCAAATGAGCGCGGGCAGCCGCGGCACCGCGGGCCGAGCGGGTTTGGGATGCTTGTGAGCGGCGTGGTCATGCGGCTCGTCCGGCGCCGCGGCGATTGCGGTAGCTCTGTCAAGAACCATGAGCGGCGCGGCCGACGATGCAACGGCGCAGCCGAGAAAGTTTCTGCGGGTAAACTTCACGCCGGCTGGCTTCGGTCTTGCGCGCAAAGAGTCATTTTTTCGTAAAGATCCACTGTTGCCAGGGATTGCCTTGATAGGGGTACTGGTCGATCTTCTCCCCTGCAGTCACGCCTCCCCCATCGACGTCGAGCGCCTGCCCGCTATGAACGCTCGTAAGCTCGAATGAACCGCCGCTCGCGGCGATGACGTTCCATTGTTCCCAGGCAACCCCGTGGTACGGGTATTGGTCAACCAGTGCGCCATCGGCGGTTGATCCCGCGACGACATCGAGTGACTGACCACTCGCCACATTGGTCAGAGTGATCACATTGGTCCCAATATTGTGAACGGTCCATTGCTGATTGGTGCCGTTGTTCACCGTGTACTGGTGCATGACGGTACCGTTGACCGTGGAGAACGCGGGATCGTCCAACGCCTGCCCACTGTGAACGCTGGTGATGACGTAATTGCCATCCGGTATCAAAGTGGCGCCGGCCGGGAGGAGCCCGTAAGCACACAGCTCGCCACTTTTTGTCTGCGCGGTGCCGAAGCTCGCCAGATAAACCCGTCCGTTGGCGACGGTCGGAGCGGCGAATTTTGCGTAGTTGTCGCAATCGTCGCGCGCAGTGTTCTGCTGATTATTCCATAGCGCGGCCATACTCGGCAGGCTGTACGCGTAGAGAATCCCGGGCTCCGTCATGTGCCACGCCCCGAGTCCTCCGCCTTGCCCCTGCGAGTTGGTCGCCGCCCAGAGGATTCCATTTGAAGTTCCGTTGGCCGATATCGATAGCGAGGCGCCTGGATGACCGAGCGCGGGAATCGAGCCGGTATATGAGGGTGTGGTGTTGAAGGTCGTTCCGTTGAAACTAAAGACCTTCAGGTTCCCGCTCTGCCCCCATTCATACAGGTTCGAATTGAAATAGGCGAGCGAATGGATGTGCGTCGTATTGGCGTGCCAGTTCAGCACGGCCGTGTTGTCACCCAAATGACCCATATTGGCGGTATTGATCAAGCGGAGGTAGCCATCCTTTCCGCCGGTCACCAGCAGAGAGGTTCCTGACAACAGGAGCGGGCCGGACGAAGTCAGGTCGGCGTCCTCATCGTCCAGAGCATTGGGATTCGTCGGAGTGTGCCAATCGAGCATCGCGAGGGTTGCGCTGGCTTTGATGATCGTTTCGCTGAAGTTGGTCGCGCCGTCCCAAGTGCCGTTGCCCGTCACCCAGTACACACTCCCCGCCGCATCGGCGGCGGCGCCATTGCCGCCTTGCCATATGCCTGCGCCATTGTCGCTCGGCGAGGCATCATGAACACCGACCTGGGCCAGCGTGCCCGTCTGATAAGCGAATGTGATGCCCTTGTACGACCCCTGATCACAGTGTCCCGCAAAGGAAAAATAGATATTGCCATTCGCGAGCAACAAGCCGGTTCGTTGCACCGCGGGCGCCGAGTTGAACCCTGTGGCGGCGATTTGGACCGGGCTGCCTGACTGCTCCGCACCCGTAGAAAGGTTGAGTGCATGCAATGAGTGCGCCGCCGCTCCGTTCACATAGGTCTTGGCCACGACGTAAAGCGTATTGTGCGCCAGATCGATGACCGGAGTGCTCATGATGCCGGCCGAGTCCAGCGTGTCCGAGCAGGTAATTCCCGCATCGTTGACCACGAATGCCGTGCCGAGGTTGACTTCCCAGTAGCGCGTGCCATTCACTGCGTCGAAGGCGTAGATGCTGTTGTTGGCTGTCGCCACGTAAACCACGCTGTGTGCGCCGCCGCCAATACTGACACTGTTGACCACGAGCGGTTGTGCGAACACTTGATCGTCAACGACCACCTTGAATAGCCTGCCAAATTGACTTTCGTTCACGTTCGCTTGCGTGAGTATCGTTTCGTTTGCGTTCAGGCCGTCGCGCAAGTTGTCGCTGTGTTGGGTGGTTACGTTGACCTGCGCATCACTCATCATGGGCGTTGCTGCAGTCATGATGGCTGCGACAGCGAGCAGACGCATTGAGCGACAAGCGTGAGATAAAGAAATCACTGGATGTTCCTCCCGAGTGCAAACCGCGATCTGCGCGCGACCTGCGCCCATTGTCCGAGTTCAGCATGGCTGCGCGGCATTGTCGGGCTGCTGGCGCACATAGATACCGCACGCGATATGCTTGCTCACCCGTGGCGCGCCGACGTTGACGCTGTTCCCAGATAGATACACGCCGCGGATTATGTCCGGGTCGGGATCGTAACCGGCTGCCCCCTGGGCGTTACGGGGCGTGATCTGCGGAATTAACGGTCAAGTGCTAGGTGGCACGTACCCGATGCCGTGGGCGGCTCTCGTATCAGCGATGTTTTAGTATGTAGAGCGACTTTTTGCGCCGTCAAGGGTTTAATGTAAAACGATGATCATGGACGGCGGGGTCGGATCACACGGGCTTAACAGGGGCACATCATGAATCGATTCGAAGGCAAAGTCGTCATCGTGACAGGGGCCGGTTCGGGCATTGGCGCCGCCACCGCGCGCCGCTTTCTGCAAGAAGGTGCATTTGTCACGCTCAACGGAAGACGAGAACACAAACTTCATGAAACGGTTGCGGGATTCGATGCCGTCAAGTCACTCGTGCACCCTGGAGACGTGAGTGACGAGATGTACGTGAGGCGCCTGGTGGAAGACACCGTCACGCGATTTGGAAAGGTTGACGTGCTGGTCAACAACGCCGCGACGGCGATCTTTGGTCCTTTTGAACAGACAACCACACAGGCGTGGCGCAAGGTGATGGGCACTGACATCGACAGTGTGTACTTTGCGTGCCGCGAAGCATTGCCTCATCTCGTGAAAACGAAGGGTTCCATCGTCAATCTGTCTTCCGCGTCGGGTCTGGGCGGGGATTGGGGAATGAGTTCCTACAATGCGGCAAAGGGCGCCGTCACGAACTTCACGCGTGCCCTGGCGCTCGAGTATGGCTCGCGCGGCGTACGCATCAACGCTGTGGCACCTAGTCTCACCTCCACTGAGGCCACCGCCGGTCTCGAGAAAAATAAAGCAGTGGTCGCCGCCTTTGTTGATCGCCTACCGATCGGCAGATCGGCGACGCCCGATGACATCGCGGGCGTGATTTTATTCCTCGCCAGCGAGGACGCCATTTTCATCAATGGCGTGATTCTGCCGGTCGATGGGGGTCTTGGTGCGTCCAACGGACAACCGAACTTTCTCAAGCTGCTCGGGTAGCTGAACGCGACTTATACAGCGCGGTGTCTGCAATCCCATCATGGATGCGAGGCCACGCGCGGCGCAATGCGGCGCGTGGCGCCGATGCCACCAGCCCAGTTGCTTCACGTTCTTGATTCCGAGGTTTCGGGATCGCGTCGACGGTGCAGTGACACTAGTGCCCTCGTTTTGTTTGCCGCATACTGATGCGAAGTTCGGTCAGTCATGGGAGTGTGTCGATCGCCGACCATTTGCAGCAGGCTCGCGAGCAGTGGCGATGGCGCGGACTCGCGCGTCCGCCGTTTGCGGTGATTCCGCAACCCGGCCAGGAATCCGTGTGGGACTATCCGCGGCCGCCGCGCCTCGCGCCCGACACGCGCGAAGTGGTCGTGCGCTGGGGCACGCTGCAAGTGGCCCAAACCACCCGCGCTATGCGTGTGCTCGAGACCGCCCATCCACCCTGCTTCTACCTGCCGTGGAAAGACGTCGTCGAGCGCGTGTTTCGCCCCGCCGCCGGCAGTTCGCTGTGCGAATGGAAGGGTCGCGCGCGCTACTGGACACTCATCGACGGGGACCGGCAGTTGCCGGCGGTCGCCTGGAGCTATCCGTCGCCGTTGCCGGGCGCCGAGGCGCTCGCGGAATGCGTGGCCCTGTATGCGTCCGGCCTCGAGTGCCGCGTTGCGGGCGCGCTGGTGCGGCCGCAACCGGGCGGCTTCTATGGCGGTTGGATCACCCCTGAAGTCACGGGGCCGTTCAAGGGTGAGCCTGGCAGCGGGGGCTGGTGAGAGCGGCATTCATCCTCCTCGGCGGACTGGTTGCGTCGTTGATCACGGTCGGGCTCTGGGCATGGACCCCGGACCGCTCGCGCAGCGACTTGAACGCGAAGTATCTGGGTGAATCGAGCCGCTACCGCGAGGTCGCCGGAACGACCCTGCGCATACGGGAGAGCGGCTCGAGCAGCGCGCCGGCGATTCTGTTGATTCACGGTTTTGGTTCCAGCCTCGAGACGTGGGAGGCGTGGGCGCAGGCCTTGAGCACCCATTATCGCGTGCTGCGGTTCGACCTCCCGGGCTGCGGTCTGTCGCCCGCGGATCGAACCGGCGACTACCACGATGCCCGCAGCTTGACCCTCATCAACTCGCTGATGGATCAGGAAGGTATCGACCGCGCGGTCTTGGTCGGTAATTCCATGGGCGGCAGGATCGCCTGGAAATTCGCCGCCGAGTCTCCTTCGCGCGTGAGCAAATTGGTACTGATTTCACCGGACGGATTTGCGAGCCCTGGGTTCGACTACGGAAAACCACCGCAGGTCCCGGCGGTCTTTAAACTCATGAAGTACTTCCTGCCCAAGGCGCTGGTGCGCAGCAATCTCGCTGCCGCCTACGCCGATCCGGCGCGTCCCACCGGCGCGGAGCTCGACCGCTACTATGATTTGTTGTTGGCGCCGGGCAATCGCGGGGCCATGATAGATCGCATGCAGCAATTGATACTGGAGGATCCCGTCCCCCTGCTGCGGCATATCGAGGTGCCGGTCTTGTTGGTGTGGGGTGAACAGGATCGCCTCATCCCGTACGCCAATGCGGCAGACTATATGCGGGTGCTGCCCAACGCGGCGCTCGTCTCGTTTCCCCATCTCGGTCACGTTCCGCACGAGGAATCTCCGGCCGAATCGCTGCCGCCGTTAGAACGCTTCCTGGAGAAGTAGGCGTTACCGCGGCGCAATGTCCGCGATAACGCCGCTTTCCCGTAATCCCCGCGCCCTCGGTAGGAGGCGGGAATCCGCGGCTGTTGCTGACGGCGACCCGGCCGTTGCCTACGGCTCCACCGTATAGCGGTACGGAATTTGCACCACTTCATCGCCGGTGAACACGTTCAAATCGAACGTATCGATGTAGAGGAAGCCGGACACCGTCTTGCCCACCTGGCCGGGGTCCGGCGTAATGGTCACGTTGATGGTGCCGCTCGCACCCGGGGCCAGCTGCAAGGGATTGAACGTCTGCGTGTTCAACACCAGGTCGGTCCACACATCGCCGCTGTCCGCCGATACCGCCGGATCGAACTCCTTCGCGAGCACGTAGGCGTTGGTGGTGACCGGCGCGGTGAATGCGCCGGCCGGCCCGTAGGGCCCGATCAACGATGGGTCGGCAGTCCACACGCTGTACGGGACTTCCGGCTCGCTCAGCGTCGCGACCACGGTGTCGGCTGCGATGCGCTTCGCGAAGATGTCGGGATTGCCCGTGCCGCCTACGCCGGTACCGACGATATTATAGGCATCCATGTTGATGGGGACGTTCGACTGCGCGACGAACGCCGCCGTGCTGACCTGGGTCGGCAAATACCACTCGCCGCAGGCTCCCGGCAGCGTCGTGACGGTGGAGCAAGGCTGCGGCGGCAGCTTCATCACCGCGCTGGTGGCGAGGCGCGCGTCGGCGAAATACAGCTTGGTCACGGGGCCAGTGTTGGTGACCGTGACGGCCACCGTCACCGGCTTGCCGCTCGCCGACAGTTTCACACCGGCGCTGTCCGGCAGGCCCGGCGCCGAGATGCCCGTGCTGTTGAATCCGATGCGCGCTGTGAACGGCAACGTCGTCTGATTACCCGACGACGTGTAATTCTGCACCAGCACGAACTTCCACAGGCCCGGCTGCGGGTTGTAATGGGAGTTCTGCAGCGCGAACTGTGCAGCCCCGCTGGCGGGGTCCTGATTCGGCATGACGCTCAACTGCATGCCGTTCGGGTCGATGAGCAGACCTTCGAGCAGGTAACCGTTGTCGGCGATCTCGAGCGTGAGATTCATGCTTTGGATGCCGTTCGGCACCTGGAAGGCGTACGTCTGCGTGGGTCCGGCGCCGCCCCGTCCGTTGCCGCCGGTCAGCGTGCCCGTGAAATTGCCGCCGTTGGCTCCCGTCGGAATCAGCGTGCGCAGGGTCACGGGGATTGCGGCGAACGGACCTGAGCCGGCATCCGCATCGGCGAAGCGGATCGCCGCCGCGAGATCGCCCGGCGCAGAGGGCATGTCGAACTCCGCGGTCAGCGTCTCATGGGCGCCCGGAGCCAGATTCAGATGCGCCGGGGATATCGAACCGAACTTCACGTAGCGCTCCGCGCCCCAGGTGAATTCGATCGGGCCGGAATAGCTGCCCGCGACCCCCGTTTTGCGGGTCCAGACCACCGCGGTCCAGGTCCCCGCCTGCGGCTTGACGATATCCACATGTCCGTAGCCACTGCCCAATCCCTGAGGATTGGACTCCGCGGCCTCGCGGCCGGACGGATCGATCAATGACAGGTACACCAGCGGCGGGTTGGTGGCCGCGATGCTCAGCGGCGACAGAAAGGCGACCGCCGCGTCCAGGTGATCGGCATTGGCCGGCACCTTGAACGTCTTTGTAACGTACACGCGGGTGTTGCCGGCGACATTGATGAAACGTGCATCGACCGTCGGATCCAGCTTGAGGTTCAGCGTGTCGCCCGCGAACGGAGCTCCCAGCGTCTCCAGGCTCGCGGTCAGGTGCTGCGCAGAAGTACCTTCGTTGCTGATGGTGAAGGTACGGACGATGCGTGCATTCGGTTCGGCCGTGGCGCTCGCAGCGCTCGGCGCCAGCACGAGTCCCTTGCCGCGCGCTTTCGGTTTGCCGTTTTGGTCATCGATCGACAACGCGAGGTTGACGGCAGCCAGCGAATTGATGAAGCCGGCGCCCTGTTCGAAGGACGGCGCGCCGAGGTCCGTCGCCGTGCTCATGATGATGGCCTTCACCGTGGCCGGCGTCGGGTCGTTGCCTCCGTGCGTGCTGCGATAGGCTTGAATGACCAACGCCGCCTCGCCCGCGGTCAGCGGCGAGGACTGGCTGGTGCCGCCGAACACTTCGATGGCGGCCGGCGCATCGCCCACGTAATTGCCGCAATCGCCGTACAGGGTCTGATTGGTGGAGCACAGCGCCCAGCCGGAGTCGCCCGGCGCGACCGCATCGACGGTGCGTGCGTTGAGCTGCGAGAAGCCGCCGGAGCTGAAGGCCGAAAGGTTGTTGTCGATGTAGCCGGGGCTCTTCAGCAGCGGCTGAATGCCGTCGCCGGTCTGCGCATACACCCGGAACTGCGTGGTGGCTCCCGAGGCGATCACGTGCGAATCGGTGGACGGTGAGCCCAAGGTGCCGGTGGGACCGGCATCGCCGGTGCTCACGACCACGGTCACGCCCGCGCGCACGGCGGCTTCATCGGCGAGCGAGATGGGATCGTTGGAATTGTCGGGATACGGATTGCCGCCGAAGGATTCATTGATGACGTCGACGTCGTCGTGGGTCACCGCATACTCGATCGCCTGCACGAAATTCGAGGTCGTGGTGGGATTGATCTGCGAGAACACCTTGAGGCCGACCAGGGACGCGCCCGGTGCCATGCCGCGGATGCGGATGTTGCAGGGCGACGGCAGCGGATGGGCCGCATTGACGTAGGTGCTGATATCGAACAGCAACGGCTTGCCGTTCGGCAGGTCCTGGGCGGCAATGGAACTTGCATCGCCGAACGCCTCGCCACCGTCGGTGGGCGTGCCCGCCGGATCGCCGGTGAAATCCTGGTAGTCGATGAACACCGATGAACCATCCGGCCGGGTGAATCCCAGCACCGTGGGATCGAGACCATCCGCGAGGAAGGCCACCTTGACCCCCTTGCCGGTGACCAATTGACCCTTGCCGTCGCGCACTTGCTGCGCCTGTGGAATCGACGGATCGGCGTAGGCCGTGTGCGTGAGTTGCAGCGCCTCGGGCTCGAGCGTGTTGCACAATCCGCCGTCGGTCGCCGCGGTGCTGACCGCGGCCGCCCCCTTGCTGATGGAGGTCGCCGCCGCGCCCGCGACCGACTGTTCAAGGCGAGTCTGCCGGCGCGGCAGCGGACGGATCACGCGGTCGTTCACCACCGCCTGCACATCCGGACGGGCGGCGAGCTCGTTCGCTTCAGCTTCGCTGAGCGACGCGGAAAAGGCATTGATCGTGGTGAAGGAATGAAATTTGCGCAGCCGCAGCTGCGGCATCTGCGACAGCACGGAGTTGTGCGCCGAGGCGATCGCCGATGCGCGGCCCGCCATCGCCCGCCGCTGCGGCGGCAGGTTCGGCAGCTGATCGCGCATGATGACGATCATGTCGTGCTGCCCATCCTCGATGACTTTCTGAACCTGGGCCGGCACCGTGCCGGGCAATGCGTTGCCTGACAGCAGCAGCGCGACGGTCGAGCCGAGAATTCCGACAGAAGATGAAAATTTCATGCCACCCCTCGAGTTTGTCTTGCGTGTATCCACGGCTCGTCGCAGCGCGCACGCAATGCATGAAAGCGGGCGCGGCGCCAGTGATCGAGTCACATTATTGATGCGTACACTTGACCACACTCGGACACCGGATCGCAAGGGGCATCGGCTCGGTCGTTGGCGGCGCCCGCACAAACGACGGGATTATGTCGCATGACAGACATGGCTCGTGCGTAAAGGTATCCAGCCGCCAGTTCGAACTGCAATCCCGCCCCCAGTTCGGCGACGACGTCGATGTCGGCTCCGTAAATCGAGACCGAGTTGCCGTTGACGTTGAGCGCCCAGTCGTTCGGATATGACTCGAGCTGGGGGTGACGCCAGTCCTCGTAATAAATGCTCGCGTTCACCGTCAAGCGGCGGTCGAGCATGCGGGCTTTCTCGCCGAGCTCATAGCTCACGACTCGATCCGGCTCGTAGTGGGTGGGCCACTTGCCGCTGGTATAATTCCGACTCTTGTAGGCTGAAGGTAGACGACGACGCGTAAAGGCTTCATAGGAACGAAGAGACTCGTTATAAAAATGTGCCAAGAACGGAATATGTTCTGCGACGCCATCTGCGCTGCAGGCTCCCAGATCGGGTCTTAAAAGAGTCCAAAAAATCTTGCTGCGCGCCGGTGCACGTGCGCACATTGCTGATGCGCAAAGTGAGAGTGAATCGCTTTTATCGAGGCAGTACGGCCGGACGCCGCCAGGTAGACCGATTGTGACCGCGGTCCTCGACCCAACCAGCACGCGGCGTGATTTCCTGGGATTGGAACGCGTGGCAAGCGCTGCTGGATGGCGATTTGCGAAACGAATTGCTCTGTCCTTGAATTCCCGTGCTCGCACCTGACTATGCCGGGTGGTGTCCGTTGACCCGCGATGTCGTTAATCTAAGGTCTCGATCTGGGAGGACCGTCATGAGACCAAAAATCCGGTTTTCGGCGTTACTGGCATTTGCCGCATTGATTGTGCTCATGCCCTGGGCGCCGGGGCGGACACTGGAGGTGCGGAACGCGCTGAGGGACGCGGCGGCACCGCGAGAGATCACGCCGCGCGGCGAACTGGCGGACGAAGAGAGAGCGACCATCGATCTATTCGAGCGCTCGCGCAATTCCGTGGTGTTCATCACGACCAAGCAGGCTGTAGTGGATTTCTGGAGCCGTAATGTCATGTCGGTTCCCCGCGGAACGGGTTCCGGATTCATTTGGGATGATGCCGGCCACATCGTCACGAACTTCCACGTCATCCAGGGTGCGAGCGAGGCCTCCATCAAGCTGGTTGACGGCCGTAGCTTTCGTGCCAGCTTGGTCGGCGTTTCACCTGAACACGACATTGCCGTCCTCAAGATCGGCATCGGCTTCAAGGGCCCCCGGCCAATCCCCGTCGGCACCAGCGGGGACCTCAAGGTGGGGCAACGTGTCTACGCGATCGGCAACCCGTTCGGTCTCGATTGGACGCTGACATCAGGGATCGTTTCCGCTCTTAATCGATCGCTCAGCGAAGATGACGGCGGCCTGCTGGAACACTTGATCCAAACGGATGCCGCCATCAATCCCGGCAATTCGGGTGGGCCGTTGCTCGACTCGGCGGGCCGTCTCGTCGGCATGAATACCGCCATCTATAGTCCCAGCGGCGCAGCGGCCGGGATCGGCTTCGCCGTGCCCGTCGATACGGTGAACCGCGTCGTGCCCTCGCTCGTTCGCGATGGTCGCTACGAGCAGCCTTCGATCGGGATCAGCGTCGATGAGCGATTGAACGAACGCTTGGAGGAGGCCACCGGAATCGACGGGGCGTTCGTGCTTCGGGTCAGCAAGGGCTCATCCGCCGAGCAGGCCGGGCTTCAGGCCGCCAAAATTTCCCGAGAGGGCGAGTTCTTCGGAGGCGATATCATCGTCTCGGTCGACGGCAAGAAGATCGAGTCGGTCTCCCGCCTG
>Ga0181537_10005193_pt1 | contig 10564 bp, 10 predicted proteins | sample PEATcosm2014_Bin_39_FD_119765 | JGI IMG/M metagenome (GOLD analysis project Ga0181537, IMG submission 119765) | Peatland microbial communities from MTU Mesocosm Facility, Houghton, MI, USA - PEATcosm2014_Bin23_10_metaG | ecosystem: Environmental > Terrestrial > Soil > Wetlands > Peat | place... | reverse complement strand
CGTCACGCGGTCTCGCTGCAAGAAGCGATTGCCAACGCTGCGTTGCTGACGCGCTCGAGCGGTTTGCCCGTCAACGGCGATCTCGAAGACGGCTTCGGTCCGAATCCGGAAGATTGCGTGCGGACCGTGCAGGCTGCAATTGACGCTGGCCTGGGTGGAGTCGGAATCGAGGACACGACCGCGGATCCTTCAGGACCGATTCATGCTTTCGATGCAGCCGTTGCACGCGTGCGCGCCGCGGCAAAAGCCGCGCACGGCAAGATCGTGCTCACCGGACGCACCGACAACTACCTCAACGGACGCGAGGATCTGGACGACACGCTTCGTCGACTCGCCGCATTTGCGGAAGCCGGCGCCGACGTACTGTACGCGCCGGGACTTCCGGACATGGATGCGATCAAAAAAGTCATCGCTGCGGTCGCACCCAAACCGGTGAACGTGTTGATCGGCCCGGGAACGGGCGTCGTTCCGGTCAGCGAGCTCTCGGCCGCCGGCGTGAAACGCATCAGCATCGGCGGCGCGCTCTATCGCGTCGCGATGTCGGCTGTCGTCGAAACGGCAAAAGCCATGCGCAGTGGTGACATGAAGCCGGTGACGACCGGCGTTCCGTTCGGCGAGCTTACCGCGCTCTTTCCCTCTGTCATCCCGAGCGAAGTCGAGGGACAGCCGCTTGGCTAGAGTCGCTGGAGCTGTCGAGACAATAGCTAGATCGAAGTCTTCCCTTGCCTTCAACGTAGCTCTTGAATCGATCAGTGTTGATGCCGAAGTATGCCAACATGCCTTCGTTCTGCACGCCTTCTTGATTGACGATGAGCATGCGTTCGAAAGAAAGGGCATATGCGATAGCAAGCTCTTGGTTTGAAAACAGCGAGCCCCTAAACTTTCCTGTCGGTTTGCCGTCCCTGTCGAGCAACTCTTCGCGTTTGAAGTTTGCGAAGAGGTAATAGTCGCTATTCTTCAGTTGGCGGATGATGTCCGAGTTAATCTCGAATATTGAGTTTATTCTGGTCGCAACGTAGGTTTCGAGACCCAACTCGCTAAGCTCGTCGGCAATCTGGAGGGCTACGACTCTTTCGTCGTCAACCTGGCCGCAACTTATGAAGACACGCGCTTTCACGGTACGTACGCACCATCATACATTCTCGCTATCCCTCGACTTCGCTCGGGATGACAACGCTCCCTAAATGTTTTCGCGCGCGCGGCGCGCGATCTCATCGTGCGTGACGTCTTCGATGCGCGTTGCTATCCACCACACGTTGCCGGCGGGATCGGTGATGCCGCCCATCTTGTCACCGTAGAACTGTTTTGAGACCGGCATGACCGGCGTTGCTCCGTGTTCGAGCGCGCGCGCGTATGTTGCGTCCGCATCCGGAACGTAAACGTAGAGCGAGGCTTGCATCGGCTTCCATTCACCTTGCACGCCGCCCATCATAACGATCGAGTCGCCAATCTTCACTTCTGCGTGACCGACGCTGCCGTCACCGCGCTCGTGACGCTCGACCACCGTCGCGTCAAACGCCTTTTGCATGAAGTCGATCATCTTGGCGGCGTCCGCGACGAGCAGATAAGGCGAGACCGTATGATATTCGGCTGGCTGAAACGATACGCTCATAGTGCGCGCGCCCTTCGCTCCGATTTTCTCTGCCCCTCGACTTCGCTCGGGGTGACAGCGAGGTGGCCCCGCAAGCGAGGCGATTATCGAATAAACCGACGCAGGTAGGGGTATATTACCAAACGAATCGACCCTATCCGCTATGATCAGCACCGATCTCTTTGGAAATTCTGAGCTCGACGAGCTGGACGTCCGCCTGCTGGACGCCCTGCAGCGCAATGCCCGCTCGACCTATGCCGAGCTGGGCCAGATCGTCGGGCTGAAGCCTCCGGCCGTCCACGAGCGGGTCAAGCGCCTGGAGACCCGCGGCTACGTGCGGGGCTATGCGGCGCGCCTCGACAGCCGGCTCCTCGGCCTCGAGCTGGTCGCCTTTATCGGCTGCTACTCGGCCCCCGAGGCCAACTACGATACGCTGGTCGCCGATCTCGCGGCCCTACCCGAGGTCTGCGAAGTCCACAGCGTCGCCGGCGAGGAGAGCTTCATCATCAAGACGGTGACGCGCTCGACCGCGCACCTCGACGATCTCCTCGGCCGCCTTAAGCGCATTACCGGCCTCGCCCGCACCAAAACGACGATCGTCCTTTCCACGCCCTTCGAGCGCGGCGGGATCACGGTGAGCGTGACATGATCGCCCCGGCACCCGGAATCGCCAAGAGCTGCCGCTACGGGACGCATCGCGTCATCGAGCCGGCCGGCGCATTGCCGCAAGCCGCGTGGCGCCTCGACAATACCCCGGCAGCGCGCGAAAACGAGATCCTGTGCGCGGTCGACGCGCTCTCGATCGACTCCGCGAGTTTCCGCCAACTGCGCGAAGCCGCGCACGACGATCCGCGCAAGGTCGGCGAAGCGATCATGGAAACGGTCGCGACGCGCGGCAAGCAGCACAATCCTATCACCGGCAGCGGCGGCATGTTCGTGGGGCGCGTCCTCGACGTCGGCTCGCAGCTGGCTAATGCGTGCGAAGTGCAGATCGGCGACCGGCTCGCATCCCTCGTCTCTTTAACGCTGACGCCGCTGCATCTCGAGCGGATCCGCTCGATCGACCTGAACACGGCTCGCGTCGACGTCGAGGGCCGCGCAATTCTGTTCGCATGCGCCCACTTCGCCCGGCTTCCCGACGACATCCCCACCAGCGTCGCGCTCGCGGTGCTCGACGTCGCGGGCGCTCCGGCCCAAGTTCGACGGTTGGCCCACACCGGCTCGACGGTCGTCGTGATCGGGGCAGACGGAAAGTCCGGGCTGCTGGCTTGCGCGCAAGCCAAGGCGCGGGTCGGCTCGATCGGACGCGTCATCGGCATCGCGCCGGACGCGCAATCCCGTGGGGCGCAGCTCTTGCGCTCCCTGGACTTGGTCGACGACTTCATCGAGGCCGATGCGCGGTACGCCGGCACGCTGCTCGAAATTTTGCCCGAGCGCATCCCTGGGCTCGCAGACCTCGTTGTTAACTGCGTCAACGTGCCCGGGACCGAGCAAGCCTCGATTTTGTGCGCACGGGACGAGGGGACAGTTTACTTCTTTTCGATGTGCACGTCGTTCACCGCAGCTGCGCTCGGCGCTGAAGGCGTCGGCAAAGACGTCACCATGATCGTCGGCAACGGTTTCACCAAAGGGCATGCGGAGCTCGCGCTCGATACGTTGCGCGCGAACCGTCCACTGCTCGACTACTTCACGGAGACGTACGGCAAGCCAGCATGATCTCACTCGATCGTCCAGTGCACTCACTCGAGCACCGCGAGCTTCTCGGCGGCGAGTTTTGGCGTGCCGTTCCCAAATTTCGCGACGTCGACGAAGCGACGTTCCTCGATCACGTCTGGCAAGGACGCAACTCCGTAAAAACGCCGGAAGAGTTGCTCGAGACGATCAAAGGCCACGCTCCGCCCGCATTCATCGAAGACGCGCGCAACGGATTCGCGCACGCGCCGATGGCGGTGCGCGTGTCGCCGTACATGCTGTCGTTGATCGATTGGAACAATCCGTACCACGATCCGATTCGCCGCCAGTTTATCCCGCTCAAGTCCGGCATGCGGCCCGATCATCCGCGTTTGACGCTCGACTCATTGCACGAGCGCGCCGATGCGCCGGTTCCGGGACTCGTCCACCGCTATGCGGATAAGGCGCTGTTCATCGCCCTGCAGACGTGTCCGGTGTATTGCCGCTTCTGCACGCGCTCGTACGCGATCGGTCCCGACACCAGCGACGTCGAGAAAGTCCATCTGACGACGCCGCACGAGTGGCAGCGCATTTTCGATTACATTGCCTCGCGTCCGGAGCTCGAAGACATCGTCATCTCCGGTGGCGACGCGTATCAGCTTCCGCCGCGCAGCATCACGCTGATCGGTGAAGCGTTGCTTGCGATTCCGCACGTGCGCCGCATGCGCTTTGCGACCAAAGGCCCGGCGGTCATGCCGATGAAGCTTTTGAGCGACGACCCGTGGCTGGATGCGTTGACGGCGATCGTCACCGAGGGGCGTAAGCTCGGCAAGGAAGTCGTGATCCACACGCACTTCAACCATCCCAAAGAGATCACGCAGATCACGCAGCGCGCCATGCAACGCCTCTTCGAGCGCGGGATCATCGTGCGGAATCAAAGCGTTTTGATGCGCGGCGTGAACGACGACGAAGAAACGATGGAGTTGCTCGTCAAGCGGCTGTCGTACGTCAACGTGCATCCGTACTACGTCTACATGCACGATTTGGTCAAAGGCGTCGAAGAGCTGCGGACGACGATTCAACGCGCAATCGATATCGAAAAATACGTCCGCGGCGCGACCGCGGGCTTCAACACGCCGACCTTCATATGCGACGCGCCCGGCGGCGGCGGTAAACGTGACGTGCACTCCTACGAAGTCTACGATCGCGACAACGGCATCTCGGTCTACACGGCGCCGAGCGTCAAGCCCGGCAAGTATTTCGTCTACTACGATCCGATCGAAGATCTGGGCCCGCAAGCGCAAGCGCGCTGGAAGCTCCCCGAACAGCAAGAGATGATGCTCGCTGCGGCGCTCGAACGCGCCGGCGGTTCTTCGCGAGATCTGGTCACGGCATAGGTTCGTCCATGCGTCTGTGCGTCTTCTGCGGTTCGAGGACGGGGGATGATCCGCGCTTTACGCAAGCTGCAGCCGAAACCGGCACGCTGCTCGCGCAGCGCGGCATCGGCGTCGTCTACGGCGGCGGACGCGTTGGGCTGATGGGCGTGTTGGCCGACGCTGCGCGCGCGGCCGGCGGCGAAGTCATCGGCGTAATCCCGCAGTCACTCGCCGAGCGCGAAGTCGCGCACGCGGGCCTTTCGCAACTGCACATCGTTGAATCGATGCACGAGCGTAAAGCCATGATGGCCGATTTATCGGCCGGATTCATCGCGTTGCCCGGCGGCTTCGGAACGCTGGAAGAGTTGTGCGAAGTCGTCACCTGGTCGCAGCTCGGCATCCACGCCAAGCCCTGCGGCATCTTGAATGTCGCCGGCTACTTCGATCATCTGGTCGCGATGTTCGATTATGCGGTCGAGCGGGGATTTATCAGCGACGAAAATCGTGAGATCGTGCTCGAATCGCAAGACCCGACCGAGCTGATCGAACGAATGACGAAGTTAACGGAAGTCGGCTTGCGTTAATCCCGTATTGACGCGCAAATTATGAATGTCCCATTGTTCGACGAGCGTCTCGCCCGCGTAGCGTAAGCGCCGCATCGGCATATCCGTGCGAGCATCGACGATCAGCGCATCTTTGGTGACCACCGGGACGTCCACGTCCGAATAACCCGGACACGCGATCGGCGAATCGCCTGAAAGCACCAGCTCGATCGTCGCGGTACCGTCGATCTCCGGACCTTCGTGGACGTGCACCATATCCGGATGCGCGTCATAACATTCCAGCGCGTTCCCGAAATTCGCGCCCGCAACGGTGTTGCCGCGCGGCGACGTCACCACGCGATCGTGCAGCGCGAAGGTCACGCGCACGCCCGCAAGCATTCCGTGATGAAAGACGATTACTTTATCGCCGCCGTTCCAGATGGCGACCATCCCGCGCAGCGGGCCGTCCGTGATCTCCGCTTTGACGTGATCGGGACGCAGATAGCTGAAATGAAAGCGGCGCTCCTGACGCTGGTCGCCGTCGAACTCGTCCGCCACGATGTTGGCCTGGTAATCATTGACCTTCGCCCACGTCGCGTCGAGCATGCCAAGCTCAACGGGACCCGAGGCCGCCCCTACGGGGAGTGCCGCCAGCACCAGCATGGCGGTCAGTCCCCCGACCATCGATTTCACCTGGGGTAGATTATTCCAGACTTCTGAGCCACGCCTGAGGGCGGGTTTGCCCGGAACGCCTGACGTACAATCTCTGCGTGACGACGCCGCCGTTTTTCCATCCCGATACACGGCGGGCCGACCTTGCTTGGACGGACTGGGACGAAGTGCGCGGTTGGCTCGAACAGCAGAGCTTTTGCCGCGTCGCGATCAACGAGGATCCGTGGCCTTACGTCGTCGCGCAAACGTATTCGTTTACCGGCGAAGCGTTCGTCATGCACTTCTCACGCAGCGGCCGGCTTGCGCGCCTCATCGCTGAGAATCCGCACCTCACAATCGAAGTCGACGAGCCGCGCGGACACATGGATGCAATCGGCGGCGCGATCGGATATCACAGCGTCGTCGCGCGCTGCCGCGCAACGCTGGAAGACGTGGCGATCGGCGACGGCTACATCGCGCGCGTTACTGCGGAGATCATCTTGCTCTCGGCGAAGCGCAGGGCGCTTCCGGAGCACACCGTCTAATTTAGCTCTTCAGCTGATGGAGGGCGAACTTGTTGCCTTCCGGATCGGTGACGAAGCACGCTGAGCAATTCGGGAACTCGTGCAGCTCGCTGACCGTGATGTTGTGCGCCACCAGTTTTTCGCGCATCTCGCCGATGTTGTCGACTTCGAACGCTGCGCCCGTCGATTGACCGGGGACGAAACCCAAGCCTTCGCCGTTCCCGATGCCGAACGCCGTTGCACCGACGTTGAACTCGACCCAATGATCGCCGAAGCTTTGACCGGGCGTGAGGCCGACGACGTCGCGATAGAACTTGGTCGCGGCCGGAACGTCTTTCACCGAATACGCGATAAACGCCATATCTTTAACCATAGGCCGGTAGATATGGCTCGGTTCCGGCGCGTTTCCCTTTCAGCTTAGCAAGGCGATAAGCTTACGAACCGTGTTCCAATTTCGGGCCGTGCCGTCCCAACCGTGCCGAAACTTCGAGTCTGCGATCCCCTTCGGATAGTAGATGTACGCTTGCTTTCCGACGACATCGATGCGTTCCGGACCTTTGTTTCTGGCCTGCACGGCTGCAACGTCCTCAGCAGACGGAGCTTCTTTCAGGAAGGCGACGAGTAAATGGCTGGGATCTTTCTTTGCTTCCTTTGGAAACGGATTCGTCCTGACAATCGCGTTCAGTTCAGCAGCGGTTCGTATGAAATACGCGACGCGTAACTTGAATTTGTGCTCCGTCTCCGCTTCGAGAAATTTCTCAAGCGTTGCGTCCGACCGACGGTCGGCTTTAAAGAGAATATTTCCGCTGTTAAGCAGCGTCTTGGTTTCGGCAAATCCAAGCTTCGCAAAGAGTTGCCGCAGATCGTCCATCGCGACCCTACGGCTTCCGACATTGTTCACACCGCGCAATAGCGCGACGCGGTTCACTACTCGCTAAGCGCTTCTTTGACGACGCGTTCTTGCTCGGCAGCGTGCGCGCCCGGATAGCCTTCGCTCGGGCTGGCGCGATACGGACGGCCGATATACTCGACGTCGCCGAACTTCTTCGGCAGCTTTTCGAGCAGACGCCGCCGCACGTGGGCGCGCGCGCCCATGTTCTTCGGCTCCTCTTGCACCCACACGACGTTCTTGGCGTTCGGGTAGCTCTCGAGCACCGAGACGATCTGCTTGCGCGGCAAAGGTGAGAGCAGCTCGACGCGCACGATTGCGGTTTTCTGCATCTTCGCATAACCCGGATCGGCGACGAGGTCATGATAGATCTTGCCGCTGCACAGGATGACCCGCTCGACAGCTTTGCGGTTCTTGGACATCTTCGGGTCGTCGATCACTTGCTGGAATGCGCCCTTCGAGAGCTCGTCGAGCGTTCCGAACGAGACCGCGTTGCGCAGCAGCGACTTCGGCGTGAAGATGACCATCGGAAAACCGTGACGGTCCAGCGCCTGCATCCGCAGCAGATGGAAATATTGCGAGGAGGTCGACGGAACGGCGACGCGGATGTTGCCTTCGGCCGAGAGCTGCAAGAAACGCTCTATGCGCCCGCTCGAATGCTCCGGGCCCATGCCTTCGTAACCATGCGGAAGCAGCAACGTCAGTCGCGACTTCTGATCCCACTTGGCCAGACCCGCAGCCATGAATTGGTCGATGATGATCTGCGCGCCGTTGGAAAAGTCGCCGAACTGCGCTTCCCACAACACCATCGCGTTCTCCGCAACGACGCTGTAGCCGTATTCGAAGCCGACGCAGGCATACTCTGAAAGCGGACTGTTGTAGATCTCGAATGACGCTTTCGCACCGGAAAGATGCTGCAGGGGCACGTAGCGTTCGTTGGTGTTGGCATCATGCAACACCGCATGCCGGTGACTGAACGTACCGCGCTCGGTGTCTTGACCCGTGAGCCGGACCGGCGTCCCGTCGGAGATCATCGACGCGTACGCGAACCACTCGGCCAGGCCCCAATCGACGGCGCCGGTCGTTTGAAGTTCTTCTTCGCGCTTGGAGAACTGCCGCTCGAGCTTCGTGCTTTCCGTGAAGCCTTCGGGAATCTTGATGAGCTCGCGGCTCCAATCGAGCAGCTTCTCGCGCGCCACGCGCGTTTCAGTCGACTCATCGGTTTCGTAGCTGATCAACGACTTGTTGATCAGCAAGCTGGCCGCACGCTTCGCTTCTTCATGCTGTTCCGCGAGCCGTGCGTTCGCGGCCTCGACGAGCTGATCGGCTTGTTGCTGCGAGATGACGCCCTGCGCCACGAGACTCGCTGCGAAAAGCTCGCGCACGGTCGGATGGTTCTTGATCTTTTCATAGACGCCGGGCTGCGTGTATGCCGGCTCATCTTGTTCGTTGTGGCCGAAGCGCCGATATCCGATCACGTCGATCAGCACGTCGCGTCCGAATTTCGCCCGGAAGTCGAGCGCGAAATGGACCGCGCTCATGCACGCTTCGACGTCGTCCGCGTTGACGTGTATGATCGGCACGTCGAAGCCCTTGGCAAGATCGCTCGCATAGCGCGTCGAGCGTCCTTGCTCGGGATCGGTCGTGAAGCCGAGCTGGTTGTTCGCGATCAGGTGAATCGTGCCGCCGGTCGTGTAGCCCGCAAGCGATTGCAGGTTGAGGACTTCGGCAACGACGCCTTGTGCCGGGAACGCCGCGTCGCCGTGCACCAGTATCGGTGCAGCTTTATGCATGTCTTGCGTCGGCGGATTGACGGCGTGGTTGGTTTGATACGCGCGCGTCATGCCTTCGACGACGCCGTTAACGGCTTCGAGATGACTCGGATTGCTCGCGAGATGCACGTCGATCTTGGTGCCGGTGGGCGTGACGTACGTGCCGTCGGCGCCGTGGTGATATTTCACGTCGCCGAGCGCGTCGTTGCCCTCTTCTTGTTCGCCGCGCATCTTTGCAGCTTCGAACTCGCCGAGCAGCTCCTCATACGGACGATTGACGACATGGGCGATCGTCGCGAGCCGTCCGCGATGCGCCATACCGATGACCGCCGATTTCGTGCCGTCGTCGGCAAGCATCGTTATGATCTCCTCGAGCATCGGGATCATGACGTCGAGCCCTTCGATCGAGAACGTCTTCTGGCCGAGGAAATTCTTGCGCATGTAGCGCTCCATCGCCTCGACTTTGGTCAGGCGTCCGAGCACTTGCACCATGCGCTCGTGCGAGAGCTTGATGCGATGCAATCCGCCTTCGATATAATCGCGCAACCAGCGGCGCTGCTCGCGATTCGAAATGTGCTCGATTTGGTACGCGATCTGACCCGCATACGTGTCGCGCAGCTTCGGCAAAATATCCGCAAGCGAATTACCTTGCAGCTTGGTGTGCAGCGCAGCACCCGGAATCGCCGACATCAGCGCCGGCGTCAAACCGTAGCCGCGCGGATCGAGTCCCTCGTCGCCCGGCGGCTCCGAACCAAGCGGATCGAGATTCGCCGCAAGATGCCCATGCATGCGGTACGCATTGAGGATCGCCGTCCCGGCGGCGACGCCGCGCAAGAGCTCGAGGCTCGGCGCGCTGCCCGCCGCCGGCGTCCCTGTTGCGGGTTCGCTAACCGTCGTGAGCGCGCGCGCAACCGGCGTGACGCCATACGCGGTGAAGATCGCGTCGTAAAACGCATTGTCGCCGAGCAGCTGATCGATGCGGCGCAAGAATTCGCCCGAGAGCGCACCTTGCACCACGCGATGATCGTACGTGCTCGTCATCGTCATGGTTTTCTCGATGCCGAGCAATTGCAACGCTTGCGGTGGCGACTTCGAAAATCCGGGCGGTAGCCCGATCGCACCCGCAGCGACGATCACGCCTTGTCCCGCCATCAAACGCGGAACCGATGCAACGGTACCGATGCCGCCGGGATTGGTCAGCGTCATCGTGGCGCCGGTGACGTCGTCCGCACCCAGTTTGTTATCGCGCGCTTTCGCGATCAATTCTTCGTAGCGTTGGTGGAACGCGACGAAGGTGAGCGTATCCGCGGCTTTGATAACCGGGACGATGAGAAAGCGCGTCCCGTCTTTGCGCGTCACGTCGACGGCAAGACCAAGATTGACCGGGCCGTCGATGCGTGTCGGCGTTCCGTCCTCGCGACGGAAGCTCGCGGTCATTCCGGGAACGTCGCGCGCGGCTTGCACGATCGCGTACGCGATCAAGTGCGTGAACGAGATCTTTTGCGCTTTGCCCGCGGCCGCAAGCGCGTCGTTGAGTTGGCGACGGCG
>Ga0181537_10005192_pt1 | contig 10566 bp, 12 predicted proteins | sample PEATcosm2014_Bin_39_FD_119765 | JGI IMG/M metagenome (GOLD analysis project Ga0181537, IMG submission 119765) | Peatland microbial communities from MTU Mesocosm Facility, Houghton, MI, USA - PEATcosm2014_Bin23_10_metaG | ecosystem: Environmental > Terrestrial > Soil > Wetlands > Peat | place... | reverse complement strand
CGTCAAGAGTCCTCGTGGGGTCGGGAGGTGCTTGGTGACCACGCTACGAACTCCTTGCGGTTGGGATACCTCTTTCGTTCGTAGACGCCCCAAGCACAGAGGAACACGAAGGCGACTAGTCCGAGCGCGAGGGCGAGGTCCTCATGCGGCGGTACGAAGCGGTAGTCAACGACTGACGCTCCTTGGGGCAGCGAGATGGCCTGGTAGACACCGTCGACCGTATGAATGGTCGCCAGTGTCCCGTTCACCGAGGCTGTCCACCCGGGCATCGAGAGTTCCGTTCGCAGCAATGTCGCACCCGCGTTCGAACACGTCACGTTCGCGGCGTCGACGTTGGTGCTCGTTACGTCACACGACGATGAGAAGAATGAACGTGGGTGGGGCAGTGCGTAGATCGTGGCGGTGGCGTCGTGCCAGACCGGCGTAACGTGCAATGCCGCGAGCGCCGGCAACAGCGTCAGTGAGCGTGGCGCCAACAGGTACTTGACTGACGCTTCCTCGTAGGCAAGTAAGTGTGTCGCCAGTTCGGTCTCTTGGCCCACGATCCCTGCGGTCCGGTCCCGCGTGAAGGCATCGCCGGGCTTGTTGCCCGGATACAACTGCTCCTGGATGAACTGCTCGAACGACCGGGGAAAGGGTAGGTCCGTGGCATTCAGGGCGTTGAGACCGAACTCACTGCCCCAGTTCGGCGGCAGCACGGTGAGGTCTACGAACCTCCCTTCTCCTTGATGGGACTGTAGATACGCGATGGGAGCGACGTCGGTCGTCACGTGTCGCGGTGCACCGATGGTGGGGACCGTGAATAAGAGGACTGACTCCACCACGAGCGCCGCGCCGGCCGCCAGCGCGACGTCGAACTGACTCGTGAATCGACTCGCCGCGAACAACAATGCGAGACCGACGAAGGGGATGAGGCCGAACGCGATCAAGGCAATCCGCGTCTTCGTGTCGACGGTCGATCGGTAGTTAAGTTCGTGGGCGACGACGCCGCCGGAGATGAGTACGACGACCATGAACAACGTCGCGCCAACGAATCGACGACGCGTTCGTTCAAGCGTGGCCAGGTCACCGAGTCCGAGTGTCGCGAGGACGATGAGCGCCAACTCACAACTGGGCATGACGTAGCGCGGTAGCGAGGTCGAGCTCAGGAAGGGCAGGACGTTCCACCACGAACGAGCGCCGAGGAGATTGAAAGTGCCCATGAGCCCCGCCGCCAGCCACAGGGCGAGCGCGAGGCGAAGGCCACGTAGTCGGGAGCCGAAGAGTCCGACGATCGCCATAACGCACACAGTCGCGCCGAAGTAGCCTCCGATCTCTCCCCACGTCGTGAAAACACGGGCGTTTCCATAGATGGTCCCGAAGAGGTACGGATCGAAGAGCATCGGAAGTGCGTGCACGGAGAGTGACCACGAACCGTCGATCCTGTCAACGTGTCCACCGACGTAACTCACGCGGAGGAAATCGCCAAACGCCACCAGCGCAGGCAGCGACGCCACGGTGCCGAGCACCACGCCGATACCGACGCGTCGCGCGGCCGTCGCGCGGTAGCGCCGGGGCACCGAATTCAGACGGACGAGGGCCCACACCACACAGAGGAGCCCGTCGAGGTAGGCGACTTCGGGGAAACCCGCGTAGATCGAGAACGCCACCGCGGCCGCCAGCACGAACCAGCCGCGTCGCGACGTCGACGATCGCTCGAACACGATCTCGATACCGAGGAGCAGCATTGGCAGGAACGCGATTGGATTCACGACGGTATTGGCCAGCCACGCGAACGTTCCGTTCAGGGCAAAGAGGGCGCCTGCGACGACGGCAGAGGTCGCGGGCGAGCCCAGTCGACGAGCGAGGAAAAACGTGGACACGCCGCTAATGACTTCGAGCACGACGTGCAGCCAGAGGAGACCGCCCGGGAGTGCCAACAGTACCACCAGCGGAAAAAGTGCGGCCGATTGCATTTCACCAGCGAGTGGCTGCCCGAGACCTTCGAACGCGTTCCACCACGGAAGGCGTCCGTGCAGGAGGTCGGTCGCGGCGAGATGACCGAGCGGTTGGGTTATGACGCCGACGTTTATGTCCGTACTCGAACGTCCACAGATCAGTCCACAGACTGAGTGCGTGATGCTGGTCGTCCACGAGATCGGATCACTGTTGGCGAATCCCGAGAGATAGGCGAAGTTGCCGAGCACGACGACGCCAACTATTAGGAGTATCGGCGTCGTCGAAGGAGGAAGTGACTGGTAGCGCTCGCGCAGACCCCTTCGCTCGAGGCGTCGATCCCTGATCGAAGGGTCGAGCTGAGGTGTTGTTGCCGCGAGGTCGCCGTGGAGCATTGCGAACACACGATACTCGACTAAATCCATCGGATTACTAGATATGCGCCAGTGATCGCGTCGCAATACGCCGCTACCACAGTGTTACAAGAGCAAGGGCAGTAGGAGCTCTGAGATGGCGTGAACCTGTTGCACGCGATTCGAACTCAGCAGCTCTATCGCGATCGTCGTGGCACCCGCGTCGCGGAGGCGTCCGATGAAATCCGCGACCTGTTCGGGACTCCCGATCGCCGCGACCTTTCGAAGATCGTCCGATGAGACGTTTCGGGTCGACTGTCCTCGCCACGTCGTCAACGCATCTTCCATGGCCGAGTCTGCGTTCACGTTGACGTTCACGTTGAGAAAGACACCGACCGGGAAGTCGTCGTCGCGGTCGTCCGACGAACGAAGCTCATCGAGTAATCGCGTTCGTCTCGCCAACTCATGCGGGGTGACGGCGAACGTCAACCACCCGTCACCGAGTCGAGCGACGCGCGCGAGCACTCGTCGCACCCGTTCTGCGGTGGCGTCCATAGGCGGATTACCCGTCATCCAGATCGGCAGTGGCTGCTGAATGAACGGAGGGGCAAGTTCGAAATCGTCGATCGCGAACGACGTACCCTCGAACGTCACCGCATCACCGCGGCTGACCTCTCGCAGGAAGTTGATTCCTTCTTCCATTCGCGACACTTTCTCGCGATGCGTCATGTTGAATGCGGCGAGTTCCTTCTCGCGCGTGGGACCTGTGGCTTCACCAGGACAGGCAATCATCGTCATGCGCCCGCGCGAGAGTTGATCGAGGTTGGCCCACTGTTGAGCGACGATGAGCGGGTGGCGCAGTCCCAGGCTGGCTTGACAGGCGACGCCCAAACGGACACGTTTCGTCCGGGCCGCGCACGCGGCCAACAGCACGACCGAATCGTAAAAGGGGAGCGAGATGATCGAGTCGGTCACCCAGACGTCGTGCCAACCGGGGACTCGGTCGACGAGTTCGGCGATACCGATGAGTTCCTCGTGGCTGAGCGCCGTTGGGCCCAGTCGAGTCGGCAACACAACGCCAACGTCCAACATACGTTCCTCCTCGAACATTGAGCAACGTGGACCGGCGATTGCTCGGACGACAATTTGACATCGTTCCGACTATCTGCGCGCTCGACGTCGCTACCCTTATCTCTAGTATCCCAATGGTTTTGGTCAACTTAGTCTCCAGAGCGATCGAGGTGATGTGAGCGAGGCGAAACTCATCCAGGCAGTTGAACTCGTCGGCGAACTCGACGACCCCGCACTTCTCGTCCTGGACGCGACCGCGTTCTTGCGTCGCGAGATCGAAGGCGGACCGTACGTAGTCGAAAGTGGGCGACGCTCGTTTGACGAACGCCACATCCCCGGAGCGGTCTTCGCCGACATCCCAGGGGAGCTGTCGGATCCCGATTCTCCGTTTCGGTTCACGGTGCCGACGCCTAACTACTTCGCTCGGGCGATCGGGGCGCTGGGCGTCGGCGACGGCGTACATGTCGTCGTCTACGCCCAGGAGTCGCCAATGTGGGCGACGAGGTTGTGGTGGCTGTTGCGCTACTTCGGCTTCAGTGACGTTCGTGTGCTTGACGGAGGACTAGCGGCATGGATGGCCGCCGGTCTGGACGTGACGTCGAAGGTTCGGTTGCCGCGCGCGAGGACGTTCATTCCGAGCACCCGATCGGAATTACTTGCGACGAAGCGTGACGTCGTGGACATCCTCGCTGGAGAGCCGGCGTGCCTGCTCAATGCGCTTCCGACCAAGGCGTTTCGCGGCGAAGGACCGGGCTCGTACTCGCGTCCCGGCAGAATCCCTGGTTCGCTGAGCATTCCCTCCGCGGACGTGCTGGACCCCTCGACCGGTCGATTCCGCGACCACGAATGGCTCGCTTCGACGCTGCAGGTCGCGACGAAGAGCGAGGTGCCCGTCGTCGCTTACTGCGGCGGCGGTATCTCAGCCACGCTCGACATCTTCGCCTTGTCACTCGTCGGCCGAGACGACGTACGACTGTATGACGGTTCGCTCACCGAATGGAGTGCCGACCCGACCCTGCCGCTTGTTGTGGACTGAAGCCCGTGCGTCCAGTGGTCTTTGACTGCGATGGCGTCCTCGTGGACTCAGGGTTCGCGTGGATCGGCGCACTGGAGCACGCGTTGCATGGTTACGGCATGGTCGTCGATGGCCGAGTGACCGCGTCGATGATCGGAGGCTCGGTACCCGAGGCCATCGAATACCTCAGTGACACACTTGACCGTGAGCTTGACCGAACGGCGATCAGCAAGGAAATTTACGACGACGTGCTCTCGCGCCTCGCCCTCGGCGTTCAGGCAATGGACGGCGCAGGTGAACTCCTCGAACGACTCAACGGGACTCGTGCGCTCGCGATTGCCTCGAACGGCTCATGTGAAACGGTGGAAGCGTCCATTCGTTCCGCAGGGCTTCCCCGTGTCTTTGACGTGGTCGTCGCACTCGACGGCACGCTTCGACCTAAACCGGCCCCGGACCTCTATATCGAGGCGTGCGCGCAACTCGGAACGCCTTGCGGCGACGCCATCGCGTTTGAGGACTCGCTCCGTGGCGCGGCGTCGGCGCGATCGGCGGGACTCAGCGTCATCGGCGTCGGCCAGGAGACTCGACTGCACGGAGTGTGCGACCTCGTGGTGGCGAGCCTTCGCGACGACCGTCTACCAGCGTTTCTCGAAGCGCCGACACTGGGTTAGCACTGCGCGGCGCTCGACTTCGGACGTCTCGAAAAGTTGTGACCACGTGTACCTGCTACTTGCGCCGTTGGTTGGTAATCTCTATAATCTCGATAGAAATAGTAGGAAATCAGACCACGGCGGCGTCTCGCGAGTGGCCAATCGGAGAAGCGGAGAAACGACCATGACAGCCCAAGACACCGAGAATCTCGATCGAGTGCCGCCGACAGCGACCGACGAGCCCGTCGTGCTCGCGGCCATTGAGATTCATTCAATTGACGTGATACCCGACAGCGAGCGCCACGGGAGCATCCATCAACAAGGCGTCTTCTGGTTCCTGTCCAATTCGCAGACCTTGAGTGTCGCTGTTGGCTTCACGGGTATCGCCCTTGGCCTCACGGTGTGGTGGACGATCCTCGCAGTGATCATCGGTAACGCCTTCGGGACGGTCTTCATGGCGCTGCACGCGTCCCAAGGTCCGCGTCTGGGATTACCTCAGATGATCCAGTCACGGGCTCAGTTTGGCTATCGCGGTGTGGTCCTTCCGCTGGCGATCGCGTTGTTCACGTACATCATCTTCGCCGTGGTCGACACCGTGATTATCGACCAGGGTCTGCACACGATCTTTGGTTGGAACACGTATCTCGTGGGGATCGTCATCGCCGTGGCCGCGGTCGCGCTGGCGGTGTGGGGCTACGACTGGTTGCATCGGGCCTTCCGATGGCTCTTCTGGATCTCACTGCCACTGTGGCTGGTGCTGACGATCGCTATCGTGAGTGGCCACGCGGGCGGCGCCCCGGCGACCCACCTGGGTTTCGGATGGATCTCCTTCTTTATTGTCTTCTCGGCCACCGCGAGTAACAACATCTCGTACGCCCCGGTCGTGTCGGACTACTCGCGGTATCTGCCGCGTTGGACCCCCTTCGGAAAGGTGGTCGGCGCCGTCTTCGTCGGCGCCTTCCTCTCACTCACCTGGCTCGCCGCGATCGGCGCGTGGTTGGCCGCGCACCTCGGCGCCACCGACGCGTTGGCGAGCGTGCGCGACGCTGGGAACCACTTCGCCTCAGGCTTCGGGACCGCACTCATCATCGTCGCCATCATCGCGCTCGTGGCCACGATGGGAGAGATGGCCTACAGCGGTCAGCTCGTCATACTGACCGCCATCGACAGCTTTCGTCCGATTCGAACGACCATCGCGAAGCGGGCCGCGGCGACCACGGCCGTCGCGATCATCTGGCTCATCTTCGGACTCTTCGTCTTCCACGACGTCACGACCGCCGTGTACGACGGACTCATCCTGTCGCTGTATCTCTTGACGCCGTGGACGATTGTTAACTTGTACGACTACTTTTACGTGCGCAAGGGTCACTACGCGGTCACTGAACTCGAGAATCGACGCGGAATCTACGGCGTCTGGGGCTGGCGCGGAATCACCGCGTACCTCGTCGGCTTCGCCGCGTCGATTCCGTTCTGGAGTCTCTCGTTCTACGTGTCGCCGGTCGCCAAGGCGTGGAGTGGACTTGACGTGTCCTTCATCGTGGAGTTGATCGTGAGCGGAGTGCTGTACGCGACTCTGACGCAGTCGATCGACCTCACCGGGCACGACGCTGCCGTCGCCGCGAGCGACGCCAAACTTGTCGCCCTTGGAATCCGCGAGCCCGCGAGCGCCGTTTCGCCTGCGCGTGCGGCGATCGAGGACTCCGTGTGAGCGCCAGTCTCGCCCGTTACGAAGGGCTCGCGGAGTGGTACGACGAGGTGATGCGCGACCCCGATGATCGCGGCGCACTCGCGGTGTCGGCGTACGCGACGCTGGCTGATCTCCTCGGTCCCGGTTCCGGATGGATCTTGGACGTGGGCGTCGGTACGGGTCTCGCCGCTGAACGAGTCCGACGACTCGGCTACGAACCGTTCGGCATTGACCTCTCGTTCGATCAGCTCGCCATCGCCTCTCGGCGACTTCGTGTCGTCCAAAGCGACGCGGCGCAACTGCCGCTTGCCGATGACTCCGTGGAGAACGCGTACTCCACGTTTGTCTCGTCCGATCTTGATGACTTTGACTCGTCGTTGCGCGAGGTCTATCGCGTACTCAAGCCGGGCGGGCGTTACGTCAGCCTCTGTGTGCATCCCGCCTTCAACGGTGGGTACTCCGAAGCCCTCAAGGACGACAGCGTCATTGTGCGTCCCGGCTACACGAACGTGGGCTATCGATCCAGTGAGGAGTATGGCTCGACCATTCGCTCGCACGTTGGTGCGTGGCATCGTCCGCTCGCGGCCTTGATCAACGCCTATCTGATCGCGGGGTTTCGTCTCACGAAACTGGTTGAGACAGGCCCAGCGCCCCTGCCGTCGATCCTTGGGATCACGGTCGAAAAGCCCTGATGGTGATTGGAAAGAGAGTAAGTCAATGACACTGCAAGAGACCCAGAGCTTCCGGACATGGCCTGACCCCTCGGTCGTCGAAGACCTGTCAAAGGTCCGCGCCCGAAATCCGCTCGTTCACTGCGTGACCAATCTCGTCGTCACCAATTTCACGGCGAACGTGCTGCTGGCCGTCGGCGCCTCACCGGCGATGGTGGTGGCGATCGAGGAGGTCGAACAGTTCGCGCCCGTGGCCGATGCCGTGCTCGTGAACGTTGGCACGGTTACGTCCTTCGACGCCAAGGCCATGCTCGGAGCCGCGGCCGCGGCCGATCAGGCCGGCACGCCATGGGTCCTCGACCCAGTCGCCGTTGGAGCACTCGCGTTTCGCACGGGCATCGTCGAGGAGTTACTGGAACATCATCCGACCATCATTCGCGGTAACGCCTCGGAGATACTCGCCCTCGCCGGTGAGGCATCGGGCAGTAAGGGCGCCGACTCCACGGCGGATTCGTCCGAGGCAATCGATGGAGCTCGTCACCTAGCCCGGCGCACGGGCGCGGTGGTCGCCGTGACCGGTGTCGTCGACTTCGTGACCGATGGTGAGGACGTCATCGGCATTCCGGGAAGTCACGAACTCTTGACAAAGGTGACCGGCTCGGGCTGCGCACTGGGCGCGGTGTTGGCGGCATTCCTCGGCATTGAAGATTCGGCACTGCGCGCCGCGGTCTCGGGTTCCGCGGTCTTTGCGATTGCCGGTGAACGTGCCGCGCTCGATTCGCGCGGACCGGGCAGCCTTGCGGTGGCGCTGATCGACAATCTCTACCTCGTGGGTGGCAAGGGCGACAACACCCAGGCGAGGGCGTTGTGACCACGCAACAGCGTTACGGGGGACTCGAGAACCTGCTGGTTTGCCCGCGCGACCATGGACCGCTGGTGTGGCGTTACCGCGAACGGGTCGCGCACAACCCTCGACTGAGAGTCGGTTATCCGATTCGCGACGGCATCGCTCAGCTGCTCGAGAGTGCGTCCTTCCCTGTCGATGAGCGCGGCGACGCGACCGGTGGTGAGCGGAATTGACCGTTCAAAGCGAAGGTGACTGTCTCGACGACCTAGGTGTCACGACGTTCCGGGAATTGGCGTGTCACTTGCGCCATCAATTCCGATCGGACTCCCACCGCTGCCCCATCATCGGGATCGATGGGTTCTCAGGTTCTGGCAAGAGCGACTTCGCGCACGCACTGGCTCTGGAGTTGGGTGCCACGGTGATCAACACTGATGACTTCGTTCCTGGATGGGAGGGGCTTCGCGCGTCGATCGACCTTCTCGAAGAGTGGATACTCGTGCCGATCAGCCAAGACCAGACGGCGTCGTGGCAGCGTTTCGATTGGCATTTGATGCGGCCCGCTGAGTGGCACGACGTTGTACCGTCGTCGGTCCTGATCGTCGAGGGCTGCGGTGTCGGTCACAAGAAGTTGTCGAGCTTCCTTTCGTATCTCGTGTGGATGAACGCGCCCGTAACGGAGCGATTGCGGCGGATACACAGTCGCTTCGATTGGGAGATGTACGAGCCCTACGTGGACATGTGGGCCGAACAGGAACGACAGTTGCGCGCCGGAGACGACGCCGAGGCGCGAGCGGACCTCGTCGTCGAGAGTGGCGTCGTGCGCGATGACGTTGATCCGAAATCTGCGTTCGTTCGACACGTACCCAAAGACTGGTACCAGTAATACGTCGACGGCGGCTGCACCAATCGTTGACTCAGAACTCTTGGTACACCGACGGTTCTTGATTCGCCAGACGACCGTCGGGCCGAGCGAGCGAACCAATGCGCGCCATGTTCGCCTCGGTCAGGACGACGCCGAAGACGTCGAGGTTCTCTCGTTGGCGTGCCACTGACTTGGACTTCGGGATCGGGAGTGCACCGACGCGCACCTGCCACGCGAGGATCGCCTGCGCTGGAGAGACGCCGTGCTCGGCGGCGACCTCGGCGATGACGGGGTTCGAAAGGAGGTCCGTGCCACGCCCGACCGGACTCCGAGCCTCGGTGATGATGCCGTTGGCCTCGTGGTAGACCACTTGCTCGCTCGGGGGAAGTAGGGGTGGAGCTCGATCTGATTGAGGGCCGGCAGTTCGCCGGTTTCGTCTCGAAGCCGTTCGATGTGTTCCGGCAGAAAGTTACTGACGCCGATATGACGGATCAGGCCCCGGTCGCGACTCTCGATGAGCGCCCGCCACGCTTCGACGTAGTGGCGGTGCGCAGGACGCTTTCTTCGATCGTGGTGATCGCCTCGTCGTACGTTTTGATAGGTCGATTCAAAGGACTTTTTGGCAAGGTGATTGCTGAACTGAACGCTGGGCGCGAGCGATCTGGCCGCCCTGAAAACCCTCGGCGCACGTCATTTGCGTGACCGGCATCGCCCCCATCGGCAACATCGCAGCAGTCCAGATGGTTGGCGATCTGCCTATCGATCTAGGTTCAGAAGAATTCGTTGACGTCATCTTTGAACCGCTCTACAACCGTGTACTGATTCGGAATGCACCACTTACCGAATCGTATGGCAACGAGCCCGTTGACCAAGACTTTCGCACCTTCTAGTCGAACGGCAACCAGACTTCAAACGCACCCATGGTGTCCTTTAGATTGGACAGCAACTATGAGCGTTGTTCCGTTTGATCTCAGGGGCTTCGAAATGAAACCCTTCACCTCCTCAAGCGGTCAAACGCGTGATGTGTACCGCACCGGGACAGGACCGGCAGTCATCATCATTCACGAGATCCCGGGGATCACCCCTCTCGTCGCGGACTTCGCCCGCAAGGTCGCCGACCGAGGCATGACCGCAGTCCTGCCCAGTTTGCTGGGCACAGCCGGAAGACCGATGACCGTTCCATACGCACTCTCCTCCCTGGCGCGAGCCTGTGTCAGCAAGGAGTTCACGCTCTTAGCACTCAATAAGACGAGCCCCATTGTCGACTACCTTCGCGAACTTGCGTTCCACGAACGTGAGGCACAAGGCGGACCAGGTGTCGGCGCCGTCGGTATGTGTCTCACCGGCGGCTTCGCGCTCGCCATGTGCGTCGAGCCGTCGGTCGTGGCTCCGGTGATGAGTCAGCCGTCGCTTCCCTTTCCGACGAACCCCGAACACCGCCGCGCCCTCGGCGTTTCGGACGCGGACCTGGCAAT
>Ga0181537_10005191_pt1 | contig 10567 bp, 9 predicted proteins | sample PEATcosm2014_Bin_39_FD_119765 | JGI IMG/M metagenome (GOLD analysis project Ga0181537, IMG submission 119765) | Peatland microbial communities from MTU Mesocosm Facility, Houghton, MI, USA - PEATcosm2014_Bin23_10_metaG | ecosystem: Environmental > Terrestrial > Soil > Wetlands > Peat | place... | reverse complement strand
AGTGACATAGGCGCCCACCAAGGCCCCAATCCCGGCCGAGTCCGCGAGTGGAACCTCGGTAAAATCCAGAATGAGCCCGCGCGATTGATCGGCGCGCAACTGCGACTGGAATCCGAATAGATTCGACAGGGTCAATGGTCCCACAAGGCGCAAAACACGGATTCCATCCCGCGGCGCGGGAAGCTCTTCGATGTGCAACGGCTGCTCGGGCATGCCGAAATGTTAACGGTGAATACAGGGGCTAATGTTAAAAACAGGTTAATTCCAAGGTCCCAGCGTGCCTGGTTTTACGGATCTGCGGCTGCCTATAACGCGAAGCAGTCTATTCTCCACCGACCGTGAGCCCGTCAATGCGAATCGTGGGCGAAGCAATGCTACCGCGGAATTCGAGGTCGGTGCCGATCTCGGAGATATTCGAGAACATCTCTTTGAGGTTTCCGGCCACCGTAATCTCCTCGACGGGATAGGCCAGTTCGCCGTTCACGATCCACATGCCCGACGCTCCACGGGAGTAATCGCCAGTGACCAAGTTCGCTCCGTGACCTAGAAATTCAGTTATATAGAGGCCATCTTTGATGGCCCCGATAATCTGCTTCGGTGTTTTCGAGCCGGGCTGCAGGAAGTAATTCCCCGGGCCGATGCCGGGTGTACCGGCAAGACCGCGGGAGGCGTTGGCCGTGGTTTCGAGTGCCAGCTTTTTCGCAGTATAAGTATTAAGCAGATACGACTTCAGAATGCCGTTCTCGATTACCACCGTGCGCCGCGTCGGAATGCCCTCACCATCAAACGGCGCGGTACCGAAACCGCCGGGCATGGTGCCGTCGTCGATGACGGTGACATTCGCTCCCGCTATTTTTTCGCCAAGTTTGCCGGCCAGAAACGACGCGCCACGATAGACCGAGTCGCCGTTCACGCCCTCGAAAATGTGTTCGAGCATGGAGGTTGCAACCAGGGGATCGAGCACCACCGGAACATGCGCGGTCTTTACCTTGCGCGCACCAAGACGACGCAAGGTGCGCCGTGCCGCTTCCTTTCCAACCTGTTCCGCCGAATCAAGCTTCGCGAGGCTCCGCGCCACCGAGTACCAGTAATCGCGCTGCATGCCGCCGCTCTCGTCTTGAGCGATCGGCACCACCGCAACCGAACAGTACGATCGCCGGTATTCGCCGACAAAGCCGTGGGAATTCGCCAGCACTTTTCTACCCGTCGCGGCGTCGAACGATCCACCCTCGGAATTCTTGATGCGGGGGTCGGTGTCGAGCGCGGCCTTTTCGGCGCGGCGAGCGTACTCGATGCGATCGGCGCCGGGCAGCGAGTAGACATCCTCGTGATAAAGATGGAGATCACCGGAAAGCGATCCGAGTTTGGCCCCATCCGGAATTCCGGCGTGCGGGTCTTCGGAGGTAATTCTCGCCAGTTGAAGAGCCGACTTCAGCATCCGCTCGATGCCGGCGGCGGAAAAATCGCTGGAATACGTGCTGGCCGCGCGCTGTCCGAAGAAGACGCGTACGCCGATGGCGCGGGAGCCTGATTCTTTCAGCGTTTCTACCTGGCCGAGACGCACGACGGTCGAAAATTCGTCGCCTTCGCGGGCGACACACTCAGCCGCCGTCGCTCCGCCGATCAGCGCGCGCTGGACGACGTCGGCGGCGATTTCCTTGAGATCGGTTGCGAGCTTGGTTTCGCTGGTTTCCAGTGTAGTTGTCATTTTGAAATTATCTGCAGAGTTCGGAACTCTGAATTGCAGCACTTGGTTGGTTTCGCCTTTGCATCAGACCTCTTGCCGCAATTTTCTCACTGCATGAATCCGCCGCCCTCGCGCTTCGCGGTGCCACCGACGGTCAGACGGTCGATCTTAATGGTCGGGATGCCTACACCGACCGGAACGGCCTGCCCATCCTTGCCGCAGGTGCCCACGCCTTCGTCGAGCTTCAAGTCGTTGCCGACCATCGAAACCCTGGTCAGCACATCGGGGCCGTTTCCGATCAGGGTGGCGCCCTTGATTGGAGCGGTAATCTGTCCATCTTCGATGAGATAGGCTTCCGACGCCGAGAACACAAACTTGCCGTTCGTGATGTCAACCTGTCCACCGCCGAAGTTCACCGCATAAACGCCGTTCTTCACCGAGCGAATAATGTCGCCGGGATCGTCCTGCCCCGCCAGCATATAAGTGTTCGTCATGCGCGGCATCGGTATGTGCTCGTAACTTTCGCGGCGTCCGTTGCCGGTGTCAGCCAAGCCCATCAATTTCGAGGAAAGCTTGTCGCTCAGATATCCCTTTAGAATTCCATTCTCAATCAGCACGGTTTCCTGCGTGGGCTGGCCTTCATCATCCACATTCAATGACCCGCGGCGCCACGGCATCGTGCCGTTGTCGATCACGGTGCACTTCTCGCTCGCCACCCGTTTGCCGATCAAGCCGGCAAATGCAGATGTCTTCTTGCGATTGAAGTCGGCCTCCAATCCGTGGCCGACAGCCTCATGCAGCAACACGCCCGGCCATCCCGGACCGAGCACGACTTCCATATCTCCCGCAGGTGCTTCGCGCGCGTCGAGTTGCAGAATCGCCTGGCGCGCGGCCTCTTTGGCGAAAAATTCCGGAGTCTTATCGCCAAAAAAGAAATCCAGCGCGACCCGACCACCGCCGCCCGACGAGCCGCGTCCCGAACTGGCATCGGTCTTTGCGATGCACGACACATTGATCCGGGCGAGCGGCTGCGAGTCTTCCGCAAACGTGCCGTCTGATCCAACCACGAGAATCGTCCGTAGTTCGTCAGCATAGCTGGCGCGCACTTCCTTGATGCGTGGGTCAGATCCGCGAGCGGTCTGGTCGGCGCGCATCAGCAACTCAACCTTAGCGGTGATGTCCGCATCCACCGAAGGCAATGTGACGGGGTACAAGCTGCGCGCAGGCTTCTGCTGGAATCCGGCGACCGTCGATTTGGCGGGCGCACTGGCAATCAGCGCGGCAGTGCGGGCGGCACGCAAAATGCGCTGCGGAGAGAGATCGTCGGTGTAGGCATAGCCGGTGCGCTCACCGGAAATGACGCGCACGCCGCAGCCCGCCGAAATTCCCTGCGAGGCGGACTTCACCAGCGACTCATCCACCATCAGCGAGGTCGAGGCGAGATACTCAAAATAGAGGTCGGCATAATCGCCGCCCGCCGAAACAGCGGCAGCGAGGTAAATCTCAAGATCATGGTTTGTGAGCCCGTAGTGCTCGAAGAAGAAACGTTCCTGATTAGCAATCACCATATTTTGATGCCTTCGGACCCGAAAAGACTCGCCACCCTGCTGTTGGCATTATCCCATGAGCCGAGTGCCGTCCCGTTAGCAACCGAGATTACGGAAGTGAGATCGCAGCCCGCCGCGGGTCGGCCACGCGGGTCGTGCCATGACTGACATTTTAGCCATGACTCGCGATGCTCCACGGGCTGTCGTCGAGCGCAAGGCGGACGAAGATCTTCCCCGGCAGGCGTCGATTCCTGCCGGGTGATCGGGAACTTTTTGGAATTGACGAGCATGGCCGCGTCGAAGTCAGGGTCGTGTTCCGAGAGAGGCCTTCGCGCGCCCGCACCCGGCGTTCCCAGTTTCAGCTGCTGGCTCAGATCCCAAGGCCCTTCCGCAGCGTCACCAACTGTCCGAGGTGGTATGCGTTGTGATCGGCTAGGAGCAGCGCCTCGCGGAGTATCGTTTGTCCATCTCCCAATGGAATCCGAGCGTAAAGATCTTTCTCGGGATCGGCGACCAAGCGCTCCATGGTCCGCAGGTCTTTTCTGAATGCGTCCAGGCTCGCAGTCCAAGCTTTTTCGTCGGAGGGCGCGTCCGTTTTGGGCCAGTATTGTTCGGGCCATTTCGGAGAGACATGCTTTGTGCTGCGGCTGAACTCAACGATGTCCCACTGCGCGATGCGCATGTGTTCGAGCAACATCCACGCCGTGTGAGGAAACTTCGCGATTTTGACTCCGGCAAGTTCGAGGGGCCAACCGCTAATCGCGTCGTCGAAGCTAAGGTGCGCTCCGCCGCCTTTCAGCAGGAAGAGCAGGTGATCGCGCAGAGATTGATCGATCGACTCCGATCGCGAAGCAACTTTTTTAGGGGATTGGGATGCTCGAGGTTTAGTGGATTTGTTGCTGGTCTTTTTTGTCATAACGATTCCCTTCTATGAAGGCTGGGGTCGAATCAGTAGTTTCGAGCTTCGGACCGCGGGCTTCGTATTTCGCTTTCGGGAGCCTCGCCCTTGTACACCCGCCGAATCCCGCGGACGACGCGCCGCATGGGCAGCTCGCCCGCAGTGTCGGCAAAGAAGATTTCGCCCGCACGGGCTCCGCGATAACACCAGCGCTTCAGAATCGCGAGGTGCTCCATGCGCTCGATGGCGCTCCCGGGGGTGAAAGCGGGAAACGCGGCCAGTGCGGCCTGGATGCGTGCTTCCATCGACTGCGACTTGGTGTATTCCGCATCAGAGATCGGAAACTCAAGCGGCCCTCCGAGCGCGCCACCGTCGACGCGAAACAATGTGACGTTCTCCGGCTGGCCGGATTTTTGCATGGCATTCTGCACGGATTTCTGCACGATCAGGGCGTGCAACCGGTCGATTCGCCGGACGAATTCAGGCAGGTGCTGCAGAACTGGACCGAGCTTCTCGAGGCGCGCATGGATGGATGCGGCGGTTTCAAACTCCATTTTCGCTGAGGCAGCATCGCGCTCGCCTGCCAGCTGTCGCTGCAGCGATTCACCCCGCGAGTTGAGAAAATCCTCCACCCGCACCACTTCCGCGCTGTACTCGTCATCCGTGCAGCCTCGAAAGCAGGGAGCCAGACACATCTTCATCTCGGAATAAACGCAACCGGGAAATTTCGGATCGGGATCGAGATCCTCCACACAACGCCGCATCTTGAAAAAGTCGAGTGCGTCGTTCATGAACTTTTCCGCCGCCACCCGCGATGCAAAGGGGCCATAGTAAACGTTCCTTCCGGAAGTTCGTCCGAGGCGCGCGGTGACAGACGCGCGTGGAAAATCATTCTCCAGATGCAGCTTGACCAAAGGAGCGAACCGCAGCCGAAGGCGATTCGAATACGTTTTCGGGAACTCCTCGCGCAAGACGCGGTAGAGTACAAAACCCGACTCGAAGTCGGAACCGGTCAGCGTGTATTCGATCGAGCGAACCCGATCTCGCAGATTGAGGCGTTTCGTTCGCTCTTCCGGCACTGAAAGCAGGCGTTCGAGCCGCCGCCGCAGGTTGGCGGTCTTGCTGACGTAGGGTTCGGAATTCGCAACCACACCGCGCAGGACAAATACTGCCGGGACGGCGGGGACCGCGGAAAAGATCTCATCGTCAGCTTCCGGCCGAAACTCGAGGCGTTCGCTCCGCACTAACCGATTCTAAAGCTGGCGCGACGGACTTTCTTGCGGAAATCATCTCCCTTCATCTCCACCACACGGCACATCTCGTGCAGGCGCGAACGCATGCGCTCACCGATTCGGTCGCCAAGCGTTTCCTCGCGGGCGGCAGCTTGCGCGGTTGAAAAGGACTCAGAACGCTTTAGCGCGTAGGGGTAGACGAGTCCAGCGGCTGGTTCGTCCGCGAAGTTAGTGGTGATGATTGTAGTGCGGCTGTCATTGTAACGACTATTAATGATCAAGCGTATTGTATCCCAACGCCACTCCGTTGGTTTGACAGACCCGAGATCGTCAAGAACCAATATTTCCGTTTCAAACACGGGTCGGAGTAAACCGAGTTCGGTAGCTTTCACAGAGGGGTTGTACGAGTCCTGGATCTGCTTTAACAGATCCGCATAGTCGTAAAAAACACATTCGATTCCCTTTTCGCGGATCAACGCTTTCGCAATGCCTACTGCCAGGTGTGTCTTCCCCAGCCCGGCATTGCCTACCAGCAACAGACCAGTCTTATCAAAGGGATATTCTTCCACGAAACGACACGCCGCCATTCGCGCCGGCGCAAGATGTAATCGCTCTCCGTCAAAATCGAAGTTGGACAGCTCACAGAGTTCGTATCTTTTCGGAATGCGTGCGGCCGCGATCATGGCATCCCCGCGCGCCCGCAATTGACAATCGCAGCGCGTCACGCCACTTTGCGGCGCTCCTGGCACCGGTTTCCATCCCGAACCCGCGCACAGGGGACAGACTTCACTTGCTGTTTTCATGATTCCTGACATTCGGTGTGTAAGTTAACTCTGCACCCGAACCGGCTCGCACCGCAACCCGAAAGCGTTTCTTCTTTGTGCACATCCTGTGGAGGGATGAGACTGCTTGTGGAGAATGCAGCGTGACGAGCGAAAACTTGGTGCGCAGACGACGCGCAAGACCGTAAAGAGGCAAACGCCTTAGACGAAAAGTGCCATGCCCGCATCCATTCGCACATGGAGTGATGCACTCAGGTGTCAAAACCGGCAACGGGTAAGTGTTTTCCATTGACAATCGCGCAACATAGGTGAAAATTGCGATTGCCGGTGCTCGCGCCTTGGGCTTTCCTCCCCGGCTTAAGGCGCGGGAACCGGCACAGACTAGTGTCAGGAGATAGCATGAATAAAGCTGATCTGGTTGACCGGATCGCCGAGGCCTGTAGTATTTCGAAGGCGCAGGCGACGACCGCAATCGACACCACCGTGGACAGCGTCACTGCTGCCCTTCGCAAAGGGGACCGCGTAGCTTTGATCGGTTTCGGCACATTTTCTGTCTCGCAGCGCAAGGCCCGCAACGGCCGAAACCCGCAGACGGGTGCCACCATCAAGATAGCCGCTCGCCGAGTCGCCAAATTCACTCCCGGTAACGAACTCAAGAAAGTCGTCAATAAAGGTAAGTAAAGGGCCCCAAAACTTTTGGATGTGAGCGAGACGGCAGGGTCAGACCTGCCGTTTTGTTGTTCGGATTATTTCAAGTCGCACCCCGCAACTCGCTTCGACTGAGGCCTCGTGAGGCCCGTCCGTGCCTTGCTGAATCCTTCCTAACTCCGGTAGAATCAAATGTCTGAATCGAGGTCAGGACCAATATGAAAGCAGCCATTCATCCCCATTACAGCGAGATCAACGTGCATTGCGCGTGCGGGAATACATTTACCACGCGCTCTACGCACAAGGGCACCATCAGCGTGGAAATTTGCGCTGCCTGCCACCCATTCTTCACCGGTAAGCAGAAGCTCATGGACACCGCGGGCCGTATCGAGCGCTTCCGTCGCAAATATTCGAAAAGCGACGCGGGAAAAGCAGAAATAGCCGCGAAGGAAATGGCCGCGAAGAAGTAGCGGGTTCGCCGCGGAAGCGTTGTCCGAAGCCTCCCCCCGAACGGGAGGTTTATTTTTTTGCTTGCTCTAACCGCCGGCTGCGATAGCCTAAACAACGAAAGCACGTAAAATCAGACTGTGCAGAAGTTCTGGGACAATTCGGATACGTCTGGCCGGGCGAGGCAGTCGCCCGTTCCGCCGCTCTCCGGCTCTGCACCGGGTCGAGTTTTTCCGACAGCACTCGAGATTGGAAGGATTAGAATCTCGCCCGCCACCGTGCTCGCTCCGATGGCTGGCGTCACCGACACGGTCTTCCGCCGCTTTATCAAAAACCTCGGCGGATGCGGCCTGATCATGACCGAATTCACTTCGGCCGATGGCGTGCTGCGCGACCAGCGCGTTCGCGGACGCTATCTGCACTTCTATGAAGATGAGCATCCGATCTCGGCGCAACTGTTTGGCAGCAGTCCTGCCGTGCTGGCTGATGCCGCGCGGCTGGTGGAAGATCTCGGCTTCGATCTTGTTGATCTAAACTTGGGCTGCCCGGCGAAGAAAGTCGTGAAGTGCAATGGTGGATCTGGTCTGCTTCGCGACCTTCCGCTGATCCGGGAAATTTTCGAAGCCGTGCGCGCCGCCGTGAACATCCCCTTCACTGTCAAATTCCGCGCCGGATGGAGCGACGACGAAATTGTCTGTGTCGAACTGGCGCGTATGGCCGAAAGCTGCGGCCTCGGAGCGGTCGCGTTGCACGCCCGCACTCGCGAACAGGGTTACAGCGGAAATGCACACTGGGAGTGGATCGCCTCGGTCAAGCAGGCGGTGAAGATTCCCGTCGTCGGCAATGGAGACGTACGCTCGCCCGAAGACGCATGCAACGTGGTCGCGCAGACCGGCTGCGATGCGGTCATGATCGGGCGCATGGCTCCCGCGAATCCGTGGATTTTCCGCCAGATCGAGCAGCACGTCAGCGGCAAACCCTACGACGAACCGACTGAAACCGACCGTTACGAGATGATCCGCACTTATTTCCGGATGCTGCTCGAAGAGGAAATGCCCGGAACCGAAGGCAAGATGAAGCAGTTCGCATCTTGGTTCACGCATGGCATTCCGGGCGGGGCTGCGCTGAGGAAGGCGATTTACGACGCAAAGAACGGATCCGAAATCCTGGCTAGCGTGGAAGACTTCTTTGACAGCAGACTGCGAGTACCGGCCAGATAGAGCCCGGAATTCGGCGCTAGACCGCCTTTAGAGTGAGCCGGCCCCGTTCTCCCCTTTCGACGTATCCCCACGGTACTTCGTGATCGTGCGTGAAAACCGTGAGCCATCCTTCCCGGATCGCTGACGCATAGTACTTCTTCCGGCTCTCAATCGATTGCAACGGGAGCACATCGAACGCCATCACCCAGGTCACGTCGAGATGATGGGAGGTAGGAATCAGATCAGAGATGTAGCACGCTTTCTTGCCGCCGCTCTCGATCAGTACCGCCTGCATGTTTGCCGTGTGCCCCGGGAAAACCTTGACTGAGATGCCGGGCAGAATTTCCCGATCGCCATCGAGGAGCATCATCTGGCCGTTTTCAACCAACGGATCGTAATTCGGACTCATGTAGCTGATGGCATCCCGTTCCAACTGCAGGTGGCCATGCTCCAATTCCTTTTCCTGTACGTAATACCTGGCGTTCGGAAAGGTTGCGGCGATCTGACCCCCGCGCCGGACCGTATTCCAGCCGCAGTGGTCAAAATGCAGGTGCGTGTTAATCACGATGTCGATGTTTTCGGGCCCCAGCCCTGCGGCGTGCAAATTTTCGAGCAATTTGGCCGGCTGCTTGAAAATCTGCACCAAACGATCCGGCAGTTTGTCGCCGATGCCAGTCTCGATCAGGATATTCTTATCGCCAGTGCGCACGAGCAGCGAGTTCGTTCCAGCGTCAAGGCGATTCAGTTCGTCGGGCGTGACCTTTTTTGACCACAACGTCTTGGGGACAACTCCAAAAAAAGCTCCGGCGTCGAGGAAATAGGTTCCGTCGGAGACGATCGTAAGTTCGAAATCGCCGAGGGTGGTTCTATGCATGCAATCAGTCCTGCCTGATCATTCCAACTCTTTATTCCAGAAATCGTCCATCATATGAAACAGCTGAGTGCGCGTGGCCGAGCCAGCAATGCCATGCGTCTTGTCGGGATACACCATCAGCCGGAACTGCTTTTCCGCCTTGATGAGGGCATCGGTCATCTGGATTGTATTCTGAAAATGTACATTGTCGTCACTCGTTCCGTGCACCAGCAGCAACGCTCCGTGAAGATTGCCGGCCGCGCTGACTATCGAATCATCGTAGGCTCCGACATGGTCCCTCGGCAGGCCCATGTAGCGCTCGGTATAGGTTGAATCGTAATCACGCCAGTTGGTGACTGGCGCCACCGAAATACCCGCTTTGAACTTGTCGGAGTGCGTCAGCGCGTAGAGCGTCATCGAGCCGCCATTCGACCATCCCCAGATCGCCGTGCGCGCGGGATCCAGTTGCGGGAACTGGGGATACAATTGCTCGAGCGCGGAGAGTTGGTCTTTCAATTCGATTCCACCAAACTGCAGGCGAGTTGCCGCGGAAAATTTCTTTCCGCGGTTTGGTGTCCCGCGATTGTCAACGGAAAAAATCGCGAAGCCTTCGTTCGCCAGAATCTCGTGAAACAGCGCCGTGGTTCCACCCCAGGCGTCCTGTACGGTCTGGCCCGCCGGACCGCCGTAGATATTCACGATAAGCGGAATTTTCTCGTCCTCATCGACATGGCGCGGAAGAATCAAATAGCCGTACAAGATCGTGCCATCATCGGCTTTGAATTCCAGATTCTTCGGCACGATCGGATCGTAATCCGCCAAGCCACGCCCTTGCCAGATCTTCTGGCAGTTGCCGGCGGTCGCGCACACTGAGATCTTCGGCGGGATGAGCGTGGCAGAATAGGTCTGCACGAAATGCTTGCCGTCGTCGGAGAAACTCGCGGTATAGTTTCCATCCTCCGAGGAAAGGCTATGCATGGCCGAGCCATCCAGCTTGACGGAGAAAAGTTTCTCCTGCCGCGGATCTGCTTGGTTGGCGGTGAATGAAACCGTGCCTGAGGTCTCGTCAACGCCGTCCACTGCGATCACCTCGTAGTCGCCACTTTCCAGCTGACGATCGAGTTTGGCTTCAGCCGCCAGGGGATCCTGCGGGTTGAAACTGTATAGATAGATGTGAGTGTGGCCGTCCCGCCAGCTGGTCCACAAAAAGCGGTCGCCGGATTTCAGGATGCGAAAATCGTCGTTGACGTTGACCCATGCACCGGGCTCCGATT
>Ga0181537_10005190_pt1 | contig 10567 bp, 7 predicted proteins | sample PEATcosm2014_Bin_39_FD_119765 | JGI IMG/M metagenome (GOLD analysis project Ga0181537, IMG submission 119765) | Peatland microbial communities from MTU Mesocosm Facility, Houghton, MI, USA - PEATcosm2014_Bin23_10_metaG | ecosystem: Environmental > Terrestrial > Soil > Wetlands > Peat | place... | reverse complement strand
GTGTCCTGGATATGGGCCTTGCGGATGCTGGCGTTCGCCATGATCGAGGTGTCGTACTGGAACGGGTTGCAGATGTTGCAGTACTCGTCCGTCTGCTTGCCGATCGCACCGTAGTTCAGCTGGTACGGGTCCGGCACGTAGTTGTCCCATTGGTCGCCGTAGTATTTCCAGGAGATGTGCGCGGCCAGCAGGCTGTCGCCGATGCTCGGCACCGATGAGGGCGGGATCGTGAACACCGTGTTGTTGGAGTTGGTGTCGGTGTAGGCGTTGTTGCCGTTGCCGAAGTAGCCCGGATTGTAGTTGTTGAGCAGGTAGTAGTGGCCCGGCTCGCAGCGCGGGTTGATCGGGCGCGGCAGCGAGTGCAGGTACTTCACGATCGGGGCGACGCCCGGCTGCGTGGTGTCGGAGCAGTCAGTGTAGGAGCCGCCGCCGTAGGAGGCGGAGCCGTACGAACCGCCGCCGTAGCCGTCCTGGGAATACCAGTTGTTGGTGGCGGCCGCGGGATTGGGGTTCTCGACCTCATCCACGACGCCCTGGTTGGCCGTGCCCGTCGCCACCTCGGTGTTGTGAGGCGGTGGCAGCGGATGCCCCGCACCGTCACTGAACCAGATGGCGTCGCCGTGGCCGAGCATGATGTGGTTTGCGCCGGTGCCGCCGTTGACGGACTGGTGGAAGTTGTCGCTCATGGCGTACTTGTCGGCGAGGCTCTTGAAGTAGGGCGCGTCGCCGTTCTGCACGTTGTAGAAGCCAAGCGCGGTGGAGCCTTCACCGGTCGTCAAGAGGTTCGGGCCGTATTCGGTGCTGAAGTTGGCGGGCTGCTGGATGCCGTTGGCGCCAGCGCCGACCGTCACCTCGACCCAGGAGAAAAGCGCAGCATCGCAGCCGGAAGGCAGCTTGGCGGTGGCGTGCGCGAGGCTGCAGTCGAGCTGCTGCCACATCTGGTAGAAGCGGTGCACGGGGCTCGCCGCGTAGGAGTTGTAGGTGAAGGTGTCGCCGTTGGTGAGCTGGAAGGGACCGGGCGGCAGCGCGTTGACGTTGCTGATGCGCTGGTCGGGGGTCTTGGAGGTCTGCCCGGTGCCCCCGGTCACGAGGAACCCGTAGTAGTCCTGCGGCAGGCCATTCTCGGACTGCTGGGCGAGCTTGAGGCTGTCATCGGTCACGTAGGAGTCCTGCGGACCGCCCACCAGCGGCGCCGGCAGTACCCCGTTGGGGAACGCGCTCTTGGGCGGGCTGAGCAGGAAGGCATCGCCACCCGGGTCCGAAGCCGCGCTCTGCGCGCCGCGCGCGAAGTTCGGGCCCGGCGAGCCATCGGCCTTGATGATGCCTTCGGACAGCAGGTTCCACACCGACTCACCGCGCTTGGGTACGTAGGTTGCGAACACGTGATCGAAGCTGCGGTTCTCGCCGATGATCACGATGACGTGCTTGATCGGGCTCGCGGTGCGCACCTCCGGGCCAGGTGCCGCCTCGATCGCCGCGAACGACGTTCCGAGTGACATCTGCGCGAGGGCGATCGATGCGATCCCCAGGCGCACGCCGTCGCGCACGCGCGCACTGATTGGTTTGCGTTTCATGCCAAGTCTCCCTTGTTGCCCGGCAGTGGGCGCGTACTTTTTACGTGCGCACTGTTGCATCGGGGTGATTGCCCCGTGACGGCGGCGCGTCAGTTGTAAGTGTCGGCTCAGGGAGACGCGGCCGGCTGTGGCGCTTGCGCCTGCGCCGGCTCGACGCGCACCAGCCCCATCATGCCGCCGTCCTCGTGCTCGAGCAGGTGACAGTGATAGACGAAGGTGCCAACGCTGTCCGGATCGCGGAAGTCCATGCGCAGGCGGACACTCGGATAACGCAATGTGCGACCGTTGAAATACGGAACGTTGACAGTGTCGCGCAGGAACGGCTCGTTCACCGGTGTGCCCGACCAGTCGATGAGCAGGAAGTGGATCTGGTGGATGTGAAAGGCGTGCAGCTCCGTCGAGCGGTTCTCGATGATCCAGTCCTCCACATCCCCCTGGTGCACCACGATGCTCGGGACGTCGGATCCGGGGTCAAATGCCGCCGGCGCCTGCCCGTCGACCGTGATGAAGAACTTGGTCGCGCTGTTGGGGTTGGCCGGATCCGAGAGCTCCTCGGAGAAGTAGAGCTTGCGAACCCGCACCGGAGCGACGCTTCCGAGCCATGGGCGCGCCGGCGGCGGCAGCGGCAGTGGCGTTGCGGGGAGGCGCGAGCGCGCTGGCGGGGCATCGCTCGTCGCCACCACGGCGGCGAGGGCGCGATTCGGGTCGTTCTCCCCGCCCTGTCCGGTGTCCACGGTGCGCGTCACGAGCAGCGCCGGCGTCCCGGCCTCGGGTGTGGTGACGATGAACTCGATGCGGCCGCCGGGCGGGATGCCGAGGTGGTCGCGCCACTCGATCGCATCCGCCTGCCCCGAGGTGTTGATCGGCACGCCATCGATCGCGACGATGCCAAGGCGCTGGGGCGTGCGTGCCGTGAGGAGCGCCAGGTTCAGGTAGGTCACGGCGGAGGCATTCAGCACGCGCCACAGCTCCCGCTCGCGCGGTGGCACGCGCAGCTGCGCGGGCGGGTAATCCGGGTAGGGGACCGGCACGAAGTTGACCGACAGGTCCTTGGCCGGCTTACCGAAGCCGGTGCCGTTGTTGGCCGAGTCACCGTCACGGTCGATCATCATCTTCGGCACCACGGGTTCGGACTTCGAGGGCGGCGCATCCGGGTGCATCAGGTCCTGGTCGCGGATCACGATGACCCGTTCGGGGAGGCCGGCGAGGGCGGGGTTGCTGCGCTCCACGCCCTCCACGATCAGCGCCCCCGAGGCCCCGCCGAGGACCTGCGCGGAGCTGAAGCCATGGATGTGCGGGTGGTACCAGTACAGGCCGGGCGGCTCGTCCGCCGGAATGCGGAAGCGGTACTCAAAGGGCGCATCCTGCGGCTGGATCGAGGTCCTGAGCACCTCATCCTCGTGACAGCGCGGCGGCACGGTCAGGCCGTGAAAATGCAGGTTGGTCGAGGTCGCGCTCATCACCCCGCTGGTGCACGGATCCGCCGCGGCCGGCGGCGCGCCGTGTCCCGTGTGCCTGCCGGCAGGCGCGGCGGCCTCGGCAAGTTCGTTGTGCAGGCGCAGGACCAGCAGCTCGCCGGGCTTAAGCCTGAGTGTCGGGGAGGGCGTACCGTCTGAGAGCTCGTAGCAGTAGCGGGCCGCTGCCTGGCCGCGCGGCGTGTTGTGGGCGTACAGGTCGACGCTGAGCACACCGTCCTTGGCTCGCAGGTCCTCGGGCTCGGGCACCGCCTCGCCGGGGGCGGGACGCGCGCACCCTTGCAGGGGGGCTGCGATCGCCGGCGCGCCGCCGAGGAGCAGAACCGCGGTGAGCGCAGCAAGCAGCCGGCGGATGGCGGGCGACCCGCCGCAGGCGCCGCTCGCGCGTGGAGTCTTCAGCGCACCGCGAGCAGCTCGCGCGCCAGTACCAGGCGCAGCTGCTCGAGCTCGTGGATGCGCTGCGCGGCCTTGCGCACGGCACGCACGTCCACGGCGGTAGCCTGGTAGAGCTGTCCGTACTCGGCGCGCGCGCTTTCCAGGTCATCCAGCGTGCTGCGCCAGCGGGCCGTAAGAACCTGACGTGCGGCTTGGCTCACCGCGACCCGCCAGCGACTGAATGCAGGGGCATGGGACATGGGCTCATCCGCCGGTACACCGCTGCAGTGTGCCCGCGGGCTGTTACAGGCCCCTGTCAGGGGCTTTACAGGAATGTTGCGCTGCGACTGCCGGGCGGGTGCCAAGGTGCTGCCGCGGCAGTGAAAGCCTTGACAATTACAGCCTAGGCAAGTATATTTGCGGGCGTCCCGCTAGAGGGGCGCACTGTCTCCCCAAGGGGAGATGCCAAGGAGCGTGAGCGTGGGAGACATTTACGACATCGCGACCTACCAGCCGAAGAAGAGTGTCGGTGCACTGCTGAGCCGGGTGCGGGTCGAGATGCTGGCGGCACTGGACAAGGACCTGGCGGGCGATCAGCAGCTGGCGACACTGGAGCTGAGCGCGGCGCAGCTGATCATCATTGCCAACCTAGCCGGCGCCGAGGAGCCGCTGTCGGCCTCGGACCTGTGCAAGCACATCTCCTACGATGCCGGCGCGATGACCCGCATGCTGGACCGGCTGGAGCACAAGGGACTGATCCGGCGTAACCGCTCCGCCCAGGATCGGCGGCTGATGCACCTGGAGCTGACTGACGAGGGCCGCGCGGCCTACCCGCGCATGCGGGAGATCTCGATGGCGGTCGCCAACCGCTTCCTGCAGGGCTTCAGCAAGGCTGAGGCACGTCAGCTCGAGGGGCTGCTGGCGCGGATGCTCGAGAATGCGCTGGGGCTTGCGCCGCGCGTGAGCGCCTGACGGGCCGTGTTTTTTTGAAGGAATATTTGCCTAGGCATTATTAGCCGCGGCAGAGAGAACGGAAATCCGAAGGATCTGAAGCTATGACTACTGAGAATGTTAAGGCATCCACGCCCGGCAGCCGCCGCTGGCGGCTGCTCGCGGGACTCATCGGCGGCGTGCTGGTCGTCGCGCTCGGCTACACCGCCTACTGGGCGCAGGTAGCGCGCTTCCACCAGACCACTGACGATGCCTACGTGAACGGCAACGTGGTGCAGATCACCCCGCAGATCTCGGGCACCGTGGTCGGGGTTGGCGCCGATGACACGCAGTTCGTTAAGGCGGGGCAGCCGCTGGTGCGTCTCGACCAGGCCGATGCCAAGGTGGCGCTCGATCAGGCCGAGGCGCAGCTGGCGCGCACCGTGCGCGACGTGCGCAATCTGTTCGCGACCACCGCCCAGCTTGAAGCCACGGTGCAGGTGCGCCAGACGGACCTGGCTGCCGCGCGCAGTGACCTTGAGCGCCGCGAGCGTCTCGGAACCTCCGGCGCGGTCTCGGGCGAGGAGCTGCGTCACTCGATGGACGCGGTCAAGGCCGCGCAGGCGAACCTGCTCGCCGCCCAGCAGCAGCTGATGGCCAACAAGGCGCGCGTCGACAACACGACGCTCGAGGATCACCCCCAGGTACGCGATGCGGCCGCCGCGGTACGCAACGCTTATCTGACCCTGTCGCGCACGGAGCTGGCCGCCCCCGTGTCGGGGTTCGTAGCGCGGCGCAACGTGCAGCTCGGTCAGCGCGTCGGGCCGGGAGCAACGCTCATGGCAGTCGTGCCGCTGGATGAGGTGTGGGTGGACGCCAACTTCAAGGAGCCCCAGCTGGCGCGCATGCGGGTCGGTCAGCCGGTGACCCTGACCGCGGACCTCTACGGACGCCACACCGTCTACCACGGCAAGGTGGCCGGCTTCGGTGCCGGCACCGGCGCTGCCTTCTCGCTGCTGCCGGCGCAGAACGCCACCGGCAACTGGATCAAGATCGTGCAGCGCGTACCGGTGCGCGTGGCGCTCGACCCGCAGGAACTGGCCGCGCATCCGCTGCAGATCGGCCTGTCTATGAAGGCTGACGTCGATGTCAGGAACGGCGGCGACGGCGAACGCCTGCCGCAGCTTGCCAATGCCAGCGCTCCCTGGTCGACCGAGGTCATCGGGGACGGCGAGGGGCTGGCAGCCGCGCGTGTGCAGGCGATCATCGCCGCCAACGGCGCGGCTGCGCCCGCGCACGCTGCGGCCCGGCAGCCGCCGGTCAGCGCGAGCGCGCTGCTCGCGGATAACCCGCAGCCACTGCCGCCCGCCGTGCCGGCCCGTCGCCTGGCACGCTAGGGGCCGCGCGGACTGTCCACGTGGCCGAGAATGCTGACAGAGCGGTGAGCGGCGGCGCTGCGGGGGGAGCGCCGGCGGCACCACCGCCGCTCACCGGGGCGAAGCTTGCGATTGGCACGATCGCACTGTCGCTTGCGACTTTCATGAACGTGCTCGACACCTCCATCGCGAACGTGTCGATCCCCTCGATCGCCGGCGACCTCGGTGTCTCCCCCGACCAGGGCACCTGGGTCATTACGTCCTTCGGAGTCGCCAACGCCATCTCCCTGCCCCTGACGGGCTGGCTGACGCGCCGCTTCGGTGCGGTACGACTGTTCACGCTGTCGGTGGTGCTGTTCGTCATCGCCTCCTTCCTGTGTGCGCTCGCTCCCACGCTCTCGGCGCTCATCCTGTTCCGCGTGCTGCAAGGTGCGGTGGCAGGCCCGATGATCCCGCTGTCGCAGGCGCTGCTGCTCGCCAGCTACCCGAAGAACCGCGCGGGCTCGGCGCTGGCGATGTGGTCGATCACGACGCTGGTGGCGCCCGTGGTCGGGCCGCTCCTCGGGGGCTGGATCACGGACAACATCTCCTGGCCCTGGATTTTCTACATCAACGTGCCGGTCGGGATCGCCGCGGCCTTTGCGACCTGGGCGATCTTCCACAAGCGCGAGACTCCCACCGCGCGCGTCCCGGTCGACGTCGTGGGGCTTGGCCTGCTGGTGCTGTGGGTGGGAGCGCTGCAGGTGATGCTCGACAAGGGCAAGGACCTTGACTGGTTCAACTCCACGCAGATCGTGGTCCTGCTGTGCGTCTCGGTGGTCGCCTTTGCCGTGTTCCTGATCTGGGAGCTCACCGAGGAGCACCCGATCGTGGACCTGTCGCTCTTCAAGCAGCGCAACTTCACGGTGGCGACGCTGGCGTTGCTGTCCGCCTACGGGCTGTATTTCGGCAACGTGGTATTGCTGCCGCTGTGGCTGCAGCAGTACATGGGCTACACCGCGACGCTTGCCGGCCTGGTGCTGGCGCCCGTGGGCGTGCTCGCCATCATGCTCACGCCCTTCGTCGGGCGCTTCTCGGACCGCTTCGACCCGCGCATCCTCGTGACCATCTCCTTTGCGGTGTTCGCGCTCGTGCTCTTCATGCGCGCCCACTTCAACACCGACGCCACCATCGGGACCCTCCTGATCCCGACGATCATCCAGGGCGCGGGCATGGCGGCGTTCTTCATCCCGCTCATGTCCATCACGCTCGGGGGGCTGCCACCGGATCGCATCCCGGCGGCCTCGGGACTGTCGAACTTCGCACGCATCACCGCCGGCTCCTTCGGCACTTCCATCACCACGACCCTGTGGGACCGCCGCGCCACGCTGCACCACGCGCAGCTGGTGGAGCACCTGGACCCGAACAATCCTGTGACCTCACAGGCGCTGGGCACTCTGCACTCCGGCGGCATGGGGCCGGACCAGAGCTACGAGCTTCTGAACCGGCTGGTGGACTCGCAGGCTTTCATGCTCTCTGCGAACGACATCTTCTACGTCTCCGGGATCATCTTCATCGCGCTGATTGGCCTCGTGTGGCTGGCGCGGCCGCTGCGCGGCGGCGGTGGCGGCGCGGCGGCGGCCTCCGGCGCGCACTGAGTCGCTGCGGCTAGCCCGCCGCGCGCAGCATGCGCGGGGTCACGAACCACACGAGCTGCCCGGCACCGGCGCGCGCGCGGCCGCGGAACCTGACCAGCGCCACGCCCATCTTGCGGAACTCGAAGGCCGGCGGTGCGCCGCCGAGGCAGCTGGCCAGCAGCACACCCAGATCCGGCTCGTGACCCACGGCGGCGATGCGCTCGGCGGTCAGCCCGGCGAGGAAGCCCAGGAACTCTTCGGGCGGCCGTCCCGGCTCGAGCTCCTCGCACGCGGCAGGCTTCGGCCAGCCGGCAGACTCATGCAGGATCATCGCCGTCTGCTGGGTGCGCAGCAGCGGACTTGAGAGAAGTCGCGCCGGCGCTGCGGTGAGGCGCCGCAAGCCCCGCGCGGCCTTGTGGGCGCGCGCCACGCCGCGCGGGGACAGCGGGCGCTTGCGGTCATCGTGCCAGCGCTTGGGGTCGCGCTCGAAGGCGATCGCGTGGCGTACGAGCAGCAGCTCCATGGCGGCAGCTCAGTGCCGCAGCGGACGCGATCCTGAGGAGGGATCGAGCAGCACTTCCGCCGCCGCATCAGCTGTCTGTGGCTGCGCGAGTGCCGCGGTGTCTGCAGGCTCCGGGGCTACAGCCGCCATTTCGTTGCCGCGCCGCAGGTCCTCCATGCGGCTGCGCAGGGCTTTCCAGCGCTTGCCGCTGACCTTGCCCCAGCAGCGCTGGAGTGTCTTGCGTGCCTGCTGGGTTGCGCTCAGGTGATGTTCGGCGAGGCGGCCCATGAGGAACAAAGTCTGCGGCGGCAGCGGTGCGCCGGAGGCGGCGAGCTCGGCCAGCCGGTTCTTGGCCATGTCGGCATCCTGGTGCGCGCCCAGGCGATCCTGCAGTCGCCGCAGCGCCCTGAGCATCTCATCGGCCGGCTTACCGAAGAGCACCGCTCCACACTCAATCGCATAACGCAGCTGCTTTGCGCGGCGCCGCACGGTGTGGCAGTCGCGCATGGTGGATTTCGCGTCCAGCTGGCGCACCGCCTTCTTCAGCTTTCTGAAACGCCTGCGCACGCGTTCGGGCATCACAACCGCCGCCAGCGCAGCACCGGGGCTCGCCGCGGCTGAGTGGTCCGCGCTTGCAAGGTTCAGGGTCTCGAGCCAGTGCCGCGTGGCCTCAGAGTCGAGCATGGCGAGCATGCGCACACGGGCGTGCGCCCGGCCCTCCTCGAGCCGTGCTTTCAGAGGCGCGGCCGCCTTGCGCTCCTCGGCCGGCAGGTCCGCGCAGTAGCGGCGCAGCTCCGCCAGCTGCACGTCAAAGTCCCGCGCGGCCCCGAGTCCCCGCAGGACGCCTTTGGCACCGACTCGTGCATGTACCAGCCGCGCGGGCAGCTGGTGCTTGAAGAGTCCGAGTGTGGCCTCGATGCGTCGTGCCGCAACCCGCAGCTGGTGCAGCTCCTCCGCATCCGTGCCACGCCGGGCGCCCGGTTCGTGAGTCATCCAGTCGGCCAGGTGGCGTCGCAACTCGCCCAGCGCGAGCTGTCGCGCAGACAGAGTTCCCGTGATGCCAGGGTGGCCATCCGGCGCCGCGAGCGTACCGCTGGCCGGTGCCTGTACCGGGTCCGCTTCCGCGGGGTTCTTCATCGAAGATCCTGTAATTGCAGGTGAAACCTCAGTGTAACAAAGGCCCCCGCTACGCCGGGACCCCGCTTGGGCCGCCCGCGCCGGGCCCGGACAGTTGCCGCCGACTCGGCTACCCTAAGAGCGGCGCACAGGCGGAAAATTGACGCTCCGTAAGCCACTTACGTATGATGCGCGCCCCCCGTGCGGTGGGGCCGGCTAGGGGCGCTATCGGAAATCGTGCCCGTAGCTCAGGCGGATAGAGCATCGGCCTTCTAAGCCGAGGGTCGCAGGTTCGAGTCCTGCCGGGCACGCCAGCCGCACAGGGGAAGAGACGATGGTGGGCGTAGCTCAGTTGGTAGAGCCCCGGGTTGTGATCCCGGTTGTCGTGGGTTCGAGTCCCATCGTCCACCCCATATACCAGGGCCGTTAGCTCAGCTGGTAGAGCAGGAGACTCTTAATCTCTTGGTCGTAGGTTCGATCCCTACACGGCCCACCAATTTAATAAATATTATCAATAATTTAGGAGAGCATGGTCGTCGAGAGTCCCCGCTCATCTAAAGTTCGTGGAAAATTAGTGCAGTGCCTTGAGACGGAGGCTGCCCTGCATGGCTTACATCCGGCGATTGGTCTCTCCGTTCTCGGGTGACGCTTCCTATCGAGCCCGTTCGCGCGTCGCACTTTCAAGCGACGCCGCCCACGTTTTGGCTACTTCCCTCACGCCGTGGCCAAGCGGACAAGCTTCGATCAGCTGATGCAGGACTACACCAAGACAGTCCTGCCGGAATTCGACGAGATTCAGCGTGCAGCGCGCAGCCGCCACCTGGCCTGGTGGGGAAAGCAGTTCTCGGGCCTGAGCGTCGCCGAAATTGCGACCGACCGAGTTTCAAGGGCGCGCGATGCGTGCGCGGTGGAATTCCGCTCGTAACGCGTTCGTATTTCGCAACCCGTCGGGGCCATCCAAGTGCCTTCGAGACTCGGTGGTGACTGGATATCGCCGAGGTGAGTCTCTCGGTGAACCGCTGTGCGGAAAAGGCCGGCTTTAGGTCATGGACGGGAACGCCCGAATTCCCGCGCGGCGGGCACACACGATCGAGTGGCCAGAGCGGTCACTTCATGTCCGTGTGCAAGCTGGTCGGGGTTGCGCAGCATCGCAGGACCAAGCCGCGTCGCGGATCCCTCGGTGCGTTACCAAACAGACGGAGAGCGCGGTTAAGTTCACGCTGCCGGGATGCTCCACATCTTTCTCACCACGCACCGTGCGGTCCTAATCGAGCGGTGCAGCATCATGGTCGCGAGTCGCTCGGAACCGACGTCAACGGCGGAAGCGCTGCTACACGGCGTCCCAAGTTTCATTGATCAGCTCATCAAGACGCTGCGTATCGAGCAGAGCCCGGAACCGATGCGAAGCCTCGCAGTCTCGGGCAGTGCCGGCCGGGGCGGGCCATCGGAGATCGGCGCAACCGCAACCCTCCACGGGCGCGAGTTGCGAGAGCGGGGATTCAGCCTGGAACAGGTGGTCCGCGACTATGGCGACCTGTGCCAGGCGATCACGAATCTTGCCTACGAGCTTGGCGAGACGATTGAGGTGGACGAATTCCGAACC
>Ga0181537_10005189_pt1 | contig 10569 bp, 9 predicted proteins | sample PEATcosm2014_Bin_39_FD_119765 | JGI IMG/M metagenome (GOLD analysis project Ga0181537, IMG submission 119765) | Peatland microbial communities from MTU Mesocosm Facility, Houghton, MI, USA - PEATcosm2014_Bin23_10_metaG | ecosystem: Environmental > Terrestrial > Soil > Wetlands > Peat | place... | reverse complement strand
GGCGGCCCGACGCCGCAATGGATCGACAACGAGCGGCTGATGCGGGCGCTGCCGGCGCTGCCGCAGGCGCGCTGGTCGCGGGTCGACGACTTCTTCGCCCGCGCTCACGCCAGCGCCGCCGCGACCGAGGCGACCCCGACCTGGCGCGGCGAGATCTACCTCGAATTGCACCGCGCGACGCTGACGACGCAGAGCGGCGTCAAGCGCCGCCACCGCCGCGCCGAGACGGCTCTGCTGGCGGCCGAGACCGCCGCCGCGCTCGCCCATCTGCTCGGCGCGCCGGCGCCGCAAAGCCTCGAGCCGCACTGGCGCGTCCTGCTCAAGAACCAGTTCCACGACATCCTGCCCGGCTCCGGCGTGCGCGAGGTCTATCAGGACGCCGAGGCCGAGCTCGACGCCGTCATCGCCGCCGGACGGGCCGAACAGAGCCGTGCGCTCGCCGCGATCGCCGGCCAGCTGCCCAAGGGCGGGCTCGACGACGCGCTGGTGATCGTCAATCCGTCGCTGTCGGAACGCCCGCTGCGACTGGCGCTCGCCGACAACGATTTCGTCGCCGCCGACGAGACGATCCCGCCGCTCGGCGTCAAAGTCGTCAGCCGCGGCGCGCTGAAGCCGCCGGACGGCCTGTCGATCGACAAGCGCCGGCTCGAAAACGCGACGCTGAGCGTCGAGATCGGCGAGGACGGGTCGATCGCCAGCCTCGTCCACAAACCGACGCAGCGCGAGGCGCTCGCCGGGCGCGGCAACCAATTGTGGCTCTATCCGCAGGACAAGCCGCGCGCCTGGGACGCGTGGGACGTCGAGGAGGATTACGCCCAGCGCGGCGAGGAATGGCGCGCCGTCGATTCGATCGCCGTCGCCGAGAACTCGCCCCATCGCGTCGCGCTGCGCGTCGAGCGGACTTGGCGCGCGTCGCGCATCGTCCAGACCTACGCGCTCGCCGCCAACGGCCGCCGGCTCGACATCGAAACCTTGATCGACTGGCGCGACCGGCGCGTGCTGCTGCGCAGCTTGACGCCGGCGGCCGTGCGCGCCGAGCGCGCGACGTTCGAATGCGCGTTCGGCGTCGCAGCGCGCCCGACCCATCGCAACACCTCGTGGGACGAAGCGCAATTCGAAGTCGCCGGCCACCGCTTCGCCGATCTTTCCGAGCCGGGCTTCGGCCTGGCGCTGCTCAACGACGCGAAATACGGCCACAGCGCCCGCGACAATGTGCTGGGCCTGAGCCTGGTGCGCTCGCCGGTGCTGCCCGATCCGCTCGCCGACGAGGGCGAGCAGCGCTTCGCCTACGCGCTGGCGCCGCACGCTGGGGCCTGGCATGAGGGCGGCGTGCGCGAGGAAGCCGAAGACCTCAATCTGCCGCTGCTCGTCGACCTGGCGCGCGGGCTCGCGCCCGCGACTTTGGCCCCTCTCGGCTGCGACGGCCTCGCCGCGGCCTTGGGCGCGCTCAAAGCCGCCGAGGACGGCGACGGCCTGATCCTGCGCGCCTACGAGCCCGCCGGCGCCCGCGGCCGCTTCGCGCTGCGCTTGCCCGAAGGCTGGCGCCACGCCGGCGCAGTCGACCTGCTCGAACAGACGAGCGCGCCGCAGGCCGAGGGGGCGCTCGGCCCATTCGAAGTGCGCAGCTGGCGGCTCCGGCGAAGGTGAAGCGTCCCAGTGGCGCGGCCCTCTGCGGCCGCGCTCTTGAGGCCGCGGGCGCGGAGGCCCGCGCCACTGCGCGCCGCGGCGCCATCGCGCTTGTCACGGCGGGAGCGATTTGTTAGACGACCGCCTCGCTTCGCGCCCCCAAGCGCGACGCGCGAGCGGTCATGGCGGAACTGGTAGACGCGCTAGCTTGAGGTGCTAGTCCTTTAACCGGGGTGGAGGTTCGAGTCCTCTTGACCGCACCATTTCAACAAACGGCGGCCCCTCGGGCCGCCGTTTGCGTTTGCGGCCCCCGATCCTCCCGTTCGGACAGACCGCCGCCGACGCCCGTTCTCGAACGCCGCGACGGCCCAAGGTCTGAAACCGTAAACTCTGAGGAAGAATTCTAAGCTATTGTTTGCCTAGACGGCTTGATTGACTTTTCTGACTTGGTGAATAGACAACATGGGCACCTGGTACGTTGAACAACGACGGTGGCCGCGCTTGGAAGTCAACGCGCCGGGAAAGATCGTCACGATTACCCGTGGCTTGCGGGTAAGACAGGAAATCAACTGCGTTATATTGGATATATCGGAAGGCGGCGCGCAATTGGTCGCGAAATCGCCAATCGACTGTGAAGAATTCTATCTGGAGATGGACGGGGCGCCAGGAGCGTTGCGCCTGTGCTCGGTTGTCAGGAGAGTGAGCGACAGTCGCGTCGGAGTCCGGTTCGTTTAGCCCGTTCCAACAGGCGACGGATGAATTCGGCGTGACGTGGTTTCGCCTCGATCTTCCGGCGCCAGCCGCCAGGGAGCGCCATCGCCATGAAAGACAGCCTCAAGCCGGGGCTTCGCGCCGCGCTGACGATGCGGGTCGCGCCGCAAATGCTCGTGCCCAGCCTGGCGGGCTTCTTTCCCAATTTCGGCGACATGCCCGAGGTGCTGGCGACCATGGCGATGGTCGGCTTTGTCGAATCGGCCTGTCTCAAGTGCATCAGCGGCCGCCTCGACCTGGGCGAGCACAGCGTCGGCGTTCATGTCGACGTTTCGCATGTCGCTGCGACGCCGGTCGGCATGGAGATTCGCGCCGAGGTCGAACTCGTCGCCGTTGATGGCCGCCGGCTCAGATTCGCGGTCAAAGTCTTCGACGAGGCTGGGCCGATCGGCGAAGGCCGGCATGAACGGGCAGTCATCGCTGTGGAGCGCTTCCTCGAGCGCGTGCGGGCGAAGGCGGAAGGCGCGAGGCGAACGGCGCCGACTTGACCCTGGTCATTGCGCGAACGCTTTCCCGGCGCAATTTCCTGGTTGTGACGGCAGGAGGGCTCTATGCAAGACCAGCATGACCGATCGGCAGAATCGTCCGCGAGCGCCGACCTGGGCGACGAGCTTCTGCGATGCCGAATGGTGATCGTCGGCCTTTTCAGCGGCGCTCTGGAGCGCGACGACAGCGCGACGTTCGAGTATCTCCGGCGCAATTGCCTGGCCTGCGGCGACCGAGCGCCGTGCGAGGCGGACTTGAGAGGCGATCCCGCCGGTCCGGCCTGGCGGCGCTATTGTCCCAACGCCGCCAAGCTCGACGCCCTTGCCGCCTCCGAGCGCGCGCGCTGCTGAGCACGGCCCGGCCGCGGCGGCGCCGTGGCGCGGCATTTCCCCGCTGCGCCTCTTCCCTTTAAGAAGCGCGCATGAGCCAGTTCGCCACCATTCTCAGGGTCCGGACACGCGGTCGCGGGCTCTATGAATTCACCGGCGACCTCGTCGAATGGGTCGACGCGCATGGGCTCGAAATCGGGCTGCTGACGCTGTTCTGCCGCCACACCTCGGCCTCGCTGCTGATTCAGGAGAACGCGGCGCCGGCGGTGCGCGACGACCTCGAGGCGTTCTTCGAGGCGCTCGCGCCCGAGGACAAGGGCCGCTACAGCCACGACGACGAGGGGCCGGACGACATGCCGGCCCATATCCGCGCCGCTTTGACTGCCGTCAGCCTGTCAATTCCGATCGTCGGCGGCCGGCTGGCGCTCGGAACTTGGCAGGGCGTCTATCTGTTCGAGCACCGCCGCGCCCCGCACCTGCGCGAGGTCGCCGCGCATTTGCTTGGCCCCTGAGTTCGGATTGCGGACCGAGAATAAATCGACGCGGACCCAACCGTCGTCGCGAACGATCGCGATGCGATTTCGTCGAAACCGCCGCCGCAATCTCCTGTCGATCTTTTGTCTGGAATGAGCCGCCGAGAGTCGCGACGGCCTGCGGCAACGCGCCGCCGTCTGTCGCGCGAGGTCGCTACGCGGCATCCTCCAACGCTGTTCAGGAGAGGAAGCGCGGCTCACCGCCGGCTTGTCATCGCCAGGTCGACGACGAACCGACTGCCGCCTTCGGGCGCGGCTTCGCAAGATGCGGCGCCGCCGTGGCGTTCGGCGATCTGGCGCACCAGCGACAGGCCGAGGCCCCAGCCGCCCGACGATTCGGCGCGGCCGGCGGGACGGTAGAACGGCTCGAACACCCGCTCGCGCTCCGCGGCGGGGATGCCCTCGCCGGCGTCGGCGACGACGATGCGCGCCATCGCGTCGCGACGCGTCACGGCGATGGTGATCGGCGCGCGGCCGTGCTTGGCGGCGTTCTCCAACAGATTGCGGATCAGCCGCCGCAGCAAGGTCGCGTCGCCGTCGATGGCGACCGGTTCGCCGCCGTCGGAGACGCAGGTCGCGCCGGCGCCGACGCGCGCCGCCTCTTCGGCGGCAAGTCCGAGCAGATCGACGCGTGTCGCGCCCACGGCGTCCGGGCCGGCATGGTTGAGACGGCTGGCGAGCAGGATCTCGTCGACCAGTTGGTCGCTTTCGGCGAGATTGCGGACGATCTCCGCGTGCATTTCGGGACTGGGGCGGGCAAGCCACAGCTCGATCGCCAGGCGCAGGCGCGCCAGCGGCGAGCGCAATTCGTGGCTGGCGTTGGCGAGCAGCGCCTTCTGCGACGCCAACAGCGCCTCGACGCGGGCGGCCGACGCGTTGAACGTGCGGGCGACGACGGCGACTTCGTCGTCGCCGGCGCCGTCGACCCGCAGCGACAGCGCGCCGGCGCCCCATTGCTCGACGCCCGAGCGCAGGTCCTCGAGCCGTCGCGTCAGTCGCGCGGTGATCGGAAAGGCCGCCAGACCGACGCCGCCCGCCACGATCAGCACGATCGTCAGCATGCGCAGCGGTGGATTCAGGCCGATCGGGCGCAATCGCGCCACCACCGCCCGGCCGTCGGGCAGGTCGACGCGCATAACCTGCGACGGCGGCCCGACGCGACGGCCAGCCGCTGCGAGCGGGATCGGCCGGCCGCGCGACGCGGCAAGCGCGCCCTGCGCGTCGTAGAGCGAAATGTCGGAACCGAGTTCGTCGCCAAGGCGCGTCATGGCGGCGGCGACGGCGCCGGGCGGGTCGTCGCGCGCCGGAATCGACCAGTCGTCGAGTTGAACGTGCGAGGGGCCCCAACGTTCGTAATGACTTTCGCCGACCAGCCACCAGAACGCGCCGATCAGGAACGCGACGGCGACCAGGCTCGCCAGCAGCGTCAGATAGACCCTCCAGAACAGCCGGCGGCGGACGCCGATCACGACTCGCCGTCCTGCTTCTTGGCGAACACATAGCCGGCGCCGCGCACGGTGATGATGCGGCGCGGGCGCTTGGGATCGTCCTCGATCGCGGCGCGGATGCGGGAAACGTGAACGTCGATCGAGCGGTCGAAGGCTTCGAGCTCCTCGCCTTTGACGAGATCCATCAGCTGCTCCCGGTTGAGCACCCGCCCGGCGTTGTTGGCGAGCGCGGCGAGCAAGTCGAACTGGTAGCTGGTGAGGATCTTCTCCTCGCCGTCGACGCGCACGGATCGCGACTCGCGGTCGATGGCGAGACGGCCAAAGCGTAGCGCCGCGGCCGCGGCGGGGGCGCGACTGCGGCGCAGAATGGCGCGAATGCGCGCCTGCAGCTCGCGCGGACTGAAGGGTTTGGCGAGATAGTCGTCGGCGCCGATTTCCAGTCCGACGACGCGGTCCATCTCTTCGCCGCGCGCGGTCAGCATCAGGATCGGCGTCTGGGCGCGGGTGCGGATCGTGCGGCAGACCTCGAACCCATCGATGTCGGGCAGCATGACGTCGAGGATAACGGCGTCGAACGCTGCGCCGTCGAGCGCGGCGAGGCCGTCATGACCGGTGAAGCGGCGCTCGACGACGAAGCCGGCGGCGGTCAGGTAGTCCGAGACCATGGCCGCCAGCCTTGTATCGTCGTCGATGATGAGAAGCCGCTCCGTCACAACGCCTCCAGACCGGAGCGGTTGCTTACTCCTTGTCGGGCCCCGTGTCAGGAGCGCCGTCCGCCGGCCCGTTGAACAGGCGATCGTGCGGCCCGCCCCACCCGCCCATCACCGGGCCGTGGCGCGCCATATCGGCGACCTCGGCCGCGAGCTGGGCGCGTTGCGGCGGGGTGAGCTGGTCGGCGACGTCGAGCAGCCCGTCGACCACCGCCTTGGACTTCGCGTCGAAGATCGTCACCGCGTCGGCGCGCAGCCGCTCGACGGCGGCGCGATCGATGGTCGGGGCGGCGAGCAGGTCGAGGGCCTGTTTGCGCAGCGCCGCGTGGTCATCGGGATTGGGCGCGATCTCGGCGAATTTCGCCGCGATGATGTCGTGGACCTTGGCTTCCTGCGCCGCGCTGGCGCCGACCGAATCGAGGGCGCGCGCGACGGCGTGCTGGACGAAGGTCAGGCGGGCGCCCTGCCTCCAGGCCATGTGATCCATCCCCGCCGCCACCGCCGCGGCGCCGCCGACGCCGAGCGCGACGCCGGCGGCGAGAACTCCGACGAACGCCACGGCGCGCGGCCAGGGCGAAGCGCCGGTCCTGGCGCTCTTCGGCTGCGGCTGTTGGATCGGCGGCTCAGGTTGCAGCGGGGCGTTGTCGATGCTGGTCATGACGATCTCCTTGGTCGACGGCGCGAGACGCGCCAAGTCGAGAGGGAGGCTAGAGGGCGAAGGTTTCGGGCGATCCGGCCGAATGTAAAGAACCGTGAAGGCATTAGGGCGCTTTGGCGCCGCCGCCGCGACGGCGCGCTCGACAGCGACCGTGAGGCGCCGTTTGTCGCGGCGCGCGCGAGCCTAGCCCCAAAGCGCCGCGCTGGCGGGAAACATCAGCGAGCCGGCGTAGCGGATCGGCGCCTCGCGGTCCTTGGCGAGCAGCAGCGGGCCGTCTAGGTCGATGAAGTCGACGCCCTCGGTCAGCAGGAAGGCCGGCGCCATCGCCAGCGACGTGCCGAGCATGCAGCCGACCATGATCCGAAAGCCCTCGGCCTCGGCCTGCCGTTTGAGCCGCAGCGCCTCGGTGAGCCCGCCGGTCTTGTCGAGCTTGATGTTGACGGCGTCGTACTTGCGCGCGAGCTTCGGCAACGAATCCAGCCCATGGCAACTTTCGTCGGCGCAAACCGGAACCGGGCGTTCGACGCCTGCGAGCGCGCAATCGTCGGCGGCCGGCAGCGGCTGTTCGACGAGCGCAACGCCCAGGCGCGCCAGCTCGGGCGCGAGAGCCTGGTATTGCGCCAGCGTCCAGCCTTCGTTGGCGTCGACGATCAGTCTGGCGTTCGGCGCGCCGGCGCGCGCCGCCCGGACGCGCTGAAGATCGCCGTCGGCGCCGAGCTTGATCTTGAGCAGCGGCCGGTCGGCGTTCTCAGCCGCCTTCTCGCGCATCGCCTCCGGCGCGCCGAGCGAAATCGTATAAGCGGTCGCCGCGGGCCGCGGCTCGGCAAGACCGGCGAGCCGCCAGACAGGCGTTCCCGTCCGCTTCGCCTCGAGGTCCCAGAAGGCGCAGTCGAGCGCGTTGCGCGCCGCCCCTGGCGGCAGCCGGTCCTGCAACGCGACGCGGTCGAGTCCGTTCTTAAGATCGATGGCGACGGAACGGACGAGGTCGATCACGCTCTCCGCCGTCTCGCCGTAGCGCGGATAGGGAACGCATTCGCCGCGCCCCACAAATCCTTGGTCGGACAGCGTCGCGGTCACAACGCGGATTTCCGTGCGCGACCCGCGCGAAATCGTGAAAGCGCCGGCGACGGGAAAACGCTCTTCGGCGACGCTGAGCTGAACCGCCATCACCACGCCTCCAACGCCGCCGCCAAGCGTTCAGCGCCGTGACGGAAGGAATCGACCGCGAACGGCGACACTTTACCAGATCCCGTTTCCTCGCCGGATTCGAATGAGCGACGGCGCGGCTGGAAACGCGGCCAAGTCCGTTTCATCCCGTAATCTCAAACCGTCGCGTTGCGGCCGATCTGCCGCACACGTCCGCGCGGTCCCACCCGCGCGGGCTGGCCGCAACGCGACGCTTCGCGCCTCTGTGACGCTGACTGCGGGCGCCACTGGCCGCCGAGGTTGCGCAGAAATGATCGCCGTGCCGAAGTGGCGCCGGCAGGACCTGGGGGACGGATGATTCCAGTCCATTCGCTTTCGACCGACGCGATCGCGCAGCGAGACCGATTCGCCTATTGGGGCGAGGCGGTGTCGCGGCAGTTCACCGGCATGACGGTCGAGGCGACGCCCGAGCAGCGCCAGGTATTCTCGGCGCGGCTGAGCATCGTGCGGCACGCCGGCGTCACCTCAATGACCTTCGAACGTTCGGCCGCGCTCGTCCACCGCGGCGCAGCGGACATCGCGCGCTTTCCCAGCGATAATCTGCTCGTCTATTCCGCGGCCTCGTCGCCATCGTGGTTTCGCGCCCATGACGGCGATGAATTCGTCGCGCCGCCGGGGTCGCTGGTCGTCGGCTTCGCCGACGTCCCCTTCTCCCACGCCTGTGCCGGCGGCCCGCATCTAGCGTGTGCGCTCGCCAGCCTGCCGGCGACCCTGATCGGCGCGTTCCGGCGCGGTCGCCGCCATGCGCTGCCGCGGGTCGTTCACACGCATAGCGGTCTCGGCGCGCTGCTCGGCGCATATTTCGCCGCCTGGCGGCGCAATCTCGCGACTTTGGAGGGGGAGGCGTTCGACATCGCCGCGCATAGCCTGGCGCAGCTTGCGGCTTTGGCGCAAGGGTCGGCTGACACGGCGGCCGAGCCCAATCGTGAGGCGGTCGCCGCGGCCCGCCGCGCCGCCGCCGAACGATTCATCGTCCGCAACCTCCATCGTCCCCATCTCTCGCCCGCCCACGTCGCCGCCGCAGTCGGCGTCTCGGTCAGGCGCCTGCACGGCTTGTTCGAGCCGACCGGCGTCAGCATCGGCCGGCGCATCGTCGCGCTGCGGCTGGCCAAGGCGCGCGACCTCTTGGCCGGCGAGGCCGACTTGTCGGTGACGGAAGTCGCCTACCGCTGCGGCTTCGACAATCTCGCGACCTTCTATCGGCTGTTCAAAGCGGCGTTCCAGATGACCGCGACGGAGTTGCGCGCCGCCGCCCGCGATGCGCGGCGCTGAGAACCGGCGGCCGGCCCAGTCTCCGTGGCGCGCAGTGAGACCATCACCGGCGCGCGCTGCGACGACGCCGACGCCGCCGTCCCGTATGAAAGTCATTGTCGAGTCTCGTGGATTCGCTCGGAATGGATTGAGCCCGGCGCATCCGCTGGAGGCAGACCCAACGATACGGAGATGCGCGTGAAATTCCGACTTTTGGCCGCGGTCGTGGCGGCGATCATCGCCTCGGGGTCCGCTTTTGCGACGGATCTGCCGACGACGAAGGCGCCGCCCTCCTTCGCCCCGGCTTCGGTCTTCTCCTGGACAGGGTTCTATATCGGCGGCAACGTCGGATATGGATGGGGAAGCGCCAATGACCGCGAAATCCCGGCGCCGGCCGAGCCCGCGGACGCCGACTTTGCCGTCGGAATCAATCCGGCTGGCGCACTCGGCGGCGTACAGGCCGGCTACAATTGGCAGGCCGGCGCCTTCGTCGTCGGCGCCGAGACCGATTTCGATTTCGCCGGCGTCAGCCGCAACGCGCGATTGAACGGCCTGCCGATCGCGGGAACCGGCGGAACCATCAATCCGGCCTGGTACAGCACGGCTTCCGAAAATGTTCAGAGCTTGGGGACCCTTCGTCTGCGCGCCGGCTTCGCGGTCGATCGCGCCTTGATTTACGCAACAGGCGGTCTCGCCTACGGCGAGGTGAAATATGCGAGCCTCGCGCAGTACAACGGTCCGGCGGCTGAATACGTCGGGGCCGACTCAGCCTGGAAAGTTGGCTGGGCGGTCGGCGGTGGCGTGGAATACGCGCTGACCAACAATTGGACCGTCAAAGGCGAATATCTCTATTACCATCTCGGAAATCAGAGCTATCAGGCGCAGCCGGTCGCGGCGAACCCTCCCAATATCGTCGGCCAGACCTTCTCGACCAATGGCGACATCGTTCGCGTCGGCGTGAACTACAAGTTCTGATCGGCGCAGCGGCCGCGGAAACGCGCTCGGCCATCCAGATCCGCAGCGCCGCAAAACGACCGGCGGCGACGTAGAGGAGCTTGCGCGGCGCGGAAAGAGACCATGGTGGTCGCGGTCTGCGACGAAGCCCGCGCCGCCCCCCGCTTATGAAAAGCCGGTTGAATCATACAAATTCGGTTGGAGCCGCATGCGCAGGATCATTTTGTCAGCCGCCGCGTTGGCCGTCGCCGGCTCAGCCGCGTTCGCCGCCGATCTGGGCGCGCCGACGGTCGCCTTCGACTGGAGCGGTTTCTACGTCGGCATGAACGCCGGATACGCCGCAGGCAGTCCGTCGGTCGGCTTCGCGCCGAACGACGCCAACGCCTATCACGGATCGTGCAGCCTGCTGAACTTCACCACCTGCCCGCCCGGCGCCTCGCTTGGCCTGAGCGGCGGCCTCACCGGCGGCCAGATTGGCTACAACCGCCAACTCGGCCCCATCTGGCTGGTCGGCGCCGAAGCCGACTACGATTGGTCGGGCGCGCGCGGGACCGCGAATTCGAACTTCTTTCTCGGCAGCGTCGGACCGTCGACCTT
>Ga0181537_10005188_pt1 | contig 10570 bp, 9 predicted proteins | sample PEATcosm2014_Bin_39_FD_119765 | JGI IMG/M metagenome (GOLD analysis project Ga0181537, IMG submission 119765) | Peatland microbial communities from MTU Mesocosm Facility, Houghton, MI, USA - PEATcosm2014_Bin23_10_metaG | ecosystem: Environmental > Terrestrial > Soil > Wetlands > Peat | place... | reverse complement strand
TCGTTCCCATGCAGAACGGCATTCCTTTCTGGTATTTCCACGAGCACGGCGGCGCGCTCGCCGGCACCCCGGTGCGCAGCGTCGATCCGAACGGCGTGCTCTTGAAGCAGCTGCCCTGTGAGCGCGTCATCGGCTGTGTCGTTTACCCGGCGACCGAGCTGCTTGCGCCGGGCGTGATCAGGCACATCGAGGGCGATCGATTTCCGGTCGGCGAACCCGATGGCAGCGCGAGTGCGCGGGTGACGAAGGTTTCCGAATGCCTCGTGCGCGGCGGCCTGCAGGCGCCCGTGCTGCCCGATATCCGTGCCGAGATCTGGCTGAAGCTCTGGGGCAACCTCACCTTCAATCCGATCAGTGCGCTGACGCGCGGCACACTCGCCGGCATCTGCCAGTATCCGCTCACACGCACGCTCGCCCGTGACATGATGAGCGAGGCGCAAAGCATCGCAAACAAGCTCGGCATTACGTTTCGTGTGCCGATCGAGAAGCGCATCGGCGGCGCGGAGCGCGTGGGCCACCACAAAACCTCCATGCTCCAGGATGTCGAGGCGGGACGCGCGCTCGAGACCGACGCGCTCCTGGGATCGGTCATCGAGCTCGCGCGTTTGACCGAGACGCCGACCCCGCATCTCGATACCGTGTTCGCGCTCACGAAGCTTCTCGAGCGGAGCCTCGCGGAGCACAGGGCGCAGCCCGGCCACCCGCGGTGACGGCGGCGACGCCACGTCGCCGGCGCGAGGCCCGGCGCGCCTTCTTATCGCCCGAGGATCGGATATGAACATTCACGAATATCAAGGCAAGGAAATTTTGCGCCGCTTCGGCGTCGCGACGCCGCGAGGATTCCCCTGCTTTTCGGTGGCCGAGGCCGACGAGGCGGCGCGCAGGCTCGGCGGCAAGGTCTGGGTGGTCAAGGCGCAGATTCATGCGGGCGGCCGCGGCAAGGGTGGCGGCGTCAAGGTTGCGAAAAGCCTGGCGGAGGTGCACGAGTTCGCCTCGGGCATCCTCGGCATGCGCCTCGTCACGCATCAGACCGGACCGGAGGGTCGCATCGTGCATCGCCTCTTGATCGAGGAAGGCGCCGATATCCGCAAGGAGCTCTACGTCGGCATGGTGGTCGACCGCGCATCGCAGCGCGTCGCGCTCATCGCGAGCTCCGAGGGCGGCATGGAGATCGAGGAGGTCGCGGCGCACGCCCCGGAAAAGATTCACAAGCTCACGATCGATCCGGTGGCCGGGCTCACGGACGCCCAGGCCGAGGAGATGGCACGCAAGATCGGCGTGCCGGACGCATCGATCGCGCAGGCACGGCTCTTCATGCACGGGCTGTATCGCGCCTTCATCGAGTGCGACGCCTCGCTTGCGGAAATCAACCCGCTCATCCTCACGGGCGAGGGCCGGGTGCTCGCGCTCGATGTCAAGCTCAACTTCGACGACAACGCGCTCTTTCGCCATCCGGAGCTCGTCGCGCTGCGTGATCTCGATGAGGAGGATCCGGCCGAGGTGGAGGCCTCCGCTTTCGGTCTTTCCTACATCTCCCTGAACGGCAACATCGGTTGTCTCGTGAATGGCGCCGGCCTTGCCATGGCGACGATGGACGTCATCAAGCTGTTCGGCGCCGAGCCTGCGAACTTTCTCGACGTCGGCGGCGGCGCCACGACCGAGAAGGTGACCGAGGCGTTCAAACTCATGCTGAAGAATCCGAAGGTCGAGGGCATCCTCGTCAACATCTTCGGCGGCATCATGCGCTGCGATACCATCGCCCAAGGTGTGATCGCTGCGGCGCATGAGGTGAACCTGTCCGTGCCGCTCGTGGTGCGCATGCGCGGCACCAACGAGGAGCTCGGACGGGCGATGTTGCGGGAGTCGGGCCTGCCCATCATCTCCGCGGATAACATGGCCGATGCCGCGCAGAAGATCGTGGCTGCGGTGAGGGAGTAAGGCGATGAGCATTCTCATCAATCGCGAGACGCGCGTCGTTACTCAGGGCATCACCGGCAAGACCGGAGCGTTTCACACGCGGCTGTGCCGCGACTACGCGAACGGTGCGGCCTGCTTCGTTGCCGGTGTCAATCCGAACAAGGCGGGCGAGGACTTCGAGGGCATTCCGATTTTCGCCACCGTCAAAGAGGCGAAGGAGCGCACCGGAGCCAATGTCTCGGTGATCTACGTGCCGCCGCCGTATGCGGCCGGGGCGATCGACGAGGCGGTGGACGCCGGGCTCGACCTCGTGATCTGCATCACCGAGGGTGTGCCGGTGCGCGACATGATCGCAACCCGCAATCGCATGCGCGGCAAGAAGACTCTGCTCGTCGGCCCCAACTGCCCGGGCGTGATCACGCCCGATGAGATCAAGATCGGCATCATGCCGGGCCATATCCACAAGAAGGGGCGGATCGGCGTGGTGTCGCGCTCGGGCACGCTCACCTACGAGGCGGTCGGGCAGCTGATGGACCTGGAGCTCGGCCAGTCCACCTGCGTCGGCATCGGCGGCGATCCGGTGAATGGCCTGAAGCACATCGACGTCATGAAGATGTACAACGACGATCCCGAGACCGAGGCGGTGATCATGGTGGGGGAGATCGGCGGCGAGGACGAGGAGGTGTGCGCGCGCTGGATCAAGGAGCACATGAAAAAGCCCGTGGTCGGCTTCATCGCCGGGGTGACGGCGCCGCCCGGCAAGCGCATGGGACACGCCGGCGCGATCATTTCGGGCGGCAAGGGCACCGCCGCCGAGAAGCTCGCCGTGATGGAGGCCTGCGGCATCCAGGTGACGCGCAACCCCGCCGAAATGGGCAAGCTCCTCAGATCGGTGCTCTGACCGCCGCAGCCATGACAGCGCACGCAGCGCAAGGATCGCCGCCGCCGCGCGAGCTGCTGCGGGCGCTGTTTGACGCCGCGATCGCATCGGCGCAGCCCGACCGATGCATCCCGCCGCACCTGCCGCCGCCGCCCGCCGGGCGGCTGATCGTGATCGGCGCCGGCAAGGCCTCCGCCGCGATGGCGCGCGCCGTCGAGCGGCACTGGCCCGGCGCACTCGAGGGGCTCGTCGTCACCCGCTATGGTTACGCCGTGCCCTGCCAGCGCATCGAGATCATCGAGGCCGCGCACCCGGTGCCGGATGCGGCCGGCCTCGAGGCCGCGGAGCGCATGCTCGAGCTCGTGCGGGGTCTTTCCGCGCGAGACCTCGTGCTCTGCCTCATCTCCGGCGGCGGCTCGGCTCTGCTGCCGCTGCCCGCGCCCGGTCTCACCCTCGAGGACAAGCAGCACATCAATCGCGCGCTGCTCGCCTCGGGCGCGAGCATTCGCGAGATGAACTGCGTGCGCCGGCATCTCTCGGCGATCAAGGGTGGACGGCTCGGAGCCGCCTGTCATCCGGCGCGTGTGCTCACCTTGCTGATCTCGGATGTGCCGGGCGATCAGTTGATGGACATTGCCTCGGGTCCCACGGTTGCGGACCCGACGACCTGCGCCGATGCGCTCGGCATCCTGCAGCGCTATCGGATCGAGCTACCGGCCCGGGTGTACGAGCTGCTCGCGAGCGGACGCGGCGAGAGCATCAAGCCGGGCGATCCCCGCTTGGCGGGAGCCGAGGCGAGGATTGTTGCTACGCCCCAGATGGCCCTCTCGGCGGCCGCGCGCACGGCCCGGTCGTCGGGTGTGCCGGCCCACATTCTGGGCGATGCCATCGAAGGCGAGGCGCGCGAGGTGGGCAAGGTGATGGCGGGCATCGCGCTCGCCGTGGCGGAGCGCGATCAACCCTTCGCCACGCCCTGTGTGCTGCTCTCGGGGGGTGAGACGACGGTGACGGTGCACGGCTCGGGGCGCGGCGGACGCAACGTCGAGTTCCTGCTCGCGCTGGCGATCGCGCTCGAGGGCCATCCGCGCATTCACGCGATCGCGGGGGACACCGATGGGGTCGACGGTCAGGAGGAGATCGCGGGTGCTCTCATGTCGCCCGACACGCTCGCGCGCGCCTGGGCGATGGGCCTCACGCCCGTGGAGTCCTTGTTGAACAACGATGGTCACGGCTTCTTTGGTGCGCTCGGTGACTCGGTGATCACGGGGCCCACGCTCACCAACGTGAACGATTTTCGGGCGATCCTGATCGAGGCGCGCTGAAGATCGATCGGAGTCGTGCTGAAAATGGCGCGACACCGCCAAGGCGGCCGGCGCCCGCTCCGCCGAGATCACCCGGATGGCCAGCGCTTTCGAACACGATGATCTGGAACGGGCGCTCGCGTTGTGACTTGGGACAGCCGAGCCAGCCCGGCGCTGTCCCATCACGGGATCTCGAGCAGCAGTGTCTCGACGAAACTTCCCCACGCGGCCGCAGGCTCGTGCGCGGGCCGGCGGATGAACGCGTTCGAGCTCGCATAGACGGAGACGAGCGAGGTGTCCTGGCGCGGATCGGGGCGCACGATGAGCCGGGCGTCGCTCGTCACGCGCGCGCTGGCGCGCACGTAGCGCTCCTCGGCACCCACGGCCGGCAGGTGGCCCTCGAGCGCGGCGGTCACGAGTGCCGGTACGCGGCTTGCGCCGAGCAGCGTCTCGATGAGGGGGCGCAAGAAGAGCTGTGCGCAGACGAAGGCCGCGGCCGGGTTGCCGGGCAGCCCCAGCACGGGCAGCTCCTGCGCGGCCTGCGAGGGTTCCGCGGCGGACACAGGAAGCGTGCCGAACCAGGTCGGTTTGCCGGGCCGCACGGCGACGCTCTCCACCGCGAGCGTCAGAGCGAGGCTCGCAAGGCTGCGCTTGACCAGATCATAGTCACCGACCGAGGCGCCGCCGATGATCACGAGGAGGTCGGCGCCGGCCGCCGCGCCGCGCACGGCAAGATCGATGGCGGTCTCGCTGTCCTGCGCCGTGCCTGCGGGCACCGGCACGCCGCCCCACTCCTCGATCATCGCGGCGAGTCCGGGGGTGACTGAGTCGTAGATCTCGAAGGGACCGGCCGGCTCACCCGGCGCGCGGAGCTCGTTGCCATTGGCGAGGAGAGCGATGCGCGGGCGGCGACGCACGGCGATCGTGCCCAAGCCCGCGGCCGCGATGAGCGCGCCATGGCGCGCGTGCAATCGCGTGCCCGCCGCGATGAGCTCGCTCCCGGCCGGAAAATCGACGCCGATGCTGCGGATGTTGGCGCCGGCCTCGAGCGCGACCGCGAGCTCCGGCTCGAGCACGACGCGCGCTGCCGAGGTGGCCGTGGCCTCCCGGCGGCGCGTGCGCTCCTGCGCGACCACCGCGTCCGCGCCCTCGGGCACCGGCGCACCCGTGAAGATGCGTACCGCCTGCGCGGGACCGAGCGTCCCCGGCCACGCTCGAGCAGCGGCCGCTTCGCCCACGATCTCGAATCCGATCTCGGGGCCTGCGGCGCGGCGTGCGAGTCCCTCCACGCTGAGCGCATAGCCATCCATGGCGGAGGCGCGAAAGGGCGGCTGCGCACGTGGCGCGATCACGGGTGCGGCGAGCGTGCGGTGCAGGTAGGCGCCGAGCGGCACCTGCTCAATGCGGGGCGGCGCGAAAGGCGAAGAGTCGCGCGCGGCGAGGCTGGCGGCGGCGCTCGTGCACATGACTCGTCGAGCCTCCGCGACGCTGTGCGGCGGCTGCGGCGGCTGCGGCGGCTGCGGTGGTTGCGGCGGCTGCGGTGGTTGCGGTGGTTGCGGTGACGTCCCCGACTGCGACTGTTGCTGCGGCTGCGGCGGTGGCGCGCGGTGGGTCGGGGTCATGGGCGTGCTCGAGCCCGGGTCCCTCAGCGCTCTTGAAAGCGCGGCATCACCTCGGTGATGGAGCAGGGGCGGTGGCGGCTGTCGATCTGATGGCTGATCAATCGATCCCAGCCGTCGCGGCACGCGCCGTTCGACCCCGGGAGCACGTAGATCACCGTGTGCCCCGCAATCCCCGCACAGGCGCGCGACTGCATGGTCGAGACGCCTACGGTCTCGTACGAGATGAGATGCCACAGCACGGTGAATCCCTCGAGCTCCTTGGTGAAGAGCTCGCGCATCGCCTCGGGGGTGATGTCGCGACCGGTAAGCCCGGTGCCTCCGGTCGTGATGATGACGTCGATCCCGGCATCCTCGATCCAGGCCCGTGCCTGCGTCTGGATCGAGTCTCGTTCATCTCGCACCAGGGCCCGTGCACGCAGCTCGTGACCGGCAGCGACGATGCGCTCGGCGAGGAGATCTCCCGAAGTGTCGCTGCTGCGGTCGCGCGAATCCGAGATCGTGAGCACCGCGATCCCGAGTGGGGTGAAGGTGCGATCGGTATCGATTCTGCCGCCGGGCATGAGGGCCTCTTCAGGGGTTGCGGTCTGCTATCCGTGCAGCTTGCTGCGCACCAGGTTATACACGGACTCGCATTCGACCGCGCAATCCGCCAGGAGTTTGTCCACCTCGGCGACCGCGGCATCCGCGAAGCTCCGATCCTTGAGCAAGGGCGCATTGATGAAGACGTTGAGGGCGGCACTGCGCGCGGCCGCATGCGCCGCAAGCACACCGACCCCGCCGTCGCTCACCACCTCGCGGTAGCCAAGCTCGCTCGCGAGCCGCGCGAGCCGGATCACGTGCGCACAGGTGCGGGCGCAGTCGAGGGGCACCTCGGTCGCGCGCTTGAGGCTCGTCTGGATCGCCTGGCTGCGCAGCGTCTTCTCGTCTTCTGTGGCCTTCGGCAGCTTGTACGCGGCCATCAGGCCCGAAAAAGCAGCGATGTCCTCGCCCACCATGTCGGCGAGCCGCGTGCGCAGTGCCTCCGATTCGGCGAGCACCCGCTCGAGCTCCGCCTGTGCGGCCTCGCAGCCTTTCTTGCCAAAGGTGACGTTGCACACCATCGAGACGAGCGCCGCACCCATCGCGCCCATGATGGCGGCCGCGCTGCCGCCGCCCGGCGTCGCATCGCGGCTCGCGAGCCGCGCGAGAAATTCATCGATCGAGGTCTTGATCATGGCGGGCTCCCCGACATCAGCCGACTTCTGCAAGCTCAGTGCCCGACCATGGTCTTGGCGAGCGCGTGGATCTCCTCGGCGTCGAGCACCAGGTCGTTGCGCTCGAAGAGGCGCGCGATGCAGGCGCGATGCAGGGCGAGCTTGAGCGCGCCGAAGCCGAGCGCGCCGTAGAGCGTCTTGCCATGACGCTCGGCGCCCCGATCGGTCGCCTGGACGCCCTCGATGCCGGCGGGTGGCGATGCGTTGGCATCCGCGACCAGGATGAGACTGCGGCTCTCCTGCCACTGGCGTGCCTCGAGAAGCGGGGTTCCCGCAGCGCCCGTCGCGAGCACGATCTGCGCGCCCTCGACGGCCGCACCGCGCTCGGCCTGGCTCGCCGCGGCAATGGGCTCGATCTCGACGGCGAAACGCGCCCGGATCGCCTCGCAGGCGGCGCGCACCGCCTCGAGCTTGCGCCCCGTGATCGCGACGCGAGCGCCTTCGCGGGCGAGCAGCGCCGCCGCGCGCTGTCCGACGGGACCCGTGCCCGCGAGCACGACGGCACGCTGCCCGGCGATCGAGCGGTCGTGGGTGAGCCACGCGACCGCGGCTGCGGATGTCGTGTTGCAGCCGTTGCAATCGAACATCAGCGAGACGCGAAACTTGCCGAAGAACTTCTTTTGCACCGCCGCGAGCAGCGCCTGACCCTCGCTCATGTTGCTGCCACCGATGAAGAGGGCGGTGTATTGCTTGTCTTTCGGCCCGCGCGTGAAGATCGCGCCTTCGACCAGAGCGCCGACATTGAGAGTGGTCACCCCGCCGAGTGCCGTGATGTGGTCGGCGCCCCCGTCATAGCCCACGACATTGTCGAACACCGAGGGAAGCGCGTCGGTGTCGAGCTGATAGAGCAGTTTCTTCATGGCACTTCGCCGCCGCGGCGGGCTCGAACGGCTCGCTAGGTTACCAGGTGTTGCGGACGGCCTTCGGCCCAGCGGTCGATGTTATCGATCAACTGATCGGCGAGAAACTGCATCGCGCCATCGGAGGCCCATGCCACGTGCGGCGTCAAGATGAAGTTGGTCCGGCGCACGTCGAGCAGAGGGTGGCCGTTGCGGGGCGGCTCGACCGTGAGCACATCGAAACCTGCTCCGGCAATCAGGCCCTCATCGAGCGCCTGGATGAGGGCCGCCTCATCCACCAGGCCGCCGCGTGCGGTGTTGATGAGGAGGACGTTGCGCTTCATGCGCCGGAACGCGTCGATATCGATCAGGTTGCGCGTCGAGGCCGTGAGCGGGGCATGCAGCGAGATCACATCGGACTCGGCGAGCACTTCATCGAAGGGTGTGAAGACGACACCCTCGGCTTTGGGCGGCGGGTGGTCGGCGAACAGCACCCGCATGCCGAAGGCGCGTCCGATGGCGGCCGTGCCCTGGCCGATCGCCCCCTCGCCGATGATTCCGAGCGTCGAGCCATGCAGATCGCCGATGTCGTGCGTGAAGAAGCAGAACTGCTCGGAGCGATTCCACACCCCGTTCTCGACGTCCTGGCGGTACGCGAGGAGGTTGCGGCGCAGCGCGAGAATCATCGCGAAGGCGTGCTCGGGGACGGTGTGCACGGCGTAGTTGCGGATGTTCGCCACCGCGATACCGCGCTCGCGGCAGCGCGCCACATCGACGCAGTCGTAACCGGTGGCCGCCACGGCGATCATCTTGAGATCGGGCAGCTGATCGAGCGTCGCGGCGCGCATCGGCACCTTGTTGACGATCGCGATGTCCGCCCCTTCGAGTCGCGGCACGATCTCATCGCTCCCGGTCTTGTCGTACTCGACGTAGTCCGACGCGCTCGCAGGCCGACGCACACGAGCCTTGAGCGAGGCGCGGTCGAGAAAAACGACTCGATGCTTCATGCGGCAACGCCGGTCACGCGGCGCTGCCGGTCAGGGGCAACGCCGGTCATGCGGCGATACCGGCCTTGGTCTCCGCGGCCTTGCGCACGGCGGGGTGCGAGCGCCAGTAGCTTTGCGCGGCCGCGACACCGCTCCCCGGCTCGATCTTGACGCCCACATCGAGCATCGCCATCTCCGCGCCGGCGAGCGCGCCCAGCAGCATGAGCTCGTTCAGATCCCCCAGATGGCCGATGCGGAACAGCTTGCCCGCAACCTTGGAGAGGCCCGCGCCGAGCGCGAGGTTGTAGCGCTTGAAGGCCTGCGAGATGACGTCCGCGCCGTTGATGCCCTCGGGCACCATGATCGCGGAGACGGTGTCGGAGTACCACTTGGGCTCGGTCGCGCACAGCTTGAGCTTCCAGCCCTCGAACACGGCCGCGCGCACGCCCGCGGCGAGATAGGTGTGGCGGTGGAAGACGTTCTCGAGGCCCTCCTCGGCGAGAATCGCCAGCGCTTCCTTGAGGCCATACAGCATCGGGATCGAGGGCGTGTAGGGGAAGTAACCGGAGGCGTTCGCCTTCACCATGTCCATGTAGTCGAAGTAGCAGCGCTTGGAGGTTGCGGTCTTGGCGGCCTCGAGAGCCTTCTGGCTCACGCACGTGACGCCCATGCCGGCGGGCAGCATGAGTCCTTTCTGCGAACCGCTCACGCACACATCGACGCCCCACTCATCCATGCGGAAATCGATGCTGGCGAGCGCGCTCACGGAGTCGACGAACAGAAGCGCGGGATGCTTCACGCTGTTCATGGCCTGACGGAGCGCCGCCACGTCGCTGGTCACGCCCGTCGCGGTCTCGTTCTGACAGACGAGCACCGCCTTGATCTTGTGCTGCTTGTCCGCGCTCAAGCTCGCGAGGTAGCGATCGATGGGCGCGCCTTCGCCCCACGGCGTCTCGAGAATCTCGACCTCGTAGCCGAGGCGCTGGCACATGTCGACCCAGAGGTGACTGAACTGACCGAAGCGCGAGACGAGCACCTTGTCGCCCGCATTCAAGCAATTGGTGAGGGCCGCTTCCCAGCAACCGGTGCCGGAGGAGGGGAACAGAATCGGCGTGCCGGTCGTCGTCTTGAAGACGGGCTTCAGTCCCTTGATGCAGGCGAGCGAGAGCTCCGGGAACACCGGAGAGCGATGGTCCTCCATCGCGACCACCATCGCGCGCAGCACGCGATCGGGCACGTTGGTCGGCCCGGGGACGAAGAGGAAATTACGACCAGCCATAGAGAACTCCTTGCAGCACGGAGGGCAACGACGATGGAGGCGCGCGCCCGACCCGAGCGCATTTTTGCCTGATTGTACCCGCAGATTTTGACCTATGATATATGAGATACGAAGTTACATCGGAGTCAGGTATCGTGCGTATCGCCCTCATCGGACAGCAGAAGTTCGGCAAGTCGGCCCTCGAGTCCTTTCTCGAGCGCGGCGCCACGGTGGCCGGCGTATTTTGCGCGCCGGAAAAGCCGGGCAGCCCGCCCGATCCGCTGCGAACGGAGGCGGAAACGCGCGGTATCCCCTTGTTTCAATTGCCCTCGCTGCGGGGCGGGGAGGCGAGTGCGGCGCTCGCCCGACTCGCGGTCGACGTGGGCGTGATGGCTTATGTTCTGCAGTTCGCCCCGCCGGAGTTCACCGCCGTGCCGAAGCACGGCATGATCCAGTATCACCCCTCGCTCCTGCCCCGCTACCGCGGTCCGAGCTCGATCAACTGGCCCATCAT
>Ga0181537_10005185_pt1 | contig 10572 bp, 10 predicted proteins | sample PEATcosm2014_Bin_39_FD_119765 | JGI IMG/M metagenome (GOLD analysis project Ga0181537, IMG submission 119765) | Peatland microbial communities from MTU Mesocosm Facility, Houghton, MI, USA - PEATcosm2014_Bin23_10_metaG | ecosystem: Environmental > Terrestrial > Soil > Wetlands > Peat | place... | reverse complement strand
GACGGCGAGTTCCGCCGCCGCTCCTATCACAGCTTTTTCTATGCCGGGCTCGGCAAGCTTCGCATCGATACTATCGGAGGCACCGACGCGCTCGGCACCGACAAGGACGAGGAGCACGGCCGCGGCCGCGGTGCACAACCGATGGCCGTGATCGGCAGCCGCGTCCAATGGACCCATCCGATCAACGCCGAGGATGCCGCCTTCCTCAAAACGCATTCATCGCGCCTGCCGAAAATCACCATTCCCGGCCCCTGCGCGCTGCATTTCCGTGGCGGCAACGCCGCGGTGACAGCGACCGCCTACAAGGACGTCGACCAGTTCTGGTCCGACATCGTCGAAGCCTTCGGCAAAGAGCTTCGGGCGCTTGCCGATGCCGGCTGCCGTTATGTCCAGATCGACGAAACCGCTTTTGCCAAATTCGGCGATCCCGACGTGCAGGCCATGCTGGCGGAGCGCGGCGACGACTGGAGCAGGCTGATCGACACCTATATCGGCGTGACCAACCGTATCCTGCGTGCGGCGCCGGCCGAGATGAACATCGGCATGCATCTGTGCCGCGGCAACCGGGGCGGTCACTGGCATGCCGAGGGAAGCTACGAGAACGTCGCCGAGCGGCTGTTCAATGCACTCGACATTCCCTTCTATTTTCTCGAATACGACACGCCGCGGGCCGGCAACTTCACACCGCTGCGCTTCGTGCCGAAACATAAATCCGTGGTGCTGGGTCTGGTTTCGACCAAAGTGCCGCAGATCGAGGACGAGGCGGCGCTCCGGCAGCGGGTCGACGAAGCGACCCAGTTCGTCGCGCTCGATCGCCTCGCTGTCAGCCCGCAATGCGGCTTCGCCAGTGTCGATACCGGCAATCCGGTGACGGTGGAGGTGCAGAAGCGCAAGCTCGAACTGGTCTGCACGCTGGCGCGCGAAGTCTGGGGCGAGACGTAAACGGGGCGGGAAAACAATGGCGACAAGAACAATCTTGCATTTGGCGTGTGTGGCGGCGATCGGACTTTCGCTTCTGACCGTTTCAGCCTTCGCCGACGACACCGATTATCCAAACCATCCGGTCCGCATCCTCGCGCCGTCGGCGGCGGGCGGTAATCCCGACGTGATCGCGCGGCTCCTCGCCGCCCGCTTGAACGAAATGCTCGGCAATACTTTCATCGTCGAGGACGTGCCGGGCGTCGGCGGCGTGGTCGCCGCCAAGCAGATCGCGGCGACATCGGGCGACGGCTATACGCTGATGCTCAGCGATTCCGGCGCGATGGCGATCAGCATCGCGATGAATCCGGACGCCAATTACAAACTTGCCGATTTCACCCCGATCACGGCGCTGGCCACGCTGCCGACGGTTCTGGTGATCAAGCCGGCGGTGCCGGCCAGCAACCTCGCCGAATTCGTCGCGCTCGCCAAAGCGAAACCCGGCACGATGAGCTTCGGCTCCGCGGGCTCCGGATCGATCCATCAGCTTACGATGGTCATCTTCGAGCAGCAGGCCGGGATCGATCTTCTCCATGTGCCCTATCGCGGCGGCACGGCGATGGTGAATGGGCTCTTGACCGGCGAGATCGAGGCCGGATGGTCGGGCATTCCCAATGTGCTGGCGCTGATCCAGACCGGCAAACTGAAGGCGCTGTGCGTGAGCGTATTGCAGCGCGATCCGTCGCTGCCGCAGGTGCCGACCTGCGACGAGCTTGGCTACAAGGGTTTTAACGTCGCGACCATGATCGGCCTCCTCGGCCCCGCCGGCGTGCCGCCGGCCATTGTCGCGCGCTTGCAGTCCGCGGTGGCGAAAATCCTGCGCGAACCCGAAATCGCCGCGCGGCTGGTCACGCTCGGCATCCACGTGGAGGAAAACGGCACCGCGTCTTACGTCAAATTCCTTCACGACGACCTGGCCCGCTACACCACCGTCGTCAATGCCGTGCATCTGCAGATGAAGTAGCGCCGCGCGGCGTCATACGCCGAGATAGCGGTGCACGATATCGGGCGCCTCCGCCAATTGCCGCGATGTGCCCGCCCAGACGATGCGGCCGCGCTCGATCAGATAGTGCCGGTCGGCGATCCGGGTCAGCGCGCCGACATTCTTGTCGATCAGCAGGATCGATTGTCCCCCCGCGCGCAGCCGTTGCAGGCAACGCCAGATTTCGAGACGGATCAGCGGCGCCAGGCCTTCGGTCGCTTCGTCGAGGATCAGGAGGCGTGGGTTGGTCATCAGCGCGCGGCCGATCGCCAGCATCTGTTGCTCGCCGCCCGACAGTAGGTTGGCCATGCTGTCCGCCCGTTCGGCGAGCCGCGGAAACAAGGCCCAGACCTTTGCCAGCGACCACGGATTGGCGGCCGCGCCGCGGTTCGCCGCGGTGGCGACGAGATTTTCGCGCGCCGTGAGATTGGGAAAGACCTGGCGGCCTTCCGGCACCAGGCCGATGCCGAGCTTGGCGACGCGGTAGGCCGGAAGCGCGCGGATGTCGGCGCCATCGAAGCGGATTGAGCCGGCGGCCGCCGGCGTAAGCCCCATGATCGAGCGGATCGTCGTGGTCTTGCCCATGCCGTTGCGGCCCATCAGCGAAACCATTTCGCCTGAGCCGACGGCAAGCGACACGCCGAACAGGACGCGGCTCAGGCCGTAGCTCGTCTCGACACCGGTGAGTTCGAGGAGCGGCGCTTCAGCCATGCGCGGCCTCGTCCCGCTCGCCCAGATAGGCTTCGCGCACTCGGGCGTCAGCGCGGATCGCCGCCGGATCGCCCGACGCGATGATGCGGCCATAGACCAGCACGCTGATGCGGTCAGCCAGCGCGAACACCGCGTCCATGTCGTGCTCGACCAGAAGAATCGTGACGCCACCCTTGAGCTGCCGCAGCGTGTCGACCAGCCGGAGCGATTCCTCCGGCCCCATGCCCGCCATTGGCTCGTCGAGGAGCAGAAGCCGCGGCCGGGTGGCGAGCGCCATGGCGATTTCAAGCTGGCGGCGCTCGCCGTGGCTGAAGTCGGTCACGCGTACATCGGCACGTTCGCCAAGGCCGACGCGTCGCAGCGCTTCGCGCGCCGGGACGCGCAGCTCAGGCTCGCTCCGTGCGTCGCGCCAGAAACGGAACGAGTGGCCGGCATGCGCCTGGACCGCAAGCGCCGCATTGTCCAGCGCCGAAAACTCAGGGAACAGCGACGCGATCTGAAACGAGCGCGCCAAGCCGATCTGGCTCCGCCGGTACACCGGCAACGCGGTGACATCGCACCCGGCAAAGCCGATGCGTCCGAGGTCCGGCGTAATCTCGCCGGTCAATTGTCCGATCAGCGTGGTCTTGCCGGCGCCGTTCGGCCCGATCAGCGCATGCAGTTCACCGGACGGCAGGGTGAGCGAAACTGCGTCCGACGCCAATACGCCGCCGAAGCGTTTGGTCAGCCTGTCGATTGCCAACAGCGCATCAGCCACGGCGCGCTCCAGCAAACAGCCCGTCGATGCCGCCATGCAGGTAAATGGCGACCAGCAGCAGCGCCGGTCCAAGCACGAGATCCGGATAGTCGGTGAGCCGCGACAGGACTTGTTCGAGCAGCAACAGCGTCGTGGCCCCGATCAGCGGCCCGAACATCGCCGGCATGCCGCCGAGCACCGCCATGACGATGAGATCGCCGGATCGCGTCCAATGCATCATCGCCGGACTGATGAAATTGGTGTGGTTGGCCAACAGCGCGCCGGCGAGTCCGCACATTGCGCCCGCCATGACGAAGCAGACAAGCTTGTAGCGCAGCGTCGGAAAACCGATGGCGCGCATGCGCCGCTCGTTGGAACGCACGCCCTGGATCACCAGGCCGAAGCGCGAATTGACGATGCGCCAGACCAGATAAATGCTCGCGAGCAGGAGGGCGAAGCACAGATAATAGAACACCGTCGTATTGTTGAGATCGAGCACGCCGCCAAATGTGCTGCGGTGATAAATGGTGAGACCGTCGTCGCCGCCATAACGGTCGAGCCCGCTGGCGACGTAATAAATCATCTGCGCAAAAGCGAGCGTGATCATGATGAAATAGACGCCGCGTGTGCGCAGGCTCAAGACGCCGACGGCCAGCGCATAGAGCGCGGACGCGGCGATCGCGGCCGGCCATTGCACCAGCCCCGAGCCGATGCCCTCCTTGGCGAGAATGCCGACGGCATAGCCGCCAATGCCGAGATAGGCGGCGTGGCCGAAACTCACCATGCCGCCGAAACCCATAATGAGATTGAGACTGAGCGCCGCCATCGCCATGATGAGAATGCGGGTGAACAGGATCATGACGAACGGATTGCCGGCGATGGCGGCGTAAACCGGCACCAGCGCGAGAACGGCGAGCAAAGCGGCATTGACCGCAAAGCGCGGCGTAAGCTGGCGCCGATCATTCATCGGCCCGCCGCCGGAAACAGGCCTTCCGGCCGCAACGCCAGCACCATCGCCATTAAAAGATAAATCAGCATCGACGACAGCGCGGGCGCCAGCGTGGCGGCGGCATTGGGGCTCAGATAGTCGTTGAGAAGATCGGGCAAAAAGGCGCGTCCGATGGTATCGATGACGCCGACCAGAAGCGCCGCGACGAAGGCACCACGAATCGAGCCGATGCCGCCGATGACCACCACCACGAAGGCGGCGATGAGAATGTTCTCGCCCATGCCGATCTGCACGGTCAGGATCGGCGCCTGCATCAGCCCGGCGAAGCCGGCAAGCGCGGCGCCGAGCCCGAACACCAGCGTGTAGAGGAGTTTGATGTTGACGCCGAGCGCGCCGACCATTTCACGGTTGGATGCGCCGGCGCGGATCAGCATGCCGAGCCGCGTGCGCATGACGAGCAGGTAGAGCAGACCGGCGACCGCGAGCGCCACCACAATGATGACGAGGCGATAGGCCGGATAATAAAGGCCGGGCAGGATCTGCACGGCGGCGAGCATCTGGCTCGGCAGCGACAGCGTCAGGCCGGCCGGTCCCCAGACAAGCCGCACCAGCTCGTTGAAAAACAATAACAGGCCGAATGTGCCGAGCACGTGATCGAGATGATTGCGCCCGTACAAGCGACGGATTGCGGTCACTTCCAGCACTACGCCGGCCGCGAAGGCGGCGGCGACGGCAAGCAGCGCGCCGAGCACGAAACTATCGGTCCATGCCGCAAACGTGGCAGCGAAATAGGCGCCGAGCATGTAGAGCGAGCCGTGCGCCAGATTGACGAGATCCATGATGCCGAAGATCAGCGTCAATCCGGCCGTCAGGAGAAACAGCAGCATCCCGAGCTGAACGCCGTTGAGGAGTTGCTCGATCAGGTACATGGATGCGTTCGCCGCTCATTCCCGCCCAAACGGGAATGAGCGGGAGATTTGCGCGCGCGTCAATAACCGTTACTTCATCGGGCAGCGATCGTGGAATCGATCCTGGTCGTCCTTGACGATCGTGGCGACGGTCTTGAGCGCGTAACCGCCGTCGGCGTTCTTCACCGCATCCTGGAGATAGAAGCTCTGGATCGGGATGTGGTTGTTGCCGTAAGTGAAGTGGCCGCGCACGGAAGCGAAGTCCGCCTTCTCCATCTCCTTGCGCATGCCGTCTTTGTTGCTGAGATCGCCTTTGACCGCGGCGATGGCGCTGTCGATCAAGCCCACCGCGTCATAGGTCTGGGCGCCGTAGAACGACGGCGAGGCGTTGTACTTCGCCTTGTAGTCGGCGACGAACTTTTTGTTCGCCGCGTTGGGCAGGTCGTTGACCCATTCCTGCGCGCCGGGCACGCCGACCGCCAAATCTTTGAGCCGCGGCAGCGACAAATCATCGACCGTGAACGCGGTGTAGAGCGGAATCTGGCCTTTCAGCCCCGCCTGCACGTACTGTGTGACAAACTGAATGCCGGCGCCGCCCGGATAGAATGCAAAGATCGCGTCGGGTTTTGCTTCGCGCGCTTTCGACAGCTCGGCGGAGAAATCGAGCTGATCGGGCCAGCGCGTGAGCTCCTGGCCAACGATCTTGCCGGTAAACGTCGTCTGCACGCCGGCCAGCATATCCTTGCCGGCGGCGTAGTTCGGTCCGAGCAGGAACGCCGTCTTGACGCCCTTCTGGTTCATGTAGCGGCCCACCGCGGCCGGCGTCTGGTCGTTCTGCCAGGAGGTCGAAAACACGTAGGGCGAGCACAATTCGCCGGCGAACTGCGACGGGCCGGCATTGGTGACCACCGTCATGGTCTTGGAATCGACAATCGGCTTGAGCGAAGCGAGCAGCACATTCGACCAGATATAGCCGACGATGAAATCGACGTGGTCGGATTCGATCAGTTCGGTGGTTTTCTGGACCCCGACATCCGGCTTGAGCTGATCGTCGGCATAGACCACTTCGACCGGCAGGCCGCCGAGCTTGCGGCCGTGCTGGTCGAGTCCGAGCTCGAACGAATTCTTCATGTCGTTGCCGATGGCGGCGACGGGCCCGCTGAAGGTCGACATGAAGCCGATCTTGACGGTCTTCTGCTGAGCCAGTGCCGGACCGGCCAACAGCGCAAGCGCGGTTGCCGGTATGACGGTTATCTTCTTCATGAAGTCCCCCCTTTGTAGGCGCAACGCACCTCGCGGCACCCTTCTGTTACTGACGGGGCCTGCCGCTTGGATGCCATGGAGGGATTTGATGCCGACGCGGCGCGCTAATCAAGTCGGGGCGATGCAACCGCCTGATTACCGCCAGAGCTTGAGCAGCGGACCGTTGGTTCCGAACACCGGATCGGTCGGCGGCGGCGGCACCTTGCCGATGACCGCAAGCGCCTTGGTGTGTTCGGATTTGCTGCCGCGGCACAGATTGTATTCGCCGGTCGGCGGATAGGCGCCGATGACGACCAGCGTCGGGGTCTGCGACAGGCACTGATGGCCGGTGCCGGCCGGCAGCACGACGACGTCGCCGACCAGCAGGTCGATCTCGCGGCCCTTCTCGCCGCCGAAACGGACCTTGGCGCGGCCGCGGGCGATCGCCATCGCCTCGTGGATCATCGAATGATAGTGGGGATAGGGATAAATGCCGTTCCGCCACATATCGCCCCAGCCGTTCGTGGCGAAGGTCTTTTCGATGACGTCTTCGGGATTGGGCGTGCCGGTGAGATCGATGCCGCCGCGGTAAAGTACAAGCGGCAGGTCGGGATTATTCGGAATCCGCCCGTCGTCGGCGAATTTATGGGTGATCGGGGAGCCAGCGCTCGTAGCGACCGGTATTGTCAAACTGCCTAGCATCCCGGCAGTTCTACGCGATTCAGGTTGATATTTTCTAACGTTTGCGGCGGATTTTAATGTTTACGCCCGCCGCGCCTCGCGCATCAAATCGACAAAACGCGCGAATAAATAATGACTGTCGCACGGCCCCGGCGAGGCCTCAGGATGATACTGCACCGAAAACACCGGGCGGTCCTTCAACGCCAGACCGCAATTTGAGCCGTCGAACAATGAGATATGCGTCTCCACGGCATTGTCCGGCAACGTTGCGCGGTCGACCGCAAATCCGTGATTCATCGAGGTGATTTCGACCTTGCCGGTGGTGAGGTCCTTCACCGGATGATTGGCGCCGTGATGGCCCTGATGCATTTTCATGGTCTTGGCGCCGACGGCCAAGCCCAGCATCTGATGGCCCAGGCAGATGCCGAAGACCGGTTTCTTGTCGATCAGGGTGCGGATCACCGGCACGGCATATTCACCGGTGGCGGCCGGATCGCCGGGCCCGTTGGACAGGAAAATCCCGTCGGGCTCGAGCGCCAGGATGTCGGCGGCCGAGGTCGTTGCCGGCACCACCGTGACCTTGCAGCCGTGGCCGGCGAGCTGGCGCAAAATGTTGCGCTTGACGCCGTAGTCGATGGCGACGACGTGAAAGTCGGTCACCTGCTCGCGGCCGTAGCCCTCGCCCCACTGCCACGGCGTCTCGTCCCAGGTGAAACGCTGGCCGCTTGTCACCATCGGCACGAGGTCCATGCCGACGAGCCCGGGCCACTCGCGCGCCTCGCGCTTGAGCGCGTCGAGATCGAAACGGCCGGACGGCTCATGCGCGATGACGGCATTGGGCATGCCCTTCTCGCGAATGAGCGCGGTGAGCGCGCGGGTGTCGAGGCCGCCGAGCCCGATCACGCCGCGGCTTTTCAGCCAGGCGTCGAGATCGCGCGTGGCGCGGTAGTTCGACGTTTGCGTGATCGCCGAATGCAGCACCACGCCGCGCGCGCCGGGCGTTGCCGCGAGGTTGACGGTCTCGATGTCTTCCTCGTTGGTGCCGACGTTGCCGATATGGGGAAACGTGAAGGTGATGATCTGGCCAGCATAGGACGGATCGGTGAGGATTTCCTCATAGCCGGTCATGGCGGTGTTGAAGCAGACCTCGCCGACGGCATGGCCGGTCGCGCCGAAGCCGAATCCTTCGAGCACGGTGCCGTCGGCAAGCACCAACAGCGCCGTCGGTTTAGGGTCGTCCCAGGTGGCCTCGGGTTGTGTCGGCATCGGCAAGGGCCTACATGTTGCGCCCAGTTATTCCAGCGCCGCCCCAATTACGAGAGGCCTTAGCCGTGTTGCGCGACGATATCAACAGCGCCCTGAAAGAAGCGATGAAATCAGGCGATGCGCGCCGCGTTTCGACGCTGCGCTTGATCAACGCCGATGTTCTCAAGCGCGAAACCAGCGGCGCCGAGCGGCTCACGCTCAACGATGCCGAGATCCGCGACGTCATGGGCAAGATGGTCAAGCAACGCCAGGAATCGCTTGACATTTACGAGAAGGCCGGGCGGAAGGAGCTCGCCGCGCAGGAGCGCGAGGAGATCGAGATCATTGCCGGCTTCCTGCCCAAACAGATGTCCGACATCGAAGCCGGCGAGGCGATTTCGGCGCTGATCAAGGAACTGGAAGCCGCGACGCTCAAGGACATGGGCCGCACCATGGCGGCGCTCAAGCAGCGCTTCGCCGGGCAGATGGATTTTGGCAAGGCTGGCGCGCTGGTGAAGAAGCTGCTCGCGGGCTAAACGTCACTCTCGCGGTGCGCGGTCGGCAGGTTTTTCATGACCAAGCGCAGGATATTGGTCGGATTGTTCGGCAAGAACATCCAGGGATCGTTATCGCCGGTCTTGTTTGCCGACGCCTTCGCGGCCGCAGGCATCGACGGCCACTATCACCTGATGGATACCGATCGCATGCCGGGACGAACGTTGCCGCAATTGCTCGACGCCATCAGGATCGCGGGCTTTGCCGGCGCCAATATCACCTATCCCTTCAAGCAGGACATTATTCCACTCCTCGACGCGATCGATCCACAAGCGGCGCAAGTCGGCGCGGTCAATACCGTCGCGATTGCGCCCGATGGCCGCGCCACCGGTTACAATTTCGATCGTCCCGGCTGGCGCAACAGTTTTGCGGAAACGTTCGGAGCAGACGCAGCAAGCGGGAAAACCGCGGTGCAGATCGGCGCTGGCGGCGCCGGACGCGCGGTTGCGTTTGCGCTGATGGATCTCGGCATCGGCGTTCTGGTGCTGCACGATCTCGATACCGCGCGCGCCGGTGCACTACGAGACGATGTCGTCAAGCACTACGGCGCGGCGCGCTGCCGTCTTGCCGGCGATCTCGACCGCGAAATCTCAGCCGCCGACGGCGTCGTCAATGCGACGCAAACCGGCATGAGCGGTTTTCCCGGCAATCCGGTGCAGGCTACGTCACTCAAAGCCACGCACTGGGTTGCCGACGTCATCTATACGCCGATCGAGACCGAACTTCTGAAAGCTGCGGCCGCCAAGGGCGCGCGCACGCTCAATGGTGGCGGCATGTGCGTGCATCAGGCGGTCGAAGCCTTCAGATGCTTGACCGGCGCGGAGGTGGATGCCGCGCGGCTCCACCGCGCTTTCGCAAAAGGCCTTGCCGCGCGCGACGCGGCGGCCTGAAAGACTTAAGGAAGGGAAGCGGCCACTATGGAATGTGTGATCCGCGGCGTGCGCAGCGTCGAATTGGTTGCCAGCAATCTCGACGAGGCGGCGCGCTTTTACGAAGAGGTGTGGGGACTCACGCCGGTCGCGACCGCGCGCAACGACGCGCGCTATTTCCGTGCCACCATCGGCTATCACCATGTGCTTGGCCTACATCGCGGCGCGCAGCCCGCACTCGTGCGCATCGTGTTCGACGTCGCCGACCGCACCGGCGTCGATGCGCTGCATGCGAAAATCGCGGCAGCGGGCGGCAAGCCCGGCACGCCGGCGAAGCTCGCCGCCCCCGGCGGCGGCTACGGTTTTGGCTGTAAGGATCCCGAAGGCCGTAACCTCGTCTTCGTCTGCGAGGCTGCCGGCCATGCCGACACTGCGGAAAACGCGGACCGGCCGCGCAAGATCACCCATGTCAATCTCAACGTGCGCGACTTCGATGCGAGCCTCGCCTTCTTCACCGGTGTGCTCGGCTTTCGGGTTATCGACGACAACGCGCCGCTGTGGTTCCTGCACTGCGCCAATACCGATCACCACTCCATCGTCCTCGCCAGGACCGGCCTGCCGACGCTCAATCACATCGCCTTCGAGCTGCCGGATCTCGATTCGGTCATGCGCGGGATCGGCCGCATGAAGGACAACGGCTATCCGGTCGAATGGGG
>Ga0181537_10005184_pt1 | contig 10573 bp, 5 predicted proteins | sample PEATcosm2014_Bin_39_FD_119765 | JGI IMG/M metagenome (GOLD analysis project Ga0181537, IMG submission 119765) | Peatland microbial communities from MTU Mesocosm Facility, Houghton, MI, USA - PEATcosm2014_Bin23_10_metaG | ecosystem: Environmental > Terrestrial > Soil > Wetlands > Peat | place... | reverse complement strand
GAAGGGTTTCAGCTCCGTCATGCGGCTGACTTCGCCGATGCGGTAGTGCTCTTTTTCTTCGGCGCTTTGCGTGGCGGCGGAGCCGGACATTTTTGACTCCTATTCGGAGAGGGACGAGCCATGCTAACAGTTTGCGGCGAAGTTTTCAGTGGTTCTTGCTTTTCTCTGCGCTCGGTTTTCTCCGCGATTTCTCAGGTTCCTCCGCGCCTCTGCGTGGTCTTTACGCTTCGCGTCATTCTTATCCTCTGACGAGCCTTATTCGTCGTCGTCGGCGTCGCGGGGTTTGCGTTCGCGTTGTTCGCGTTTGCGGAGCCGCTGCACGAATCGCACCGGAGTGCCGACGAAATCGAATTTTTTGCGCAGCTCGTTTTCGAAGAAACGCTGATAGCTGAAATGCAGCGGCTCTTTCTGGTTGGTGAAGATGACGAACGTGGGCGGAGCGGTTTTGGCCTGGGTCATGTAGTAGATGCGGACGGGACGGGCCTTGGGCGTGGTGCCGCGCTGGAGGTCGACGTCTTCCTTCAGCCAATTGTTCAAATCGGGCGTGGAGATTTTGCGGCGGCGCGCGGCGGCGCACTGGTCGATGAGCGGAAAAAGTTTTTGCGTGCGTTCGCCGGTCTCGGCAGACAAAAAGACGATTGGTGCGTAGCTCAAGAATTTCAATTTACCGCGAACCATTTTTTCGTAGTCGATGAGCAAGCGGTCCTTGGCAGCGTCGCCGAAGGAATGTTTAACGCCGGGAACGCGGCGTTTTTCGCCTTTGGCGCTGGCGTCGTCGCGCGCGGAAGCCACGCCGGCGGCGGCGACGGCCAAATCCCACTTGTTCATGACGATAACCACCGAGCGGCCGGACTCTTCGGCGTATTGCGCAATGGTGGCGTCGCCCTGAGTCACGCCGTGTTCGGCATCGACGACCAGCAGGGCGACGTCGCAGCGTTCGAGGCCGCGGCGAGCCATGACCACGCTTAATTTTTCGGCGACCAGGACGGTTTTGCCTTTACGGCGAATACCCGCGGTGTCCACGAACCGATAAAGGTGGCCATCGCGGGCGATTTCCGTGTCCACATTGTCCATGGTGGTGCCGGCGATCGGGGACACGATGGAGCGCTCTTCGCCGACGAGGCGATTGAGCAGCGTGGATTTGCCGACATTGGGGCGGCCGATGATGGCGACTTCGACCTGCTCGGGCTGCGGTAATTCCTCTTCGGCTTCCACGACGGCGACTTTGCCGAGGGCGGCGTCGAGCAGATCGTCGATGCCGGTGCCGTGTTCCGCGGCGATGGGGAAGACGGGAACGCCAAGTTTGCGGAAGACGTCGACGCTGGATTCCTGCGAGACGGCGTCCACCTTGTTGACGGCAACAACGAAGGGTTTCCCCGTGGTGCGCAACATGCGGGCTAAATCTTCGTCGAGCGGGGTGAGGCCGGCGCGACTATCGACGACCAGTACAAGGAGCGCGGCTTTTTTTATAGCAACCTGCGCCTGGCGGAGGATTTCTTTGGGTATCAGGGCTTTGTCGTCGGGCACGATACCGCCGGTGTCCACGATTTCGAGCGCCCGGCCGCGCCATTCCGCTTTGCCGTAGATGCGGTCGCGGGTGATGCCGGGCTCGTTGGTGACGATGGAGCGGCGCGTGCCGGTGAGGCGATTGAAGAGCGTGGATTTGCCAACGTTGGGGCGGCCGACAATCACTAGCGATGGGAGGGTTGGGGTCATGATGGGTGGCAGGTGGTGCGCGCAAACGCAGCACTCGGCACGGTGAAACGACACGCTTCCGTCAAGCGACAAGGGTTCACGCGACACCGGGAGCGCGACGGCTGACGAGGCGCTGGCGAGGAGCGAGACTGGGCCAACCGGGCTTCGCGGGAGCAGCGGGCACGGAAAGCGAGGCCAGCTTGAGCGTGGGCAGGCGGAAGAGTATGCCGAGCATTAGCCAGAGATAGCAACTCAGTAGATAGTCCTCGTATGCCTGAATGCCGGCGTAGGTGCTGGGGAAAAGCAAGACGAAGGCATACCAGAAAATGGCAAAAGCGATGGGGAGCAGCGGCGAACCTTTCAGTTTTTTGACCACTCGCCACGACGTGAGGGCGATCGTGGCGGCCATGATGATCCACAAAATCAGGCCGCCGATGCCCATCTCCACGACCAGAGTGCCGAAGCCGCTTTCCACGCCGACCACCGGCGGTACGACCTTAAAAAAGCGGGCTACGTACTGGCCACCGAGCGCGGTGGTGCCGATGCCGTAGCCTTCGACCCAGCGGGGATAAGTAAAAGCCGCCAGAAAATTGGTCATGGGATAATCCCACGTTCGGTTACCGATTTCGCTAGTGCGGCTGTTGGGATCGAGTGTTTCCCGGTAGATGGCCACGCGGGAAAGCAATGCATCCGGGAAGATCATAAAAAGGAGAACGATGGCGCCGGCGACGGCCAGCGCCGCGCGCTGTACGCCCTTGAAGGCACGCCGCGCTTCGCGCTGCCGCCAAGGCGCGCCCCAGATAAACGCCACGCTGGTGACAACGCCATTGATCAGGGACCAGAGAAATGTGCCGCGCGAAGCGGTAAGAAAAGCAGCGGCGGCGGTTACCGCTACGCAAATGAAAGCGAACATCCTGCCCTTTTTTTGGCGCAGCAGGAGGAACCCGCTGAAGCCGAGAGTAAGAAGCCAGGCGATATTTACGAAATCGCAAAAGCGCCCGTTGCTGACGAATACGGACGTAGGGCGGTAGGCACTCTGGCCGGTTTGTGGACTGACGCGGTACATTCCGCTGAGTAGGGCCAGGTCGTCAGCCTGGTGCGCGGGATTAAGGAAGGACGGGCCGATGATGGACTGCGCCAGACCCAGGCCCACGATCACCAAACCCAGCATGAGATTGATCATAAAAAAGCGGCGGAGTTCGGCTTCCGAGTCGAAGAGCGCGTAGCCGACGAAGATCAGCGGGACGTAATAGAAAAAAATTTTGAAGCCCATTAAGCCGTACCAAATGGAAGTGGAGGCGGGATTGAAGATTTGCATCACGCCGAACCAGACGAAAATGACCACCGGCACGATAAACGGAGCCTTAAAGAGCTTTACTTTTCGTTTGCGGCAATCGGCGAAGAAGGAGATGTAGACGACGAGCAACAGAAAATCTTTGGCGAAATAAATGGCCATGTTGTTGCCCAGGAATTTGCGGGCCAAATCCTCGAAGAGCAGCCAGCCCAGGAACAGATAGACGCCGTTGCGCCAATTGTTAAGGATGCCGATGACCACCGCGCCGCCAACGATTACCAGGCCAGCGAAGGCCATGCCCTGCATGTCGTCGTTGATGACCCACTGCGCGCATTGGTAGGCCGCCCAGGCGCCCACAACGATGCTGCCGAGTAGCACCAGGAGGCCACGCGAGGATGGGCCGGAGAATCGGGGCTGTGCCAGGTTCATGGTTGCGCTTGACTCGGCAAGATTAAGATTATCCTTGAGTTTAATGGATTGCGATAGCGCTAATGGTGCGCGCGGAGCGCCCGCAACAATGCTATGGCGGAGGTAAACCACCCAGCATGGTGTAATTCAGGCGCGGGGCCTTCCCGAGTAGCGCGGTGATTTGCGCATCCGGGAAGCGGCGGGTATACGCTACGGCCCAGCTGATTTGCCACGGCGCGACGTCCGGTGTGGTGACTTGCGCCACGCCGGTTTTCTGCTGGAAAAAGGAAGGATCCTGCAGACCCGCGACGCAGCGCGCCACCAGACGCTTGATGGCGTAATCGCGCTCGGCGTATAGATCTAAGCCGTTGGCTTCGCCAAATTCGGCGAGGACCATCAGCGGGGCCAGCGCGTACAAGTGATAGTGCAGGGCCATTTGCGCGCGGTCCATTTCCTGTGGGAGCGTGCCGTCGTCGCGGATGTCGCGCACGCCCTCGCGGTAGGCGTCCAGACCCCAGCGCAAAAGCCCGCGGTCGTTGTTGGCGATGCCGGCGGCGGCTATGGCGAAGCCGGCCCAGTAGAGATGGTTGTTGTGCGCGTCGCTCGCTCCCGGGTGGCGGCGTTTGCCTTCATAGTAGCCACGATTGTCTTCCGCAAGTTTCTTTAACCACGGCAAAATCTCCCGTGATAGTTCAGCTGAGACCGCGGCGCTGCCCCTAATTTTTAGAAACGCCACGGCCCACGCGCCAAGATTCCAACCTTGCACGTAGGAGGACTGGTGGCCGTCCATGACGCCGGTTAGCGTTTTCTGCCGGGCGGCGGCGGCGAGCAATTGCGTAGCGCAGTCGGCGGCGGCCCGGCTGCCGGTGGTTTGGTAGGCGTCGGCGGCTTTGACCACGTCCCGAGAAAAATCTTCCACGGCGGCTACGGACTCTTCGTAGCGTTTCTTCAGCGCCGGGTCGATGATGGAATGATGGCCATCGGTGTAGTAGGAATTGGTGGCGAAATCGTGCGGCAGGTCGGTGGGTGGGGAGGGGCAAGTGTAAGGCGCGTCGGTGGCGGTGACGGGCGTCAAATCCCAAGGAGAACGCAAGACCGCTTCAGCGGGTTTAGCCATAACGGATGGCGCGGCGAAGAACAGTACGGCCCCGACCGCTCCGACCCAGGGGGCATTAGCCAGGTGCATGTCGCCTCCTTGGTGGATCAAGACGGGTGAATCAAACGGGTGCGTCAGATGGCCCGAGAATGGCAAAGTTAGCATGGCGACGCGCAGGTGGCTAGCCGCCGCTGCCCTCTTTGCGGAGGGCGGCGGTGAGCTGCTGAAGACTTATATCGGAATGCCCGAAGGTTAACCGTCAGGCACGCAGGGAGTCGTGTCCCCGCAAAAATTCAATGGTGCGCATAAGAACAACGACTGCGCAGTTTGCTTGACGCTATGTGCGGGCAAAGCTAGTGTAATTACACATTCGTGGTCTTGTACGTCTAAGCGTGCGAGGACAATGCCGTGCGGGCCGTCAGCGGTGCACTGCGCAATTTGCCTGGGTGACTGAATTGGTCAGCACGTGGGCTGGTGTGACGCGCCGCATGGTGCCGGGGTTCGTTCCGAGGGCGGCTCCAGACATGGTTCTGAGGGTTTCGATGAGTTCCGAAGTGTCTTTCAAGGAGAGAGTAAACATGAGCGCAATCCGCAGATTACGCGCAGCAGCTTGCCTGTGCGCTTGCCTGTGTTTGGTCGCGATGTTTTTCAGCTTGCTGCCCAGCGCCTCCGCGCAGACGTTTCGCGGCACGATTCTCGGCACGGTGACGGATAGTTCGGGCGCGGCCATCGCCGCGGCGACTGTCACGGTGAAAAACACCGGCACGGGGCTGACGCGCGTCGCTTCCACCCAGGTGGATGGAAGCTACTCCGTCCCCGAACTGCCGATCGGCACATACACCGTCACGGTGACCATCGCGGGGTTCAAAGCGGGCGTGATCAGCGGACTCACCGTGGACGTATCGAGCGAAGTGCGCGCCGACGTCACCCTGCAAGCGGGCGACATCGCGCAACAGATTGAAGTGCAAGGCGACACGCTGCCGCAGGTGGACACCACGGAAAATACCCTGGGCGGCATCATCGAATCCAAAGTGGTCACCAATCTCCCGGTAAACGGCCGCGACTATCAAAAATTAATTTTCCTGGTTCCCGGTGTCACCGGCTCTCCCGACCAGATCACCGACTCTCCGGGTTCGTACGGCACCTTCTCCGTTAACGGGGCGCGCGGACGCTCCAACAATTTCCTGCTCGACGGCACGGACATGAACGACGGCTACCGCAACGATCCGGCCATTAACGAAGCCGGCGTCTTTGGCACCCCGGCCACGATTTTGCCTCTCGAAGCCATCGCTGAATTGCGCGTGCTCTCGAATTTCGAAGCCGAGTACGGTCGCAGCGCCGGCGCGGTGATCAACATCGTCACCAAGAGCGGCAGCAACGAATTCCACGGTTCGGCCTTCGATTATTTTCGTAACACCGTGCTGAACGCACGAAACTTTTTCAACGACGTCGGCAGCCCACAGGATCCCTTCCACGACAATCAGTACGGTGCGGCGATTGGCGGTCCGATCTTCCGCGATAAGACCTTCTTTTACGTGGACTACGAAGGGGTGCGCGAAAAGGGCTCGGCCAGCAGCTTGGCCTGCGTGCCCACGGCCGGAGACATTGCCACGGCAACCGCGGACGACGGCGGCACCGTCAATCCGGTCATCGCCAACCTCATCAGCGCCGGCAAGACCTGGCCCGCGCCATCCACCAGCAACGACTGTTACAACAATGGCGGAACGAATGCCTCATTGGCCACGCCCTTTTCCAATCGCGTGGACAGCGCCATCGTCAAGATCGATCACCAGCTAAACGCCAACAACCTTTTAACCGGCAGGTATTACATCGGCGACAGTTTGCAGCTCTTTCCCCTGGCTTTGACCGGCGGCGGGCTGTTGCCGAATTACGATACGTCCACACCGACGCGGGTGCAGTTGATTGCCATCTCGTACGTAAGCACGCTCTCGCCGTCGGTCACCAACGAGGTGCGTCTCGGCTGGAACCGTTTTGCCGAAGGTTTTTTCCCGCAAGACCGCAGTTTCAATCCCTCCAGCATTGGTTTGGATACGGTGCCTGACACCGCAACCTTTAATCCTTATAACTCCGGTTTGCCGGTGATTGACGTCGGGCCGTTTGCGCAGTTGGGCGCGTCGGAAAGCGATCCGCGGCAGCGCGTGGATACCAATTGGCACTACATCGACAATATTTCCTGGAAACGCGGCAAGCACGATATGAAGTTCGGCTACGAATTCCGCCGCACGTCGATATCGCAGACCTTTAATGAGCAGGCCCGCGGCGAGCTCGATTTCAACACGCTGGATTCCTTTCTGGCGGGCGTCCCGGACGGTGGCGGTTCGGTAATCACGGGAAATACCAACCGCAACTCCTTCGAGGATTCGCACGCCGCGTACTTTCAGGACAGCTACCGCTGGACGCGGACGTTCACCTTGAACTTCGGCATACGCTACGACTACTTCGGAATCGTCCAGGATAAGAACGGCGACTTTACGAATATTGATCCCACGACCGGCGCGCCGATTCTGGTCGGCCCGGGACGCTTGTACCAGCCGGATTACAACAATTGGGCGCCGCGCGTGAGCGTGGCCTGGGATCTTGGCGGCAACGGCAAGACCGTGATCCGCGCCGGTTACGGAATCTTCTACGATGCCCTTTCGCAAGACGTGTTCGAGGGCCATTTGCCGTTCAATAGCGGCTTCGATCCTGGACCGGAGTACAACGGCTACGGACCGAATCCCATCTCGCTGGCCCAGGTCACCGGGGCGCCGATCACCGCTGGCGTGCCGATTTATGGTATTGCCTCCCCCCTTCCGGATGCCTTCGGCGTAGACCAAAATCTGCGCACACCGTACATTCAGAACTTCAATTTGAATCTACAGCGCCAGTTGGCGCGGAAAATGGTTCTGCAGGTTGGCTATGTCGGTTCGCTCGGCCACAAATTGTTGCGCTTCCGCGATATCAACCAACCCAGCCTGACCACGATTCAGCAATTTGATTACGAAGCCGCCAGCATCGCGGTGGATAACCCGCCTTTCGATCCGATCACCAATCCCAACGTGCCGGGCTGCGGTTGCACGCCGCGGCCATTTGGCAGCTCTCCGTTTAACTATGTAAATTATGAGGAAAGCTCGGCCAACTCCAGTTACAATTCGCTGCAGGCCAGCTTGCGGATCAACGATTGGCATGGGCTAACGTCCACGGTGAATTATACCTGGTCGCATTCCATCGACGACGCCAGCGACAGCGACGACTACGTTCCCAACGCCTCGCAGCCGGATAACAGCCAGGGCAGCATCGCCAGCAACCGTGGCAATTCCAACTTTGATGTGCGCAACCGCTTCACGTGGAATTTCATTTATCAATTCCCGAATCGCAAGGGTTCGTACGCAAAACTAACCGACGGCTGGGGCTTGAACGGCATCGTCACCGCGCAATCCGGTCAACCGTTCCAACTAAATTATGCCTTCGAGGATGATTACAACGGCTCGGGCGAGTATTTTGGGCGTCCCGATGTGGTTGGGCCCATCGTCTACAATCAACATGATCCCAACAATTACCTCGACCTGACTTCGTTTGCCGTGCCCTGCACGCTGGCCATCGGCACCGGCGCGGGGAACTGCCAGTTGATCAATCCGGCGACGGGAGCCATCTGCACCGCGCAAGGGATCGGACCGAACTGCATTAACTCGCAGCACTTTGGCAATGAGGGCCGCAATTCGCTGATCGGACCGCACTTCCGGCAGTTCGACTTTTCCATCTTCAAGGATACGGCGCTCACCGAACGGTTGAAGCTGCAGCTGCGCTTCGAAGCCTATAACTTGTTCAATCACCCCAACTTCTCAAATCCCTATTTGCCAGGCTTCATCGCCGACGCCGCCCCGAACGGCATCAACGCGAACGGAACGAGCGCTGGCGTCCTGGGCATCACTACCACGGGCGACGTAGGCATTGGCTACCCAGTGCTCGGCAGCGGCGGTCCGCGCAGCTTACAGATCGCGGCTAAGTTCACCTTCTAGAGCCGTTACACCACAAAACGCACCAAAAAAGGCCCGGCGGTCACTCGCCGGGCCTTTTCCATTTCCAAGGGCGTTTTTGCTACTCAGCGGGATAGCCCTGCTAACGGCAGCGTTAATCGCCGCAATTCTGGTACAGTTCTGCCCACAGGCGGCAACACCTTTGGGGCGTGGCGGTTACGCCCGCCAGACCCTCCCCTTAGGTAAGTTTTCCCCGGGCGCGTGCGTACTACTGTATGGAAACGCTGAGACCAGGCCGGATGAGTCCTTCGGGAACAATTGAACCGACCGAGGTAATCGCCAAGGCTCGGGCGGGGGACGCCGAGGCTTGGGGTCAGCTTTATCACGATTACGCGCCGGCCATTTTCCGGTTTTGCCGGAGGGCTTTGCCGTCGCGTGAGGATGCGGAAGACGCCACCATGGAAGTATTCATGAAGTTGCGCGGTAAGCTGGTGCAATACGACGAGAGCCGCTCGTTTTCAGCCTGGCTATACAAGATTGCCGCCAACCATTGCTGGGATACGCTGCGCCGGCGCAAGGTACGCCAGGACAAGGAAACCGGCGACCTGGATACCGTGCCGCTCGAGCATCCCGACGCCGGCCAACTGGAAAAACTCATCGAACAGCGCACCAGCGAGGAAGTAAGAAAGGCTCTGGCCAAGGTGGGCGCCCGCGCGCGTATGGCCCTGGTGATGCGCTATTACTCGGATATGAGCTACGACGAAATCGCCGATGAACTGGGGGTGCGCCGCGCCTTTGTGGGCGTGGTGCTCCTCCGGGCGCGGCATGAGTTGCGGCAGGCGCTGGAATCGAGCGCCGCCTTGGCGGCGGGAGGTGCGCGGTGAGCGAGGCCAACGACACAAGAAATTGGCAAGCGGACGAACATCTTGACGAGATGACCTGCCTGATGTACATCGAGCGGCAACTCGAGCGCGTCCGCGCGGCGGAAGTTTCCGCCCACACACAGGGGTGCACGCAATGCCGCACGCTCCTGCGCGCGCTGGAGCGCGAATCGCGGCTCCTGACCCGTGCCCTGTTCGAGGAGGACGAGCCGTTGCCCGCGCGGCTCGCGGAGTTTCAGGAACGCGCGCGGCGGTCCATGCAGTGGATCTGGGGCGTGGTGGTGGGGCTAGCGGCAACCGGTGTGTATGCGTTGTACACCACGTACGTGGTCCCCGGGCAAACGGAACTGGAAAAGGCCGGCTTTGGCGGTACCAATCTCCTGGGGCTGCTCATTTTTCAAGGCGCGTTTTGGAAAGGATGGCAATCCGTGGTGACACTTCTCGAGGTGCTGGCGCTGCTGACCATGGCGGGGTTCGCCATGATGATCTTCCGGCGGCGCAGCCGGCGCGGCTACGTGCTGGCCATGCTGGTGGCCACGCTGCTCGGTGGCGCGCTGCTGCCGGGCCCCGCGGGCGCCACGGAATTTCGCAAGGGCGAAGCCAGCGAACGCGTCGCTTCCGATGAGGTGATTCACGGCGACCTATTCATTACCGGCTCGCGAGTGCAAATCGATGGCACGGTGGAAGGCGACGTGTTTGTCTTCGCCCAAGCCGCGGACATCAACGGCCATGTAAAGGGCGATGTGATCGCCTTTGTACAGAGCACGCGCATCTCCGGGACGGTGGACGGCAACGTGCGCGGCTTCACCGATTCGCTGTTCATTTCCGGTAGCGTGGCGCGCAATATTTTGGCGTTTGCCGGAACCATCAATCTGGACTCCACCTCCACGATCGGCGGCTCGGTCACGGCGTTTACCAACAGCCCGGCGCTCGATGGCGACATCGGCAAGGACGTCTTGATGTTTGCGAAGGATATTTCGCTGGACGGCAAAGTGCATGGTTCCGTGCGCGCCAAAGCCGGCGAGTTGCGCATCGGCCCGAAGGCGGAAGTCGATGGCCACGTGAACTTTGAAGGCGACAAAGACCCGTCGGTGCCTTCGCAAGCCAAGCTGGCATATCCCGTCGAGTACAAAAAGTGGGTGCACGAGTCGGAAAACTCGCCGCGCCACTACGTGTGGGAAGGCATCTGGTCCGCCGCGCTGATCTTGTTCGGCTTGGTGCT
>Ga0181537_10005183_pt1 | contig 10574 bp, 8 predicted proteins | sample PEATcosm2014_Bin_39_FD_119765 | JGI IMG/M metagenome (GOLD analysis project Ga0181537, IMG submission 119765) | Peatland microbial communities from MTU Mesocosm Facility, Houghton, MI, USA - PEATcosm2014_Bin23_10_metaG | ecosystem: Environmental > Terrestrial > Soil > Wetlands > Peat | place... | reverse complement strand
GTTTCCAATCGCGTTGTCTTTTACGATTTCCAGTGTTCCGCCCAAAAGTCCGTTTCGATCATGGCTATTCTCGCCGGAGACAAGCGGCTCATTGAAGCTCATCAAAAGGCTACCGAGTATTCTTTTAAGGAAACGGAACGGTACACCACCTGCCGGATGGGAGAAAAAAGGCTTCGCATTCCCACTTGTAACCTTGTCGCGGCCCGCTTCCAGCACGACTCCAGCCGCCAGCTTGACCCGCAGTTACATACTCACTTCGTTGTGGCCAACGCCACCTATGATGGTGGGGATTGGCGGGCCTTGGAGACGTTTGACATCATCAAGTACATCGACTATTTCGGCCGCATCTATCAATCCGAGATGGCGCTGGCCTGCCGCCGCCTGGGTTATGGCATCGTGCAAACGGAAAAGGGCTTCGAGATCGAGGGTGTTTCGCCCGAGCTGATCGAGACATTTTCCAAGCGTTCCCGAGAACTGGAAAAAGCGGCGGCTCAATTTCGGGAGAAGTATGGCCGGGAACCCTCGGTGAAGGAAAAGAACCTGATTGCGCGAGAGACGCGGGGAGACAAATTGACGGAGATTGCCACGTTGGAAGTTCGAGCCTTGCAATGGAAACAGCTTTCCCAAACGGAAAAACTGCAAATCTCGTCGCTTCGCCGTCTCGCGGTGGAGCGGCCGACTGCGATTATTTCGGATGCGGTGGAAAAGGCGCTGGATCGGGCTAAGGCGCTTATTTTCGAGCGGGTTTCGGTCTGCGAACGGCGGCAATTTCTGGCGGCGGCGCTCTTTGCCGGGTTGGGCCAGGTCGATTTCTCTTCCGTTCAAAAGCGCCTATTTCGCGGTGATCTTCTTTTCCGGGATGAGTTCGTGACCACCATGGAACATCTGCAAGCGGAACGGATGTCCATTCGTTATGTGAAAGACCAACGGGAGGCGCACGAACCTTTGGTCAAGCGGCCAACGCAAGACTTAAGCGACTTGTCTCCTGAACGGCGGGAAGCCGTTGAATTTGTGCTCTCGTCCAAGGCCGGTGTGATGGCCATCGAGGGCAAGTCGGGCGTTGGAAAGACGACGGTGCTGGCCAGAGTCGAAGATGAATTAAACCGAGTGGAACAGGATGTTTTGTTTGTAGCGCCGACGACGGTTGCCTGCGAATCGCTCGAAAAAAGTGTTTCAGGAAAGGTCATGACTCTCCAGCGGTTTCTTTTGTCTAAAGGTGTGCAAACGTTTGCACAAAATCGGCTGGTGGTCGTGGATGAGGTGTCGCTGGTTTCGGTCCGGGATGGGGCGCGTCTGCTCGCACTGGCACAAAGTCACGGCTTCCGGCTGCTCCTCCTGGGAGACACCCGACAAATTCTTTCCGTGCAGGCGGGCGACTGGTTCCGGCTTCTACGGGATAAGGCCAAATGCCCCACCGCTTCCATCGATGGAATTATCCGTCAAAAACCGGGCACCCTCTATCATGCCATTGTCACCGAAATGGCCAATGGCCGGGTGATGTCGGGGTTGCAGATGTTGGAAAAAACCTCGGCGGTCAACGAAATGCCCCGCTATTGCGAGGCGGCGGCACGTCACTACGTGGAGTTGCGGTCCTCGGCGCTGAGGTCGGTGGACCTGATCGCACCCACCTGGCATGAGAATTACGCCATTACGAATGCAATCCGCAAGCTCCTGATTGAAAACGGGAAGATCCAGAACACGCGGTCGTATGAGGTTTTTGATTCCGCCCGATGGGAAGTGGCCCGCAAGGCTTCGGGCCGGCATTACGAAAAAGGTCAGGCGGTGACGTTCATTCGCCCGGTCGGCGGATTTGCCCAGGGTGAAACGGTGCAAGTGCATGACATCAGCGGCGATCAAGTCCGCGTCCAAACCCACGACGGACGTATTGCGCCCCTGCCTTTGACCAGGCCTCGCAGCTTCGATGTCGGCCAGATTCGTTCCATTGATGTCGGGGTGGGCGACACCATCCTTCTGCGCAAAAATCAATGGCGGTTGGTCAATGGCCACGTCAGCACTGTCGAATCGATCGCGCGAGACGGAACGATCCACCTCAGTAGCGGCTTGGCCGTTCCGCCAACGTACCGTACTTTTACGCATGGTTATTGCCTGACGGCCTTTCGCAGTCAAAGCCGCACGGCAGAGCATGTCATCGTAGCCGGCACCAACATTGACGCCCGGAGCTTTTATACGGCGCTATCTCGCGGTCGTACCGGGTGCGATTTATTCGTTCCCGATTTCAAGCTGTTCAAGGAACAGATGACCGAATCCCTGCCGCGGCCGAGCGCAACCGATTTGATTGTTCAACCTCCCTCCCATGAGGAACGGATCAAGGCGATGCTGGTCTACGCGCAAGAGCATCTGCGAGACGCCAGGGACATGCTCAAGGAAGCCCGCTCCATGCGGGAAGGAATTGAGGGTCTGACTACTCATGCTAGTGATGCGTGGCGCAATGATCTTCCCACTTTTCGTTTGCACGATGCTCTCCGCTTTTGTCACGAGTCCATGCGCCGATTGAATCTCCAGCACCATGAACGACAATCAACCCGAAATTAGACGGAATGAAATTAAGGAACAGGCGGGTTCTCCGACTGTCACTTTTGTCATCGACGGCCATACGATCGTTTTGCCCTATGCGTTCTTTGTCCGGGCGGAATGTCACATGCGGGAGAATCAATTTTTAATCATCGGCTATTGGACAACCATGACGGTAACGATTCAGGGGAGCCATCTGGAGAGGTTGATTCAACTGCTGGCTGAATACCGGCTTCTTGCAGTGGTGCTTCGAACCGAAGTCGAAAAGGCCGCTGAGAAGAATCAGCCCTACGTGGAACGAATCTTGGTAACACTTCGGGAAGAATCGTTCTCGCGTGGTAAAGAGCCGCGCGGACGTCGCAGATCACTCACTGACAAAGTTGGACGACCATAAAAAGGTAGGTCTTAAGTTGGATTTAAAGAATGTAAAACTTTGAGCCACGTCCGCCGCCGATTGCTAAAGGGGCCCTTTAAGCCGGAGGAGGTTCTGGCTTAAATGAAGTCAGCCCAAGCACAATTACGGGTGACTAAACGGCACCATGCGCCGGAAGTGTGCAAACTCGAAGCGAAACCGGCGAAGCTAGCTGGACTACTGAGGGGGGGACGCCATAGGTAGGGCTCGAACGAATCTTACCTCTGAAGCCAGTTTCAGAATGCCCGATTTGCCTCTGACACTCAAGAAACTTCAATCTAACTTCCCAACACCAAATCTTATTTTTCGGTGTCATTTTCGGTATCATTTTTGCCGAATCAGAAATGATCGATAGCGGCGTGCTCATTTCAATTTCAAGTGCTTGGATCAATGCGACATATTCCGCGCAAGTCGCGTCTCTCACCTGCTGGGGAGGATGAAATCAGTACGGCAACGCTGTTGCAGATCGCCATTGGCGGTCTATCCGATGGAATCCTGTCGTTGGCAGAGACGAATGCTGGATGGGGGTGAGACCGTGCATTGAGGCGTCCGGATGGATGCAGGCGAGCCGTTCGCACTAGGCCTCTGTACTCGAAGAAGCTACGCACGGCCTTATTTTGTGCTTGGTTGGCATCTCGCCAGCTAGCGGCAGTCTCGTTCTATTAAAATGCTCTAGCCAAACCAAGAAGGCGGTTAGCTAAGCCATTATGGCTATACGCCTATATCGGTGGACAGGGACAAAGTGACATTTAGTGGACAGCACAATGTCCTTTACGCTCTCATGTGTGGATTGGAACAAAGTCACCTAGACCACCGGAGCTGCTTGGCAACGCCGCAATCTCACTTGTGAAAATGCCGTCTATTCCATGTACCTTCCTTGCGTTTTGATTGGCGCGGGCAATCTGAATAAACGTCGCATAAAATTGAGAATTGACGACATAAAAGTGAGTGCATAAAGTAGAAGAAATAATAGCTAAATCAATGTTTTCGGCGCGTCCGCCCCTGTTGCGCCAATTGTACCCGTAGAAGATGTCATACTCGACATCTCTGAGTTGTGGTAATATTCGCTTCCACAAATCAAGAAAACTATCGCGAAAGATGACATCATCATCCATAATTAGGACATTGGATAGACCTTCTTTTTAGGCTATTTCGATAATCTCGAGTTGCGAAGCGTAATTTCCTCTCTCTCTCCCGCCGATTGATGTCCGTCAGGATCTGACAAACACTTCGCGGAAAACCGGACGAAGGGAATTCCTACCTTTTCAAGACGTTTTGCAGTCCGCGCCATGCGGTCTACATCTTGATCGCGATTAACAACACAGGCACAATCAATGAATCCGAGTATTTTAGTCACACCTACAATATCGCTATAGTCCCATCCACAATCAAGAACCTTGGTAAGAGTATTATTTTGTATAGTGCGAAAGCTGGCTACTCATCGGAGTCTAAATCCCAAACAATACCGAACCTGGGCTAAAAGACTGTGGTAAGCCGTGTTAGTCCATAGCTACTTTTCACGGACAGCACATCCGGCGCGGGGTTGAACGTATTTTTGGCTGGTGTAAAAGCGTGGACGGTTTGCGCAAGACACGCTACCGAGGTTTAGCCCGCGTCAACTTCCAGGCCCAACTCGTCGCCACCGCCTATAATTTGATGCGCATCACCAACTTGATGCCGTTGCCAGCCTGAAATGAAGCCCGCAGATCGATCGACTAGCTCACGGATCGAGCCAATTCACTTCTACATCCAAGTCGGAACTGCTCTTTTATCACTCCTTCTCCTTTTTGAATCGGTTAAATCCCACACTTGTCGCTTTTTCAGAAAGCTCCTAACTAGATTGGTGCAGCTTCCCAAGATGCCGGGCATATATCGTGATCTTTCAGATGTGCCGTCTTCGGCCCCCACCACACGGAGGGACGCACAACTCTTTTACAGGATGATGGATTTAGCCAGGCTCCCCACCAGCTAAATGTACTGTTAGATATAATATGATGATCGCAATACGCCATTCCTGCCATGTCGACATACATGGAGGAGCCGTGAAAGAACTTAACTCGATCTCCTTTAAATTTCTGACGACACCACTCCAAATCATCTGAAAATACAATAAACATCGCGTCAGGAAATAAGCTCATGGCATTTGGGTAATAGTTGCCATACAAATCCGCATGAGCAGGGTTATTGCAGTAATCGCGTCTTCGTACGTGGAGGCTAATCAACGGACGACCGTTACGTACACAATTAAGCGCATTAACTTCACCGATCTCAGCTTTTGAAAAGGCAAATGTCTTACGTAATTCTAGCTCAATGTGTTTAAAATATTTTTCAGATTGAAAATAGCCTTTAAAAGTGGTGTCATCAGGTTGATCAAAGACACTTGATGTAAAGGAAAAATCTCGCTCTCTGAAAACATGTTGCGGCATATATTCTGGGTTAAGTTGTGCCGCAATCAGTGGAAATTTCCAAAGCATAACACGGCTGTTAATTGGAATTGCTACATCGAACTTTCCCTTGGCTGCAACGCCACGAAGCATTGCATATTGAAACATTTGATTTCCCAATCTACTGCGCCCCAATGAGGTACAAGTGATCATTGTTTGTCTTAAAAATGTTTGAACAGCGGGCAAATTACGCGACGTTAGACAACCTTTAATGCACTGCGCATTTACTATCAAGCTTTAAAGCGTATTAAAGGCACTTACCGCTGCACGATGACATGTCGGGATTCTTGGGTAATTAATACAATCTGGATCGCTGACTTGGCTTAATTATTATATGTCCTGTTAAAATGCATCTATGCTAAGGCATATCGGTCAAGACTAATGGCGCAAGTAGACAGTGACTATTGTAAAGGCTTGTGAATGATCCGCCCGGCAGAAGCATTGAACCTGGGAAACTAAGCTTAATGCATCTGAAAAGCCTGCAGGCCCTTCAGGAGTAATTTACCTTCCGTCGATACGCTTGCATGATAAATAGGAACATCAGTTCAATACCTTACTGTTTAACTCCGGGCCATTATCGACGTGATGATCTGGGGCAGGCTGCCCTGATCTCTGGGGAGGCCGGAGGCAACTCCGGTCCCTATCGCAACCGTATAATGGACCCAGTGAAAGAAGTTACGGCATGAAATTCGGTGATGTCTGCCAAACACTCGTTTAGTGACGACCCAAGCGATATAGAAACGGCTTAGCACAAGGCCTCCTACAAGCGGTTATACTACATTGTGCTTGCATTTTATTCTGAGTAATCTTCAATATTAGGCCCATGTCGAACTTACTTGTAATATTTAATCGCTCTAACGTCATCCTTTGTGATCAGTATTTGATTTGCATCAAACGCCCGGGAGTATAAAAGGATGATTACATTCTCATAATTGGAAGAGTCCAGGCTTGGAAATCCAATGTTTCGATATGCTATGCTTCGTGGCGTAGCACCGATAAGAAACATGAATGTAAGTATCCCGTCGCATCATAAGGTTTCACTTTGGAAGTTTCTCATTATTGCCAATAAACTCGACATGCGACATTCATTTCAGCATGTTTACAACGAGAAGCACTCGTCGTTCGATGGAGAAGTTTTCAATCAGCCTGACGGTACCGATTTCATCGGATATTTCCAAACGGAAACATATTTTAAACACATCGAGCCTGAATTACGAAATACTTTTGTCTTTTGTAAACCTGAAATAAATGAATATAATCCACTCAATGATTCAAAAGGATGGTCCCTTGGTCAGCATTCACGCGCGAAGGGGAGATTATTGCAACAGGCCTTGGATTCCTGACTCATACTCCGACTACTATTCTAGTGCGATGAAACATGTCCCAATGCCATATTCGTAGTATTTTCAGATGATCTACATTGGAATCGTCAGTATTTTAAAAGTAGCCGCATTAGCTTTTTTTCAAGGTTCTTCTAAGTATGTTGATATGGCAGGTATGGCCTCTTGCGATTACCATATAATGTCTAATAGTACTTTTGCATGATGGGCGGCTTGGTTCAACCTTTTGCCACACAAAGAAAGTTGTGCGATCATTGGCGTGGTGGATAGTAAAGTCGGCACGTCAACACAATGTCGACATATGTCTGGACTCATAAACAGTGACACGGATTTGATTTATTTTTATTGTAATAACCACATTTACTCGACAACATGGGATACAGTAATAAGTATTTCTAAAAGACAAAAGAGGAGGTTCTAATGCTCACGATTTCTCACATCTTTTACAATCAACATTGTATGCTAAAGTTGCATAAGTTAGCTTGGGAAGCACATCCTAAGGATACCGCATACTACACTGTAATTGATGACGGATCTCCCGTCAGGGTACCCTTAGATTTTCGCCTACATAATCTTGATATATATCGCATTGATGAAGATATTCCTTGGAATATAGCTGGCGCTCGCAATCTGGCATTTCATGTTGCTAAAACCGAATGGGTTTTATGTGCCGATATTGATCATATAGTTACTACAGAGTCTTTACTTAGGATTCTTGATTTAGATTTCGGGAATCATAACACAGCTTATATATTTAACCGAAAAACAGATGATGGTTATTATGGCTGTAGAGCTATTATAAATGTTTTAATGAGCAGGCAGAGATATTTTGAAATAGGTGGACATGATGAGGATTACTCAGGACACTATGGTCGCGAAGAGACTTTTTTCTCACGGTGTCTTAGGTACCATAAGGTTAGGATTGTTTATTGCGATGACATTGTGCTGGATTGGCGACCGCGTATAGGCAGCACAACTGGATTAGTTCGCAATAAGACACATAATGCGAAGATATTCGATGATAAATGCCAGGCACTAGAAAATGGTACGTACATTAATGATTCTCTATTGCGATTCGAATGGCGATGCGTGACCTGAGGCAGATTATTCAATAATAATATGTCTGTGATGCTTTGTTATGTTAAAACTGAAGTCAGTTAACTCAAGCAAGCAAGAACCATGCGTTTACTCAATGTATTTATTAACAATGGTAATGTACAACTAATAATGCCACCTCGTCCCCTATGAATGTGCCAATCGGTTTTGTTATATTAAGCCACTCCCACAGCTGTCAACTTCTGCGTTTGATTGACAGGCTCAATGTTATGTTCGCGCATCCTCCAATCGTTTGTCATCACGATTTTTATCAATGCTCATTCGAACCAGGAGTTTTGCCGGCGAATGTATCCTTTGTGACTCCTCATTTACAAACAGCTTGGGCGCACTTTTCTATCGTAGAAGCTACTATCAGGGCATTTGACCAAATATGTAAGAGTAGTGAAAGTCCTGATTGGATCGTGTTACTGAGCGGGAATGATTACCCAATCAAGTCCACGTCTCGAATTCTAAGCGATTTAAACAGCAACGAAAGCGATGCACTCATGCACTGTGAACTTATCCATCCGAAAAGCTTGAAGACTACTTGGCACAAATCCTGTTACGGGCGCTATTGTAATTCACATGATGATATGCTCGCATTAAGTGAACCAAAGACGCCCAAAGCTACATTGTTTTCCAATGGTTTTAATTGTTACGCAGGTAGTCAATGGTTTTCCGCACGGCGTCATGTTGTAGAATACATCGTAAAGTTCCATAAAATGTCCGTTGATCTATTCAAGCATTATGCCAAAAGCAAGGCTCCAGACGAATCGTATTTTCACACTATCGTAGCAAATACGGTACCACCTATTAAAATTGATAATAATAACTGGCGATATATTGATTGGTCTAAGGGCGGGGCACACCCAAAGACTTTAGTATCATCAGACTTACCTCATCTTTTGACATCTCCAGCTCACTTTGCCAGAAAATTTAATATGAACATTGATGTTGCCATACTTGATCAACTTGACGAGATAACTGCATAATTTTATTACTTGCTTCTTACTAGAGCATTTTATTTATAGTGCACACGCTGCCACCATGACGAAAACGCCCTAGGCATCAGTCTGGCTGACTTGGCCCAGGGCTTCGGCGATGGCCGTCAGAATATCTTCGTCGGTGCGGGCTTGGCCACGGGAGGCATACCACACTGAAGTGGCTTGGCTTTCCCTATTCATCCGGACGCTTCAATGCACGGGCAGCGCCCATTTCTGGCAATCATCCCCGCAACCGCGGAGGCCTACAGGCTCTTACGGTCGCGAATTGGAAGGAACTCTTTCGTTGCTTACTGGTAGGAGCATTAAGGAGGAGGGGCGCCGTGTTGAGACGTTCAGATGAATACATAATAGCGCTTAACCGTAAGGTTGCTTTTATCGGTATCTTAGTATATACGTCCCTTTTCGATCAAAAAAGCTTAATGTACTAGTTTATCTTGCGGGAATAGGTGCTAATGCATTATAAGGAAACAGGCAAAGGTAGTAGGAAGCCGTGCGCTTCACGAGAATTTAAATTGCGACAAATATCCCGGCGAAATTGGCATCGAGATGACTAGTCACAAAAAAATAGTGGTGTGTGGTGCCGGTGGATTTATAGGCGGACACCTTGTGGCGGACCTCTTAAGCCGAGGAGCTGATGATATTAGAGCAGTCGATATTAAGCCACTCGACCAATGGTTTCAGTGCTTTCATAAAGTTGACAATTTACAACTGGATTTAATGAACAAGGAGGCCTGCGAAGAAGCAGCCAACGGCGCAAGCGAACTATACAATCTGGCTGCCGACATGGGAGGCATGGGCTTTATTGAATCTCATAAAGCACGCTGCATGCTTAGTGTTCTTATCAATACTCATTTACTAATGGCCGCGCACAAAATGGGCTTACATCGCTATTTTTATTCCTCCTCCGCCTGTGTCTATGCGTCATACCGACAAAATCGTCCCGGTGCCAAAGCGCTCCAGGAAGACGATGTCTATCCAGCGCAGCCGGAAGATGGTTATGGTTGGGAAAAACTCTTTAGCGAACGCATGTGCCGTCATTTTACCGAGGATTTCGGAATTCCAACTCGCATAGCTCGGTATCATAATGTTTATGGACCGCATGGTACGTATAACGGAGGCAGGGAAAAGGCGCCTGCAGCAATCTGTCGTAAAGTAATTGAAGCAAAGCTTTCTGGAAAGCATGAGATTGAAATATGGGGCGATGGTCATCAAACTCGCAGTTTTATGTATATCGATGATTGCATATACGGAACTCTTCGAATCATGCAAAACAATAACGCAACAATCCCCATCAATTTGGGCAGTGATGAAGAAGTTTCCATAAATCAACTCGTGGACACGGTAGAAGATATATCCGGCGTCGCTTTGAAGCGGACATATAGGCTAAATGGACCCAAAGGCGTAAAATGCCGCAATTGTGATAATACCTACATTAAGGAGCTTTTAGGCTGGAAACCTTCAACTTCTCTACGCACAGGTTTGGAAAAAACATATCAATGGATATATGATGAGATGATCAACATGTGATCCACTCTTTTCCTTCTCGTTCTCACTTCCCACTAGGAGTTTGCTTAAGATGATGCAACCACGCAGGCCAAATGCCAACGCAACGGTAAAACAAATCCAGATGCAGCTCCTTGATACTGACGGCCACACTGAAGTGGGTTGGCTTTCTCTTATTCATCCGAACGATTCGACGCAAGGTCCCTCCGCCTCCAAACGGCTGTCCCCATCAACCTCGAAAGCC
>Ga0181537_10005182_pt1 | contig 10574 bp, 11 predicted proteins | sample PEATcosm2014_Bin_39_FD_119765 | JGI IMG/M metagenome (GOLD analysis project Ga0181537, IMG submission 119765) | Peatland microbial communities from MTU Mesocosm Facility, Houghton, MI, USA - PEATcosm2014_Bin23_10_metaG | ecosystem: Environmental > Terrestrial > Soil > Wetlands > Peat | place... | reverse complement strand
GGGCGCGGAGCCGATCGCCATGGCCTATGCGGGACATCAATTCGGGCAGTTCGTGCCGCAGTTGGGAGACGGCCGCGCACTGCTGCTGGGCGAGGTGCTGGACAGTGCCGCCGTCCTGCGCGATATCCAATTGAAAGGCTCGGGACGCACACCGTATTCGCGGGGCGGCGATGGACGCGCCGCGCTCGGGCCCGTGCTGCGCGAATATCTCGTGAGCGAAGCGATGCATGCGCTCGGCATCCCAGCCACGCGCGCGCTCGCGGCGGTCGCGACCGGCGAATCGGTGTACCGCGAGGAGGCGCTCCCCGGCGCGATCTTGACCCGGGTCGCCGCGAGCTTCGTGCGCGTCGGCACGTTTCAGTACTTTGCCGCGCGCGGCGATACCGAGGCGGTCCGGCTGCTCGCCGACTATGTGATCGATCGGCATTTTCCCGGGGCCAGGAACGATGCGCAGCCCTACCTCGCGCTGCTTGGCGCGGTTACGGCCGCACAGGCATCGCTGATCGCGCGTTGGATGAACGTGGGTTTCATCCATGGTGTGATGAATACCGACAACATGGCGATATCGGGAGAAACCATCGATTTCGGGCCGTGCGCCTTCATGGACGATTATGATCCGGCGAAGGTGTTCAGTTCGATCGATCGGTTCGGCCGCTACGCGTATGGCAATCAGCCGCAAGCCGCCGCCTGGAACCTCGCACGATTCGCCGAAACATTGTTGCCGCTCATCGACCCGGAACCGGCACGGGCGGCGGAGCTCGCCGGCGCCGTGATCGCAGCATTTTCGGCGCAATTCGGCGAACACTGGCTCGCGGGTTTGAGCCGTAAGATCGGACTGTCGACGCGCGAGGCGGATGACGCGCGGCTGCTCGAAGAATTGCTCGAGGCCATGCACCATGGCCAGGCGGACTTCACCCAGACCTTCCGCGCGCTGTGCGATGCCGCCGAGAGCGCGGACGGCGATGCCGGCGTGCGAGCGCTATTTGCCGAGCCGCAGCAGTACGATGCGTGGGCGCAGAATTGGCGCGCGCGTCTCGCGCGAGAGGCCGCGGAGCCGCGCCTGCGCGCCGCGGCGATGAGGGGGGTGAATCCGGCATTCATCCCGCGCAATCATCAGATCGAACGGGTGATCGCGGCGGCGACCGAAGGCGGGGATTTCGCGCCGTTCGAGGAGTTGTCCGCCGTGCTCTCGCATCCTTACCGGACTCAAGCCGAGTTCGCATCCTACGCCGTCGCACCGAAACCCGAGGAGCGTGTTCTGCAAACCTTTTGCGGGACTTGAGCAAGTGCGCATAAATTTAACATCGCAGAAGTGACGCGCATGAAGAAACTTGTCGGACACGGTTGGCTCCTGACCCTCTCGTTGGCGCTGGGGTTGGCGTTGGCACCGTGGCGTGCGCCGAGTGCGGCGGCCGATCCGGCCACGGCGCCGATCACGGTGTTCGCCGCGGCCTCATTGACCAATGTACTGCAGGAAGTGGGCGACGCATTTACCAAGGAAACCTCGATACCCGTGAGATTCTCCTTCGCAGCGAGTTCGGCGCTCGCGCGGCAGATCGAAAACGGCTCGCCGGCCGATATATTTTTCTCGGCGGATCTCGAATGGATGGACTACCTGCAGACTCGAAATCTGATTCAGCGCGCCACTCGTCACGACGTGCTCGGGAATCGGCTGGTGCTGATCGCTCCGGCGGGCAGCACGCTGAAGCTCAAGATCGAACCGCAATTTGCGCTGCTCGCCGCGCTCGGGAAAGGCCGCCTGTCGACGGGAGATCCGGATTCTGTGCCGGTCGGCCGATACGCGCGCGAGGCGCTCGGGAATCTCGGCGTCTGGGATCAAGTCATGGATCGCCTGATTCGCGCGGACAGCGTGCGCTCGGCGCTCGCGTTCGTGGATCGCGGCGAGGCGCCGCTCGGAATCGTCTATGAAACCGACGCCCTGATCGACAAGAACGTGCGCATGGTGGATGTGTTCCCCGCTGCCAGTCACCAGCCGATCGTGTATCCCGTCGCGTTGACGGGCACGGCCCAAGCCGATGCGGCCCGATTGCTCGCCTATATCCGCGGCGCCGCCGCGGAGGTCACTTTCAAAGCCTATGGCTTCACGCCGTTGCATTAGAGGTCGGAGAATTCAATGAGTGCCAACACCACCGTCGATGGGCTTCGAGTGTTGCCGACCCAACATACGGTCGCCGACGTCCTGGGGCGGGTTGAGTCCTTGGCGCGCGCGCGGGGTCTCACGATATTCGCGAAGATCGACTTTAGCGGAGACGCGGAGCGCGCTGGTTTGAGCTTACGTCCGACCGGACTCGTGCTACTCGGCAGCCCGAAGGCCGGCACACCGCTGATGGAGGCCACGCCGACCGTCGCGATCGACTTGCCGCTCAAGATTCTCGCGTGGACTGACGAGGAGGGCCGGACCTGGGTGGCTTTCAACGAAGCGGACTACATTCAGGGGCGGCACCGATTCCCGGTGGAGTTGGTCAAGAATATCGCCGCGCTTGCCGGCTTGGCGGCGGCTGCTGCAGCGGATCAATAGGAGAAGCGGCTTGAGCCGCGCACCAAGGGAGTGCGAGTTGTCATGATGGAGTGATCGACTTTTAATCAATGGGTCGTAGAGCGACGTACTTGACGAGGAGTTGTCATCGACGCGGAGCGCGTCCTTTGTGGCGCTGTGATTTCAAACTGACTACCAAGCCGGTTGATCGACCGCCGGGGATCGTGTTGCCGATCGGTGGGGGCGCCACGTGCGACAGCAGGATATCGCGAAAGGCTTGGGAAGAGGCGGACAGTCGTTTATCGCGACGATGCACGATGAACCAATGGCGCAGGATCGGAAAGCTCTCCACCGGCAACACGACCAGCCGCTTCGTTTCGAGTTCAAGCTCGATGGTTTGCAGTGAAACAACCCCCAATCCCAGGCCCGCTTGCACCGCCTGCTTGATTGCCTCATTACTGCTGAGCTCGCAGCCAAAGAGATAGTCCACCTGGTGTTCTGTGAAATGCCGCTCCATCGCGGCGCGGGTGCCCGACCCCGGCTCGCGCACTACGAGCCGCTCCTCGCGCAGAGAGCCTAGGGCGACATGCGCAAGCTCCGCCAAACGATGACTCGGATGTGCGATCACCACGAGGGGATTGTCCATGAACTCTCGTGCCTCGAGATCCAAGCCGTCAGGCGGCTCTCCGGTGATCGCGATGTCGGTGCGATGATCGGCCAAAGCCGCAAGCACGGTTTCTCGGTTGGCCACCTGCAGACTGATCCGCACACCGGGGTAGCGCTCGGTGTAAGCCGCAATCAAGGGAGGCAGGAAATAGTTCGCCGTCGACACCACCGCGATTCGCAGCAACCCACGTTCGACTCCGCGGAATTGGTCCATCGCCGATTGCAGCTCGAGGGTTTGCAGCGTGAAGCGTTGTGCGTGACCACGAAGCTCCAGTCCTGCTTCTGTGAGATACAGTCGCCGGCCTTTTTGCTCCAGGAGCGGCACGCCGATCTGCTCCTCGAGTTGCTTGATCTGCATCGACACCGCAGGTTGGGTGAGATGCATCTCCTCCGCAGCGCGAGACATGGAGCTGTGCCGGGCGACGGATTCGAAAATGCGCAGTTGTCGTAGTGTTATTTGCATGGTGTCATCAGATAAGCATGCGCGTCGCAATCATTCCATCAGACTTATTGATAGATGCAGAAAAACATCTGAATTGTCCTCAGGCGGTGAGCGCACTACCGTTGCTCCACGTCCTACAAGACCAATGTTGAGGAGATCAGCGTGGCAGAAAAAAGCTATCAAGCCGGAGTCAAAGATTATCGTAAAACCTACTGGACTCCGGACTACGTTCCCCTCGACACGGATCTATTGGCCGTTTTCAAGATTGTAGCCCAGGCCGGTGTGCCGCGTGAGGAAGCCGCCGCCGCGGTCGCCGCCGAGTCCTCCACGGGCACCTGGACGACGGTGTGGACGGATCTTCTCACCGATCTTGACTACTACAAGGGTCGCGCCTATCGCATTGAACCGGTTCCCGGCGACAACACCGCTTTCTATGCCTTTATCGCCTACCCGCTCGATCTCTTTGAGGAGGGATCGGTTGTCAACGTACTCACCTCGTTGGTCGGCAATGTATTCGGGTTCAAAGCGGTTCGGAGTCTGCGACTCGAGGATCTGCGTTTCCCGCTCGCTTATGTAAAGACTTGCGGTGGCCCGCCGAATGGGATTCAGATGGAGCGTGACCGCCTGAACAAGTACGGCCGACCGCTCTTGGGCTGCACGATCAAACCGAAACTTGGGCTCTCGGCCAAGAACTATGGCCGCGCCGTCTATGAGTGTCTGCGCGGGGGGCTCGATTTCACCAAGGACGATGAGAACATCAACAGCCAGCCCTTCATGCGCTGGCACCATCGCTTCGAGTTTGTCATGGAGGCGGTGCGCAAAGCGGAAGAGGAGACGGGCGAGCGCAAGGGTCATTACTTGAATTGCACGGCGCCGACGCCTGAGGAGATGTACAAGCGCGCGGAGTTCGCGAAATCCCTGGGCGCGCCGATCATCATGCATGACTTCCTGACGGCGGGCTTCACCGCGAACACGGGTCTTGCGAACTGGTGCCGGGAAAACGGCATGTTGTTGCACATTCACCGGGCGATGCACGCGGTGCTTGATCGCAATCCGTATCATGGCATTCACTTTCGCGTGTTGACCAAATGCCTGCGCCTGTCGGGCGGCGATCATCTGCACTCCGGTACCGTGGTGGGCAAACTCGAGGGTGACCGCGAGGCTACCCTGGGGTGGGTCGACATGATGCGCGAACCCTTCATCCCGGAGAATCGCACGCGCGGCATCTTCTTTGACCAGGATTGGGGATCGATGCCGGGTGTGATGCCGGTCGCCTCCGGCGGCATTCACGTCTGGCACATGCCCGCCCTTACGCAAATTTTCGGCGACGACGCCTGCTTCCAATTTGGCGGCGGCACGTTGGGACACCCTTGGGGGAATGCCGCCGGAGCGCACGCCAATCGTGTGGCGCTCGAGGCCTGTGTGGAAGCCCGTAATCAGGGTCGCCCCGTCGAGCGCGAGGGACGCGAGATTTTGGGCGAGGCTGCGCAGAGCTCGCCCGAGCTCAAAATTGCGATGGAGACCTGGAAGGAAATCAAATTCGAATTCGACACCGTCGACAAGCTCGACGTCGTTAACGCCTGAGGGGGAGGAGCGAAGTCATGCCTGAAGTTCAAGCCTACAAGACCACGGAGCGGCGCGGGGAGACCTTCTCGTACCTGCCGCCGATGACACCGGACCGACTGCGTCAACAGATCTCCTATCTGATCGCGCAGGGGTGGAATCCGGCCATCGAACATACCGAACCTGAGCGATCCTTCTCGAGTTTCTGGTACCTGTGGAAACTCCCTTTCTTTGGTGAGCGATCGGTCGAGCGGATTCTTGCGGAGCTCGAGGCGTGTCGGCGTGCCAATCCCACCCATCATGTGCGTTTGCTGGGTTACGACAACTACAGCCAGTCGCAAGGCACCGCCTTCATTGTCTACCGCGCGGGTGCGCGCTAAAGCCGCAGTGTCTACAGTCAAATGCCAGCAGCTACTTTAAGGTCCTTCAGCGGCCGTACCGCGTCCCTCGAGCGGCGCCGCGCGCTGTCCCAGGGCAAATCGGCGCTGCCGCCCGCCACCGAACGCGTGCGCACGGGTGACCGTAGCGCAGCGGTACCTCGGGTGACCGCAGGCCAAACGCCGGCATCGCCGAGCTTGGCGGCGGCAAGCTCAACTCCAGCCCCAGTGCGCTCAACCACAGCCCCAGTGGGTGTATCGCCTGCAGCGGATTTCACCGTTTCAAGTCAATCGGGGCGCAATCTCTCGATGATGCGGCGGCGTCAGTTGGCGGGTGGCAAGCGGATGCTGCCAGCCGCGACCAGTGCGCCGCCGTCCGCCACTTCCGACTCGAAAGCACCCGCGGCGCCGATAGGGGTTGTGGCCGCTGCGTCACCGTCCGCAGCAGCGGTTTCGAACGGCAGCGGCTCGGGCCGTGAGCAGGCGCGCATGCGCCGCGCGCTTTTGAGTCAGCGGGGTCGAGGAAATGAGCCTGCCGCACCGCCCACTCGACCGCCTCGTCAAGGGACGCTGCAATACGCGCCGAAAGTCACGGAATCCCAAACCCACGGCGGCCAGGTCGTCACCGGCAGTCGCATTGGACGCGGCACGAAAGTCACAGGGGATGAGCCCGGTGCGACTCTACCCGTGTCAGGGACCCAATACATCGGCGCGAGCGATGGTCCGCCGGTGCGCTCGGGGGGGATCAAGGTGGGGTTGGCCCGCACGGCGGGCGGAGGGGTCGTCTCGGGCACGCTCATCCGAAGCAAGGTCCACGTGACGGGCGATGAGGCCGGACGCACGATCATCACGGGCGAAGCCGAGCAGAGCGACGCGGATGATCTGACACCGCGCTCGGGTGAGAGCGCGCCGGTCTCTGCGCAATTCAACCGCCAGGCCAATCCCCACGGGCACAGTGTATTCGGTACGAATTTGGGTAAGTCAGCGAGCACCTTCGGGTCGCGCGAGCGCACGCGCGAAGCGCCGATTGAGTCCACCGAGAATGGCTTGAGCATCACAGGTTCTGCCGTTGGTCGTGGGGGTCGCGTCACGGGGGATGAGGAGGGTGCCTGTCGACAGGTGACCGGCAATCAATATTTGACGCCGGCGAGGGCGGAATGCGGCGGCGCCACGACGCCAAGAGCGCGAGCGGGCGCGATGAGGCGCGACCCAGTGACCGGCGGCAAAGTGAGTATCTCGCAGACCTGGGGACAGCAGCGCCTCACGGGAACGAACGTCGAACATGATCCGCGCGTCACGGGAGAGGCTGCGGGGTCGTGTTCCATCATCACGGGAAGCCCCTATCAGGGAGCAAATACCGTCCACGGGTGGTGTGACCCGAGCGTGGCCGGAGCCGCCGAGGCGCGCCTCACCCGGCGTCCTGCGCTCTCGGCCGTCACTGGCGATGTGCCCCAGCATACTGACACCGTCACCGGGACGGGCCGGGGGGCTGCCCGCGAGGTGACGGGCACGGCGTACTATGGAGCGGAGGCTCAGGCATCGGATGCCGGCGATGCTCTTTCCGCGCTCGACGCGCGCTTTTCCGTCTCCTCCCCGCAGCGGAGTGCCCAGTTGCGGGCCCGTGCGGCAAAGGAAACCCCGGCTTCGGAGGCCGGCCGAGCGGGCGCGGGTTCCGTCATCAGCACGCCGCCGTCGATCACCGGTTCCTTTGCGGTTCGTAGTGACCGGGTCACCGGGAATTCCGAATTTCACTTCAAGTCCCGGAGCGTAACGGATCCGAATGCCGCGGCAGCGCGCTTGCGGCTGACGGGAGAGGGGCGGGCCCATGGCACGCGCGTGACGGGGGGATCTTGGTCGGAGCAGTCGAACGTCACGGGAACCGAAGGATCCACCGCCGCGGAACGCAATCCGAGCGAGCGTTCGGGTAAGCCGCAATCCTTTTCGGGTGCCCGGCGGTTCAAGACGCTCGCCAAAACCGAGGACAGCAAGCAACTCGTCACCGGTCTTTTGGGATGGTCCGGTAAAACGGCCGCCAAGGTCACCTTGTCTGGCGGAGCACAAGCGTGAAGCTCTCCAAGCGGCGACCAGCGGTTCCCTATCCAGCGGCCTGGCAACGGTTGAGCGGAACCAGACCGGGCGAGGCCGGCTTGGGTTTTGCGAGATATACCCAGTCGCCGTCCGCGCCGGTGGCCTTCTCGATCCCCGCGTGGACCCAGGGCCACCCGCTGGGCGATCCTGCAGTCAGTCGCGCGCTCAAAAGCCGGGCGGATGAGATTCAAGCGGCATTTGCCGCCATCGAGCCCACGTTGAAGGCACTCGCGCCCCGGCAGTTCGAGGATGATTTTACATCCATCGCGGATCAAACCCTCCGCCAGCGTTTGGGTGTCCGCGTGCCGCCCGAGTTCTTGACGGTATCGTGGGCCGCGCCCCTCGATGTCCGACGCCTGTACGCGTACTGTGTGCTCGAGACTTTCTGCCGCTTGATCGAGCGGAATCTCGATCGGGATCTCGCCCGCCTCTTCGAAGGTGAGAGCGCCGAGACGCTCATCCAGCGTTTTGGATTTCATGCGATCGATATCACGCAGTGTGCCGACGGGCGTTTGAGCGGGGTCATGGACTATATCTTGCGCGTACCCCCGGCCGTGGTGGCCTTTCGCAAGTCCTATGCGGGCGCATTGTTCGATGTCGAAGAGTCGCTCCGTCATTGGGAGACGGTGGAACTTCGCCGCTATCGCGAAGCGCAACCCAACGCCGCGACCGCCCCCACCCGGTTCCTCAAGATCGGCGTCTACCACTTCTCGAGCGTCGATCCTCATCACGAAGGCTGCGCCGCCTTCGGGAGTGACGATACGCGTGCCGCCACCACGCTGCTCGGGCGCCTGACTCAATTCAAACAGGCGGTCGAGCTCACCCATTGCTGTGACGCGCGCGTCGCCATCTTATTGGTCGGGGTGGATACCGACACCGATGCGATTCGAGTGCACATTCCGGATTCCGCCGGGGAGATGTCGGCCGATCGCTTCGTGGATAGCCGGACGCTCTATGAATTGACCAGAGGCTTGTCGCGTGAAGAGGGCAAGCGGGTGATCCGCGAGAAAATCGCGCAGACCATGGGCGTGCCGATGGACGATGCCGCCACCGAAGGCATGCGTTGGTTTTGCGGGTATCTCCTGAAGAACAACCTCGCGCAGGTGGATGCGGTACGTGAGTGGCATGGGACGAACTACGCGGACCGGGGTCACACCGAGCAGTTGATCGTGATCGGTGACGCGGTCGACGATGTTCAGCTACGGAATCTCGCCTTCCAGGCGCAAATGGACACGATCGAGGAAGGCGCGGCGGATCTCGACGTCGGCGTGCGCATCTTGACCGCACTCCATGAACCGCGCGGCCTCGCCGTGCCGGTGCTCGTGCATCTGCGCTTCGATCCGCGTATTCCGGGATCGCGGGAAAGGGCGGAGGTGCGCGCCGAACGACTGCGCTCCGCGATCGAAAAGCGCTTTGCGTCGCAAGTCGCGCGTGGGGCTCTTCAAGTGCAATCGGTGGTAAGGGAAGGCGGTATCGGCACGCTCTATGCGGTCAAGAAACCTGCGTCGATGACTGCAGACGCGACGGTTGGGTCGCACCCATGAAAATTTGTCAGGTCGAAGGGACGCTGGTCGCGACGGCCCGCATCGGGAGCTTGGAGAATCGGCGTTTGCTCGTCGTCAAGGAGCGTGGCAGCAGCGGCAAACAGGTGGCCGTCGACCCCGTGGGTTGCAAGCCCGGCGACTGGGTGATTGCGGTCGGCAGTTCCGCGGCGCGCGATGCTGCGGGGAGCAAGGATTATCCGAGCGATCTGACCATCGTCGGGATCATCGATTACTGGGACGATGCGACCGGCAAGGCGGGAGCGTAAGCGCCCATGCAAATTCATCGTGTGGTGCGGGATCTTGTGACCACGAAACGCAATTTTTGGTTGGCGGCGAAATCCTTGCGCGTGGTGGAGGATCATCGCGGCAATTTGGAAGTGGCGTTGGATCCGATCGGCGCCAAACCGGGAGATTTCGTGGTCACGATCGGCGTGTCCGCCGCGCGCATTGCGGCGGGCAATCCGAAGATCACAACGGATCTCACCATCGGTGGAATCATCGATCATTGGGATGAGGAGCGTTGGCGCAGCTGACGTCAAACGCGAGTGAAAAGAGTTTGTTGATACAGTTAATCAAAGTGTAAGGAGAATTGATGATGGCCAATGAAAAAATGGGTATCGCGCTCGGTATGATCGAGACGCGCGGACTGGTTCCTGCGATCGAAGCCGCCGATGCCATGACGAAGGCTTCCGAGGTGCGTCTCATTGGACGCCAGTTCGTGGGCGGTGGTTATGTCACGGTACTTGTGCGCGGCGAGACCGGTGCCGTCAATGCGGCGGTGCGCGCGGGCGCGGATGCCTGCGAGCGGGTGGGTGATGGCTTAGCCGCGGCGCATATCATCGCGCGTCCCCACTCGGAGGTCGAACAGATCCTCCCGCTGCAAACGGACGGTGCGAGCGGTAATGGTGGGGCGCGAAGCTAGTTAGATGCACGGCGCATTGTCGTTGCCGGAAGGGTGGAAGGCGGTCCAGACGCCGCCATCGCTCTTTCGCCGTTTCGAGTTCGGAAGCTACCACGACACGCGCGCGTTCCTCGAGCGGCTCAGCGGGTTGTCTCAAGAGACGGGGCTCTATCCCGACTTGGGCTTTGGCAAGACTTACGTCAATGTGACTGTCTATGGAAAGGACGGGGAGATGCCGGGGCGTGCTGAGATTGAGTTTGCGAGCCGGGTGGCGGCGCTTGCCATATCCGGGTAGCTTCGCATGGGAAGGAGCAAGAAAAAAGGATCGAGCGGGAGGAAAGGATCAGCGAGTGCGCCCGGGACGGGAAAAATGGTGCCGGTCGCCGCGACGACTCGCGCGCACATGCCGGGTCCCAACAAGGCGGTTCTGGCTCCGCGGGAGGGGGTCAGCATTCCGCGCTCGACCATCGATAACCCCTGGCGCGATCTGCACCCT